>ERZ761602.3257-NODE-3257-length-23333-cov-13.738895_pt1 | contig 23333 bp, 26 predicted proteins | sample MGYA00512165_ERZ761602 | MGnify/ENA primary metagenome ERZ761602 (study PRJEB28899, sample SAMN02445085) | bioreactor sludge metagenome | biome: EBPR sludge; isolation source: Thorneside wastewater treatment plant | place: Australia: Brisbane, Thorneside...
GGATAAATAAAATATCCCCGTGAACATTCACAGGGATTTTTTATTAAAGTTTATTTTACGGGCAAGTCATAACCACTATTTTGATAGCAGCTTTTCCTGCTGAATTGAAAGCTTCAACACCCCAGGTAAGAGGCGTTCCCATATTGAATGGAAGCAGTGGTAATGGATGTGAAGTCACATTCGCGGCTGTGCTATGGAATAGCCCACCATTGAGATAAATGTTAAACCCACTTTCATTATCAGATTTATCTTCCCAAGTAAGGGTACCTCCATATTGATAAAGTGGTGGCGGAGCAATAGGAACACAAATTTCTGGAGCCACAGTTACATTATTAACAGCCGCAGGTGGTGCAAGGGTTGCAGTAGCGGTTGGGGTAGAAGTTTTTGTGGGTGTTGGTGTAGGTGGAACAGGATACTCAGGCAAGTTAGCAGTGTTCCCGCTTACCGTTGCATGTTGTGGGAATAGCCAACAAATAGTATTGCTACCTGGTAACTTAATAATCCAATAGCCAGTAGAGCTGTTTTTACCAACCACCTCAGCAGTTTGACCAACATTCAAACCGCCAATCAAGTCATATACTACTCCCGGACCTGTGCGACAATTTGTATTTGTACTCACGCTCACTTGCGGAATAGAAGGTGTGGCAGTTAATTCTGGTGTACCCGTAAACTGCGGAGTTGCTGTAAATTCAGGGGTTGGTGAATTTTGCAACAACAATGCTTGAGCAGTGACTGTTAATGCTAAATCTGATACTTCTACTTCTTCCGTGGCAGTTTCTCCAGAAGGTAGATTACATGCAGAAAGCACAATAATCAAAAAGACATATAAAAATAAATTTGATTTTTTCTTAAACATTTTCTTTCTCCTTTTCTTGCATTATGACACAACTTAAACACGGGTCAAGCATGAAAAGATACTATTGGTACTAAAAAATTGCTGTGACAAAAGTACTATGTTTGATAATAGATATGGCAAAGCCTCTTCCATTCATCAATAGATAAAGTCTCCGCTCGCCTCATTGACTCAATTTCAGCCTGCTTCAGCAGGGACTCACTTTTCTCCGTTGAAACATGCAAACCCGATGAAAGCGAATTCCTCAGCGTTTTTCGTTTTTGTCCAAAACCCGCTTTAATGAGTTTGAAAAAAGTATTTAACAAGTCTTTTTCAATTAATGGTTCATCATAAATATCAATGCGTAATATCGCTGAATCAACTTTGGGGACCGGGTGAAATGATTCCGCTGGGATGATGGCGTGAATGCTAGGTTTCCCATACACTTGCACACTCAATGCCAACAAGCTTAAATCTCCGGGCTTTTCGCAAATACGTTCTGCTACTTCTTTTTGAATCGTCAACACAACTCTTCTTGGTTTATTTTCACTTTCTAGCAAATGACGAATAATAGCAGATGTAATGTTATATGGAATATTCGCGGCAACAATGTAATTCGGTTTTTGAATAATATCTGAAATGTTGATATTAAGAATATCACCCTGAATAATGTTTACGTTAGGGTATGGTTTTAAAACCGCTTTCAATGGAGGAATCAAGTCGAGGTCTAGCTCAACAGCTATCACCGTAGAAGCAGAAGCGGCGAGATAACGAGTTAAACTTCCAACGCCCGGACCTATTTCCAAAACAAAATCATCTGCTGAAATTTCTGCGGCTTGAATAATTTTTTGCAAAGCATCATCATCTTGCAAAAAGTTTTGACCTAGTTTTTTATCGGCGCGTAATCCATATCTTTTTAGAATAGCGTGTGCATCAAGCGGAAGAATGTTTTTCATTCGCAAACAATCGGCTCATCTTCTTCGTCAGTAATTTGAAGCGGAGCATTTGGGAGGGGCCACATACCGCTTTGAAAGCGTGTGACGTAATCCCGTAAAATATTATGGTCAACAGAAAGAATAGCAACGCGTTTGTCAAAGACCGGGTCAAACTCGCGTGTTTGTGTAAAAATATCAGCAGGGAAACTTGCCAGCGAAATATTTTCTGGTGGCATTTGTGAAGCCAAACATGCCAATTGACTTAATTGCGCGGGCGTGAAATCGGTGCGGATGTTATCTTTGAATGCTTCAATCAATTCAGGAATTTGTGTGACGATAGCAGGGCTAGTTAACTTTTTGCGCAATGCACATAGCACAATATTTTGATTATCAGCCCGTTCAAAAATTCCGCCTTCGCGATTGCGTACAAGTTTGAGTGCTTCGGCTCCATTCAAATGACTTTCACCAACCGGTAAATTAGTGGTTCTAGCAATTTCTTCATTTTGAATTTTGACATCAATACCGCCAACTGCATTGATAATATTTTCAAACGTGCGCATATTGACTGTAATGTAATGGTCAATTTGTACGCCGAAATTTACATTTAATGTCAATGCTAATAGACCTGAACCTTCGGATGGGTCATCCCAATACTTGAAGCCGGGATTTCCATACAAAAAGGCTTGATTTAATTTTTCGTGGTCTTGCCCATCTAAATCATCAGCAATGTGTGGAATTTCAACCCACAAATCACGCGGGAATTCCAATACCGTAACTTTTGGTGTGACAAAATCCACACGCACCAAACGAATAGCATCGGCTAAACCATAGGTGTAATTATCTCCACGTGCATCTGACCCGACCACTAAAACATTCATTGTGCCCGGTCCGTTACATTTTGCAACCGGCGTATTGGTTGGGAAAGAAACAGTTGGTACATACGTTACCAAACCTTGCGGTGTGGGTGAAGATAAATTGGGGGGGACTGTCCAAGTGGGTGGCAAGGTTTGTGGTGCAAATGTTGGCAGAGATGGTCCCAATGGTTGCGCGGCAACGGTTTGGTAGGTTTGGTATGTGTAAGTACCTAATACAACCACAAGGCAAAGCGCAATCACTGAAAGAAAAGAGATAGTAGTTTTTTGAAATTTAGACATGTAATTTAATTTTTAAGAACTTAGCCACAGAGGACACAGAGAAAAAAACTCCGTGACTTCGTGTCTCAGTGGTTGCTCTTAATATTTCTATAGATTTTGTAGTCATAAACATTTTTATTCAAAAAAATATGGGATGGTTGCTGGAGCAGGTTCAAGGAAATACACTGTCACCCAACCCGATAATGCACCGATATTATTATCATCATATCCCAAATCAATCCATTTCGTCCGTGGCACACCAAACGCAGTTTCAATAATTGGACCACCACCTGTATCACCAATGGTTGCAAGTCCATAACCCGGAATATAAACACGCATACCTGCTAAATAACTATAAATTGAATAATCCACAGCCACAATACCATAACCAGCCCGTGCACCACTGGCAGTGCCATATGAACATCCACTAATGCCTGAGTTACATGGCGAATACCACGAAGCATACATTTCGGTGGCATACCAATATTGATAAGGCGCATCACCATCTACTGGCGACAAAACAATTTTTGTACCGCTGGCTACAATTTGCGTTTTCGGTGTTTGCAAAACCGTTTCATCTTCCACCTCACGGCTCACTTCCACACCATCTTCATACCGAATGCGTGTGCGAATCATTGCCACACCATTAATGCCTGCTTCAAGAATTTCATCTTGACCAAATGGCACATCAGGCGAACTAATTTCTTCAATTGAAAATGGAATTGATTCTAAAGTGACATCAATTGATTCTTTGACTCTGATAACTTTAATTTGACCATCCGCGGGCAACGCCTCATTTTCTTCGGGGATACTTGCATCTAAACCCTGTAACATAATCCCCGCTTGAGACAATGCTTCACCAACCGTGTTTGCTGATGATTGAATTTGAATCGTTTGTCCATTGGTATTAATAGTCAATGTTTGGGCGGGAGAAAATGTAATAGATGTAGAATCAGTTATCACCGTAGAAAGAGGCGGGGTGACTGTATCATATTCAGTGAGTGCATATCCTGCTTCATACAATACATCTCCAACAGTCAATGCAGATGTTTGTATCGGTTGACCATTAAGTGTGACATTCATCGTGCGACGCAATTGCATTTGAAATGAATCGCTTGCTATTGTTTCATCTAATTTAAATGGGATGCCATTCACCAAAACTCGGTCAGTTGGCTGAATCGAAATACCTGCTTCAGAAAGAATTAACAATGGCACACGTTGGCTCGTTTGGAGTGAGATAATAGTTTCGCCATCAATAATGGTAATTTGATTTGCTAGGCTTGGCTGACAAGCAATCAATAAAAGAATGAGCACAAGCGCAAACTTACGAATCTGTTTCATAAAGTTAATTATAATCGGATAAAATTTTGTTATGGATATCATCACAAGCACATCTAACCCTTTGATTAAACAAGTGCGTGCACTTCGACAAAAGAAAGCGCGAGTTGAAAGTAAAACTTTTCTTGTGGAAGGGATACATCATGTTGGAGAAGTGATAGAAGCAGGCTGGGACGTGGATGTGATTTTATATGCCCCCGAATTGCTGACGAGTCAATTCGCTAAAGATTTATTAAACAAGATTTCAAACATTAAATTGCAAGCCGTTTCTGAAAATGTAATGGAAGCATTAGCGGATAAAGAAAATCCACAGGGAATTTTGACAGTTGTAAAACAAAAAGTTTATGCTCTCTCTGAAATAAAAAATGTTAATCGTGCTGTGGCTTTGGTCTCACCACAAGACCCCGGCAATCTCGGCACAATTTTACGCACAATGGATGCAGTAGATATAGATGCATTATTTCTTTTAGATGGTGGTGTGGAGTTGTATCATCCGTCTGTTATTCGTGCCAGCATGGGAACATTATTTTGGAAACCAATCGTGCAAACTTCGTTTAATGAATTTGTGGCATGGTCACATGAAAAAAATGTTCAACTTATTGGTACATCTGCCAAAGCGGATGTGGATTATCACACTTTGATTCCTAAAACTCCTTGGGTTTTGGTTTTAGGGAACGAGCAAAAAGGTTTAACAAAAGAACAAGTGGATGTTTGTGATGTGACTGTTTCTATTCCTATGCATGGGCGGGTAAGTTCGTTGAATTTATCCGTCGCGGCGGGGATTTTGTTGTATCAGTTTGGGAAATAAAAAGACCTGACAAATTTTGTCAGGTCTCATAATTATGCTAAAAATTTATTTTCAGGTTGTGCCCATAAAATTCCTAATATCACAATTCCGCCTACGGGAACCAAGAGGAATAATTGCCACCAGCCGCTTTTGCCTATATCATGCAGACGGCGTGCGCCTGCGGCTAATAACGGTAATAGTGTGGCAATTAAAAATATGTTGACCAATGATTCGCTTAAGTAAGCCAGTGCAGAGGCGACTAGTGTAATAAACAACATAAACCACCAGAATTCTGGACGTGTTGCTTTTCCTGAAAAATCTGCATATTTTGTGAAGCATACTTGAATTGATTCAAAGAATGTCATGGTATTGGCTCCGTTGGGAGCATCTGCGCTCAGTGTGTTTTTCATTTTTAACTCCTTGCCGATTATAGAGATTGCTTCTCTTAGAGATGTGACCCAATTTATCCATAAGGTTTTGAGTCTGGCTCTATTTTCGACACTTTCTCCATCTTCGGCAACTGTGGAAAGCCCTAGTTTTTCTGCTTCGAGTTTGTTTGTGGCATGTTTTAGTTTCAAGCCGAGTTCTAACCTCGAGCTGACATTAAACTTTGCATAAATATTTTTGAGGTGAAATTCAACAGTACGGTCGGTGATGTGAAGGGATGAAGCAATTAATTTATTACTTTTTCCTTCTAGTAGAAGTTTTATCACTTCCCACTCACGGTTACTTAACGTTGGCATTGTTTTTTTATGTAAACTCCAGAAAATAATACTGTAGAAATTACCAGAACAAATAAGATGATTCGTAACTCTCCGCCTTGTTGCGGATTTGTCAGCCCGTTTTGCGCGAGGAAAATGATATTAAGAAATAAATAAAAAGCAAGAGGAACAAGAGAGAATTTTAGATTAAGCTTCCCCGAAGCAGATATTGCCAGCCACAAAAGAATAATGACGTTTGACAAGATGCGAATAATTTCTATCTGATTCGTACCTGCATGAATGAGGATATCAAAGATTTGAATGAGTGAAATTGTAATTACCAGAGGTGTAGATTTATTCATATAATTATTTTATCTTATGGATAAAGCCCAAGGAAAATTAGAGTAAACCCAATTGTGTCTTTTATACCATGTGTGAGAATCGGTATCCATAAATTGCGCTTTCCTACAAAATACAATGCAGACATTACTAAGGCAGATAAAAAAGTTTCTGTTATGCCACTTACACCTTGATAGATATGGCTGAATCCAAATAAAATTGAGCTGGCAATTACACCAAACAACCAGCCTATATTTGTATTCCCAAAAAAATCCTTGAAACGGTTAAGCAAATATCCGCGATACACCAGTTCTTCAACAAATGCAGCATACGTCCATGAAGCGATAAGGGCGACAATAAAAGGTGACCAGTTTGACCGCAATTGCTCAAACTGACTTAAATCAAGAGGTTCGTTCGTAATCTTTTGGATTAAGGGAACAAGAACACCTATAGATAGCATTTGAAACAGTATCGCGGCTATGATGCTAATTCCAATAGTGTGTGCCCAATTTACTGGACGGCTGAAACCAATTTGTGACCAATTCATTTTACGAAGCCGTAGTGAGAGCCACCCAATAAAAAACAAGAAGATAGCGGCGGTGGGGATGATGCGAAGGACATGCAGAACTTGAAACAAAAGCACAATTAAAAGTTCTAACGCAATAAAAAATCGCTTTTCGCGAAGTAAGACTTCTACTGAACTGGTCATTCTCAAGCCTCCAATCAAACTGACTTTGATGATGAAAATTACTGATACTGTAAATTATATAACTCTGGATAACTATTCTACAACCCTTTGCTTATCCCACTAACCTCCTTCTGTAGAACTATTTTTGCTTTTCTAAGATTGCCAATTATTTGTGATTAGATTTCTACCTATAACCGAAAAGCCTTCTCTTTCGAGAAGGTTTCGTTCTATTTAGAGAGTTTTCCGAACCAAATCAGTGTCCATGTACTCTTTCAACTCTACGATTTTTCTTTCGATAATTTTCATAACCCAACAGTAGCGATTATTATATTCTTTTCCATTTGATGCTTTATTATTTCCCAAACCTTCAACAACCACATATTCTCCTATAACTTTTTCTTCAGATAAACCATATCAATAAGTTGGATTCCGTCTTCAAATATCGGGTGGTCATAATTATCGGTAAAAAAATTCTTGATAAGATGCGATTTTTTAAATCCACAACTTTCGTAAAATGCCAATGTTGTTGGAGTCTCACCTGTTCCGACAAGCATTGTTGTATAGTTGGCTTTGTAATAGTCTGAGATAAACTTTATTAGAGCCTTACCATATCCTCTGCCTTGATATTTTTTGTATGTTGCAATGTTTTTCAATTCGCAGGTTTCTTTATCGATTGCTACAACAACACAAACAGCCTTCAAGTCATCATCATATAGCGCAAACATATCGCCACTTTCCAAATATCTGTCAATCATATTCTCTTGTTCGTCGGCTAATAGCAATAAATCAAGATATTGCTTCTTATTATTGGTAATCTTTTCTATTCTCATTTTTTCAATACTACTGGTTAAAAATATTTGAGCAAACTGGTTTTATTATTCAGCCAGAAAATGGAAATTGTGATTAGAACTTTTATCAATCAGCAGTGTCTTGTTTGCGCGATTGCTTGAAAGCAGTGATTAATGCAACTACAAGAATAATGCCTCCAGCAAATTGAAAACCGTTATTATCTGTATATGTACCGACTGCAAAAATTAAAATTGCAGCAACAATAAGAGAAATTGTGCTTGATGTAATTTTCTTTAATTTCATACTACTTGTTTTCCTTAATCACGAAATAATGGATTCTAAATAACTAAGAGCAGAAAAATGCTAAGGCGTAGAAAACTGCTTGAAGTGTGCGCACGCCGCGAAGCGGCAGTCCCCAGCGTCAGGTCCGCTCGCCCCCGCGAAGACGGGGTGCACGCTTTGTTGGGCGTTATTGCAATTTAACAACAAAAATTTTTCGTAAGATATAACCGACATATTCTCTTAAATTTATTGGCGCAATTGCTGATTGTTGTCTAAAACCTTTTTCCGTTTCATCTAACAAAGGTATTGAAACCCCAGCATAACTTAAATCTGAAAATAATATTCCTGCATGAAGATATTTTGAGCGCATTTTGTAGTAATCATCAATAAACGATTCTAATCCGTTTGCATAAGTCTTGGTCAAGTCTAAAACTCGTTGACGGATTTTGTAAATTGGCTGCTTGCACTTTTCACATATTGCGTTGTCTTGCACATCCATTGTCGCGGCTACTTCAAGAGCGGATACATATAAAACACTTGCTAATTCAGTATTATTATTTTCTACTGGCACATCAAATGACCATTGCTTTTGCGCGGCGTGGAAGTGGCTACAAGCCAGTAAAACAGGGTGATTGATTTCTATATCACCCGATATTATTCGCTCTAAAAAAGCGCATTGTAGTTTCGTTAATCCCAAACTATCTTTTACGATAGGGTAGTCATCAATCCAATCGTCGTTCTCGAAATAAACTTGTTTTACATTGCTAATAGTTTTTATCGCTCGTGGCGACTCACTAAAACTAAAAGAAGAATTGGTGCAAACCGACAAAAAATCTAAAATTTTAAACAATAATTTTTTTGCTTCGGTTTGCGCGTCTACTTTGTCAAATGCTTTTACTTCTAACTCGATGGCATTTATCGCTTTTTGTACTGGGTAAATCGAAAAATTGCTGCCTGAATAGTTTGCAATTGCGCCTTGTGGGGATGTGAAATAATATCTGCCTGTAAATGTTTGAATATTATTTATGGATAGATGCGCCTGTTTTACAATATTAGTTAATCTCTTTTTAAATTCATCTGATATTGAATTGGAATCAAAATGGATTTTGCTTACGATACCTTTTTGTTTGTATGACACAGATACTTCTAGTGCGCTTTCATCTCCAATGCCCATCATCCCGAAGAAAATTCGATTGTTTTTTCCTTCTTTGTAGGGCATGTATTGCCAACCAAACCTGCCAAACTCCTTGCGAAATTCAGCCCAAGTGCTTCGTAAAAACAAATTAGATTCGTTGTGACTTTCGAGTTTGACTGGTATTTCCATGATTTATGATTTCTGTGTTTGATTTTGTTAGAAGGAAACGCCCAACTATGATTTAACCAGTGCTTATGCTGTATAAGACGTTATTTGGGTGGTTATACAGCATACACGCTGTATAAATGCTTTTGTACAGCATTATACATTCACCCATTTACAAGTACAAGAACAGCCAACCAAAAAGCCTCCTCGTAAGAGAAGGCTTAGGTGTACCACTCAGACCTGACAGGTCTGAATTGAAGCGGTATTTATCAAATTTTTTTATTAAGACCTGTCAGGTCTTAATGATTGAGATTTAAAACTCGTCTTCTTCTTCCCAATCATCATCTTCATCTTCATCGAGGTCTTCTTCTTCCCATTCGGTCTCTTCTTCTTCATCCCAATCATCATCTTCTTTGGTGCCATCGGCGGGTGAAAAAGTGACACAGCCCGTATCGGGGTCAAACTCTACGGCGGCGGCAGAACAAAAACCTTCATCGAGAAATACACAATCAACGTAATGACATTTAATGCGTGGCATTTCAACATCCTCCTAAAGTTGGGGATTTCTTATTAATCGCGTAACTGCAATGCCAAAAATGAATATCATTACAGTTTGCGCGCTTACACAAAACGGACAAAGTGCTTTCAATATAAATATTTCTAAATAGATTAGCCATAATGTAAAAGCAAAGCCAGCCAGTGCTATACCAAAAAATAATAAGGTTCCATTTTGTCTGAAAAACGAATTTCGATTTTCAAAAAACAAAATGAGCAACAAGGCAATGTTTCCCACAGCACCAATCACTGGCACATCAATGCCATTAATCACAGAATATGGGCTAGAGGTAACGCTTGAACATGCACCCGACCCCAAGCACATGGATTCGTTACCGGTGTATTTATAAACGGTCATGTAAATTCCGATTGCCAACCCTATTATCAAAAGCACGTACAAAGCACGAACCAACCACTTATCGGTGTTATCCATAAAACCTCATAACAAAATGGCTTCTACTTCCTGACCAGCAGGCACGCATTTTACACCAGCGGGGATAATAAGTAAAGCATCTGCTTGTACTAATGAGAGCAAATTACCAGAGCCCTGATGCCCCGTTAAAACCGCAATTTTGACTCCCTCTTCCTCATGGATTTTCGCCCGCAGATAACTCTCTCTGCCATCTGATTCGATTTCCGCTTCGCTTCTTACTTTAATTTTGAGTTGGTTTTGCCGCGTCGAGCCACTCATTCGGTTTAACACGGGTCGCACGAACACCTCAAACCCTACAAAGGCTGAAACAGGGTTGCCCGGCAGACCGATGAAATTAATTCCTTTATATTCACCAAACGCCAAAGGTTTGCCGGGGCGCATGTTCACTTTCCAAAAATTCATCTTGCCATGTGATTCAATCACTTCTTTGATAAAGTCATACGCGCCCACACTTACGCCAGCGGATGAGAGAATCAAATCCGCTTTTTGATTTGCGGCTTCGTCAAATAATTTTGTGACTGCTTCTTTTGTATCTTTTGCCACGCCCAAACGAATCACTTCTACATTTGCATTTTCAAGCAAACTGGCAAGCGTATATGAATTTGAATCACGGATTTTGCCTTCTTCAAGTGGAGCATGTACATCTAATAATTCATCACCAGAAGATAACAATGCCACACGCGGTTTTTTATACACTTCAACTTCTGCAATTCCTAAAGTGGCTAACAAACCCAAATCTTGTGGTTTGATAAATCGTCCTTTTTGTAAAACGATTTCACCCTTCTTAATATCCGAACCTTTCGGGCGGACATAATCACCTGCGTTTAGTTTTTTCTCAAATGAAATTGATGTTGGCAACTCCCTCTCCTTCTTAGGGAGAGGGTTAACAATATCTTCCACAGGAATGACAGCATTTGCGCCTTTTGGCATTTGCGCGCCGGTCATAATCCGCGCGGCTTGACCATGTTTCAAAGTCAGTGTAGGCGAAGACCCTGCTGGAATGTCAGCAACAACTTGAAGCGTAGTGGATGAAGCGGAGTTTGAATCCTCGGCACGAATGGCGAATCCATCCATGGATGAATTATCAAATAATGGGAAATCTAAATCAGAAATAATATCTGTTGCTAAGATGCGGTTTGCACAAGCAATCAGCGGAATTTTTTCTGTTGCAGTTGTTTGAAAGTGGGAGAGGATGCGCTCACGCGCTTCGTTTACCGATAGCATATGAAAGCGCGGGGATTATAACTTAACTATGTCATTGCGAGGCGCACTTGTTTTTGCCGAAGCAATCTCTCACACTGTAGGAGGTTGCTTCACCGCCAAAGAACAAGATCGGCGGTTCGCAAAGACATGTTAGCCTGCATTCGTGCGATGTGCTTCAATTACATTCGGCAAATTTTCAATTCGATTTAACACGCGACTCAATTGAGATAAATCTCTTACTTCAATAATTAACTTTAACACTGCCACACTGCGATGATTTACATTCACTGTCACATTGGCAATGTTGATGCCTTCGTCTGCCAACAATTTTGAAATATCCACCATTAAACCTTGTCTGTCGTATGCTTTGATGGCAATTGGAACTGGATATGTGTGTTCTGCTTTTCCCCAACCGACTTTTAGAAATCTTTCATGGTCATGCATTTTCAAAACATTCGGGCAATCTCGTCTGTGAACTGTCACGCCACGTCCACGTGTGACAAAGCCGATAATTTCATCACCGGGCATGGGTGCACAGCATTTTGCTATGCTTGCTAACATGCCTTTCAAGCCGACCACTTCAACAGCGTCTGTTATTTTTTTAGGCGTCTTCTCAGTGACGTTTGCTTCCAGAATATCTTTAATTTCTTCTGTATTTGAAAACTGCTTGATTACTTTATTAATTGAAAGGTCAGCCGAACCCAAAGCGATGAATAACTCATCTTGTGTTTTGTAACCAATATCACGCGCTAATTTTTCATAATTGATTTCATTGATTCCAAGTCGTTGTAATTCACGTTCAAGCGTGGCACGCCCTTGTGTGAGATTTTGTTCATCTTCTTGTTTCTTAAACCACACCTTGATTTTTGAACGCGCACGTTGTGTCTTGACCAATCCCAAACTTGGATTCAACCAATCACGACTTGGACCACCACGCTTGGCTGTTAAGATTTCTACATTGTCACTGGTTTTTAATTCTTGATATAGCGGAACGAGTTTTCCATTGACTCGCGCACCTCGGCAACGATGACCAATATCAGTATGAACATGATACGCAAAGTCAATCGGCGTAGAACCTGCGGGTAAATCAATAATATCTCCGCGTGGTGTAAAGACATACACTCTATCTTTGAACACATCGCTTTGCATTGATTCGACAAACTCTGTCGCATCATTAACATCCCCACGCCATTCCATCATCGAACGCAATGAATTGATATGCTTTTCAAAATTTTTGTCGGCGTGTTTTCCGCCTTCTTTGTAACGCCAATGTGCGGCAATCCCATACTCTGCACTCAAGTGCATATCAGGCGTGCGGATTTGTACCTCTAGCGGGCGTTTATCATCATATTGCACGGCGGTATGAAGCGATTGATAAAAATTATCTTTCGGCGCGGCGATGTAATCATCAAACTCACCTTGAATCGGTCTCCATGTTGTATGAATCAAACCCAACGCCGCATAACACGATGGCACATCAGGCACAATCAAACGCACGGCGCGCACATCAAATACGCGATTGAATGAACGGTCTTTCTTTTCCATTTTTCTAAAAATTGAATAAATATGTTTCGGTCGGCCGCTAATTTCGGATTTGATGTTATTTTTTTCAAGCAGTTTAACTAATTTATCTTTTATTTCTTCTAATTGCTTTTCACGGTCTGGGCGGCGCTCTGCTAATTGTTCGGCAATCTCTTTATATTTTTCTGGGTTTACATACCGAAAACTTAAATCTTCTAATTCCCATTTCAATTGCCAAATCCCCAAACGATTCGCTAACGGCGCAAAAATTTCTAATGTCTCTTGCGCAATTCGTCTACGCTTATGCTCAGGCATGTGACCCAACGTGCGCATATTATGCAAACGGTCTGCTAACTTAATCAACACCACACGAACATCTTCGCCCATTGCTAAAAATGTTTTACGCAATGTCTCAGAGACGATATCTTCATTACGCCCAAGTAACGCAGGCTGAATAATCGGCTCTTCATTTCCGTTTTCATTTTCAGGGTGTTGGTCGCCGCGTGAAACACGTGGCAAATGCGTTAACTTCGTCACCCCATCAACAAGTAATCTCACTGTATCGCCAAAATCACGGCGAATATCTGCAAACGTCACAGATGTATCTTCCACTGTATCATGCAACAAACCTGCCGCAACCACTTCGGCTGGCACTTTCAAATCCGCTAGAATGCTTGCCACCGCAATACAATGATTGATATACGGCTCACCAGAATGACGTTTCTGCTCTCGATGCGCTTCTTCCGCAACCGCATACGCCTTCATCACCAACTCACGGTCTGCTGTTGAGTAGGATTCAGGAAGTTGCTCCAAAAGTTTTTCAAGCGGAATCGCCGCCGTTGCAGATTTCATTAGATAATTTTACACCTTCCGCCTCTTTCGTGATTTGTGCTTGATTCTGTTTCTCAACATTCCCTTATCTTCAATTGTATAATTCATTTATGCCTACCAACAACGTCACCCGTTTTTTAGACTCACGAAAGATCAAATACACGGCTCACGAATTACCGCCAGAAAAAATTGGGGCAGTGGAAGCCGCACAAATTCTGAATGTACCGGAAGCACAGGTATTCAAAACCATTGTCACCACCAGAGAAAAAGGTAAACCTGTGCTGGCAGTCATCCCCGGAGATAGAAACGTGGATTTAAAATCGTTGGCATCATTTCTGAACGAAAAGAAAATGTCTCTGCCCACTCAAAAAGAAGCAGAGACATTAACAGGTTTACAAGCAGGTGGCATTTCACCTTTAGCATTAATCAACAAAGGCTTTCAAGTCGTCATTGATTCCGCTTGCGAATCTTATGAAGAATTTTTTATCTCAGGCGGTCAACGCGGAATCAATATTCAAATCAATGCAAAAGATTTAATTCGTTTGGTGAATGCGAAAATTGGTGTGATTAGTAAATCTTAATTAATTTTTTGAAAAAATATTTGTCTATTCTATTTTTACGAATTGATTCGACAGCCTTCGCTTATACGATATAATATCAGACCATCATCTTTTAGAAAGGAGAATTCTTATTGTCCAAATAAAAAATATGTTCATAATTGTCGTGTTCGTTCAAACAATTTTTTCTCGAGGAGGAGAAAATGCGTAAAACCCTTTGGTTCATATCTATGTTGATTGTGGTAAGCCTCGTGCTTGCCGCATGTGGCGGTGGAGCCCCGGCAGGCGGCGGTGAAACTGTCACTGTTGTTGAAACAGTCATTGTAGAAGTTACATCTTCTGCCCCTGTCGTCGTTGCACCAACCGGATTTGGCGTCACACTTGAAACAGTAAGAGCACGTGGCAACCTCATCTGTGGTGTTAACTCACAAGTGCCCGGCTTTGGGTATGTTGATGCTGATGGCAACTTCTCTGGCTTCGATGTTGATTATTGTCGCGCACTTGCCGCCGCAATTTTTGGTGATGCAAGTTTAGTTGAATTTCGCCCTGTAACAGCGGCAGAACGCTTCACTGCTTTACAATCTGGTGAAATTGATATCCTCAGCCGCAATACAACTTGGTCGCTTGTTCGTGATACTGAATTGGGCGGCAACTTTGTTCATACTACTTTCTATGATGGTCAAGGAATGATGGTTCCATCTGATAGCGGAATTACAACCTTAGCAGATTTAGAAGGTGGCACAATCTGTGTTCAAACCGGTACAACAACCGAACTTAATCTCGCTGATGTAATGGCGGCAGAAGGTGTTTCATACACACCAGCAGTCTTTGAAGATGCTGATTCTACATTTGCCGCGTATGCTGAAAATCGTTGTGATGCAGTCACTACCGATAAATCCGGTTTGATTTCACGTCGCACTGTTTTGGCAGACCCATCTGCTCATGTCATTCTCGATGTGACTATGTCTAAAGAACCACTTGGTCCAATGGTTCGCCATGGTGACGACCAATGGTTCGACATTGCTCAATGGACAGTCTTTGCTATGTTTGCTGGTGAAGAATTCAACGTCACCTCTGCTAATGTAGATGATGTAAGGTCTAGCACCACCAACCCAGAAGTTATGCGCCTCTTAGGTCTTGAAGGCGAATTGGGCTTGAAGCTCGGCTTGGATAATGACTGGGGCTACAACATTATCAAACTCGTCGGTAATTATGAAGAAGTATATAACCGCAATCTCGGTCCAGATACTCCTACATACATTCCGCGTGGCTTGAATAGTTTGTACACTGACGGCGGTTTGATTTACGCTCCGCCTGTTCGCTAAGTAATAAAAAGAGGGTGGGGCTTAATCCCTGCCCTCTTTTTTTATCCTAGAATGCCGGAGGTTTGCCAATGCAAGCAAACACAAAGCAAAAAGCAATAATCCCATTTTGGCGTGATGAACGCATCCTGAATTATCTGGGTCAGGTTGTCTTTATTCTTGGGCTCGTTTTTGTTGGTTGGTTAATTTTTCAAAACATGCGCGATGGTCTTGCACGGCAAGGCATCGTACTAAGTTATAGTTTCTTAAGTGGTATTTCTGGTTTTGATATTTCCGAAACGCTACTTGAATACAGTCGCACATCATCATATTGGCAAGCCTATCAAGTTGGGTTACTAAATACACTATCAGTTAGCATTGTAGGGGTCATTGCATCAACAATATTCGGCGTGATTCTAGGCGTAGCTAGGCTTTCAACAAACTTCCTTATTAATCGCCTTGCCGCCTTCTATCTTGAATTAATCCGTAATCTTTCCTTATTAGTATTTTTGATATTTTGGTACTTAGGTGTTTTTCTCAAATTGCCCAGAGTAAGAGACGCAGTCATCTGGCCCGGTGATATCTTTTTAACGAATCGCGGTGTTGGCATTCCCTGGGGATTACCGACCGATTCATACCCAACCTTTCGCCTGATTCTCATTGGCGGCATTATCTTAGCCTTTATTGTTTTTTTCGCTTTACGTGCTTATGGCAATCGTACAGGACGTGCCCCATTCACAACCTTATGGACAGTCCTTACCTTCATTATTATTGCAACAATCGGTTGGTTTGTTTTACCTGAAAAACCACTCATGTTTGATTCACCTGTTATTGCAGGGTTAAACATCTCAGGCGGAAAAGTCCTCAGCCCTGAATTTATGGCACTAACTTCTGGTCTTGTTTTATACACATCCGCTTTCATCGGTGAAGTAGTACGTTCAGGCATTCTCTCCGTCTCAAAAGGACAAGTAGAAGCCTCGCATGCCTTAGGCTTAAACAGTTTTCAAACCTTGCGCTTGATTGTTTTCCCACAAGCCTTGCGTGTGATTATTCCTCCATTAACAAGCCAATACTTAAACCTGATAAAAAATTCTTCACTTGCTATCGCGGTTGGCTACCCTGATGTGTTTTACATCTCGAACACAATACAGAATCAAACAGGACGTGCCGTAGAGATGATTTCAATGGTGATGTTGACCTATCTCATCTTCAGTTTAATCACCTCTGTATTTATGAATTGGTATAACCAAAGAATAAAACTGGTGGAGAGATAAGATGACTCAATCCAACACGATTCTCCCCCCACTCACTGAACGTTCTGGTGTCATCCGCTGGTTACGCAAAAATCTCTTCGGCTCATGGCTAGATGCCATCCTGACCATCATTGGTGCATTCATTATTTACTGGGCGGCCAAAGGACTTTTTACATGGGTATTTACAGTTGCAGAATGGCAAGTGGTCGCCACAAATATGCGCTTATTTATGATTGGGCAATATCCTCTTGAACAAGCATGGCGGTTATGGACTGCGCTTGGTTTCTTGATGTTCCTAGCAGGCAATTCACTTGGGATATGGGCGCGCAAATCATATATCACAACTATTCTTTTGCTTGCATTTCCTGCCTTGTTAACACTCTTTCCGTTTGGTGATGAACCGCGTAAATGGCTCATCATCTTAACTGTAGTTGGTGTGATTGGTTGGGGAGTAGGACGAACAGCCTCTGAAAAATTAAGTCGCATTGTGATTTTTGGCTGGATTATTTCTTTGCCAATCTTTATCTTGCTCACACGTGGTTTCACACCTGAAGATGGCATTATGCCAATTGTTGGTACCAATCTTTGGGGTGGTTTGTTGCTAACCTTCCTGCTGACTGTAGTGGGTATTATTTTTTCATTTCCGCTAGGCGTTTTGCTTGCGCTAGGACGTAGGTCAGAATTGCCAGCAGTTCGATTTGCAAGCATCCTCTATATTGAATTGGTACGCGGCGTTCCTTTGATTACTATATTTTTCATGGCGCAATTGATGTTGCCACTATTCCTTCCTCCAAATATCACAATAGACCGCGTTCTGCGTGCGATGGTGGCAGTTACATTATTCAGTGCGGCATATCTGGCGGAAAATGTCCGTGGAGGTTTGCAAGCCATACCCAAAGGTCAGTTTGAAGCGGCTCATGCGCTAGGTTTAGGTAGTTTTCAAACCATGTACTTCATTATCTTGCCGCAGGCATTACGTTTGATTATCCCGATTTTGGTTGGGCAATTTATTGCTGTCTTCAAAGATACAGCTTTGGTCGCAATCGTAGGCTTGTTTGATTTAGTTGGTATTGCAAAAACAGTATTGGCACAACCAGACTTTTTAGGTTTGCAACGTGAGGTATATGTTTTTATCTCGCTTATTTATTGGGTTTTGAGTTATGGCATGTCTTATTTGAGCCAACAGTTGGAAATAAAGCTTGGTGTTGGCAAACGATAAACTTATAAAGGAGAAGAATGATGACACAAGAAGGCGAAATCATCATCAGTGTTAAAGATGTGCATAAATGGTATGGAGAGTATCATGCCTTGAAGGGTGTGGGTATGGAAGTCAAGAAAGGTGAAGTAATTGTTATCTTTGGACCTTCTGGCTCAGGGAAATCCACATTTATTCGCACAATCAACAGATTAGAAGACCACCAACGCGGACAAATTATTGTGCACGGCACAGAATTAACTCACGACATTCGCAACATTGAAGCAATACGTATGGATACAGGTATGGTGTTTCAGCAATTTAATTTATTTCCGCATTTGACTGTGATGCAAAATATTGTTCTATCTCCCATTCAAGTGCGCAAGTTGACAAAAGCCAAAGCTGAAGAAATTGCTATGCAGTTGTTAGAACGAGTCGGTATTCCGGAACAAGCACATAAATTCCCAGGTCAACTTTCTGGCGGACAACAACAACGTGTAGCGATTGCGCGCGCATTGGCAATGCAACCGAAGATTATGCTATTTGATGAACCAACTTCTGCGCTTGACCCAGAGATGATAAAAGAAGTATTGGATGTAATGGTGGAGTTGGCAAAATCTGGCATGACCATGCTTGTCGTCACACATGAAATGGGGTTTGCACGTGCCGTTGCCGACCGAATGTTTTTCTTTGATGAAGGTCAAATTGTGGAAAGCGGCACACCTGAAGAAATCTTCAAATCTCCAAAAGAGGAAAGAACAAAATTGTTTCTTTCACAGATTTTAAGTCACTAAAAAATGAGCCGAGAAATTCTCGGCTCATTTTATAAAGTTATGCTTTAAACTCAGCGGCTTGCTCACCATTGATTAAGAGAATGTAATATCCCGGCGCAAAACTGCCTAATGGAACATTCACTTCAAACGGACTCAAAACCTGTGCGCAAACCTTATTTGGGTCTGAGACAGAATATACTTCCACAAGAATCTTATTTTCAAAATCTGGTGCGTTGACCAAGACACGCAATTGATGACATGGCGAAGGCGTGTTTCCTTTTAGTGAAAGCATAAATTGCAACGGATAACTTTCCATGGTCAACAAGTCTCTTGAGTCAATATAGGCTTCACCACGCGTTAAAAATGCATCATCAGGTTTTGGTAAATAATCTGCCTGTGTGTTTGAATTGGAATCAGAATCTGAAGAAGTCTCTTCAGAAGGGTTTGGATATGACACATCTGGACTTGCATTTGTGCCACAAGCCGATAAAACAAAAATTAGCGTTATTAATACAAAAGAAATTTTTTTCATAATCTTCAGCTCCAAATTTTTTATACTAAGACGCTAACACGACTTTAAATGTTCCGTAAGATTAATACGAAACAAAATCTCCCACCAATGCTTCATTTATCCAAACTGTGTACCTGCCTGCTGAATAATATCCAAATAAAATATTGGCTTCAAATTGTTGAAATACATTATCACAATTGATATTCGTATTTACTAAACTATACACATTAATATACACACGAAAATTTTCATCAGGCGGAGAAATTTCAACACGCAGCTCATTACACACACTCGGCATATAACCCAAAATATTTAACATTGCACGCGGCGGAGAGTATTCGTATTTTTCTACTAAACTCACTGCTGTAATCGTTACACTTGCAATCTGACGGTCAAAATCTTCCACGCGTGGCGCATAAATATTTTCATCAGGTGTGATGCGAAATGGTGCAGGCGCGGTGGCTGTGGGTTCAGGCGTTGGTATCACAGAACAAGCACTCAAGAAAATAAATATCGATAGGAAAACTTTTTTCATTCTTTATTTGCCCTATCTATTCTGACATTTTCAAACAACTGCGGAGCAGGGACATAAATACCGCTTCCACTTACGGTGACGATTGATTCTGCTGTGCGAATTTCACCTACGCTGAAAATTTTTCTTTCTTCCACTTTAGCAATTTTCGCTTCGAGAAACATTTTTTGATTCAATGGCAATGGCTTGTGATAATTGATTTCTAAATTTACAGCCGCCACTTTATGCCCAGCCGCCCAAACGACTAAGCCCATTGCTTCATCTAATATCGCGGCAGACGCACCGCCATGAGCATGATTTGGTGGACCTTGTTGCGATTCATTCAATATAAATTCAGATGTCAAAATTCCATCTTCAAGAAACCAAGTTAGCCCAATGCTATGCGGGTTTTCATTTCCGCATACAAAACACCAGCCGTGATAAGGGATTTGTCTTTTCATTTCATAATTTAACCACAAAAAAATCATTGCCACAGAGAGCACTGAGCTATCAGAGTTTTTAAGAGGATTTTCTCAGAGGTCTCTGTGCCTCTGTGGCTAAAAATACTTTCATGCTAGAATCTAAAAAAAACAAAACACGGAGATTCCCATGAAATCCCTTTTAGATAGATTAAATATAAAACCCGTCAATGCAGGGGCAAGCACTGGTGCAGATAATTGGTATACAGATAAAAACGGTAAGGAATTAATTTCATATAACCCAACCACTGGTGAGCCGATTGCGAAGATAATTCAAGCAACGGCTCAAACATACGAGAAAGTGGCTTCGGAGGCGCAAAATGCTTTCCTAAAATGGAGACATGTTCCCGCTCCGAAAAGAGGCGAAGTTGTTCGAGATTTAGGTGAAGCATTACGTCAACTCAAAGAACCGCTCGGAGATTTAGTCACAGTCGAGATGGGAAAGATTCGCGCGGAAGGTCATGGCGAAGTGCAAGAGATGATTGATATTTGTGATTTTGCTGTGGGTCAATCGCGAATGTTGTATGGGCTGACGATGCACAGTGAACGCGCTTCGCACAGAATGTATGAGCAATGGCATCCGCTGGGAATTTTGGGATTGGTGACTGCGTTTAATTTTCCTGTGGCGGTTTGGTCGTGGAACTCGGCACTCGCCGCAATTTGTGGTGACACGGTAATTTGGAAGCCTTCATCTTACACGCCACTGACTGCAATTGCTGTGACGCATATTGCCAATCAAGTAATGGCGGATCATGGCTTATCTGGAATTTTCAATTTAACAATTGGCTCTGGACGTGATGTGGGTGAGTTGATGTTAAATGATAAACGTGTGCCATTGGTTTCATTTACTGGTTCAACCAGTGTTGGGATTCATGTTTCTGAAACTGTTGCAAAACGATTTGGAAAAACGATTTTGGAACTCGGCGGGAATAATGCCATTATCGTCACGCCTCATGCTGACCTTGAAATGGCTACTCGTGCCATTTTATTTGGCGCTGTCGGGACGGCTGGTCAACGCTGTACTTCGACAAGACGAATCATTATGCACAAATCGATTTCAAAAGATTTGACTCAACGATTAACGAATGCTTATAAACAAGTCCGCATCGGTGACCCGCTTCAACCTGATACATTGATGGGACCTTTGGTTGTGAATACATCTGTTGAAGAAATGATGGATGCATTGAATAAAGCAAAAGGTGATGGTGGTGAAGTTTTAACAGGTGGCGAAATGCTTCCAAATCTTGGTCCAAATTTTGTTTCGCCAGCCATTGTCAAAATGCCTACACAGACTGAAATTGTCAAAACCGAAACGTTTGCTCCGATTTTATATTTGCTTGAATACGAAACAATTGAAGAGGCAATTCATATTCATAATGATGTACCACAAGGTTTATCAAGTGCTATCTTCACTGATTCGATGCGCGAAGCAGAGACATTTTTATCTGTTGGCGGTTCAGATTGTGGCATTGCCAATGTCAACATTGGCACATCAGGCGCGGAAATTGGTGGCGCGTTTGGCGGTGAGAAAGAAACAGGCGGTGGACGCGAATCAGGTTCGGATGCGTGGAAGGTGTACATGCGCCGACAAACGAATACGATTAATTGGTCTAAAGATTTGCCTTTGGCACAAGGGATTAAGTTTGGGGAATAAATTTGATTTGAGAAATTTGTAGGGGCGACTGGCCAGTCGCCCCTACATTGTTGATATGGAAAAAATAAACGAATCTCAAACCCTCTGCAAATCCTGCGGACTGTGTTGTTCAGGTCACTTATTTGCTTGGGTGAGACTCAACGCCAATGAGTTAGATAAAGTTGAAAATCTGGGATTAAACGTGATTCGCAATGACCCTCGTCAGCGCGGATTTTTACAGCCTTGCCCCGTTTGGCAGGGTGGAGTTTGTACAGTTTACGAGTCGCCTGATTATCCAAGCAGTTGTAGAAAATATAAATGTATTGTTTTACGAAAGTTATTAGATGAAAAAATTGATTTTTCCAATGCCATAAGTCAAATTGAAGAAACATTGAGTTTGATTAAGGAAATTGAAAACCTTTTACCTGTTTCATCTGCAATTAGTTTTCGGGAGCGAATCATTGAGAATAAAGAGAAGTTAGAGAAATCAGATAAACAAAATTATTCTGATAAAGAAAAAGAATTTTTACAAAAGACAAAAGAATTATTGGATTTGTACGAAAACCGTTTTGGGGTAGATGATTTTATTGATTATGAAAAGTAGGGGCGAGATTACCTCGCCCCTACGGGATTTGTAATTTTCGCTTCACCAACTTGAATTGTAACGACATCATCCACTTCTAAAGTAAAGTTATCAGGTACAAGACAAGTACCTGTCATTAAGAATGTTCCTTGTGGAAAATCAAGTTCACGGGTCAAGAATTCGACTAATTCGGATAAGCCACGTTTCATCATCGAAGTATTTGCATCACCCGAAAAAACAGATTCATTGTTTCGTTGAATCTCCAAGTGAATTGGAATGTCTTTGATTTCATCAGGATTGCATAAAACAATTCCATGACCCAATGCACATGAGCCGTTATACACTTTTGCTTGTGGCAAATACAATGGATTTTCACCTTCAATGTCACGTGATGAAACGTCATTGCCTGCGCAATAGCCAACAATTTCATTGAAACGATTTATCACCAACACTAATTCAGGCTCAGGCACATTCCATTGACTATCTTTGCGAATGCGAATCGGTTGATTATTTCCAGAAACACGCCAGCCAATTGATTTTGAAAAAATTTCAGGGCGTTCAGCATCATATACTTTTTGATACATATCTGCTACTGTCGATTCTTCTTTGCGCGCATCACGGCTTCTTAAGTATGTGACTCCCGCCGCCCAAACTTCGTGATATGAATCAATCGGTGCTTCTTGCTCACCCGTAGCGGATTCTGTTTTGGATATATTTTTCAATGTCTCAAACATTTTCTCGCGCGGCATTTCAAGCAATGAACTTAAATCTAAATTTGATGGCAAGAAATAATTATCCAATACCCAGCGTGAACCTTCATTTGTTTTGTGTTTTGTTAATAACATAAAAGAATCTCCGATGATTAAGTTG
>ERZ761602.3259-NODE-3259-length-23314-cov-6.800077_pt1 | contig 23314 bp, 20 predicted proteins | sample MGYA00512165_ERZ761602 | MGnify/ENA primary metagenome ERZ761602 (study PRJEB28899, sample SAMN02445085) | bioreactor sludge metagenome | biome: EBPR sludge; isolation source: Thorneside wastewater treatment plant | place: Australia: Brisbane, Thorneside...
GAGGCCGGCGCAGGCTCGGACGCAACCGCCTCGGCCGGTGCGGCTGCTTCCGGCGTCAGCGTATCGTCCGAGGCGAGCGCGGCGGCAGCTTCCAGAATCAGCGCCTCATCGGGCATATCTTCGACCGGCTCAGGCGGCGAGGCCGGCGCAGGCTCGGACGCAACTGTCTCGGCAGGCGCATCGTCGGGCACATTATCAACCGGCTCAGGCTGGGGCAGATCACCGCGCTGCCACTCGCCGTCCACGTACGCGTACTCTGGCGTCGGCGCCGCTGTTGGCTCGGGTGCCACCGTTGGGACGGGCGCGGCGGCGGCTGGCAGGGTCGGCGCCTCGTCAGAGGCAGGCGCGGCGGCTGGCTCAGCCTGCGAGGCCGGCGTCGGCTCGGAGGCAACTGTCTCGGCGGGCGCGGCAGCGGCTGGCAGGGTCGGCGCCTCGTCAGAGGCAGGCGCGGCGGCCGGTTCAGGCTGGGGCAGGTCGCCCTTGCGCCATTCGTTGTCCACGAGGCCGCTGGGCGAGGTCGCAGGTTCAGGCGCAGAGTTGGTCGGGTCCGACATGCTATAATCGCTCGGCATAGGTTTCAAGTGATCAAGGACGAAGGCCGCATGACAGAGGCCCTGTTCGCTTGAGCGTGAGAGATCGCCAGCGCCTGGCGGTCGCTCGGGCTCGGGCGGATTGCGGGCCAGGGGTACTTACCGTACCACGGTCATCCTTCGTCCTTCTTCGTTATACCAGGAGAAGAGGTGTGGTATGCGTTTCGTCTGGCTAATCATCGCACTGGCGCTCGCCAGCCTGGCCTGTGACCTGTCCGTCGGCGGCCCCACGCCCCCGGCTTCGCCCATCGCGGTCTCCACGGAGGCCGCCGGCGAGCTGACCAACCTGTGGAGCACCGCGGCCACCAGCGTGCCGCAGGGCGGCGAACTCAGCCTGAAGCTGACCGAGGCCCAGCTCACGTCCTTCGTCGCCCTCCGCCTGCAAGACCAGGCCGACGCGCCTCTGAAAGACATCCAGGTCTTCCTGCGTGACGGCAAGATTCAACTCTTTGGCAACGCCCAGGCCGGCAACCTCAAGACCACGGCCCTGGTCGTGATTGCCGTCGGCGTCTCGCCGGAGGGCGTGGTGAGCTTCACGGTCGAGGAGGCCGACTTCGGCCCGCTGCCGGTGCCGAGCGCGCTGCTGGACGGCGTCTCCAAGACGCTGAACGAAGCCTTCACCGGCAACATCGGCTCCACGGCCACGGGTTTGAAGATCACCAACATCGCCATCGCCGAGGGCGAGATGGTCATCACCGGGGTTTTCACGCGCTGACGGCGCGCCATTATACAACACCGTCCATGAAGCCATGCCGCTGGGGGAGGAGTGCCCGGGCGCGCGCCGGCCTCGGTCTGCTGGCCGGGCTGCTGGCGCTGACGACGGCCTGCGTCACGGCTACGCCCATCCCGCCGCCCAGCCCCACGCCGGCCGGCCCGATCACGATCACGGTCAGCGCCGACGGCCAGACGCAGCGTTTTGCCCTGCCCCAGGCGCTGACCGTCGGCGAGGCGCTGGCCCAGGCCGGGTTGAGCCTGGGCGAGCTGGACCGCGTCACACCGGCCCCCTTCACGCGCCTGACCGACGGCGCCACCGTGACGGTGGTGCGCGTCAGCCAGACTTTCGAGGTCGAACAGGCCGTCGTCGCCTTTGAGTCCCAAACGCTCAAGAACGAGAACCTGCCGGCCGACAGCCCGCCGCTGATCCTGCAACCGGGCGCCAACGGGCTGGAGGAGATCACGTACCGGACTGTCTTCGAGGACGGCGTGCAGGTGGGCCGCAGCATCATCAAGCGGGTCCTGTTTCAGCCGCCCACCCCGCAGATCGTGATGGTCGGCATCCAGAAGCCTTTCACATCCGCGCCGATCACGGGCACGCTGGCCTATTTGAGCGGCAACAACGCCTGGATCATGCGCGGCAACTCCAGCCAGCGCACGCCCGTCACCACGTCCGGCGACCTGGACGGGCGCGTCTTTGACCTCTCGCCGGACGGCCAGTGGCTGTTGTATTCGCGCGCCGTGACGGCCACCGCCTCCAGCAGTTTCAACACTTTGTGGGCCATCAGCCTGACCACCCCGGCCAAGCTGCCCGCGCCGGTCAGCCTGCCGGTCACCAACACGCTGTACGCCGAATGGTCGCCGACCCAAACCGTCACCCTGACCGTGGCTTACTCCACGGCCGAAAAAACCACGGGCGCGCTCGGCTGGCAAGCCAACAACGATCTGTGGCTGCTCAAAGGGGCCGAGAACCGGCGCACGCGCCGGCTGGAGTTCAGCACCGAGCCGATCCTGGACGCGTCCTTTGCCGGCCTGTACGGCTGGTGGGGCACCGGCTTCGCCTTTGCCCCGGACGGCCTGCGGCTGGCTTACGCGCAGACTGACTCGATCGGCGTCATCGACCTGGCGACGCGAGCCAAGACCGAGCTGGCGCGCTTCACGACCTACAACCTGCAAAGTGACACGCGCGCCTGGTATCCGACGGTGCGGTGGGCCGAGGGCGGCTGGTTGTATTCCGTGGTCCACGGCGGCCCGCTGGACCAATTCGAGCTGGCCGAGTTCGCCACCGTCTTCAATCTGGTCGCCATCGCCGCCGACAGCCGCCTGCAGCTGGAGCTTGTGCCGCGCGCCGGAATGTTCGCCAACCCCGTGCCGGCGCCGGCCCAGCCTGCCACCGGCGCGGACGGCGAGCGCGCCGCCCGCGTGGCCTTCCTGCTCGCCACCGATCCAAAGAATCCGCTGCTGACGCCGAACCGGCTGGCGGTGATGGACCGCGATGGCAGCAATCTGCGCGTGATCTTCCCGGCGGACGAGCAGCCCGGCATCGAACCGGGCAGCCTCCCAGTTTGGTCGCCGGACGCGCGCTGGCTGACCGTCATCTACCAGGGCAACTTGTGGCTGGTGGACCCGGCCACCGGCGAAGCGCAGCAACTGACCGGCGACGGTCTCACCCAGAAAGTCGATTGGAGCCGCTGACGCGGTCAGCGGCTCCGCCCTCGTCATGCGCCGCCTCTTCTTCGCCGCCAGCCTCCTGGCGCTTCTGGCCGGCCTGGCCGGCTCGGCCGCTGTCGTGTGGCAGCACTCCGTCCAGACCTTCGGCGCCGTCGACGGCCTGCCGGACCCGGCGCTGGCCGCGCGCCCGGCCAGTCTGCGCGGCGTCAATGTGGCGCTCGAGCAGTACGACGAGGCCGGCCTGGCCCACGCCCTGGACCAGGTGCGCGGCTTCGCGTGGCTGCGCCAGACCTTCGCCTGGAACGGCGCCTCGCCCGACCAAGCCGATTGGGAAACCTGGGATCGCCTCGTCGCCGCCGTGGCCGGGCGTGACCAGCAGCTCATCGCCGTCCTGACGCAGCCGCAGCCGTCCGCGCCGCCCTCACCCGAGGCGCTGGCGGCTTTCGCCTCGGCTTTTGCCGAACGCTTCGGCGACCGCCTCGCGGTCTATCAGATCTGGGACGAACCCAACCTGTACTCGGCCTGGGGGGCCGCGCCCTCGGCCGCGCAGTACACGGCCGTGTTGCAGGCCGCCTATGCCGCCATCCACGCCGCCGACCCGACCGCCACGGTGCTGGCGGCGGCCCTGGCCCCCACCCTGGAGACTGGTCCGGACAACCTGAGCGACCTGCTCTACCTGCAGGCGCTGTACGACGTGGGCGCCGCGCCCTACTTCGACGCCGCCGCCGGCAAACCGTACGGCTTCTACACCGGGCCGGAGGATCGCGCCGCCGCGCCGGACCGCCTGAACTTCTCGCGTTTCACCCTGCTGCGCCAGGTGATGGAGCGCAACGGCGACGGCCACAAGCTCCTGTGGGCCAGTGCTTTCGGCTGGAACACTCGCCCGGATTCGGCCTGGGGCCAGGCCACCGTGGCCGACCAGAGCGCCCACACCCTGCGCGCCTGGGCGCGCGCCGCAGAAGAATGGCCGTGGGCTGGGCCGCTGATCCTGGAGGACTACCAGCCAGCGGCTCCGGCCGACGATCCACGCTGGGGCTTCGCGTTCGCGGGCGCCGACGGGCAGCTCACACCGCTGGGCCAGGCGTTGAGCGCGGCCCCGGCCCCGGCGGCCGCGGTGCCCGGCAACTACGCCGCCGACCACCCGGCCGCCGCTTACGTCGGCGCGTGGGAGTTTTCGGAGATGGGCGCCGATATCCCCGAGGCCTACGCCGACGCCCGACTGACGTTTCAGTTCACGGGCACCGAACTGGCCCTGCGCGTGCGCCGCGGCGATTACCGCGCCTACCTCTACGTCACCGTCGACGGCCAGCCCGCCAATCGGCTGCCGCGCGACGACCGCGGCGCGTATCTGATCCTGACCGCGCCGGACCTCCAACCCGAGCTGGCCACCCTGCCGGTGGCCGCCGGCCTGGACCCGGAGGCCATCCACACGGCCGTCATCGAGCCGGAGCGCGGCTGGGATCAGTGGGCCATCGCCGGCTTTGCGGTGGGACGCCGCCGGCCGGTCGAGGCCTTCGGTCTGGCTTTGAGCGCAGCGCTGGTGTTGGTGAGTCTCGGACTAGTTGGAACCTTGGCCTTCGGGCGCGGCCTGAAAATGGATGGGCTGGCCGCCGCCTGGCGCCGCCTGGGCGAGGCCGGCCAGCTGGCGCTGACGGCGGTGGTGGGCGCGGGGCTGTACCTGTCGGCGTGGCTGGCCTTTGAGAGCGAACTGGCCGGCCTGACGCGGCGCGCCGGCGATACTGTGCCGCTGCTGATCACGGCGCTGACCGCCGGCCTGTTCTACTTTTCGCCCTCCTTCGTCGTGGCCTGCCTGGCCCTGGCCGCGCTCTTCGGCCTGTTTGTGCTGCGCCTGGACCTGGCCCTGGCCTTCATCGCCGCCTTCATCCCCTTCTTCTTGTTTCCGCGTCTGCTCTGGGAACGCGGCGCCTCCCTGCTCGAGTTCGCGGTCTGGCTGGCGGCCGGCGCCTGGCTGGTGCGCGCCTTCATCCGCTGGCGTTCTTCGGTCGGATCAGCACCCCAGAAGGGGCCGGGGTTGGCCGCGCGCCTCCGGCGCCTGTCGTTCATCGATTGGGGTGTCCTGGCCCTGCTCACCGTCGCCGCGTTGAGCACGCTGGCGGCCGCCCGGCGGGATGTGGCGTTGTATGAGTTCCGGACCGTGCTGCTGGGCGCCACGCTCTATTACGGCTTGCTGCGGGTCACGCCGCTCGACCAACGGACGGTGTGGCGCATCGTGGACTTCTTTGTCCTGGGCGCGACAGCTGTGGCCGCGGTCGGTCTGTATCAATACTTCTTCGACCGCAGCGCCCTGATCATGACCGAAGAGGGCGTCGCCCGCATCCGCAGCGTGTACGGCTCGCCGAACAACCTCGGCCTGTATCTCGGCCGCGCCCTGCCCCTGGCGCTGGCCGGGCTGCTGCTGACCCGGTCCAGCGCCGCCGGCGCTCCGTGGCGCCGCGCCCTGTACGCGCTGTCCGCCATCGTCATGGCCGCGGCGCTGGGGCTGAGCTTCTCGCGCGGGGCGCTGGTGCTGGGCGTGCCGGCCGCGTTGGCCGTGCTCGTGATCGGGTGGCAGGGCCGGCGCGGGGCGTGGCTGGTGGGCGCCGGGCTGGCGGCGGCGCTGGCCGCGCTGCCTTTGCTGGCGCAGGTGCCGCGCTTCGCGGGCATGTTCGACCTCCAGTCTGGCACCGGGTTCTTCCGCGTCAACCTGTGGCAATCCGCCTGGCGCATGTTCCTGGATCATCCGCTGCTGGGCGTCGGCCCGGACAACTTCCTGTACGCGTACCGCGGCTTCTATATCCTGCCGCAAGCCTGGCAGGAGCCCAACCTGTCCCATCCGCACAACCTGGGGCTGGATTTCCTCACGCGGCTGGGCCTGTTCGGCGCGCTGACCGGCCTGGCGCTGCTGGCCGGTTTCGGGCGCGCGGCCGGGCGAGCCTTGCGGCCGGGCGCGTCCACGCCGGACCAGCGCGTGCTCGTGCTCGGGCTGCTGGCCCTGGTAGCCGATATGCTGGCCCACGGGCTGGTGGACCACGCGTTCTTCCTGGTGGACCTGGCCTACGCGTTCTACCTGGCGCTGGCGCTGGTCCAAAACCGGCCGCGGGAAGCGCTGTGATAAAATCGCGCCACCTGGCCCAAAAACGGGCCATTCCTCATGAGGCAAACATGCGTATCCTAATCACTGGGGGCGCCGGCTTTATCGGCTCGCACCTGGCCGACCGGCTTTTGGCCGAAGGTCATTCCGTGATCGCGATGGACAACCTGATCACGGGCAGCACCCGCAACATCGAGCACCTGGGCGGCCGCGACGATTTCCTGTTTATCAAGCACGACGTCACCAACTATATCTACATCGAAGGCCCGCTGGACGCGATCCTGCACTTCGCGTCGCCGGCCAGCCCCATCGACTACCTGCAATTGCCCATCCAGACCCTCAAGGTGGGCGCGCTCGGCACGCACAAAGTGCTCGGCCTGGCCAAAGAGAAGAAAGCGCGCATCCTGCTGGCGTCCACGTCCGAGATCTACGGCGACCCGCTGGTGCATCCGCAGGTGGAGAGCTACGCCGGCAACGTCGACCCGATCGGGCCGCGCGGCGTGTACGACGAGGCCAAGCGCTTCGCCGAGGCCATGACTATGGCCTATCACCGCTATCACGGCGTCGACACGCGCATCGTGCGCATCTTCAACACCTATGGCCCGCGCATGCGTCTGAACGATGGGCGCGTCGTCCCCAACTTCGTGGCCCAGGCCATCGCCGGCCAGCCGCTCACCGTCTACGGTGACGGCGGCCAGACCCGCAGCTTCTGCTTCGTCTCCGACCTGGTGGACGGCATCTACCGCCTGCTGCTCTCGGACGAGCACGAGCCCGTCAACATCGGCAACCCGCGCGAGCTGACGGTACGGGAGTTCGCCCAGATGATCAACGAGATCACGGGCAACTCGGCCGGGATCATCTTCCAGGACAAGCGCATCCAGGGCGACCCCCAGACGCGCCGGCCGGACATCAGCAAAGCGCGCCGCGTGCTGAACTGGGAGCCGCGCGTGCCGGTGGAGGAAGGGCTGCGCCAGACCATCGCCTATTTCCGCCGCGTGATGGGCTGAGCGCCCGCCGCGCGGCCGTGAGCGGACACCGGACGTCGTGACGCTGCGTGTTGGGCGCCCGCGGGCCGCGACCGGCCGGGCGCTGATCCTGGCGGCGGCCGCGGTCAGCCTAGGGGCGCTGATCGCGTGGCTGCCCCCGCACATCAGTCTGGCTGCCCTGGCCGGAGTTCTCGCCGTGGGCGCGGCCGTGTGGGAGCCGGCCCTCGGCCTGGGGTTGGCCGTAATCTTGGGCCCGACGCGCGCCTACCTGGCGGCGTCGGGCTTTTCTGGTCCCGTCTTCGACCTGGGCCAGATCTTTTTCGCCCTGGCGCTGGCGGGCTGGCTGGCGCGGGGCGCCCTGCGCCGGGAACTGCGCGTGCCGGCGCTGGGCCTGCTCGTGCCCCTGGCGGCCTGGATCTTTGTGGGCCTGCTCTCGCTGTTCGGCGCCGCCGAGTGGCGCGACGGTTTGAACGAGGCGATCAAATGGATCGAGGTCGCCCTGGTCCTGATCATCGCCCAAGCCGAGGCTCGGCGCGGCCGGCTGACTTGGCTGCTGGGCGCGATCCTGTTCTCCGGCGGGCTGCAGGCGGCGTTGGGCGTGTGGCAATACCGCTTCCGCGGGACCGGGCCGGAGAGCTTTCAACTGCCGGGCGGTTTCTATCGAGCCTATGGCACCTTTGAGCAGCCCAATCCGCTGGGCGGATTTCTCGGCCTGATCTGGCCCGTGGCCGCCGGCCTGGCCTGGGGCCTGTTTGAACAGGCCTGGCGGCGCTGGCGCACCACTGGCTTCCACTGGACGCGGCTCCGCGAGGCCGGGCCGGCGCTGGCGCTGGCGCTGTGGGCGGGCGGCCTGGGTCTGGGCCTCTTCGTCTCCTATTCGCGCGGCGGCTGGCTGGGGGCGGCGGCGGCCGCCGGAGTGCTGGCCGTCGGCGCGCCGCGGCGCCTGCGGGTCGGTCTGGGCCTGGCCCTGGCCGGCCTGGCGCTGGTTGGGCTGTTGACGGCCGCGAACCTGTTACCGGCCAGCCTCACCGCGCGCCTGGCCAACGTCACCGATTTCGCCACGGTCACCGATGTGCGCGGCCTCAACATCAACGATGCCAACTTCGCCCTGGTGGAACGGCTGGCCCACTGGCAGGCCGCCCTGGCGATGGCGGAAGCGCGCCCCTGGCTCGGCGTTGGCCTCGGCAACTACGCTGCTGCCTATGCCGACTATCGCCTGCTCAACTGGCCGTACAGCCTGGGCCACGCCCATAATATCTACTTGCACACGCTGGCCGAGACGGGCGGAGTGGGACTAGCCGCCTATGGGACATTATGGCTGGCCGTGGTTATCCTTACCCTGCGGGCCGTCCAGACCACGTCGGGTCCACGACGCGGCCTGGCGGTGGGTTTGTTGGGCGTGTGGGCGCACCTGCTGACCCATCAGATCGTGGATAACCTGCACGTCAATAACGTCGACTTGCTTCTGGCGACGTATTTAGGGATACTGTATGCTCTCAACTCTTCCCGGGAACCAGTCTTTGGCCAAGCTCCTGACTCTCGCGCGCCAGCAGCCGGTGGAGCGCAAGCGCTTCATTAAGTTTCTAATCGTCGGCGCCCTCGGCTTCATCGTTGACTTCGGCAGCTTCAACCTGTTCCATTGGCTCGGCGTCGGCCCGTGGGTGGCCGCCAACTTGCTGCCCCTGGCCGTCCTGGCCGAGCACCCCGAGATCGTCGAGCAGTCGCTGTCGTTCTGCGCCGCCGTGATCAGCAACTTCCTGTGGAACTACCTGTGGATCTACCCGGAGGCGCGCGAGGCCAACCAGGCGCGCAAGATCACCAAATTCGTCATCGTCAGCGTCGCCGGCCTGCTCATCGGCGTGCCGGTCTTCAGCCTGGCCCTGACCGTCTGGAAGAACGTTATTGGCGCCCTGGGCCTATCCGGGCTACAATTTAACCTGGCTGGCAACCTGGCCCTGATGACGCGCGTCGGCGTCCTGCTGTTCTGGAACTTTTTCGTCAATCGCTACTGGACCTATCGCGATGTCAAGCGACACTAAGCCCGTCATCCTGATCGTCGATGACGACCCGGACCTGGCCATGATCATGAAGATGATCCTGAGCCATGCCGGGTTCGAGGCGCACTCCGTGCTCTCCGGCCAGGAAGCCCTGGACTGGTTGGGCAAGCGCACGCCGGACCTGATCTTGCTCGATCTGATGATGCCGGACATCAACGGCTTCACCATCCTGCGCAAGCTGCGGGCCAGCGAGACCACCAGCTCGCTGCCGGTGGTGATCCTGACCGCCAAGGCGGACCAGAAGACGCGCATGGAGAGCCAGTCCGCGGGCGCCGATGCCTTCCTCACCAAGCCCATCAACTCCAAGTCGCTGATCGAGTACGTGCGCCGCGCGCTCGGCCCCAAGGCGCCGCCCGCCGCCGAAGCCCACGACACGGACCGGGCCTGACGCCGCCGTCGGCCGAGCTGCGGCCCGCCCCGTCGCCATGCGGATCGGTCTCGACGTCACCGCCGCCGTCTCGCAGGGCGCCGGCATCGGCCGTTACACGCGCGAGCTCCTCAAGGCGCTGGCCGCGGCCGCCAGCCCGCACCACTATCGCCTGTTCTTCGCCTCGCGGACACGCCCGCACCCTTTGCCCGCGCTCGGCCCGAACTTCCACCTCACCGCCCTGCCCTTTCACGATATCTGGCTGGCCCGGCTCTGGCACCGCGCGCGCCTGCCGCTGGCGGTGGAATGGCTGACCGGTCCGCTCGACCTCTTCCATTCGCCGGACTTCACGCTGCCGCCGGTGCGGCGCGGCACGCCCACGCTGTTAACCGTGCACGATCTGTCCTTCGTGCGCGACCCGGACTCGGCGGCGCCGGGCCTGCGCCAGTATCTCAACGTCGTCGTGCCGCGCTCGGTGGCGCGGGCCGATCATGTCCTGGCCGACTCGCAGGCCACGCGCGCCGACCTGATCGACCTGTACCGGACGCCGCCCGCCAAGATCACGGTCCTCTACAGCGGCGTCGATCCGGTCTTCCGGCCCGTCACCGACCCGGCCGCCCTGGCGGCCGCGCGCGCCCGCTACGGCCTGGGCGAGCGGCCGTTCCTCCTGGGCATCAGCACCCTGCAGCCGCGCAAGAACTACGTCCGCCTGATCCAGGCCTTCGCTCAGCTGCCGGACCCGGACCTGCGTTTGGTCATCGCCGGCGGCAAGGGCTGGCTGTTCGACGCCATCTTCGCCGAGGTCGAGCGGCTCGGCCTGCGCGAGCGCGTCATCTTCCCGGGCTTCGTGCGTGACGCCGACCTGCCGGCGCTGTACTCGGCGGCCCGCGGGCTGGCCTACCCGTCGCTGTACGAAGGCTTCGGCCTGCCGCTGTTGGAGGCGATGGCGTGCGGCACGCCCGTCGTCACCTCCACCGCCTCCTGTCTGCCGGAAGTCGCCGGGGACGCCGCGCTGCTGGTCGATCCGCTGGATGTGGCGGCGCTGGCCGACGCGCTGCGGCGCGCGACCGAGGACGAGACGCTGCGGACGGACCTGCGCGCGCGCGGCTTCGCCCGCGCCCGATCCTTCACCTGGGCCGCGGCCGCCCAACAACTGCTGGACCTCTACGCCCGTCTGGGACGCCGGCCAACTTAGCGGCGCCGGTGCCGATCCGGCTGTCGTCTCGCCCAACAGCGGGCCGGCCTCCCCGCCGCATGCGTGAAGGGCGAGGCGGCGGCCTCACCCAGCGCCCAGCCGTCGATGTGTATAATCATGGCCATGACACCCTATCCGCTGTACACGTCGCGGGGCGCGTGGGCCGGCCTGCTGCAGGACGGCTACCTGTACAACCCGCAAGGCGAGTGGATCGGCTGGGTAGAGCGCGATGCCAGCGTGTACTCGGTGGTGGGCGAATACGTCGGCCAGCTCGCCCGCGACTTCCGCGTCCTGCGCAAGCGCGCCCTGCCCGAGGCGCGCCGGCTGCGCCGCCAGCCGCCCGAACGTCCGGCCGGGCGCCTGCCCGTGCCCGCCACCGTGCCGCTGCCGCCGCTCATGGCCGAGATCGGTTTCGACACGATCGACGTGCTGGACGAGGCGCCCGAGCGGCTGCACACCCTGGACGCCGACCCGGCCGCCAAGGACATCGGAGAATAATGGACGCGAAACCCGTCAGTGCTTCGCGCGTCACCCTGACCCTGATGATGCCGCCGGCCGAGGCCAATATGCTCGGCAACGTGCACGGCGGCTACATCATGCGCCTGATGGACGAGGCCGGCGCCTCCGCAGCTATGCGTCACAGCCAGCGTCCGGTCGCCACGGTGGTGGTGGACCAGGTGCTCTTCAAACAGCCCATCCATGTCGGCGACCTGGTGACCATCCAGGCCGAGCTGACCTACGTGGGCCGGACCTCGCTCGAGGCGCGGCTGGAGGTGAAGGCCGAAAACCTGCTCTCCGGCGAGACCACGCACACCAACACCGCTTACTTCGTCTACGTGGCCCTGGACGAGCGCGGCCAGCCCACCCCGGTGGCGCCGCTGCTGCTGGAGACAGATGGCGAGCACCGGCAGTGGGAGGCCGCCCAGGAGCGGCAGGCCTACCGGCTGGCCCAGCGTCAGAAACGCGAGCGGTCACATGCCTGACTCTCTCGCCTCCCTGCAGCAACTGATCGACCAGGTCTCCAGCAAGCGTTTCCTGGACTCCGCGCCGCCCGGCGACCGCGGCCTGGCCGAGGACGTCCGTTTCCCGTTCCTGGCCATCGTCGGCCAGCGCGAGATGAAGACGGCGCTGGCGCTGGCGCTCATCAACCCCGCCGTCAGCGGCGTGCTGCTGGTGGGGCCGCGCGGCACCGGCAAAACCACGGCCGTCCGCGGCCTGGCGGATCTGGTGCCGTTCGTCCAACGCTCGCTGTGCCAGTATGGGTGCCTGGCGGAGGATATCGAGGCCGGCGGCATGGACGCGGTCTGCCCGGACTGCGCCAAGAAATACGGCGAGGGCGAGCCGCTGACCTTCCCGGATCCCGTCCGGCTGGTGGAACTGCCGCTCAACGCGCGGCTGGAGGACGTGGTGGGCGGGCTGGACGAGGCCGCCGCCGTCCACAAGCGCATGCAGATCCGGCGCGGCGTCCTGGCCCAGGCGGACCAGAACCTGCTCTACGTGGACGAGGTCAACCTGCTGGCCGACGACATCGTCGACGCCATCCTGGACGCGGCCGCGCAGGGCCTGTACACGGTGCGGCGCGGCCCGGTGGCCGCCACCTACCGCGCCCGCTTCGCGCTGATCGGGTCCATGAACCCGGAGGAGGGCCGGCTGCGCCCGCAGATCCTGGACCGTTTCGGACTGCGTCTGATCGTGGGCGGGCTGGAAGGCTCAGACGACCGGCTGGAGGCCTACCGGCGCGTGCGCGCCTACCAGACGAACGCCAAAGCCTTCATGGCCGCCTACGCTGGCGAGACGCTGCTTATGCGCCAGGAGATCCAGGCCGCGCGCAACCTGGTGCGCTCGGTGGAGCTGACGCGCGCGGCTGAAAAGGCCGGCCTGGAGATGGTGCGCAAGCTGCAGGTGGATTCGCTGCGCGCCGAGATCACGATGTTCGAGGCCGCCCGCGCCCACGCCGCCGCCGACGGCCGGACCGAGGCCACCCTGGCGGATGTGCGCGCGATCGCGCCGATGGCGCTGCGCCTGCGCCGCTCCCAGTTCATGGTCGATTACTTCAAGACCCAGGCCGACGAAGAGAACGAGATCCAGGACTTGCTGGACCGTCTGCTCCCGGCCGAGTGACACCATGCGCCCCCGTTGGTTCCTGCCCGCCGCGCTGGCCGTCGCCTGGCTCGGCTACTGGGGTCCCTGGCTGGAACACCCCGCCGGTGCGCTGCGTCTGAACGCCTATGACCTGTCTGAGTGGGTGACTTTTCTGCCGGAGGTGGCGGCCGGCCAACTGCCGCTCAGCCGCCTGGCTTTCTTAATCCCGAGCGCGTGCCTGGCGGTGCTGTTCGGGCTGGCGGTGAATGCCGGTCAGCGCGGCCGCCGCCGGTCCGAGCATTGGCTGCGCGCGCACCTGCCGGACACGCCCCTCGGCTGGGTCCTGCTGGCGCTGGCGGTGCTGAGCGCGCTCACCGTCTTCCCGTACTACCCCTACATCCTGACCGCATACGCCGACCCGGAGTTTCGGGTCCAGTTCTTCGTGGCCGGCCTGGCCTTGGCCGGCGCCGCGCTGGCCGTGTTCGTCCCGGACGACGCCAACGCGCTGGTGCGCATCGGCCTGGCGCTGGTCGGCGCGGGCTGCGCCATCGGCAACCTGGTGGTGTTGTGGCCGGCAGCGGCGGCGGTGGGCGGCCCGATCTGGGCGCTCGGCTGGGGTTGGGCGGCCCTGCTGCTGGGTTTTCTGGCGATCATCGTGCACGGCTGGCGCACCATCTTCCAGCCGCGCCGCTGAAGGCGGCGGCCCGGTTAAAACAAAGAAGCGAGAGTCGCCTCTCGCCTCCCTAACTCCGCAGCCGCCGCGCTTACTTCTTGCGCGCGTTGATGTAGTCCACCGCCTGACCAACAGTCGTGATCTTCTGAGCGTCCTCGTCAGAAATCTCGTGACCAAACTTCTCTTCGAACGCCATGATCAGCTCAACCAGGTCAAGCGAGTCTGCTTCGAGGTCTTCGCGGAAGCGGGCCTCAATCTTAACTTTGTCCGCCTCGGCGCCCAGGCGCTCAATGATAATGGCCTTTACTTCTTCGAACGTATCGGACATGAGTTATTCTCCTTTATGTGCAATAGCGGGGACGAGCCCCATTGTATGTCGCGGCGACGGCTTGTCAAGCGAATTGCCGGAAATTGACATTCCAACCGCTTGATTGATAAGATTACGTGCCGCCACTTACTAGAAACACGAGCCTATGACGAAAGTTTCGGGGAGCCCGCCGGGCGACCAGCCACTGGCTGAGGAAACCGCCACGCGCAAAGCGGAGCACATCCGCATTAATCTAGAGGAAGACGTGCGCTCGGGGCTGACCACCGGCCTGGAGCGCCTGCGCTTTGTCCACCAGGCCTTGCCGGAACTGGACCTGGCCGCCGTGGACACCCGCACCACCTGGTTCGGCAAACCGCTCAGCGCGCCGCTGCTCATCTCGTCGATGACCGGCGGCACGGGCAGTGCCGGCCCCCTCAACCGCAACCTGGCCGCCGCCGCCCAGGCCGCGCGCATCGCCATGGGCGTGGGCTCGCAGCGGGCCGCCCTGGAAGACGCGGCCCTGGCCGAGACCTTCAAAATTCGCGACCTGGCGCCGGACATTCCGCTCTTCGCCAACCTGGGGGCCGTCCAACTCAACTATGGCTATGGCGTTGATCACTGCCGGCGCGCGGTGGCCATGATCCAGGCCGATGCCCTGATCCTGCATCTGAACGCCCTGCAGGAAGCCGTGCAGCCGGAGGGCGATGGCAATTTCGCCGGCCTGTTGCGCCGGATCGAGGCCGTCTGCACGGCCTTGCGCGCCGACGGCATCCCGGTCATCGCCAAGGAGGTGGGCTGGGGCATCGCGGCCGAGACGGCGCGGCGCCTGGCCGAGGCCGGCGTGGCCGCCATCGATGTGGCCGGCGCGGGCGGCACATCCTGGAGCCAGGTGGAGATGCACCGCGCCCGGACCGAACGCCAGCGCCGCATCGCGGCCGCCTTCATCGATTGGGGTCTGCCGACCGCCGAGTCGATCCGGAACGTGCGCGCCGGCGCGCCGGGCCTGCCCATCATCGCCTCGGGCGGACTGCGCGACGGCATCGACGTGGCCAAGTGCCTGGCGCTGGGCGCGGGCTTGGGCGGGCTCGCCGGCCCCTTCCTCAAGGCGGCTGACCGTTCGGTGGAGGCCGTCGTCGAGGCTGCCGCCGAGCTGACGCAGACGCTGCGCATCGCCATGTTCGCGGCCGGCGCCGGCACCATCGCCCAACTCCAACAGACGCCGCTCAGCGAGCGGCCGTAGTCCGCCGCCGGCCTGGCCGCGCGTGCGGGAGAGCCCCATGTCCCTGAACCAACTCTCCCAACTCTACCTGCCCGCCATCGAAGACGAGCTGCGGCGCGCCCTGAGCGGCGGCGACGCGGCCTATGATCTGTACTACCGGATGCTGAACTATCACATGGGCTGGGTGGACGCGGACGGCACCGCGATCGCGGCCGGCGCCGGCGGCAAGCGCCTGCGGCCGTTGATCACGCTATTGACCTGCGCGGCGGTGGGCGGCGCCTGGGAACGCGCCCTGCCCCTGGCCGCCGGCCTGGAACTGCTGCACAACTTCTCGCTCCTGCATGACGACATCCAGGACAACAGCCCGCTGCGCCGCGGCCGGCCCACGGCCTGGACGCTGTGGGGCGCGGCCCAGGCCATCAACGCCGGCGACGCCCTGTTCACGCTCGCGCACCTGGCCGTGCAGTCCCTGGCCGAGCACGGCGTGCCGGCGGCCACGGCTTTGCGCGTGCTGACCGCCTTCGACCGCACCTGCCTGGCCTTGACGCAGGGCCAGTTCCTGGACATGCAGTTCGAAACGCGCGCCCAGGTGGGCGTAGCCGAGTACCTGGCCATGATCGAGGGCAAGACGGCGGCCCTGGTGGCGGCCTGCACCGAGCTGGGCGGCCGCGTGGCCGGCGTGGACGAGGCGCGCGGGGAGCACCTGCGCCTGTTCGGGCGCAGCCTGGGGCTGGCCTTTCAGATCCAGGACGACTTGCTGGGCATCTGGGGGGATCCAGCCGTGACGGGCAAATCGGCGGCCAGTGATTTGGAGAAGCGCAAGAAGAGCCTGCCGGTGGTGATCGGCCTGGAGCGCTCGCCGGAATTCGCGGCCGCCTACGCGCGGCCGGCCGCAGCGGACGGCCCAGCGCTGTCCGCGCTCGTCGGCCAGCTGGAAGCGCTGGGCGCGCACGCCGAGGCGCAGGCCCTGGCCGAGGCCCACACGCGCGAGGCGAGGGCGCACCTGGAGGCCGCCCGGCCAGCCGGCGCCGCCGCTGAGGCCCTGCGCGCCCTCGCGGACCAACTCCTCAACCGTTCCGCCTGAACGCAGGCGACCACGCTACACGAACTCGCGGAAGACGCGGTTCCCCAACAGGCGGCCCGGCCCGGTCAGGCAGGCGCGCGTGCCGTCCCACTCGATCAGCTTGAGCGCAGCCAGGCGGCGCAGCGACCGGCCGTAGCGCTGCTCCAAACTTACCCCGAAGCGCCGCTCGAAATCGGCGTTGGCCACGCCCTCGCGCACCAGGCGCATCCCCATCATCATCATTTCCCCCATGGCCTCGTCGTCTGAGATCGGTGTCCGCTGGGCTGTAGCTGGCGAGAACGGATAGGGCTCGGCGCTGCCGGCCTCCAGCCGCGCGATGTAGGCGGCGGGCGCCAGCACCTGCGCGTAACGCTGGCCGGCCGCGTAGCCGTGCGCGCCGGCGCCGAAGCCCAGGTACGGCTCGTTGCGCCAGTATTGCACGTTGTGCCGGCAGGCGTAGGCGGGCAGACTCCTGTCCCGGGTCTCCTGGGCTGTGGCAAATGGAGATTGGAGACTGGCGACCGGATCCCGCGCCCAATTTGAAATCTCGTATTGCACGTAACCGTTCTTCCCCAGCTCGTCGCTCGCCCATTCGTACATCTCGGCCGCCAGGTCCGGGTCCGGCATCGGCAGCAGGCCGCGATAGACCCAGGCGCGCAGCGGCGTGCCGTGTTCCAGCGAGAGGGCATAAGCCGAGATGTGGTCCGGGCCAAGCCCCAGCACGCGCAGCACCGTGGCCTGCCACTGCGCCAGGGTCTGGTGCGGCAAGCCAAAGATCACGTCCAGGTTGAGGTTCTCAAAGCCGGCGGCGCGCGCCCAGGTCACGGCCTGAGCCACGTCGCCGAACAGGTGCTGACGGTCCAGCAGGCGCAGCTCGTGCGGGTGGGAAGACTGGACACCCAGGGACAGGCGGTTGACGCCCAGGGCGCGCAGGCCCTCCAGGTAGCGCCGATCCACCGTGCCGGGATTGGCCTCCAGCGTGATCTCGCACTCCGGCGTCAGCGGGAAGGCCTCACGCAGCGCGGCCAGCAGCCGCGCGATCAGGTCGAGGGACAACAGCGACGGCGTCCCGCCGCCAAAGAAGATGGTGTGGACCGGACCAGCCTGGCCGGCCGCCTGGCCGCCCACCAACCGGATCTCGCTCTCCAGGGCGGCCACATAGGGCGCCATCAGGTGCTCCAGGCCCGCGTACGTGTTAAAGTCGCAATAGGCGCACCGAAAGGAGCAAAACGGGATGTGCAGGTACAGGCTGAGCGCCTGTGGGGGAGCAGCGGACACGGTGTGGCAGCGGCTTGAGTCGTTGGGCGCTTCTTGAAGGCAGCGCCCGGCCATCATACACCAGCGCCGGCGCTGGCCGTCGACAACCGCGCGCAGAGCGCGGCGGGCCGGCGTGTGGAAAACGAGATGTCGCGCACCGGACCGGCCGGGCGGCGCAAGGCCACCACTACCCGCGGATATTCCAGGAAGTTGAAGGAGGCGCGGTAGCGCCCGCGCACAAACATGAAGTGGATCCCGGCGCCTCCGTAGCGCAGCAGCGCCGGCAGCACGTCCACCTGACAATCGGCCACGTTCTCCAACGGCACGCGCCAGGTGAAGACGCCGAAGGTCAGGCGCAACTCCGCCGCGGTGAGCCGGATGACCAGGGTGCGGTAGTTGAGGGCGTAGAACAGGAAGACGCCGAACGCCGCGAGGCCGATGAGCGCCAGCCCATCCACGCGTGCCAGCGCCCACCGCGCGCCGAAGACGCCCAACCCGGTCAGCGCCAGCGCCCAGAACAGGGCCTGCGTCCGGCCCGACGACAATTGCTCGTGGTAGACCTCGCCAGCAACAGTCATCGTCGCCTTCCTCCCGTTCCGGCTGGTCCAGTGAACGCCGCTCTCAGTATAGGTCGCCGGCCGCCAGCGTCAACGGCCTCCCGGCCCGGTCTACGTGAGCCTTCACTCCGGCGGCGGGCCGGCGCCGGCCTGGAGCATGGCCGCCGCGTTGTACAATAGCGCCTTCATCCCGTCGGCGCCGCGCGCCGCCCAACCTGATTCGCCGGAGCCAGCTGCCTGAACGCGCATGGATAGACCGCCCTCGGCCAAACAACTGCGTCCGATCCTGGACGATCTCTATCAGGCGGAATCGCGCCGCATCCTGGCCAGCCTCATCCGCCTGCTCGGTGATTTTGACCTGGCGGAGGATGCCCTGCAGGAGGCCTTTCGGGCGGCGCTGGAACAGTGGCCGCGCGCCGGTCTGCCCGCCAACCCGCGCGCCTGGCTGGTGTCGGCTGGCCGCTTCAAGGCCATCGACGCAATGCGCCGCCGCGCCCGGTTCGGCGCGCCGCTGGACGCGCAGGCCGAGCAGCTGGCCGATGGCGCCAGCCTGGCGGCTGAGCCCGAGGACATCCCGGACGATCGGCTGCGCCTGATCTTCACCTGCTGCCATCCGGCGCTGCCGGCGGAGGCCCGCGCCGCGCTGACCCTGCGCGAGGTCTGCGGCCTGACGACGGACGAGATCGCGGCCGCTTTTCTGGCCAACCCCGCTGCCGTGGCGCAGCGCATCGTGCGCGCTAAGAGCAAGATCCGCGAGGCGCGCCTGCCGTATGAAGTGCCCGCCCGCGCTGAACTGCCCGAGCGGCTGGAGGCCGTACTCCAGGTGATCTACCTGGTCTTCAACGAAGGCTACTCGGCCTCAGCCGGGGAGACGGTGACGCGGGCCGACCTATCGGGCGAGGCCATTCGGCTGGGCCGGCTGCTGGTGGAACTGCTGCCGGAACCCGAGGCGTTGGGGCTGCTGGCCCTGATGCTCCTGCACGAGTCGCGCCGCGCGGCGCGCACAACGCCTGACGGCGACTTGGTCCTGCTGGAGCAGCAGGAGCGCGCGCGCTGGAACCGGGAGCAGATCACGGAAGGCGTGGCGTTGGTGCGGGCGGCCCTGGCCTCGGGCCGGCTGGGCTTCTACACGCTGCAGGCCGCGGTGGCGGCCGTGCACTCCCTGGCGCCGAGTTTCGCGGCCACCGATTGGGGCCAGGTGGTGGCCCTGTACGATCGGCTGGCGCAGGTGGCGCCTTCCCCGGTGATCGAAGTGAACCGGGCCGCGGCCGTGGCCATGCGGGACGGGCCGGCTGCCGGCCTGGCCCTGATCGACGCCATCCTCGAGCGCGGCGACCTGGCTGACTATCATCTGGCGCACTCGGCCCGGGCGGAGTTGTGCCTGCGGCTGGGGCGGACGCAGGAAGCGCGAGCCTCTTTCGAACGCGCGCTGGCGCTCGCGCGTCAGGGGCCGGAGCGGCGCTTTCTGGAAAGCCGGCTGGCCGCCCTGTCGGGCTGAAAACCCGCCGGAAACTGGTGTCGGCGGTTGTCGATTTCGGGCCGTCTGGAACGACTATTTGATGAACACCCATCCACCGAGCCGGGCCGGCCGTGATCCAGGCCCGGTTCACCAGCCCGAGGAGACCCTGCCATGCAATACCTGGTCTACGACCCCCACTACAACCCGGAAGGCGCGCCGCCGCCCACACCCGAGCTCATGGCCGAGATGGGCAAGTTCATCGGCGAGGCGATGCAGGCCGGCGTGCTGGTGGCCACCGGCGCCCTGCAGCCGAAAGGCACGCGCCTGCGGCTGGCCAACGGCAAGTTCACGGTCACGGATGGGCCTTTCATCGAGTTGAAGGAGCTGCTCGGCGGCTGGGCCGTGATCCGGACGAAGTCGCTGGAAGAGGCCGTGGAGTGGTGCAAGCGCTTCCGCAGCCTCGTCGGCGACGGCGAGTCCGAGATCGTGCCGGTGTACGGGCCGGAAGACTTCGGCCAGAGGTAGTCCGGCGGGGGCTCAAGCAGACTCGGACAACCACGCAGGATCAGGCGCCCCGCGACTGCGCGCCCTAACTCCGTTGAGGCGGGGTGCCTGATCCCTTCAACGTCCAGGCTTAGTCAGCCGACTGTCCCTCAGCGTCAATCCGCCAGCTGGATTTCGACCTGCCGCGGACCCTGCCAGCTGGCGGCCAGGAAAGGCTCGGTCGCGCGGCCGTTGTGCCGGAAATCCACAATGCGCCGCCCGCGCCCGGCCACGGTCAGGTCGAGGACGCTGCCGCGATAGCGCAGCCCGCTCAGGCGGATTTGGTTAAGCGACGTTGGGAGGTAAGGCCGGCATTCGATCCCGCCCGGCGTGAAGCGCAGACCCAACAGGCCGGCCAGGATCAGACGCAAATAGGCACTGGCGGTCCAACTCTGGCGCGCGCACGCTTCCCATTGCAGGCCATCCGCGCCGCGGCCGCCCTCCTGCAGTCCGCCATAGATGGCGCCCGTGTCCGGGTGATAGATCTCGGCACACTGGCCGTGCCGGTTCAGGCTGGCAGTCAGAGTCTGGAACTCGCGGTCAAACAAGTCCGGGCGGTCATAGCGCAAGGCCGCTTCGCCCCAGAACGCGGAGATAAAGGGCCACACTGTCCCGCTGTGACGGCCGTAGCCGCCGCGCGCGGCATAGCGCGGAAAGGTCGGCCACACGCACGGCAGGCCGGCCGCGGTCAGGTGCTGCTTGGCCAGCACCGACCGGGCCTGGTCGCTTGTCGCCATCTCGAACAGCAGCACAAGCGCGTGCCCAAGGCCCTCTTGATAGTCACAGCCTCCGGCGTGATCCAGCAGGTAGCGGAACCAACCCTGGCCCGGGTTCCAGAACCGGGTCTGGACCTGCTCGACCAGGGCGGCGGCGCGGTCGGCGTAGGCCGGGACACCGCTGCGCGGCAGCTCCCGCGCCATGGCGTCGGCGAGGCGATAGGCCTGGGCGTAGACACAGTTCGTCGACAACGCCAGCATAGGCAGGCCATACCCGCGCGGCGCGCGTTGGCCCGGATTGGCCGCGACCCAGTCCAGGATCGAACTGGTCTCGCCCGGCGAGTACCGATCCGGATAGGCCGCCACGCCGTCGCCGTACACGGCCGGCCCGCGAAACAGCCCGAAGTCGCCGTCGAACTCCTCCGCCTCGAAGTGCGCGAGGCTGTTGCTCACCGCTTCCAAGGCCAGGCCCAGAAACTCGCGGTCGCCGGTTTGCAGGAAGTGCGCCCACGCGCCCACCGTCCAGATGATGGCGTCCCAATACTGGCCCCCGATGAAAACACGGCCGGCGCGACGCTCCAGGACCGACAGCAGCGTATGGCGCGCGACGTCCTCCCAAAGCAGACCCAGCCCGTTCCAGACGTTGATGGCAGCGTCCCGGGTCCAGGGCGTGTCATAGTCCAGACCGGCCAGGAGGACCGGCTGCGGCTGGTCCAGCAGGCCGGCCTGATACGGCTGGACATTGCCGGCCAGGTCGCCCAGCGCGATGCGGTAGGCGCGGTCAACGGCCTGGTCCGAGGTGGTGAGGCTTGGGAAGAACGGGGCAGAGTCAATAGGCATCGGCGCTGCCAGGCGGGCTAGAGCCGCGCGCTTGCTTCTCGGCCTAACCGCGCCAGCGCCTCACCGGGCGACACCGGCCGCAGCAGCAGCGAGAACCGATACTCTCCCGGCCAGACCAGATACTGATCCAGCGTGCGCGGGCCGCAGGACGCGCCGCCCAGCCCGCTTTGCAGCAGGTCCAGGTTGAACCAGGTCTCGGGCTGGCGGACGAGCTCAGGCCGATGCCGGGCGCGGTAGAGCGCGTCGCTGGAGAAGTGGCTCACCGAGACTTGCAGCAGCGGCTGGCCGGCCACCAGCAGGCCCGCCCCGGCCGCATTCGTCAGGGCCGCCCAGCGCACGTCGCTCTTGTTGCCGTTTTCCTGCGGCATGATGTAGGGCACGAACTGCTCGTCCACGGTCCCGCGATACAGGCCGACCGGCGCACCGGCCTTGCGGTCCACGTAGTTTTCGTGCGGCCCACGCCCCAGCCAAGTGAAGGTCTCAAAGCCGGCCGGCACGAGCAGCGCCACCCCCAGCCGTGGCAGCGGTGGCAGAGCGCCGAAACATTGAACGTGGTGATCCAGGCGCACGGCGCCGTCGCCGGTGAACGTGTAGGCGGCCGCGTGCCGGAACCCAGCGGCAACGCCCGCGGCCTGTACCACCGTCGCCACAGCCACGGTCACGGTGTGTGGCGAGGTCGGATGAACGTCCAGGGCCGCGAGCGAATGACGCAGCCGATCCAGGCCGGCCTGCCGCCAGAGCGTCAGGAGTTTGCCGGGCTCGTCCGGGTTCCACTTAAAGCCGTCGTTGTCGGTGGGGGCGCGCCAGAGGTTCAGCCGCGGTCCGGACTGGAGCAGGCGCTGGCCGTCCCAGGCGTAGCCCGTGAGCTGGCCGGTGGCGCGGTCGAATTCCGCCGTCCAGCGCGCCCCTTCTAAGCGCAGGTGCTCGGCGGCCTGGCTCAGTTTCAGCGCGTCAGGCTCGGCCACCGGGCGCGGCCTCGGTGCGGATCCGGTCCATGGCAGCGGGAATTGTTCCCAGGCCACCTCCTGGCCGGGCCCGGCCCAGGCCAGGTTGCTCCGCGCCGTGGCCGCCGACTCGGTCGTGCTGTCCGGCCGCGCCCAGGCCGGCAGGTCGCGCCCAGCCGAGAGTGCCCCGCCCTGGTCGTCGTCCGGCAGCCGGAAGCGCAGCGTCAGGAAGCACTCGGCGCCCGGCTCCAGGCGCGGCCGGCGATAAGGCAGCTGCACCTGCTCGCTGAGCCCGGGCCGCGTGCGCAGCCTGGGCAGCGGCCCAGCCTGCACCACCTCGCCGTCCACGGCCAGCTCCCAGGAGCCGTGCAGATACGCGAGCGTGATGAAGTCGTGCTTGTTGACGATCTCGACGCGGCCGGCCTCCAGATCGACCGCCCGCACCGCCACCGGCTGAAAGAGCTTGCGCGCCTCCGCCATGGCCGGATGGACCGTGCGGTCCGGGAAGATCAGGCCGTTCAGGCAGAAGTTCATATCGTTGATGACGTCGCCGAAGTCGCCGCCATAAGCCCAGTACGGCCGCCCGTCCGCGTCGGTCTTCATCAGGCCCTGGTCCACCCAGTCCCAGATAAAGCCGCCCTGCAGGCCCGGGTAGGCCTCGATCGCGTCCCAATACTCTTTCAGATTGCCGACTGAGTTGCCCATGGCGTGGGCGTACTCGCACATGATCAGGGGCCGATCCGCCCGCGGGTCCCGGGCGTAATCCACCAGCCGGTCGATCGACGGGTACATTGGGCAGACAATATCGGACGCCAGCCGCCCGCCGTGCCAGTCGGCGGCGATGGCGCCCTCGTAGTGGATGGGCCGCGACGGGTCATAGCCGCGGATCCAGCCGGCCATAGCGTCGTGGTTGGCGCCGTAGCCGGACTCGTTGCCGAGCGACCAGACGACGACCGAGGGGTGGTTTTTGTCGCGCTCGACCA
>ERZ761602.3260-NODE-3260-length-23311-cov-5.607198_pt1 | contig 23311 bp, 20 predicted proteins | sample MGYA00512165_ERZ761602 | MGnify/ENA primary metagenome ERZ761602 (study PRJEB28899, sample SAMN02445085) | bioreactor sludge metagenome | biome: EBPR sludge; isolation source: Thorneside wastewater treatment plant | place: Australia: Brisbane, Thorneside...
CGGTGGAACGATCCTCGGCGCCGCCGAGGGCGCACCGAGCCCGAGCGGCCTCGAGACGCCGCCCGAAGGCGGCGGGCCTGCAGGTCGTCCGGGCCCGGCAGCGCCCGGCGCAGCGGGGCCGGTGGCGCCCAGACCGGGGAGCGGCGCTTTGCCCGCGAGCGCGTGCAGCGGAGAGGCGGCGATGAGCGTCGCGCCCTCGTCGGCCCCTTCGTCCTCGAGCATGCTCTCGGAGGAGACCTCCATCGCGGGCAAGGAGGGGCGCGGCGCGGGCGCGAGGCTCCGCGGAGGCATCGCGCTCGGAGCAGCGGCGGACGGAGCCTCTCCGGACAGAGCAACGGGGCCGGGAGCACCGGGGGCGCCGACGACCGGACCGGTCGTGATCACGGCCGCGACCTGGATCGTGTGCCCGCACTTGCGGCACTTCATGCGCAGCGACTTGCCGGCGACCTTGTCGTCGGAGATCTGGTACTTCGCCTTGCAGCTGTCGCAGACGAACTTCACGCGGTCTCGTTCCTCCGACGTGGAGGGTTGCTTCCGTGAGGCCGATAATTCGCCGCGATCATGCAGGGCGTCGAGCGTCGCATCTCGGCGGGCCGATCCCTGACGAGCGAGGCACCCGTGGGTGGCCCGAGAGGCTCTACCCTAGCCGATCCGAGGCTTGGTGGGCAGGCCCCTCTTCGCCGCTCGGCCTCGGCTCCACGCGTTGCCTCTCGCTCCGACACCGAGCGCCCTGCTTCAGAGCAGCGAGACGATGTGCTCCTTGATGGCACGCTTCGTCTCTTCGTCGTCGGTGTTCGCCAGCGCGCGCTCCCAGGCTTCGAGCGCTCGGTTCTTGAAGCCTGCCTGCTGGTAGAGGATCGCGAGGTTCTTCAGGCTCGCGAAGTGCTGGCTCTGCAGCTGCACGGCCCGCTCGAGCTGCTCGATCGCGTCGTAGACGTTGCCCTGCCGGCCGTAGAGCAGCCCGAGGTGGAAGCGGAGCCGGTAAGCCAGAGGGTCGATGTGCACGCCGCGCTCGAGCAGCTCGACCGCGCCCGCGATGTCGCCCGCCTTGTAGGCCGCGACCCCGTCGCGCAGCAGCCGCTCGGCCTCCGCGCTCATCTGCTCGGGATCCGGAGCGGGCTCGCTGCGGGCCTTCATCGCGGCCGCGACGGTCTCGATGAAGTCGGCGATCTTGAAGGGTTTCTCGATGTAGGCGTCGACCCCGTAGGCGGTCTTCGCGTCTTGTGCGACGCGCCAGCCCCGGTACACCGCCGAGACCATGACGATCGGGATGTGCCCGTAGCGCGTGGAGCCCCGGATGCGTTTGGCGATGTCGAAGCCGTGGATCTCCGGCAGCATGGCGTCGAGCACCACCAGATCGGGGGACTCGCTCTTCATGAGCTGGAGCGCGACGCGACCGCGGTCGGCCTCGACGACCGCGAAGCCTCGCTCCTCGAGCACCTTGCGCATCAGGCGCCGGATGTCGGCCTCGTCGTCGACGACGAGCACCTTCTTCACGCCGAGCGCTGGGCGCACGCTCTCGGGTGCCTTGGGGAGCTCGGCGACCACGCTGAGCTCGGCGGCGATGTCCCCGAAGTCGGCTTCGTTGACCTGCTCGTCGACGAGCTTCTGCATCTTCGCGTCGACGACGACCGGCGTGGCGATGGCGGGGATCGAGCTGCTCGAGGGGCGGAAGCGCCGCTCCACGCCCTCCCCCGCTTCGGCGCGGCGATCCGAGCGAGGCGCACCGATACGCTCCTCCGCGACCGCGGCGCGCTCGTTCGCACCGAGAGCGCTCGGAGCTCGAGCCGCCTCCGCGAACGGGTCGCGTTCGGCTGAAGCCGCTCGAGACGCGGCCGCCTCCGCCGCATCCCACGCGGCGAAGGGGTCGGCGTCGTTCGGGGGCTGCTCGAAGCGCTCTCGCCCGGTCGCGGCCGGGCGCTGAAGGGCCGGGGCCGGTGACGCCGCCGGACGAGCGGCGACGGCAGCGCTGGGCGCTCGAGACGCGACGGTCGGGCGCGGCGCGGCGGGCGCCGGCGCGGCGGGCGCCGGCGCGGCGGGCGCCGGCGCGGCGGGGGCCGGCGCGGCCGGAGCAGCGGGCTGCTCGCTGATGCCATACCTCGCGGGATCGAGGCCCGCCTTGCGCAGTGTGTCGGCCGGGCACGCGGGCCCGACGTAGTGGGTGTCGCCTCGCTCGCGCGCGTCGTAGGCGTCTCGGATCGCGCGCGAGATCGCGCCCTCGAGCGCGATGTACGCGAAGACGCGCTTGCCCGTGACGAACTCGAGCTCCTCGAGGATCTTCTTCTCGCCCGGGTGGGCCATCGCGACGAAGAGTCGATCGTCACGCTCGAGCACGGGGAGCAGCTTGTGCGCGAGCGCGATCTCTCGCGGGATCGCCTCGGTGTCGGCGAGGCGGATGCAGATCTGGCTCAGATCGAGCCCTGGCACGCCACGCTGGGCCGAGAGCGCCTTCAGCGCGTCGAGCTCCGTGACGTAGCCCTGATCGATGAGGCGCGTGGCGAGCGGCGCGTCGCCCGGGCGCTGCGAAGCGAGCACGCGGTCGAGGTCTTCCTGCCGGACGGCGCGCTGCTCGAGCAGGATCTTGCCGAGCGCCTTCTTCGAGTCCTGCGTCATGACGCGGCCTCACCGCCTCGGACCTGGGCGTGGCCAGGCGGCGCATCGTATTGGGTCGACATGGGGGCCACGATGACTGACGGAAGCTTACGACGTCGCAGGCGCTTTGGGGAGAAGCTCTAGCGCCTTGCGCCGGGCCGCGCCCCCGGCTCGACGCGCCGTCTCGCAGTTTCGGTGGCTGAGCGCGTCCGGCGACGGCGCTCGCGTGTCGCTCAGTCGGCCGGGTCGAGCCCGGCCGCCCCGGCCTCGAGCCAAGCCGACTCGAAGGCGGCCAGCTCGCCGGCGTCGATGGCGAGGCGCGCCTCGCGCACCAGCTCTCCGTACAGGTGCAGGTTGTGCTGAGAGAAGAGCCGCAGCACCAGCAGCTCGCCAGAGAGGTAGAGGTGCCGCAGGTAGGCCCGCGAGTAGCCTTCGGCGCAGGTCGCGCAGGAGCAGCTCGGGTCGAGCGGGCGCTGGTCGTCCTTGTAGCGGGCCTGCTTGATGACCACGCGGCCGCGGCGACAGAGCGCCTGCCCGTTGCGGGCGTTTCGTGTGGGCAGCACGCAATCGAACATGTCGACCCCCGCAGCGATGGCGACGACGAGATCGCGTGGCGTACCGACGCCCATGAGATAGCGCGGCCGCTCCGCGTCGAGGTGTGAGGCGACCAGCGAGACGGCCTCGTGCATCTTCTCGATCGGCTCGCCGACCGAGAAGCCGCCGAGCGCGAGACCGTCGAAGCCGAGCTCGCCGAGCTCGTCGGCGTGCGCGCGCCTCAGGTCGGCCTCGCAGCCTCCCTGCACGATGCCGAAGACGGCCTGATCGACGCGCTTCGCCGCGAGGCATCGGCGCGCCCAGCGCGTCGTCGTCGCGCAGGCCTTCTCGAGCTCCGCGCGTGGCGACTGCCCGGGCGGGCAGACGTCGAGCTGCATCGCGACGTCCGCACCGATGAGCCCCTGAACGCGCATCGCCTCCTCGGGTGAGAGGTGATGCCTCGCGCCGTCGAGGTGCGACTGGAAGGTGAACCCGTCTTCGGTGAACTTGCGCCGCTCGGCGAGCGAGAAGGCCTGGAAGCCACCCGAGTCGGTGAGCATCGCGTGGGGCCAGTGCACGAAGCGGTGCAGGCCACCGGCGCGCGCGATCGCCTCGGCGCCCGGGCGCAGCCACAGGTGGTAGGTGTTCCCGAGCACGATGCGCGCGCCCGTCGCAGCCACCTCCATGGGGCTCAGCGTCTTCACCGAGCCCTGGGTGCCGACGGGCATGAAGGTCGGGGTCTCGATCACGCCGTGCGGCGTGGTCAGGCGCGCGTGCCTCGCGTTCCCCGCGCGGGACAGCACCTCGAAGCCGTAGCCTTCGGTGGGGGGCTTCATCGAGACCTCGAGGAGGCACGCGCTGCGTGCTCGGGCTCGAGCCACATCGCGTCGCCGTAGGAGTAGAACATCATGCCGAGCTCGATCGCCCGCGCGTAGGCCGCGAGCACACGATCACGGCCGCCGAAGGCGCAGACGAGGGCGAGCAGGGTCGAGCGCGGGAGGTGGAAGTTCGTGAGCATCGCGTCGACCACGCCGAAGGCGTAGCCGGGTTGGATGAGCAGGCGCGTCGTGCCGGCGCGTGCCTCGACGGTGCCGGGCGCCTCGGAGGACACGGCGCTCTCGAGCGCGCGCACCACGGTGGTGCCGATCGCGACGACGGGCGCGCCGCGCTCGCGCGCCCTGCGGATCGCCGAGGCGGTCGCCTCGGGCACGTCGAAGCGCTCGGCGTGCATCGGGTGGGCGTCGAGATCCTCGACCGTGACCGGCTGGAAGGTGCCCAGCGAGACGTGCAGCGTCACCGCCGCGAGCTCCACCTCGCGCGCCTCGAGCTCGGCGACGAGCCGCGGGCTGAGGTGCAGGCCCGCGGTCGGCGCGGCGACGGCGCCCGGGCTCCGCGCGAACACGGTCTGGTAGCGCTCGCGATCGCTCGCTTCGTCGGGCCTCGTGACGTACGGCGGTAGCGGCATGTGACCCGTGCGCTCGACCGCCGCGAGCACCGGGCCGCGCTCCGAGCGCAGCGCGATCTCGAGCACGCCGTCGGCCCCTCGCTCGGACTCGACCTCCGCCCAGAGCCCCTCGTCGCCCTCGAGATCGACGATCGTGCCGACGCGCATCGCCTTCGAGGCGCGCGCGAGCGCGCGGAAGCGCTCGACCGTGCCGGGCGCTTCCCCACCGCCCGGGCCGAGCGGCTCGACGAGCAAGAGCTCCACCTGGCCGCCCGTGCCACGCTTGCGCCCGTAGAGCCGGGCCGGGATGACCCGCGTATCGTTGACGACCACCAGGGCTCCGCGCGGCACGATCTCCGGCAGCGCGCGCACGAGGCTCGGCGTCGGTGCGCCGTCGCCGCGCACGACGAGCAGGCGCGCACCGTCGCGCTCCTCGGGGGGGCGCTGTGCGATGCGCTCTTGTGGGAGCTCGTAGTCGAAGAGATCGAGGCGCACGGGCGACTTTCGGGGCGAGAGGCGCCGAGCCTCCTAGCACCGGTGGGCGCCGCGCGTGCGGTAGAAAACGCCGAAGGAGTGCGTCGGTGCTCAGCCCGTCGGGTAGCTGATCCCGAGGCGGGTCATCTTGCGCCAGAGCGTCGTCGGGCTGATGTCGAGCGCCTCGGCGGCGCGCTCCCGGCTGCCGTCGTGGTCGCGCAAGGCCGCCTCGATCGCGCTCCGCTCGGCGCCGTCGACGACGTCGGCGAGCGTGCGGCCGCCGCTCGGCGCGCTCGCGCTCGGCTTCACGGCGGTCGGCAGGATGTCGTCGACGCCGATCGTTCCGCCTCCGGAGAGCGCCACCGCTTGCTCGACCATGTTCTCGAGCTCGCGCACGTTGCCCGGGTAGTCGTAGGCCATGAGCGCTTCGACGACGCCGTCCGCGACCCTGGGGCGCACGTTCATCTTCTTGCAGTACTTCTGCAGGAAGAACGAGAACAAGAGCCCCACGTCTTCGCGCCGCTCGCGCAGCGGCGGCAGGATGAAACGCGCGACGTTGAGCCGGTAGTAGAGATCCTGACGGAAGCGCTTCTCGGCGACGGCGGTGAGCAGGTCTTGGTTCGTCGCCGCGATGATGCGGATGTCGACGTGGATCGCCTTGTTCTCGCCGACGCGCCGGATCTCGTGCTCCTGCAGCGCGCGCAGGAGCTTGGCCTGGAAGGAGAGCGGGGTCTCGGTGATCTCGTCGAAGAAGAAGGTGCCGCCGTCGGCCTCCTCGAAGAGGCCCTTGCGTGCGTTGACCGCACCCGTGAAGGAGCCCCGCGCGTGACCGAAGAGCTCGCTCTCGAGCAAGGTCTCGCTGATCGCGGCACAGTTGACCGGCACGTAGGGCCGGTCGGCGCGTTTGCTGTTGGCGTGGATGGCCTTGGCCACGAGCTCCTTGCCCGTGCCGCTCTCACCCTGGATGAGCACCGTCGCGTCGGTCGGCGCGACCTTCACGATCCTCCCGAGCACGTCGCGCACGGCCTGCGATCGACCGACGATGTTCTCGAACTTGTAGCGCTCCTTGAACTCGCTCGCGAAGAGCTGCACCTGCCCGCTCAGGGTGCGCTTCTCGAGCGCGCGCTGCACCTTGACGAGCAGCTCCTCCTCCGTGAACGGCTTCTGGATGTAGTCGAAGGCGCCGAAGCGCATCGCCTCGACGGCGCTCTCGATCGTGCCGTAGGCGGTCATCACGATGACCTCGACGTTGGCGTCGATCTCCTTCACCGCGCGCAGCACGCTGATGCCGTCCTGCGAGCCCATGCGCAGATCCGTGAGCACCAGATCGTAGGCGCCGCGCGAGCCGAGCTCCGCGCCTTGCGCGCCGTCGGCGGCCTCGTCGACGTCGTAGCCCGCGCCTCGCAACATGAGGGCGAGCGTCGTGCGCATGTTGCGCTGGTCGTCGACGACGAGGATCTTCGGCATGTGTAGGGGGAAGCTAGCGCAGTCCGCCAGCTCGTGAAACGCGAAGCGGCGCGAGCGTGGTTCCGCCCGCGCCGCTTCGAAGCAGCACGCCCAGCGCCGCTTCGCTCAGGCCTTCGCGCCGCCGAGCTGCTGCGCGAGGTAGGCCGACTCGCCGAGCTTCTCGATGAGGCCGAGCTGCGTCTCGATCCAGTCGACGTGCGCCTCTTCGGCCACGAGGATGCTGACGAGCAGCTCCTCGCTCACACGATCGTTCTTGTCGCGGCAGATGGCGATGCCGTCGCGCAGACGCCCGAGCGCGACGTGCTCGAGCCCGAGATCGGCCTTGAAGGCCTCGGGCACGTTCTCGCCGATGTGCAGCTTGTCGAGGCGCTGCAGGTTGGGCAGCCCCTCGAGGAAGAGGACGCGGCTCACGAGCTGATCGGCGTGGCGCATCTCGTCGATCGACTCGGCGCGCAGCTTGCCTGCCAGCGTGCCGTAGCCCCAGTTCTCGAACATCTTGGAGTGCAAGAAGTACTGGTTGATGGCGACGAGCTCGCCGGCGAGCACCTCGTTGAGCGCGTCGATGACCTCTTTCGTACCCTTCATGCGCAAATCCTCGTGTTCGGTGGTGGAGCGACACGGTGGGTGCCAGCGTGCGCTGCTTGACCGGAAGCGCGCTGTGTGGCGCGGCGACCGGAGGCCTTCGACGGCACCGCCGTCGAAGGCTGAGGTTCCGTGACGTCACCACGCGGGTCAAGGCATGATCGTCTCGGGCAATTGAAAGGCAAGTTCAGCTCGAAGCGCGGAGCAGAGAGCGCTGCTGCCTCGGCCCCGCGCGAGCTCCGGCAGGCCTCGGCTCGCGGCGTGCGCCTGCTACTCGGCGGCGATGTCGAGAGACGGCTCTTCGACGAGCTCGAGGTGCAGTCGCCCTCCCTCGCGCCGGACGCCCGTGTTCGCGAGGCTCGGTGAGGCGGCCGCGCGACGTGCGCTGATCATCGCGGCGATCTCCATTCGGCAGGTGCCGCAGCGCGAGCCAGCGCCGGTGCAGGCCGAGATGGTGTCGACCGAGCTCGCGCCCGCGTCGATCTCCGCGTGGATCTGACGGTCGGTGATGCCCAAGCAGCAACAGACGAACATCTTGATGTTGAATGTAGCTTTCAAGAGCTCGAGGATCAAGCGCTTCCTTCGGCCCGCCACGGGAGCACGCACAAGGGCGGGCTCCCTCGCGAGAACCCGCCCCTCGTCGCTGGCCGGTGGGCGCAGCCGGCTGGTGGGCTCGGCCGGCTCGTGCGCGCACCAGGCTCGGCCTGAGCCGTCAGCTCACATCGACAGGCCGCCGTCGACGTCGATTGTGCGGCCGTTGAAGTACTCGCACTCGATGACGAAGCGCACGCCGAGCCAGATGTCCTCCGGCAGGCCGATGCGCGCGACCGGGATCGACGCCACGAGCGCATCGCGCGCCTTCTGGTTCATGCCCTGGGTCATCGGCGTCTCGATCATGCCGGGCGCGACCGCGCCGACGCGGATGCCGAACTTGGCGAACTCGAGCGACCAGGTCTTCGTGTTCGTCGCGAGCGCGGCCTTGGCGGCGGCGTAGTTCGACTGCCCGCGGTTTCCGTGGCGAGCGATCGAGCTCATGTTCACGATCACGCCGCGCTGCTTGGTCTCGACCATCTTCGCGACCGTGTCTCGGACCATGAGCGTGGCGCCGGTGAGGTTCACGTCGATCACCTGCTGCCACTGCTCGCGCGAGAGCTTGGAGACGGCGCCCGTCTCGCGATCGACCTTCACGAGCAGGCCGTCGCGCAGGATGCCCGCGTTGTTGACGAGGCCGGTGAGCCCGCCCATCGCGCCGCTCGCCCAGTCGACGAAGGCGCCGACGTCGCTCTCGCTCGCGACGTCGAGCTTGCGCGTGTGCACCTTGCCCTTCGCGCCCTTCGTCTCCTCGGCGAGCGCGGCGAGGCCCGCCTCGTTGACGTCGCCCGCGGCGACCTGGGCGCCGGCCTCGGCGAGGCGCTTGGCGAAGTGGAAGCCCAGGCCTTGGGCTGCACCGGTCACGATCATCTTGGCGTCTTCGAGTCGCATCACGGATCTCCTCTCGGGGCGCGCCCTTCGCACGAGCGCCGCGCGCTTCTCTCCCGAGCCCGTGTGCGATGCAACCACCGAGCTTCGCCGAGCGGCGATCGCGCGAGGCGAGCTCCGCCTCGGCGCGGCGGCGCCGGCCTCAGGCGAGCTCGCGCAAGCGCTCCGCGAGCGCGCGCATCGCCTGGGCGTGCAGGCGGCTGGCCCAGCTCTTCGACACACCGAGCGAGCGCGCGATGTCGTCGAAGCGCTCGTCACCGAAGTAGTGCCGCTCGACGAGCGCGCGCTGCCGCTCGGGCAGCGTGGCCACGGCCTCGGCGATCGCACGGCGCGCCGAGAGGCGCAGCGCCGCCTGCTCCGGGTCGAGCTCCTCCGGAGGAGGCTCCGACGCCGCCGCGAGCCCCACGACGAGCGCAGCGGCGCGCGCATCGAGCGCCTGACGGAAGCGGCGCTGGAGGCTCGCTTCGCTCGACTCGGGCGAGGGACGCTCGATGGGATCGCCCTCGGCCACGCGCAGAAGCGCGCCCATCGCGCTCGCGCGCGCGGCGCGCCCGCGCACGTGCGAGTCGCGGCGCACGGCGTCGAGCATCGCCCAGCGCAGGCGCAGCGCGACGAAGCCGAGCAAGGGAGCGCGCGCCGGATCGTGCGCGCGCACGGCGTCGACCAGCGCCGAGCGGCCCACGCTCTCGAGCTCGTCGACGTCGCCCCGACCGCCGAGCTCACGCTGCACGCGCCTCGCCATCTGGGCGACGAGCGGGAGGGCCTGCGCGACGAGCGCGCGCTCCTCGGCTGGGTCCTTCGGTGGCGGAGGGGGCGGATCGGCGACGTAGGGAGGCTCGCGCTCGGGCGCGTCGAGCTCGGTCGGTTCGTCGTCGATGTGCGGCGCGATCGCCGTGGTGCTCATCGACGCCCTCCGCGTTCGGCCTTCTTCACCGAGGGCTTGGGCGCCTGGGTCGGGAGCTCGGTGCTGCGGTCGACGCTGCGCGGCCTGGCGGCCGATGCGAGCTCGGCGAGCGAGGGGTCGTCGTCCACCGACTCACGCAGACGCTCGCGCATCCACGCGAGATCTTCGGCGGGCAGCAGGTCCTCGTAGCCCTGGAGCACGGCGTCGAGCTCGGCCTCGACGTAGCGCGCCGTCGCTTCGTCGAGCCTCGAAGCTGCCTCCGGTGCGGCGGCCCCTGCAGGGCGACCGAGGCGCGTACGCCCGCCGCTCAAGGTGCCGCCCCCGATGGGGAGTTGAGGCAGGCGTCGAAGGCGGCGACGGTCTTCGCGGCGAGGGCACAGCGCACCGCGCGTTCGCTCGCCACCTTGCCGCTCAGGCTCTCCAGGCAGCCGTTCCTCCAGCCCGTCTCGAGTTGCTCGGCCGCCCTCTCGATCGCCGCGCGCGCCTGGTCGCGCTGGGCCGAGCTCAGCTCGGGGTGCAGCTTGGCCATCTCGTCCGAGCGCACCGTGAAGCCGTAGCGCGCGGCCAGGGCGTTGCAGTCCGAGGGCGTGAGCTCGCGCCCGTCGTCGGAGCCGGCCGTGGCCTGAGAGGGCGCCTCGGGCATGGGCGTGCTTGCGCCCGGGGTCTCGTCGATGCGCGGTGGCTCCGAGCCGAGCTGGCCCGAGGCGGCGCTCGGCTCTTCCGGGCTGGGCGTGCCCGAGCAAGCGAGCAAACCCGCGGTGAACGACGCGAGCAGCGAGCGTGCCCCGAGGGCGAGAGCGGCGTGGCGGAGCGGTCGAGCGGACATGTGGGAGGGATCTTCCCCACGAAGTGGCCTGCTTGTCCACCCGACGGCAGGAGCCAGCTCGCGTGGACGCCCCGCCGCGGCTCTGGCACGCAGCTCCGCGATGCGACCCGGCCAAGCCCCGATCACGCTCTGCGGCTCACTCTCGCTGCACCCAGTCGCCATGGGTGCAGCGATGCACCGCGCGGGCTACGAGGCGCTGGGCCTGCCCTACGCCTACGTGCCCTTCGCGGTGGACCGCAGCGAGCTCGCCCAGGCGCTCGCGGGCATGCGCGCGCTCGGCATCCGCGGGCTCGGGGTGTCGATGCCCTTCAAGCTCGACGTGCTCCCGCTGCTCGACCGGCTCGACCCGCTCGCCGCGCGCATCGGCGCCGTGAACACGATCGTGCACGAGCCCGACGGCTCCCTGGTAGGGCACAACACCGACGCGGAGGGGGCGGCGCGCGCCCTCGAGGAGCGCATCGCGCTGCGCGGCGCGCGCTGCTTGGTGCTCGGCGCGGGCGGCGCGGGGCGCGCGGTCGCGCACGGCCTCGTCGAGCGGGGCGCGTTGGTGCAGATCGCGAACCGCACGCGAGCGCGCGCCGAGGAGCTCGCGAGCTCGACGGGCGCCGAGGTCGTCGAGTGGGAGGCGCGCGAGCGCGTCGAGTGCGAGGTCCTGGTGAACGCCACCTCGGCGGGCATGGACACCGGCGAGGGAGCCTCGCTCGAGCCGCCCGTGTCGGACGAGGCGCTCGCGCGCGCGAAGGTCGTGCTCGACATCGTCTACAAACCGCTCGAGACGCCGATGGTCCAGAGAGCGCGCGCGCGTGGTGTGGTCGCGGTGCACGGGGGCCGCATGTTGCTCCACCAGGCCGCGCGTCAGTTCGAGCTCTACACGGGCGTCGGTGCGCCGCTCGAAGCCATGGACGAGGCCATCGAGCGCTTCCTTCGCTGATGCGGGGCCTGTCGCTCGCCCAGGCCGCGTCGGCTGCGGCTTTCTTTCCACGCTCGGGCGGCTCGCACCACGATCGCCCGATGCGGCTCGTCTCGGTCCTGCTGGCCTTCTCGCTCGCCCCGTCGAGCTGTGCCGAGCGCGCTGTGGACGCGGAGCCCGGCGCGGAGGCGTCGCCGAGCCGCGTCGACACGAGCGTCGTCGCCTCCTCCACGTCGGCCGGCACGAGCGCGAGCTCCGCGCCTCCGTCTGCATCCGCGTCGAGCTCAGCCTCCCAGCCGAGCTCCGCGGCGCCGAGCGCAGGCATGGTGCGCGTCCCGGAGGGCATCTTCCTGATGGGCGGCGAGGGCAGCGAGAACAGCCCGAGACATCGCGTCGCGGTGGCCTCCTTCGAGCTCGACGTCACCGAGGTGACCGTGGGCGCCTACGCGCGATGCGTCGCCCAGGGCCGATGCGCTCCCGCGAAGCTCGACAACCCCTTCTGCAACGGCCACTTCGAGGGCCGCGAGCAGCACCCGGTCAACTGCGTGGATCACCGCGACGCGACGAGCTACTGCCGCTTCGCAGACAAGCGCCTGCCCACCGAGCGTGAGTGGGAGTACGCGGCGCGCGGCGGGGCCGAGCAGCGCCTCTACGCCTGGGGTCACGAGGAGCCCGACCGAAGCCGCAGCTGCTACATGCACGAGGGCGGCAGCTGCGAGGTGGGCCGCTACGCACCCGACGCCTTCGGCACGCGGGACCTCACCGGCAACGTCTGGGAGTGGACGGCCTCCGCCTTCCTCCCCTACCCGGCCGAAGCGAGCGAGGGGCTCTTCTACGTGTACCGAGGCGGGAGCTGGAGTCGGCGCTTCGCGAAGTGGATGCGGAACGATTTGCGCAACCGCTACCGGCCCGAGCAACAGAGCGCTTCGCTCGGCTTCCGTTGCGCGCGCTCGCTCGAGCCGCTGCGTTGTCCCGAAGGCAGCGAGCCCCGCGAGGGGCGCTGCGAGCTCCCCGAAGAGCCCGCGTCGCGCTGCCCACGCGGCACCTTCCTCGACGGCGAGGCCTGCAAGCCCCTGGGCGGCGGCGCGCTCCCCGCGGCCGGGGGCGCCCAGGGCGCGCCGTCCTCCGCCTCGGCGGCCGTCGCTCCCGGCGCGCCGGAGCGCCCGGTGCGAGGGCGCAGCCCGGTCCACGACGGCGACTGCAGCTCGCACTACCCCGGCAAACCCGTCGCCTACCAGTGGAGCGGCGGCCGCTTCGAGGAGCGTGAGCCGCTCATCGCCGCCGCCGGCTGCGTGAAGCGAGACATCGGCCAGGGCTGGACGAGCGCCTGCTGTGCGCGCTGAGCTCGGCGACGGCGCGCTCGACCCGGCGCCTTGGTCGCCGAGCCGACAGATCGCGCGCCGAGGGGCCGCGGGTGTAGGCTCCCGCCGATGGCTCGCTTCGAGATACGAGCGCTCTTGCCGGGCGACGAAGAGCAGCTCCACAAGGTGGCCAAGCACCTCAACTCGGTCAACCTGCCGAACGACCGCGAGCGCATCGACGAGATCGTCGAGCTCAGCCACCGCAGCTTCTCCGGCACGCTGAAGGCGAAGACCGAGCGCGAGTACGTGTTCGTGATGCGCGACCTCGACGAGGACCGCATCATCGGCACCTCGATGATCCTCGCGCAGCTCGGCCGCCGGGGTGCGCCGTACATCTACTTCGACGTGATCGACGAGGAGAAGTACTCCGCCACGATCGATCGGCACTTTCACCACACGATCTTGCGCATCGGCTACTCCTACGCGGGCCCGACCGAGATCGGCGGCCTCGTGATGGACCCGAGCTACCGAGCCTCGACCGACAAGCTCGGCACGATGATCTCCTACGTGCGCTTCCTCTACATCGGCGCGCACGCCGAGCTCTTCCAGAACGAGGTCGTCGCCGAGCTCTTGCCCCCGCTCGAGCCCGACGGCACGAGTCACCTCTGGGAGGCGCTCGGCCGCAAGTTCACCGACATGAGCTACGCCGAAGCCGACCTGCTCTCGAAGAAGAACAAGGAGTTCATCAAGGGACTCTTCCCCGAGGGCGTCGTCTACGCGACGCTCCTGCCCGAAGAGGCGCAGGCGGTGATCGGCAAGGTCGGCGCGCAGACCCGCGGCGTCGAGAAACTCCTGCGTCGCATCGGCTTCCGCTACGCGCATCGCGTCGACCCCTTCGACGGCGGGCCCCATTTCTCCGCGACGCTCGACGAGATCGTCCCGGTCCGAGAGACGCGCCGGGCCGAGCTCGGCGAGCTCTTGCCCGCGGGCGCGCCGGCCACGCGCCGCGCGCTCGTCGCCGTCGAGTTCGACATGCCGCCGTTCTTCCGCGCCATCGCGGCCGAGGTCCGCCTGCCCCCGAGCCCTGGCGGGCCGATCGACATCGAAGCGTCGGCAGCAGCACACCTGGGCATCGCGCCCGGGCGACAGATCGTGGTGACGCCGTTTCCCTAAGGCTTTCGGCGCTGTCCATGAGTCGCGCCGACGCCGACCAAGATCTGTCCTAGACATTTCATGATCGCGCCACTAGCTTCTCCTCATGGGAAGCTTCGAACGGCGCTCCACGATGCCAGTCCCGGGTGGCGAGCTGTTCGCGTGGCACGCGCGGCCCGGGGCCTTCGAACGGCTCGTTCCCCCTTGGGACGACGTGCGCGTCGTCCGGCGCACGGGCGGCCTCGAGCCGGGCAGCGAGGTCGAGCTGCGCATGCACCTGGGGCCGATCCCGCTCACCTGGCTGGCGCGTCACACCGAGCTCGAGGAGGGCACGCGCTTCTGCGACGAGCAGGTGCGGGGGCCGTTCAAGACCTGGCGGCACGAGCACATCATGGAGGACCGGGGCAACGGCTCGAGCACGCTCGTCGACCGCATCGAGTGGCGCCCGCCCGCCTTCGAGCGGCTCGCGCGGGCAGGGATCGAGGAGAGGCTGAACAAGATGTTCGACTACCGACACGACCGCACCGAACGCGACCTGAGGCGGCATGCGGCCTTCGCCGAGCTCGGCAAGAAGCGCGTCGTGATCTCCGGCGCGAGCGGGCTCGTGGGCTCCGCGCTCGCGAGCTTCCTGTCGACGGGAGGCCACGACGTGGTGCGGCTCGTACGCCGTGAGGCAGAGGGCCCCGGTGAGCTCCGCTGGGACCCGGAGCGTGGTGAGATCGACCGCGCGGGGCTCGGCCACGTCGACGCCTTCATCCACCTCTCGGGCGAGAACGTCGGCGAGGGGCGCTGGTCGGAGGCGCGCAAGCGCTCGATCCTCGAGAGCCGCACCAAGAGCACCGAGCTCATCGCGCGGTTGGCCGCCGAAGTCCGCCCCGAGGTCCTGCTCGTCGCCTCTGCGATCGGCCTCTACGGCGATCGTGGCGATGCATGGGTCGACGAGAACAGCGAGCGAGGCACGGGCTTCCTCGCCGACGTCTGCGAGGCCTGGGAGGGGGCCGCAGAGCCGGCGCGCGCCGCGGGCGTGCGCACGGCGCACCTGCGCCTCGGCGTCGTGCTCTCGCCGAAGGGAGGCGCGCTCGCGAAGCTCTTGCCGATCTTCCGCCTCGGCGCAGGTGGCCCGGTGGGGAACGGCAGGCAATACATGAGCTGGGTCTCGCTCGACGACGTGGTCTACGCCTTCCACGAGGCGCTCTTCGACCCGGCGCTGAGCGGCCCGGTGAACGTGGTCGCCCCGGAGCCGGTCACCAGCCGCGAGCTCGCCAAGGTGCTCGGGCGCGTGCTCTCGAGGCCGGCGTTCCTGCCGGTGCCGCGCATCGCGATCGACGCGGCCTTCGGTGAGATGGGCCGCGAGACGGTGCTCGCGAGCACGCGCGCTCGGCCCGCCAAGCTGCTCGAGCACGGCTACGAGTTCGAGCACCCCAGCCTGGAAGAGGCGCTGCGCTTCGAGCTCGGGCGCTGATTCCGGGCGCCGCATCGAAGGGAGGATCCACGTTGCAGTACGACGCGATCGTGGTCGGCGGAGGATTCGGTGGGCTCGGCACGGCGCTCGAGCTCGCTCGTGCGGGCGCGCGCGTCGCGCTCGTCGAGGCCCTGGCCTACCCGGGCGGCTGCGCGTCGACCTTCAAGCGGGGTGGCATCCGTTACGAGTCCGGCGCGACGCTCTTCTCGGGCTTCGATCCGCACCAGCTCTTCGGGCGCTGGCTGAGCGAGCTCATGCCCGAGGTCGTCTTCGAGCGAATCGACCCGATCGTGGAGCATCGCACGCGGCACCACCGGCTCGTCGTGACGCGCGAGCGCGACGGCTTGCTGAGACAGCTGTGCGCCGTCGAGGGGGCGCCGCGCGAGGGGCTCGCGCGCTTCTTCGGGGTGCAGCGCAAGGTGGCCGACGCGCTCTGGCCCATCTTCGACGAGCCGGAGCACCTCACGCCGTCGAGTCTGTCGGGGCTCTGGTGGCACGCGAAGCGTCTGCCGAGCTACGCCTCGCTCGCTCCCTACGTGGGCCGCACGCTCGCGTCGGTCATGGCCGAGCACGGCGTCGAGCGCTTCGAGCCTCTGCGCACCTTCGTAGACGCGCTCTGCCAGATCACGGTGCAGTGTGCGGCCGAAGAGGCGGAGGCGCCCTTCGCGCTCGCCGCGATGGACTACTACCACCGCGGCACGGGGCACGTGCGCGGCGGGATCGGCGCGCTGGCGAGCGCGATGGTGTCGGCGATCGAGCGCGCGGGTGGCAAGGTCATGCTCGCGAACAGCGTGCACCACGTGCACCGAGCCCCGGGCGGTTTCGCGGTGGAGGCGCGGCGAGGCACGCTGCACGCCGAGAAGGTGGTGCTGAACCTGCTGCCCCAAGCTGCGCTCGCGCTGGCCAAGCCCACGCGCACGGGGCGTGCGAGGCTCGAGCGGCTCTCGGAGAAGGTCGAGGGAGGCTGGAGCGCCGTCATGCTCTACCTCGTGGCGCGCCCGCCCGAAGGGGCCCCGGACTGCGCCAAACACTACGATCTCGTGGTCGACCCTTCCCTACCCCACGTCGACGGCAACCACCTCTTCGTGTCGATCAGTGGCGCCAGCGACGGGGAGCGTGCGCCCGAGGGGCTACGCACGCTCACGGTCTCCACGCACGTGTCTCATCAGGCGCTGCGCGCGCTCGAGCCCGAGGCGCAGGCCGCACGGGTCCACGCGATCCAGGAGCGCATGCGCGAGGGCCTCGCGCTGCTCCTGCCCGAGTGGTCGAGCGGCGCGCTGCACGCGATGACCGCGTCGCCGCGCACCTTCCAGCGCTTCACCCAGCGCCCCCACGGGCTCGTGGGTGGCATCCCGCGGCGCGCCGGGCTGGGCAACTACCGTCAGATGGGGCCCTTCGAGGTGGAGCCAGGGCTCTATCTCGTGGGCGACTCCGTGTTCCCCGGGCAGAGCACGCTCGCGACCGCGGTGGGCGGCGCGAGGCTCGCCGCCCACCTCGCGGCGGAGCTCGTCAGAGCCGACTCGCCCGCTCTTCGAAGCGGTCCAGCTGCCCCTCCTTGAGATCGCCCACGAGCTCGGCGAGCTCGGCCTTCTTCGAGGCCGAGACCTCGGCGAGCTTCTCCTTGTCTTCCTCGTAGGCCACGAGCCCCTCGGCCTTCGCCTGCTCGAACTCGTCGCGCAGCGCGCTGGCGTCGAGTTCGGCCTCCTCGGCGAGGTGGTTGCCGAGCACGCGTCCCACCGCCCAGGTCGATGCGTAGGCGGTCGTCATGCCGACGAGACTGCCCCAGCCGGGCAAGAGCTTCGCGATGTTCGAGAGCGCGATGCGCGCGCCCGAGCCCACGCCGAAGCCTGCGAGCAGCTTCTTCGCCGACTTCTTGTCGATGTCGCGGCCGCACATCGCGCCGATGTCGCGCACGAGCCCGATCTGCAGGGCCACGATCCCGAGATCGGTGAGGATCGCCAGACCGGGGAACGGCACCGCGCCGAGCACCGCGCACACGAAGGCGCACTTGCGCGTCTCGCTCTTGATGGCCTTCTCGCGCTGCGCGACGTCGGCGATGAAGGTGAAGCCGCTCTTCGTGCGGCCCGTCGAGTCGCTGAAGGCCTTCTCGAGCTCCGCCTCTCGCTGCGCGCTCACCCCGAGCTTGAGGCGCAGCTCGGCGAGCAGGCGCTTCTCCTCGGGCGAGCAGTCGCCGTCGGCCCACGCGAGGCTGTAGGCGCTCTTGAAGGCCTCTTCGCGCGCCTCCTCGCTCTCGAGCATGCCGATCTGCTCGTCGAGATCGAAGGCGTCGTCGAAGAGGTCCTTGGCGGTGACGTCGGCGTCGAGCCCGACCTCGCGCAGCCCGGCCTCGAGCGCGTCGCGCTCCTCGGCGTGAAGGGAACCGTCGGCCTGCGCGACGGCGACGAGCACGTGCAGGCTCGCGACGGCTTCGGTGTGCGTGATGCTCATGCGGGTGAGGAGAGCCGAGCCCCGGAGGCGGGTCAATGCGGCTGCGCCCAGCGCTCCCCGAGGGGGCTCAGCCCGCCGGTGCGGCGTCGTCGCCCGCTGCGCCCGGAGCCTCCGCCGGCACGGCCTCGGCGCCGCTCGTGGCCGCCTTCGCCGCCTCCGAGCGCTCCTTGGCGCGCGAGTACACGCCCGGCTGGGGCGCGCGGCGCAGGTCCGAGTCGACCAGCCCGTCCTTCATCGTGACGACGCGCGGCAGCGACTGCGCGAAGGCGCCGTCGTGCGTGACGACGATGATCGTCGTCCCGTGACGCGCGTTGATCTCGAAGAAGAGCTCCTGCATCGCGGCGCCGGTCTTGGAGTCGAGGTTGCCGGTCGGCTCGTCGGCGAGCAGGAGCTTGGGCGCCAGCACGAGCGCGCGCGCGAGCGCGACGCGCTGCTGCTCACCGCCGGAGAGCTCGCCCGGGCGGTGGGTCGCGCGGCTCGCGAGCCCGACCTCCTCGAGCAGCGCCATGGCAGGCGCGCGCATCTCGGACTGGCTGAGCCCCTGGATGAGCCCGGGCATCATGACGTTCTCGAGCGCGTTGAACTCGGGGAGCAGGTGGTGGAACTGGAAGACGAAGCCGATCGACTTGTTGCGGATCCCGGCGAGCTTCGAGCCGCTGAGGCCCGACAGCTCGCTGCCCGCGAGCCGGATGCTGCCGCTCGTGGGCACGTCGAGCGTGCCGATGCAGTGCAGGAAGGTGCTCTTGCCGGCGCCGCTCGAGCCGACGATCGCGACCACCTCACCGGCGTCGATGCTGAGGTCGATGCCACGCAGGACCTCGAGCGAGCGCCCCATGTGGACGAAGGTCTTGCGGACCCCCTTGGCGACGACGATCGGCTCGGTCATGGGCTTCACTCGTAGCGCAGGCCGTCGATGGGCGACAGCTTGCTGGCCGCGTGGGCCGGGTAGATGGTGGCGAGGGTGCAGATGACCATCGCCGCGATCGCGACGAGCGCGTAGTCGGCGGGGTCGACGCTCACCGGCAGGCGATCGATGTAGTAGACCTCGGGCGGCAGGCGCGCGCCGAACCACTTGAGGCCGGTGTTCGCCGCGAGCGCGAGGCCCACGCCGAAGGAGGTGCCGATCGCGCCGATGATCACGCCCTCGAGCACGAAGACACGACGGATCGCGCCGTCGCTCGCTCCGAGCGCCTTGAGGATCGCGATCTGCTTGCCCTTCTCGGTCACCATGAGCAGCAGCGTGCAGACGATGCAGAAGCTCGCGACCGCGATCGCGATGCACAGGATCATGAAGGTCGCGAGGCGCTCGAGCTGCAAGGCGCTGAAGAGGTTCTTGTTCATCTCCTGCCAGTCGCGCACGCGCACGCCCTCGAGCGGCGGCGCTCCGTCGGGGCGTTTGTCGGGATCGCGCGAGCTCGCGACCGCGGCCTCGACCGCGCCTCGGAGCTCGAGCACGCGCTCCGGATCGGGCACGCGCACGTCGATCTGCGAGACCTTGTCCTCGAGACCGAAGAAGCGCTGCGCCTCGTCCATCAGGACGTAGGCGTGGCTCGCGTCGTACTCGTACATGCCGCTGTAGAAGATCGCCGCCACCCTGAAGCGACGCACGCGCGGCATCACGCCCATCGGGCCGAGCTCGCCCATGGGGCTCAGCAGGCTGACCTCGTCGCCGACCATCACGTTGAGCGACTTGGCGAGCTCCTTGCCGAGCACGATGCCCGCGCGGATGGGTTTGTCCGAGCGCAACGCGTCGCGCACCGAGGGATCGAGCGAGGGGTCCTGCTCACCGAAGCGCAGCTCGGGCAGCTTCTTCACGGGGCGCCCGTCGGGCAGCCTGCCGATGACCTCGCCGGCGGGGATGTTCGCGAGGGCCTCGGTGTCGAGCAGGTAATCGAACTTCCCGAGGTCGATGTTCTTCTTCAGATCGATGACCGTGCCGATCGTGTCGGGGTCGATCCCGCGCACGAGCACGCCAGCCGTGTTGCTGGCGCTCGAGCTCATCGCGTCGCCCGCGACGACGGGCGTCGCCGCGCCGCCCGCGGGGCCGATGGCGACGCGCACGGCGTCGAGGGTCTGCTCCCAGTCGCCGTAGCCGCCGAAGTCGGTGCCCTCGACGACGATGTGCGCGTTGTTGCCGAGGATCTTCGTCTTCAGGTCGTTGCCGAAGCCGCCCATGATGCTCGTCACCGAGCAGAGCGCGCAGGAGCTCAGGCTCACGCCGAGGATCGACAGCACGCTGATGACGGTGAGGAAGCCGCTCTTGGTGGCGCGCACGTGGCGTGCACCGACGAGCGCGACGAAGCCGGTGCGCTCGAGCAGATCGAGCCCGAGCGGCATGGCGGCGGCCATGACGAAGCCGAGGAAGACGACCCCGGTGCCGAGCGCCGAGTAGCGGATGACCTCGGCGACGAGATCGAAGGGCTCGTTCGGCGCGCGCACCAGGCGCAAGGACACCGTCATGAGCACGGCGAAGGCGACCCCGAAGAGCGCGCCGAGCGCACCGAGCACCATGCGCGCGGCGCTGCGCTGCTTGGGCTGGCCACCCCCGACCTCGACCCGCGCCAGCCCGCGCGCCACGAGCGCGACGACGAGGCCCGCGACGACCGCCCAGTAGAGCCAGAGCCGGTAGTCGTCGAAGCGGATCATCCGCGGTGGTCTTCGCTGTCGCCCGGCGAGGCCGCGCCCTCCGGGCGCAGCAGCGGGAAGAGGATGACGTCGCGGATCGAGGCGGAGCCGGTGAGGATCATCGTGAGGCGATCGATGCCCATGCCGAAGCCCGCGGTGGGCGGCATGCCGTGCTCGAGCGCGCGCACGTAGTCCTCGTCGTAGTCCATCGTCTCCTCGGCCCCACGCGCCTTCTTCTCGACCTGCGCCCGGAATCGGGCGGCCTGATCGTCGGGATCGTTGAGCTCGCTGAAGGCGTTGCAGATCTCGCGACCGTCGACGAAGAGCTCGAACCTGTCGGTCAGCGAGGGGTCGGAGTCCTTCTTCCGGGCGAGCGGCGAGGTCTCGAGAGGGTGGTCGATGACGAAGACCGGCACGCTCTTGGTGCAGCAGGCCGAGCGGTAGTCGCGGGTGAGGAAGGGCTCGGCGAGGTACTCGTAGGCGGCGAAGGCGAGCTCACCACGCGAGTCGCACTTCTGCGCGCCCTTCTTGAAGTTCGCCCAGTCGATCTCCCGACCGCGGGCCTTCGCGAGCTTCGCCCACTCCTTGATGGGCGCGTCGGCCTCGCCCACCCCGAACGCGGCCTCGGGCGGCAAGCCGGCCGCGTCGAGCGCGCGCTCGACGAGCGCACGCATGGTGAGGCGCTCGAAGCGCTCCAGGGAGAAGCTGCGCTGGGCCTTGAAGGCCTGGTAGCCGTCGGGCACGCGCTCCTCGAGACGCCGGTCGACGTAGCGGAGCAGCTCCTCGGTCTGGTCCATGAGCGTCTCGTACGTGGCGTAGGCCTGGTAGTACTCGAGCATCGTGAACTCGGGGTTGTGCCTCGTCGACAAGCCTTCGTTGCGGTAGCAACGAGCGAGCTCGTAGACGCGCTCGAAGCCGCCGACCACGAGCCGCTTGAGGTAGAGCTCCGGCGCGATGCGCAGGAAGAGATCGAGGTCGAGCGCGTTGTGGTGGGTGCTGAAGGGCTTGGCGAGCGCGCCGCCGACGATGCGGCTCATCGTCGGCGTCTCGACCTCGAGGAAGCCGCGCCGATCGAGGTACTCACGCACCGCCGACACGATCGCGGTGCGCGCACGGAAGACGCTCGCGACGTCCTTGTTGGCGACCAGATCGACGTAGCGCTGCCTGTAGCGCGACTCGACGTCCTTGAAGCTCGTCTTGGTCGGCAGTGGGCGGTGCGCCTTGGTGATCACTCGCAGCGCATCGGGCGTGACGCTGAGCTCCCCCTTCTGCGTCGCCATCGTCGTGCCCTCGGCCTCGACGAAGTCGCCGAGGTCGACCTCGTCGAGCACGCCGAGGTCGCCGAGCACCGTGCCACCGTCGAGCGGGTCGCCGCTGCTCTTGCTCTGGCAGTAGAGCTGCAGCTCCTCCGAGGCCCAGCGCGAGGGCAGCGTGGGGTCCGTCGTCTGCGCGTCGTCCGGCAGCTTCGACCACGAGCGGAGCCGCACGAAGGCGCCGCCGCCGAAGCTGCGCAGGAAGATCACCCTGCCCGCGACGCGCACACGCTTCGAGTGCTTCGCGACGGCCTCGCGCAGGTAACGCCCCTCGCCGTCGCGGTCGCCGGCGTGGTGCTCGCGCACCTCGCCGAAGGACGAGAGCGCCGCGTGCCCGTCGCGCGCGAGCACGTCGTTCGCGAAGGGGTTCAGCCCCTTGTCGCGGAGGCGCGCGGTCTTCAGGCGGCGCGCCTCGACCAGGGCCTCGGCGGCCTCCTGCGTGGCGGCTCGGTGCGAGGCCTGCTCGTGCTTGCTCATAGGTCGTCCTCGGCCTCGACGGCGCCGCCCTTCTTGAGGGCGCCTCCCGCCGCAGCCATCAGGTAGCTCTCGATGAAGGGGTCGAGGTCGCCGTCGAGCACGCCGTCGACGTCGCTCGTGTCCTTGCCGGTGCGCACGTCCTTCACGAGGCGGTAGGGCGCGAGCACGTAGTTCCGGATCTGACTGCCGAAGTTGATCGCGCTCTTCGTCGCCTGGTAGGCCGCGTCGGCCTCGGCGCGCTTGCGCAGCTCGAGCTCGTAGAGCTTCGATTTCAGCATCTTCATCGCGAGCGCGCGGTTCTGGTGCTGGCTGCGCTCGACGCGCACGGCGATGTTGATGCCCGTCGGCAAGTGCCGGATGCGCACCGCCGTCTCGACCTTGTTGACGTTCTGCCCGCCCTTGCCGCCGGCGCGCATCGTCGTGATCTCGATGTCCTTCTCCGGCACGACGATGTCGATCTCGTCGTCGATCTCGGGCGTGATCTCGACGGCGGCGAAGGCCGTCTGACGCGTCTGATCGGCGTTGAAGGGGCTCATGCGCACCAGGCGGTGCACGCCCATCTCGCCGCGCAGGTAGCCGTAGGCGTTCGGGCCCTCGACCGAGAAGGAGACGTCGTCGATGCCGGCTTCGTCGCCCTCTTGGTAGTCGAGGATCTCCGTCTTGAAGCCGCGCCGCTCGCACCAACGCAGATACATGCGCAGCAGCATCGACGCCCAGTCCTTCGCGTCGGTGCCGCCCGCACCCGGGTGGATGTTGACGATGGCGTTGGACTTGTCGGCCGGCCCGCTGAGCATGCGCTCGAGCTCCGCGCGCCGCAGACGCGCGTCGATCGCCGCGGCCTGTGACGCGACGTCGGCGAGCACCTGCTCGTCGTTCTCGGCGAGGCCGAGCTCGAAGTACTCGGCGAGGTCGTCGATTTCGCGGCCCAGCTTGTCGGCGAACTCGAGGTTCGTCTCGGCCTGGGCGCGCTTGCGCAGCACCTTCTGCGCGGCTTCGTTGTCGTTCCAGAAGCCGGGCGCGAGGGTGCGTTGGGTCAGATCGTCGAGGAGGCGCTGTAGTCTAGGGACGTCAAAGATGCCCCCTTAGCGCCGCGTGACGCCTCTTCAGGTCTGCGATGGTGTCGCGAATTTCCGCGCTCATGCGGCGCTCATAGCGGACTTCGCGCGAGCCGCAAAGCGCGGCGTGCGCGCCGGCCCGCGAAGGCCGGCAGCTTCGATCCGAGCGCGCCGGCTCGAGCGCCCGCGCTCAGCGATAGGGGTTGCCGAGATCGAGGTCGTCGGGCTTGCTCGTCGGCTTCGGCTCGGGCTTGCTCGTCGGCTTC
>ERZ761602.3266-NODE-3266-length-23284-cov-9.993069_pt1 | contig 23284 bp, 15 predicted proteins | sample MGYA00512165_ERZ761602 | MGnify/ENA primary metagenome ERZ761602 (study PRJEB28899, sample SAMN02445085) | bioreactor sludge metagenome | biome: EBPR sludge; isolation source: Thorneside wastewater treatment plant | place: Australia: Brisbane, Thorneside...
CCCGCCGGCTACGAGTACGAGGCGCCCGACCCGGCCTCTCTGGTCTCCTCGGGCCCTGGACAGTTCTTTTTCGACCGCATCCTCGTGTCCTTCTCGGGCAGCACCTCGGATACCGAGGGCGAGGCCGTGCTCGACGACGCGGTGAGCGCCGTGACGCTGCTAGACGGATGGACACGCGTGGGCCTCTCGCCAGGCACCAACACCTGGCAGGTCGAGTTGGACTGGGACACAACGGCCACTGTCGCGGACTGGGAGGACCTGGCGGATGTGCTCCAGGCGGAGATCAGCGTCCTCGAGGTTGGCGCCGAGGTGCCAGTGCGCGCCGCCGCCGAGGGTTTCGGGCCGGGGCAGGATGTCGCCACGAGTTGGACCAACGTCCAACAGTACTACGCGGCCTTCGACTTGGTGGCGATCGAAGAAGCCTGGCGACTGTTCGCCGGTACCAGCGCGACGCTGGACCCCGGGGTTCCCGACGTCGTGGTCATCGACTCTGGCTTGCTGCCGGCGTCCCCCGCTGGCGTCGTGACCCGCCACTCGGTGAACGACTCGCGCTTCACGATGTACGGGAGCCCCGCCGGGGGCTCGGGCTGGGCGGCTCGGGCCGAGAGTGCCTGGTTTGACGGGATCGAGTCCTGCCGCAACGATAGCCACGGGACCTTCGTCTCTGGCATCATCGGGGCGATGAACAACGGGGAGCCGCGCTGGGATGGGGGGGCCGATCGGGGATTCGGCGCCCGCGGGGTCAGCGGCATCCTGGGAGGCCTGCAGCAATGGGGGGTCGACGACGACGGGGATGGAACGGTCGACGAGGCCGGAGAGAGCATCGCCTATAGCGTGTCGACCTTTGGGATCTACTCGGTACGGGGAGAAGTGACGCCTGGGTGCCGGATGAACACCTGGGCGATCGATGATGTCCTTCGCTATCTGGTGAAAGCGAACTGGCACCCCGACGTGCTCAATCTCTCGCTGAGCTACGCGCCAGTCGCAGTCGTGCGCCCCGAAGAGACCGCCAACCAGCTCTCCGACAATGTGCTGGTCACCGTGGCTGCCGGAAACAACGTGAACCCGACGGTGACCGCCTATGGTGCAAATGGCCTGGCGGCGGAGGTGGATCGGCTCGGCCTCACTCGCCTGATCGTCGGCGGGACCGACCCCAACCCGGGCGCCACCCAGGGCGACACCCGGGCAGACTGGACAACTCCCGACGGCACCCGGTACTCCTCTCGTTCTGGCGTCAACGCCGAGGTGGACATCGCGGCTCCTGCCCAAGTGCTGGGGGTCAAGGCTACCTCAGCGAGCGCGGCCACCATTGGGGATGCATGGGGCACCTCGAACTCCGCTGCATTGGTCAGCGGCGTCGCCGCGATGTTGAAGGCCGCCAGCCCCGATCTGCGCGGCCCGGCCCTGGCGGGCATCATCCAGGGCACCGCGACTCCCATCACCGGGCTGTGGAATCCTCCCGAGCCGATGGTGCGGCTGGACGCGACCGCCGCATTGGCTTTCGTCCTTACACGAGACGGCACCCTGGACCATACGGTGCGAGTGTACGCTGGGGACTACAGCAGCCAGCGCATCTGGTACCAGACCTTCGACCTGGAGTCGCGCCAATTCACCGGGGGTGCGGACTACTACGACGCCACCGACGAGTGTCAGCCGGTGGACGTCAAGGTCGACGCCCGCGGCGATCTGGTCTACGCCCTGTGTCGGAACAGCAGTTCTGCTGGGAGCGTGCTGGTCCTGGCCCATGGGCCTCTCGGGATATTGGCAAAGGTCGGGCAATACACCCTGCCAGGCGCGGTTGATCTGTACACCGAGATGGTGACGACCCCCGAGGGCTACGTCGTCTTGGCCACGGACGCCAGCGCCGGGAGCGGCGCCGCCAGCTACACTGTAATCGACAGCTTCGACGGTTCCGTGGTCGCAGTGGACGAGGCCCTGTTCGCCAGCGGGGTGGTCGAGCTCGAAGGTGCGTCCGCGCACAGCACCGGACAGCAGGTGTATTTCACTGCCAATGACAACGACGGCACGGTGGGGGGAGATCAGCTCGCCATCCTCGACCTGGACGCCTACCGCCGTGCAGCCGGAGGGCTGGCCATCACGAGCGGCGACTATGCCTCCGCCGGAAGCCCGGTCCAGGTTCGGGATGTGGACTTCGATCCGGTCGACGAGCTTCCGATCAGCCTCTTCTACCACTCCAGCAGCTCTGTCGAGCTGGTCTGGAACGACACCGACGGAAGCTTCTTCATCGACGACGAGTTGGATTACATCGACAACGGCAACACCCTGTCGCTGAACCCGTCGAGCGAGGACCGGCTGGGGTACCTGGGCAGCCTTGCGTCAGGTACGCCATGGTTCACCATGGTGGATGTCACGGACTCGCCCTGGACCCCGCTGGCGGTCATCGCACCTCCCTCCGGGCTGACCAGCCCCGTCGCCGCCTTTTCGGCGTTCTCGGACACAGGGCGCAGCGTGGTGCTCGGCTGGCGCGCTTCCGGAACTGGCGCCCGAGTCTACATCGTGCCTCACGATCCGTCGCTCAGCTCGACGACCAGCAGCCCGACTTCGGTCACGGCGATCGCTGACTTCGACGGAATGGGGGCCAGCATCTCCAGCCTACGCGGCGTGGCCATGACTCCCTCCATCTCGGTGCTGTCGCCTCGACCGGGCAAGGAGCTTTCGGGCGTGCGTCGCTTGATCGTACAGGTCCGCGATCCGAACGTAGAGTACCTCTCGTTCCGAGTGGACGAGGCGGCGGTCTCAACCTGCCCTGACGATCACAGCCTGGCGGATGGAATCTCGGACTCCTGCCTGTTGTCGGCGATGGGCTGGTCGGGTCCCAGCGATCATGTCGTGGAGATCACGGCTCACTTCACCGATGGTGCGACGGCCATGTCTCGCGTGCGCTACTGATGGCTCGCCCCCTGCCTGGGCTGGCCCTGGTGCTCGCCGCCTGCCAGGGTGGGCAGCCGGAGCCTCCGGTGGAGGAGGTCGCGGTCCCGGTCGAGCAACCGCAGCATAGGCCGGTCAGCTCCATCTGGCCGGAGCCAACAGGCGAACCGGATCCCTTTGGCACCGAGGGGTGCCCGTCGCGGTTTGAGTGGGACCGTGGCGATCCCCTGCCGACGGCCTGCAATCCGTTTCGTTTCCCATACGGCTTCATGTACGCCTTGGGCACTCATGACCGGTACATGGATTTCGGGCTCGAGGACAGTTCTCAAATGAACTGGCCGGCCTACTCAGACCCGCTGTTCCTCGATCGGCTGACCCAGGAGCAGAAGGAACGGTTGGAGCTGATTGCTGCCCGCGATCGTGCAAACAGCCTTCCGACGGTGAAGACCAGCCGGCGATACCCGGCGCGCGGCTGCACCGCCGATCCGCCTCTGCTAGGCTTGGACCTGACGGTTCCCGGCTACGATGGTCAGGCGCGGGTGGTCTGCGGCGAGCGCTTCGTTCCCGTCAGCGGCGCGGCGCTCCTCCTGGTCAGCAATGCGCCGACAGCGTCCAAGGAGCGCATCGACGAGCTGCTTCGTTTTGCAGTGCAGCCCGGCACCGAGCGGCTGTTCGCGTCCCTGCCGCGTCCGGACCTGGTCATGCCTGGGGGTCAGGACGAGACGACCCGCTTTCGCCACTATGCCCTGCTGGCTGAAGGCGCGGATGTCCGCATCCGAGGTTCAGGGGGGTCGGCCAAGGCGGCCGACTACAATGGGTATGGGGATGAATTCGTGGACATCCACGGCGACTGCGGCAAGGTGGACATCGACCTCGATCCCTGGGCCAGCGTCGGTCTTCAGGGCACGTTCTCCCAGTTCGAGATCCAGGTCGGTTGGGGCGTCGGCTACGTCGACCTCTTTCCTGGCACCCGGCTGGAAGGGACCAGCCGCCTGCATGTAGGTGGGGCGGGCCGCTTGGAGCTCCAGACCGATGTCGAGGTACGTATCGATTACCCCGGGGGATGGACGGTGGTGTGCTACCAGGTCGACAACCCGGCCTGTGGTACTTGGGGGCCGGGCTCTCTGTACACCGTGCCGGGGGCCGAGCCGGTCATCGACCTGGCCGGTCCCCGTGGCGTGGTGGTGCTCCTGGCGAATCCATGGCCAGACGATCTGGCATGCCCGCAGCCAGATGGTTGGAACTACCACTCCAACGTGTCTTCGTTGGGCCTTCTGAAACTGGTGGAAGGCGGGACAGATCCTTCATGTTATGACAACCGAGAGGTGTGGGCCAAGATCCTGGCCGATTCCGACGTTGAGCCTCTCCCCGACGCGGACGTCACCTCCTGGCTCAAGACGCCCGAAGTGTGCGCGCTCGGCCTGTCGCCCGACCAGTACGACCCCGTCGACCGCGGACCCTGGCCCGGCCCCCCGCGCTGGGGCGGGCCCCGGCAGGGTGAGTGATCCTGACCCTACGCCGACAGCTCGCCCAGGCCGAGGGCGGCTGAGACGGGCGCGGCCTCTAGGGCCCGCTTCCAGTCCCCAAAACGCCCCCCTCGCTCGACCGCGCGCAGCACGGCCTCCCCCGCCTCCGGCCCGCCGCTGGCCAGCTTGTGCTCGACCCAGGCCCAGCGGGCGCTGGTGGCGCGCACCTCGGCCCGGCTGCCCTTGAGGCCCTCACGCAGCAGGTCCAGCCGCGCCTCGACCCGCTTGATGCCGGCGAAAGGCGCCTGGTCGAGCGGGGTGTTTCGCTTGGGCACGAAGGGGGCGATGCCGAGGGCGACGGGGTGGATGGCGGCGAGGCGGCGGGTGAAGCCGATCAGCTCGTGCAGGTCCTCGTCCTGCTCGTCGGGCACGCCCAGCATCATGTAGACCTTGAGCACCTGGTAGTCGTTCAGCGCGGCGGCCTCGGCGCAGGCGAAGAGCTGGGCCTCGGTGGTGCCCTTGGCCATCTGGCGGCGCAGGCGCTGGCTGGCGGCGTCGCTGGCCACGGTCAGGGTGCGGTAGCCGCCCTTTCGGAGCAGGGCCGGGATGGCGGGCTTGAGGGCGACCCGGTCGGCGCGCAGCGAGGAGACGCCGACCTCGCGGCCGCTGTCGATCAGGGCCTGGAGGAGCTCGACCAGCTTGGGGTGATCGGAGATGGCGGCGCCGACGAGGCCGACGCGGCGGGCCTCTTCGGGCAGCAGGGCCATCAGGTCAGCGGGCTCGACCAGCCGCATGCCGCCGGCGCTCCCGCGGCGCATCACGCAGAAGGTGCACTGGCGGTGGCAGCCGCGCTCGCCCTCGACCAGGAACATGTCGTGCAGCTCGGCCTCCGGCGCCAGGATCGGGCCGCGGGCGGGCAGGTTCTCGTCGCTGGCCCGGGCGACCGGGGGCAGGAGCAGGCCGTCGCGCTCGGGCACGAAGCCGCCGGGGAGGGCCTGGACGACGTCGAGCCAGCGCTCGCGGTCCTCGTACGCGGCGGCGAAGGCGGGGACGGCGGTGTCGTCGGCCTCGCCGATCAGCATGGCGTCGACGAAGGGCGAGGCCGGCAGCGGGTTGCTGAAGGTCAGCGGGCCGCCCAGCAGGATGCGGGGGTGCCAGGGGCCGCGGTCGGAGCGCAGGGGCGGGATGCCGGCGAGCTGGAGGCAGCGCACGAGGCCGGCCAGCTCGAGCTCGTAGGCGAGGGAGACGGCAAGGACGGGGAAGTCGCCGAGCGGGGTGCTGGTCTCGTAGCTGAGGATGGGCCCGGTGGCTTTGTCCTCGTCGGGCAGGAAGGCGCGCTCGGCGCTGAAGCCGGCCTGCCGCAGCAGGGAGAGGATCCACTGGAAACCCAGGCTGCTCATGCCAGCGCGGTAGGGGCTCGGGTAGAGCATCGCGACCCGCGGGCCGCCCAGCCGCAGGACGTTGCCCCGCTCGCTGGCGAGGCGGCGGGCGTGGGCGGCGGGAGGGGCGCTGTGTCGGGCGATGTGGCTCTCCGGGCTTGGGGCTAACCCCGGCGCCGGGTAGTAGGCCCCCCATGCTCCTCCTCCTCCTCCTCCCCGTGGCCCTCGGCGGGCCGGTCTTCTCCTCCGTTGGCGAGGAGCTCACCCTGGGCATGGGCGGCAACTGGGCCCGCCTGCACCCGAGCGAGCAGGGCTGGTGGTTCTTCCAGTCCGCCGGCCGGGACTACTGGGCGGCCGCGCTCGACCCCGAGCTCGGCGGCTACGACGACCAGGCGCGGATCCAGCTCACCGCTCGCGGGGACCTGCAGGACATCCAGGTCGAGCGCTGCGACGACGGCGGCTGGCTGGTCGCCGGCAGCCACAGCAAGGACCAGCCCGACGACAGCGCCTATGCCTGGACCTTCGAGGCCGATCTGAGCGCCCGCGCCAGCTTCACGATCGAGGAGGGCAACGGGGATCGGCCGCACAACGACCTTATCCCGCTCTGCGCGGGCGGCTGGGAGGGGGTGACGACCCAGGACTCGCGGATGAGCAGCGCCTCAACCTTCGGCCGGCTGGGGGGAGGCACGGTCTCGCTGGACATGGAGGCGATGGGCGGCAGCCTCGCGGTGCGGGCCTCGGACGGGTGCCTGATCGGGGTGGATGTGCAGGGGCCGCAGTCGGCGACCCTGCGGATCACCGAGTTCGAGGAGGACGGCGGCGTGCTGGAGCGGCACTCGGTGCCGGTGCCAGAGGGAGAGGCCTTCTGGCCGCAGCGCCTGCTGCCGCTGGAGGACGGCTGGGTGCTGTCCTACCTGGCCCGCGAGGGCAGCAGCGAGGGCGGGACCGAGGGCGAGGTCTGGCTGGTCGCGCTCGACGCCGACTTCGCGGTGCGGGACAGCCTGCGGGTCAGCCCCGAGGGCACGCAGAACGGTCGGCCCTGGGTCAGCCGGCGCGAGGGCGTGCTGGCCGTCAGCTACGATCGCGAGGTGCAGCCGCGGGCGGTGCTGGTCTCGCTGGATCCGGCCGAGGTGCCCGAGGACGACGGGATCGTCGACCCCGCGGAGGAGGACGGCGGCGGGGAGGGCAAGGGCTGCGCGGCGACGGGCGGGCCCGCCGGCCTGGTCTGGCTGCTGGCGCTGGGCCTGCTGCGCCGTCAGCGCTCGTAGCGGCTCAGCAGTCGTCGAGCGGCACCGACACGACGTCGTCGTTGTTGCAGTCCAGGTAGAGCCCGTCTCCCAGGTTCTCGGCGAGGCGGACCTCGGCGCCGTCGACCTGGACCTCCAGGGCGACGAAGCCGACTGAGCTGGCGTAGCGGCCGAAGACCTTGATCGAGTCGGTGGTGCGGCCCGAGCGCAGGTTGACCTCGAACTTGGCGGTGTCGATCAGCTCGCGGCGACCGTCGGCGGTGACGCCGTAGACGCCGACGCCAAAGGGCTGCTCCTGGTCGACGCCGCCGATGTTGGCGACCTGCACGGCCAGCTCGAAGTCGGTGTAGGTGCTGTTGCACTTCAGGCACTGGTCGGTGACCGTGGGGACCAGGTCCGGCGCGGGGGCGTAGACCTCGCCCCGCACGCCGTTCTCCATCACGCGGTACATGCCGCCGCCATCCTCCCAGGGGGTGGTCGGAGAGCTGGTCGCCATCAGGTCGGCGCCGATCTCGTTGGGGAAGGTGGCCTGCTGGTGCCAGACCTGCCCGGCCGGGGACCAGGAGTTGTAGATGTCGGAGAGCGCGGTCAGGCCCGTCCAGTCCGGGCTGCTGCCGCTGTTGCTGCCCAGGATGATGTTGCCCCAGCCGTCGCCGTCGATGTCGACGACCACCGGGTAGCCGAAGAGGGCGTAGCCGGCGTGCTCGGCGATCGTCAGGGTGGTCTCGCCGCTCTTGCCGTCGATCAGGTACAGCGCGCTCTCGTCGGCGACCAGCACCTCGAGGACGCCGTCGTCGTCGAAGTCGAAGCCGGAGACCCCGCCCAGGTAGCCGAAGTTGTCGGTGATCGAGGCGCTCCAGACGGTGTCGCCGCCCTTGTCCAGCAGCACCACGGTGCCCTGCCCGCGGATGGCGATCTCGAGCTCGCCGTCGCCGTTGAAGTCGGCGATGGCCGGGGTGCCGCCGCCGCCGGGGTAGCCGGTGGCCGCAGGCTCCCAGACGGTGACCTTCCACTGCTCGTCGCCGTCGTCGTCGATCAGGCTGACCGTGCCGTAGTCCCAGTTGACCAGCACCACCTCGCCCTTGCCGTCGCCGTCGAAGTCGCCGACGCCGTTGCTGCCGTCTCCCGAGGCCTCGCAGGCGTTCCAGAGCTCGGTCCCGTCGATGGTGAAGGACTGGCAGCCGGCGATGACCTCGGCCGTGCCGTCGCCGCCCAGGTCGGCGATGATCCCGCTGTAGGAGATGCCGCCGAAGGCCTCTTGCGGGCCCGCCGCCAGGTAGCCGCCCTCGGCGTCGTAGATCGAGCGGCCGGCGACGATCTCCATCCGGCCGTCCCCGTCGAGGTCGCCCAGCGAGGGGTTGGTCCAGAGGTAGTAGTCGTAGTCCTCGTTGGGCTCGCTGATCCACAGCTCGGTACCGTCGGCCTGGAAGGCCACGATGCTGCCGCCGAAGGTGATGGTCACGATCTCGACCGTGCCGTCGCCGTCCAGATCCCCCAGGGCGACGCCGCCGCTGGCGCTGATGTAGTCCTTCTCGCCGGCCCCATCGATCATCAGCAGCTGCTCGCCGGTGGCGCCGTCGACCACGATCAGCAGGCCCGGGTAGCTGTAGTAGGGCCCGTAGGAGGTGGTCATGGCGATGTCGGGCACGCCGTCGTCGTTGACGTCGCCGACCGCCGGCATCGAGAAGACGCTGTTGTAGTCGGGGTACTTGGTGTCCCCGGTCCACTGCCAGAGGATCTCGGTGCCCAGCAGCTTGTCGACCAGGGCCTCGCAGTCGGCAGCAGCGACGTCGGTGGACGGCGCCAGCTCGAGCTCGCAGCCGGCGGTCCCGCCGTCACCGGAGGTGTTCGTGTCGGTGCCTTCTTTGTCACCGCAGGCCATGGCGAAGAGGAGGAGAGAGATCATCGGCGCGCTCCATCGTGGTGAGGCAGAGGCTACCCGACTGGCGGCCGGCCCGCCCTGGTGCTGGACCTTGAGTTCACATCAAGGATGCCATTTACACGTCAACTCTGATACGCTGGAGCCGACTTCCTCCCGCTCTCTCCCGGGTTCGCCATGTCCTCGGACGCCCTCGCCCTCGACCCCTTCCATCCCCTGCTGCGCATGGTCGACCGCTACCGCGCCGACGTCCACGACCTGCGCGCGCCCACCGCGCCCGAGCAGATCGTCGAGGCCGACGCCCGGCTGCGCACGCCGATGCCCCTGGGGCTGCGGGAGTTCCTCAGCCGCTGGAACGGCGCGGTCCTCTTCCGTGGCGCCCTGCGCCTGCGCTCGGCGATGGAGCTGGCCCCCGCCAGCGAGCGCGCGCGGGCGGTGGTGCTCTTCGCCGACGGGCCGCGCCAGGAGCGCTGGGCCTACGCGCCGGCCGAGGGCGGTGGCAGCGTCATCGGCCGCTGGGTCGACGAGACCTTCCAGCCCCTGCACGAGCGCTTCGATCGCTGGCTGAACGCCGTGCTGCGCATCCTGGACGAGAACCTGGGGGACCCCGAGCGCCAGCTCTCGGCCCACCTCGACGCCGATCCCGACAGCGGCTTCCTGCTCTTCCTGCAGGCCGAGCGGGTGCTCTCCGAGGGAGATCCCGAGCAAGCCCGGACCCTGCTGCGGCGGGCGACGGCGGCCGAGCCGGGCCTGGTCCCGGCCTGGGAGCGGCTGGGCGAGACCCTGCTGGGCGAGGACCGCCAGGGCGCGCGCTGGGCCTTCCTCAAGGCGATGCGGGCTATCCGGCTGCCTCGCCCGATCCCGCTGGCGCAGTCGGTCTCGCCCTCGATCATGCGGACCCTCTCCCGCCTCTTCCCGACCGGGGACGAGGGCTGGGAGCGCGAGCTGACCCGCTTCCTGGACGAGGCGACCGCGGACTGCGCCGACCACGCCGAGCTGGCCCTGGTCGAGGCGGCGGCGGTCGAGCGGGCCCGGGTGGCGCTGAGCATCGGCCAGCGGCGCGAGGCCCGCGACGGCCTGGTGCAGATCGTCGAGCGGGCGAGGGGTTTTCTGTACCGGACGCCGATGAGCGAGGCGGTGCTGATGCTGGCCTCGCTGGAGTCGGACCTGGGCCTGCACGACGAGGCCGAGCGCCGCCTGCGGGTGCTGCGCCTGAGCCCGCCCGAGCTGCACGCCCGCGCCGAGCTGCTGCTGGGGCGCATCGCCATGATCCGGCAGGAGCCCTGGGCCGAGGACATCCTCGACGGGCTGGAGCGGCAGCTCAGCAGCCCGGCGGATCGCTGCGCGGTGGACCTGATCCGGGCCGAGCGGGCCTTGCGGGTCGAGGACCTGGCCCTGGCCGACGCCGCCCTGCAGCGGGCCGTCGCCCAGGCCGAGCGCCTGCAGGACGCTGCCCTCTTCGGGCAGGCCTGGCTGCTGCGGGCCGAGCACGCCATCCTGCGCAAGCAGGCCGAGGAGGCCGACCAGGCCCTGCGCCTGGCCAGCACCGGGATCGAGGCCGACGCCGAGCTGCGCTACCGGATCGACCTGCGAGAGGGCGATCTGCACCTGCTGCGCGGGGCCCCCGAGGTGGCGGTGGCGGCCTGGGTCCGCGCGGCCGAGGGCTTCCGCGACCTGGAGCTGCCCCTGCGTGAGGCCTGGGCGATGCTGCGGCTGGCCCGCCTGCGGGTCGAGGGCGCCGCCGAGCGGGCCCGTGGGCTCTTCCTGGCGGCCGATCACGCCGCCGGGGTGGCCGCGGTCGACGCGGTCTGCGGGGACCTCGTCACCGGGCTGGAGTGGCACCTCGCCCGCGCCAGCGAGCACGCCCGCGACCGGGCCAACGCCCAGCGGGCCCGGCCGCCGCTGGTGCGCGCCGACGCCGACCGCCCCGAGCGGCGGCTGGGGGCGCATCGCCTCGCCATCGCCGCCAGCGGGCCCAACACGGTGCGGGCCCTCGCCGGCGAGCTGGAGCTGCGCGCCCGCGAGCTGGAGAAGAGCGAGAGCCGCCCGACCGATCCCAGCCTGTTGCGCTACCAGGCGGCCTCCGATCTGCTGGCCGGGCACCGCGGCTACGAGGCCAGCGAGGCCCTGCTGCGGCAGCTGATCGAGGTCCGTCCCCCGGGAGCGGCCCGGCTGGCCCTGGTCGGCGCGATGGCCCGCTCGCCCAACGCGGCCCTGGTGATGGGCCTGCTGGAGTCGCTGGACGTCGAGGGGGACCCGGCCGCCGTGGCCGCCGCCGCCGAGGTGCTGGGCTGGCGCCGCGAGATCGAGGCGGTGCCCCGGCTGCGGCTGATGGCCGGCGAGGGGGCGCACCCGACCGTGCGCAAGGCCGCCGTCGTGGCCCTGGGCCGCATCGGCGACGCCGACTCCGCCGACGCGCTGCTGGCCGCCCTGGAGGTGCCCGAGCTCTCCGCCGCGGCCTGCGTGGCCCTGCTGCTGCTGGGCGACTGGGCCGGCGTCGATCACGTCGGACAGACCCTCGCCCACGCCGCCAACCAGGGCGGCAGCGTCGAGCTGCGCGGCGGGCCGGGCCTCTCCCGCTCGCTGGGCGAGCTGCTGGGCCGCTATGGCGGGCCCTCCTGGTACCTGGTCCTGCTGCGCACCGCCGAGGTCGAGGGTGCCCCCGGGCTGGGGGCCTTGCAGGGCCTGGGCTACCTGGGCGACCCGCGGGCCCTCCCCCGCCTGCTCGACGCCACCGCCAGCCGCGAGCCGCAGCGCGCCCAGGTCGCCGCCGCCGCGCTCGAGATCATCACCGGCCACCACGAGGACCTGGAGGAGAGCCTGCTGCGCAACCGCTGGGCGAGCTGGCTGGAGGAGCACGGCGGCACCCTCCGCGAGGGGGTGCGCTTCCGCCACGGGCGCCGGATGGACCCCGGCCTGATGATCGAGCGCATGGGCCACGACGACGCCCAGGTGCGGGCCAGCACCTACGACGAGCTGGTCATCGGCACCGGCGTGCGCCTGCCCTTCGACGGCGACGGCCCCTTCCGCGTCCAGGTCCAGCACCAGGCGCGCTGGCGGGCCTGGTGGGCCGCCGAGCAGCCCCGCTGGCCCGCCGGGCGCTGGACCTTCCACGGCGAAGATGTCGGCTGAGGGGACCATGACGGCCGAGATCGCCACCTGGACCCCGCCCTGGCTGGATCGCCCGCTCCAGGCGGGTCGCTACGGCCACTTCGGTCGGCCCGTCGTCTTCTTTCCCACCGGGGGAGCGGACTGGCTGGACTGCGAGCGCTTCGGCATGGTCGAGGCGCTGGCGCCCCTGATCGAGGCCGGGGAGATCAAGCTCTACAGCGTCGACGCCGTCAACCGGGACGCCTGGACCCAGCCGGACCTGCCCCCCTGGCGCCGCGCCTGGCTCCAGGCCCGCTACGACGAGTGGCTGGTCGAGCAGCTCGTCCCGGCAATCCGGCGGGACTGCGGGGGCTACGAGGGCCCGCTGCTGGCCGCGGGCGCCTCGCTGGGGGCCTACCAGGCGCTCAACGCCCTCTGCAAGCACCCCCAGCACTTCGGCGCCGGCGTCGGCATGAGCGGCACCTACATCCTGGACCGGCGCGTCGGCGGCTGGTGGGGGCCGGACTACTACTTCAACCAGCCGGTGCAGTACCTCCCCAACCTGGGCGACTCGGCCCAGCTCCGCGCCCTGCGGCAGCGCCGCTTCCTCTTCGGCCTGGGCAGCGGCCCCCACGAGAGCCCCGACTACACGTGGCGCGCCGCCGACGTGCTCGGCGCCAAGGGCGTGCCCAACCGGGTGGAGGTCTGGGGCCAGGGCAGCGACCACGACTGGCCCACCTGGCGGGCCATGCTGCCGGCCTTCCTGCCTCAGCTGATGCGGAGCTTGTAGGGGTTGTAGGTCTTCTTGTGCTGCTCTTCGGCCCCGGTCTTGGCCTTGACCAGGTACTCCTTGAAGACCTCGTTGTTCGGCTCGAAGCTCATCGCGAACTGGATGTTCATCACCGCGCCCTTCGGGTTGTCCTCGGCGAGGTCCTTCAGGGCCATCTTCCAGTACTTGGCAGCCTTCTCGTTGGTGGCGGCCTCGGCGGGGTCGTTTGAGGCGGCCCGCTGCTGGTCGGCCCGGGCGTGGGCGTCGTCGGACATGCGGCTGCTGCCGTTCAGCAGCTCGTCGTCGTAGACCACGCGCTTGTCGGGGTCGGAGAGGGTCGCGTAGGCCTCGCGCAGGGTGCGGAAGACCTCGTTGACCTTGGCGTTGAGCTCGGCGTCGCCCATCGAGGTGAAGCGGTCGGGGTGCAGCCGGCGGCTCTCGCCGCGGAAGGCCGGCGCGATCGCCTCTTGCGGGGCGTCGCGCTCCAGCCCGAGGATCCGGTAGTAGTCGAGCTCGGGCAGCAGCTCGTGGATGGTCTGGATCTCGACGGTCGCGGCGAGGGTGCGGTCCATGGGGGGCTCCTGAAGTCTCGGCGAGGGGGCGCGGGCGCTCAGAAGCCGAGGTCCTGGAAGCTGAGCTGCTTGACCTCTTCCTTGGTCAGGTTGCTGCTGGCTTCGATGGCGATCTCGTGGGCCCGGCCGGTCTCCTGGTCCAGCGCCGAGACGTGGACGATGCCGTCGGCGTCGATGGCGAAGGTGACCTTGACCCGGGTCTCGCCCCGGGGCGCCGGGCGCAGCCCGTCGAGCACGAACTGGCCGAGGCGCTCGTTGTCGGCCTGCATGCGGCTCTCGCCCTGGAAGACCGCGATGCGGACCTCGGTCTGGTTGTCGTGGGCGGTGTGGAAGATCTTGTGGGCGTCGGTCGGGATGGCCGTGTTGCGCGGGATGATCGGCTCGACGAAGCCGCCGACCGTGCCGACGCCCAGGGTCTGCGGCGTCACGTCCAGCAGCACGGTGGCGTCGGGATCGAAGCCGCGGGTCAGGGCGTCGGCCTGCAAGGCGGCCCCGACGGCGACGACCTCGTCGGGGTTGATGGTGCCGACCGGCTCCTTGCTGAAGTACCGGCCGACCGCCTCGGCCACCGGCGGGAAGCGGGTCATGCCGCCGACCAGCAGGACGGCGTCGATCTGGGCGGTGGCCAGCCCGGCCTGGGAGAGGGCGTCGTCGACCACCAGGAAGCTGCGCTGGATGAGCGGCATCACCAGATGCAGCGCCTGCGAGCGGTCCAGCCGGAGGTGGAGGGAGACGGCCCGACCCTGCTTGTCGCGGGCGAGGTTGGGCACCCGCACCTCGACCGCCGGCAGGGCGGACAGCGCCACCTTGGCGCGCTCGGCCGCGTCGCGCAGCTTGGTCTTGGCGGTGACGTTCTCGGAGAGGTCGATCTCGTGCTGCTTCTCGACCTGGGCGCGCAGCCATTCGGCGATCAGCGTGTCGAAGTCGTCGCCGCCCAGGAAGGTGTCGCCCGCAGTGCTGAGGACCTCGAAGACGCCGGGCTCCATGCGCAGCACGGTCATGTCGAAGGTGCCGCCGCCCAGGTCGTAGACGGCGATGTGCTGGCGCTTCTCGGTGCCGAAGCCGTAGGCCAGGGCCGCCGCCGTCGGCTCGTTGATGATGCGCAGGGCCTTCAGCCCGGCGATCGAGGCCGCGTCCCGGGTGGCCTGCCGCTGCTGGTCGTTGAAGTAGGCGGGCACCGTGATGACCGCGCCGGAGACCTTCTGGCCGGTGGCGCGCTCGGCGATCTCCTTCATATGGGCCAGGACCCGCGCGCTGACCTCGGGCACCGCGTAGACCTTGCCCTGGACGCGCACCCGGGCGTCCCCGTGGGGGCCTTCGGCGATGCCCCAGGAGACCATCCGCTTCATGCGCTCGACCTCGTCCGAGGCGTAGCGGCGGCCGATCAGGCGCTTGGCGCTGTAGACGGTGTTCTCGGGCGCGTAGACCATCTGCTGGCGGGCGCGGTGCCCGACGATGGCCGAGTTGGCGTGGCCGAAGGCCACCACCGAGGGCTGGACGGCGATGCCCTCCTCGTCGGCGAGCACCACCGGCTTCCCGCCCTGCACGACGGCCACCACCGAGTTCGAGGTGCCCAGGTCGATGCCGACGGTGATGCCTTCGCCGGTTGACTCAGCGCTCATGGTCCAGACTCCGCGTGCGGAGGAGAGCTTAGCAGGGGCGCCAGGATCTGGCGCAACTCCTCCTGGATGAGGCCGTTGGAGGCCAACACCGCGGGCGCGTCCAGGCGCAGCGGGCCGCCCTGGATCTCCTCCACCCGGCCGCCGGCCTCCTGCACCAGCAGCGCGCCCGCGGCCACATCCCAGGGGGCGAGGCCCAGCTCGAAGAAGCCGTCCAGGCGCCCTCCTGCCACCCAGGCGAGGTCCAGCGCCGCGGCCCCTGCCCGGCGGATGCCCTGCGAGCGCTGCAGCACGGCCTCCACCAGGCGCAGGTACCAGGCGGCGCGCGTGCGGCGATCGTAGGGGAAGCCCGTAGCCAGCAGCGCGCGGTCCAGCACCGGCGTGGTCGAGACCCGGATGGGCTGACCGTTGAGCGTGGCCCCGCCGCCGCGGGCGGCCGCCCACTCCTCCTCCCGGCTGGGATCCAGCACGCAGCCCGCCCAGAGCTGGCCCTCCCACTGCAAGGCGATGCTGACGGCGAAGTGCGGGAGCCCGTGGACGAAGTTGGTCGTGCCGTCCAGCGGGTCGACGATCCAGCGGGTCGAGGCCGCCGAGGCGCCGCCTCCCTCTTCGGCCAGGACGGGGATCCCGGGGCACTCCTGGGCCAGGATCTCCAGGATCCGCCGCTCGCTGGCGAGGTCGACCTCGGTGACGAGGTCGATCGGCCCCTTGTTGCGGGCCTCGCGGGCGCTGGCGAGGGCGCCTCGCTGGATGGCCCCCGCCTCCCTCGCCGCGCGCACCGCGATGGCGCGGGCCTGCTCGGGGGTCATGAGGCCGCGCAGGAGACGCTGGTGCCGTTCTTGGAGCAGGTGACGGTCGCGCTGCGGTCGATCTGCACGGCGCCGCGGGCGTCCTCGATAATCACCACGCAGGTCGTCACCGTGTTGAAGCGCAGGCTGGTCGTGCCCGCGAAGGTCGCGCCCTGCCCGTCCCCGCAGCGCACCGTCGCCTCGCCCGAGGTGACCGCGAACTTGACCGCGAAGCCGCTGCCCGTCGCGGGCGATGTGGAGGCCGCGCCAGAGGAGGCCGCGCCCGAGGAGGCCGCGCCCGAGGAGGCCGCGCCCGAGGCGGACGATGACGAGGAGGACGAGGTCGTACCGGAGGAGGAAGAGGACGAGCTGCTGCCGGAGGTGGTCGTCGGGGTGCGAGGCTCGGTCTTGGGCTCGGTCTTGGGCTCGGTCTTCGGCTCGGTCTCGCGCTTGGGGGCCGGGGCCTCGGTCGGCGCGGCTTCGGGCTCCTCCTCGACCGCCTCTCCCTCGACCGCCTCTCCCTCGACCGCCTCTCCTTCGGGCGGCTCGCCCAGCTCTGAGCCGGTCCCCAGCAGCGAGGGCTCCTCGACCGTGTCGGCGAGCTCCACCATGCCGCGGGTGGACCAGTAGTAGTAGCCCCCGCCCAGCGGCCCGCCGACGCACATGCAGAGCAGGAACAGCACCAGGAAGAGGCCGCCTACCATCACCAGCGGGCTGCGCTTCTTCTTGGCGGGCTTCGCCGCGGGCGCGCCGGGAGAGGCCGGGCCGGGAGAGCCGGTTCCGGGAGAGCCGGGGGTGCCTGCCCGGATGCCGGGCGAGGCCACCGGGCCGGTGATCGGCGGCGGCAGCGGGGCTGGCAAGGGGGCCGTCGAGGGCGGTCCCGGCGGGATGTACGGCCCGCTGGACATGACGGGCGTGGGCCCTGGCGGGAGCCCGGGCGAGTAGGGCGGCGGCGCGGAGGCGAGCGGCGGAGGGCCTGGCGCGGGGGGAGGCGGGCTGGAGGCCGGGGGAGGGCTCCAGGCCTGGCGCGCGGGCACCTCGGCGGGCAACTCCTCGTCCTCGTCGTCGGTCAGCATCGCGGCGATCTTCTCGCGCGACCAGATGGCCGTGCTCTGCCCCTTGGCGCTGCCGGCCTGGCGCACCTTGAAGCCGCTGGCCCCGGCGACCGGGCCCCCCAGCTCTTGCGGGCCGCCCAGCATCTCCTCGATCATCGGCCGCGGCGCGCGAGGCGCGCGGGCTCCCCCGGCGGCCGGGACCGCGCGGGCGGCCCAGCCGGCGAGGTCCTTGCCCGGGGCCTGCGCCGCCACCTGGAAGAGCACGTTGGCCACGTCCAGCGGGGCCGGGCGCTCGTCGGGCTCGTAGGCCAGCATCGAGCACAAGAAGCTGCGCACATCCTGCATCCAGGCCTTGTCCGCCAGCTCGCCCCAGTCGATGCGCATCAGGTGGGCGACCACGTGATCGTCGTGGCCGTCGCGGTCCCGCGGGACCTGGCCCAGCGCGTCGCCCGAGAGCACCGCGTGCAGCGCCCGGCCCAGCGAGTAGATGTCGGTGGCGATGCCCTGCGGCCGGCCTTCGGGGGCGCGGGTGCTGCGGCGGGGCAGGCCGAAGCCCGCGATGCTGACGCTGCCGTTGGCCTGGATGAAGACGCCGGCCTCGTCCAGGTCGCCGTGCGAGGCCTGGTCCTCTTCCGCGATGGAGAGCGCGTCGGCGAGGCAGGCCACCAGCTCCAGCGCGGCGCGGACCGGCAGGGCCCCGCCCTCCAGCAGCGTGTTCAGGGCGACGCCCTTGGGCTGGCCCTCATCGGTGAGGATCTGGCCCTCATCTCCCGGCTCTCGGGTGTAATACCAGGTCACTCGCCCGACTCCTGTGGTCCCCCCTCAATAGCACAGCAGGCCGGCCCGGGCGCGCGGGGAGGGGGCAGGCTATCAGCGAGCCATGGCTGACGTACACCTCCCCAAGGGCATGCGGGACATCCTCCCGCAGCAGATGATCCTCCGCCAGCGGGTGATCTCCACCATCCAGCAGGTCTTCCTGCGCTACGGCTTCGCCCCGCTGGAGACCCCGGCGATGGAGCGCATCGAGACGCTCACTGGCAAGTACGGCGACGAAGGCGACAAGCTGATCTTCCGCGTGCTCAAGCGGGGCGAGGGCGGCCAGCAGGGCGAGGTCGACCAGGCCCTGCGCTACGACCTGACGGTGCCGCTGGCGCGGGTCATCGCCATGAACCCGCAGCTGCCGATGCCCTTCAAGCGGTCCCAGGTCCAGCCCGTCTGGCGGGCCGATCGCCCCCAGAAGGGCCGCTTCCGCGAGTTCTACCAGTGCGACGTCGACACCGTCGGCGCCCCGGTCGGCCTCGCCGACGCCGAGTGCATCGCGGTCGTCCACGACTGCCTCCTCGCCCTGGGCTTCACCGACTTCACCATCCGGCTCAACCACCGCCGGTGGCTGGCCGCCCTGGCCCTGGCCGTCAACGCCGCCGAGCGCGAGGGCGAGCTGATCGTCGCGATCGACAAGCTCGACAAGATCGGCCGGGACGGCGTCAGCCGCGAGCTGCTGGGCCGGGGCTTCACCCAGGGCCAGATCGACCGGGTCTGGGAGCTGCTGGACGGCGCCCCGCTGGCCGGCAGCGAGCAGGCGCTGGCCGAGCTGGACCAGGTCGAGGCCCTGGCGCTGGCCATGGGCGTCGATCGGCAGCGGCTGCTGCGGGATCGCACCCTGGCCCGCGGCCTGGACTACTACACCGGCCCCGTCTTCGAGACCGTGCTCACCGATGGCGGCCTGGGCTCGGTCTCCGGCGGCGGGCGCTACGACGGGCTGATCGGCATGTTCTGCGGCCGGGAGATCCCCGCCGTGGGCGTCTCGCTCGGCCTGGAGCGGCTGATCGTGCTGATGGAGGAGCGCGGCATGCTGGGCGGCTCCTCCAGCGCGACCCGGGTGTGGGTCACGGTATTCAGCGACGAGACGCTGCCCGCCTCGCTGGCCGCGGTGTCCGCCTTCCGGCAGGCCGGCGTCCCGGCCGAGATCTCCCTGGCCGGCGGCAAGCTCGGCAAGCAGCTCAAGGCCGCCGACTCGCGCGGCGTGCCCTTCGCCGTGGTGATCGGGCCCGACGAGGCCGCGGCCGGCACCGTCAAGCTGAAGGATCTGCGCAGCGGCGAGGAGCAGGTGCTGAGCCTGTCCCTGGCCATTGACCAGCTTGGCGCTGCGTCGTAGACTCCGGGCGGTCCCCTCCTCCCCCGGAGCTCGTGATGAAGAAGGTCCTCCTCGGCCTGTTGGCCGTCCTCGTGCTCGCTGTCGTCGTCCTGCTCGGCCTCGCCTCCACCAAGCCCGACACCCTCGCCGTCAGCCGCAGCGTCCTCGTTCAGGCCTCGCCCGCCGACGTGCTGCCCTACGCCCAGGACTACACCCACTTCGTCAAGTGGATCCCCTGGACCGCCCTCGACCCTCAGCAGACGGTCGAGTTCTCCGATCCGCCCTCGGGGGTCGGCGCCTGGTACACCTGGAAGGGCAACTCCGATGTCGGCCAGGGCAAGATGACCATCCTGGCCGTGACGCCCGAGCGGGTCGACTCCAGCCTGGAGTTCATCGAGCCCTTCGCCAGCAAGGCGGACTCCTTCATCGCGATGGCCGACAAGGGCGAGGGCAAGACCGAGATCACCTGGGGCTTCGAGCAGGACAACGACCTGATGGGCAAGCTGATGATGGTCTTCGTCGACATGGACGCCATGCTCGGCGCGGACTTCCAGAAGGGGCTGGACAGCCTCAAGCCCATGGTCGAGTCGGCCGCCGCCGAGCGCATCGCCGCCGAAGCCGCCGCGAAGGTGGAGGCCGAGCGGCAGGCCGCCGAGGCTGCTGCCAGCGCCGAAGGCGCCGAAGGGACGCCGCCGGCGGCGCCTTGAACGGATCCTGGTCAGCCAGAGGACGGCCTTCCACTTCCCCACGGCACCCTCGAAGGCGGATGTGAGGCGGGCCTCGGTCATCCGGGTGAGAGGGCCGGTTGGCGTGAGACCCTCGAGATGGTCGGTGAGGCCGCTGGGGACCCCCTGACGCCTGGCCCGTCTCCGCCTTTCAACGTACAGGCGCTCACCCAAGGTTGCAGGGCGACGAGCCTTGGATTCACTGTTCTTTCGCGCCGCAGATACGATCGTACTCCTCGCGAAGCTGGCTCTCGCTGGGCAGAGGCGCATCCGGATCGAGCTCGATCCATCGGTTCATTGCCCAGTCTCCGCCGGAGTAGTTGCTCTCCAGCTTGAGTTGATAGGACCTTCGTACCATGGCGAGCCCGTATCGACGGCCAACCCCGGGGAACAGGTTGTGACTCCAGTGAGATCGGCCTTCGCCTGCCAACTCTCCCCCAAAGAAGATATCCTTGAATCTCGGCCCAGCCGTCCCGGCGATCACTCTCTCGACCTCGAAGGTCGCCTCGGTCAAGATGACATCGGGCCAGCGTAGCGGCGGGTCGAAGCTGCGGTCTCTGCCCATGAACGATTGGGCGTCCACGATTGTTCCGATGAATACCAGGTCGGCGCTACACACCGCAGTCACATCTCGCGGGTCCAGCAGCTCGTCGGGCACCCGCAGCGGCAGGCCCAAGTCCACGTAGGTCGGAGGGGGCGGGGCGACCGGCTGCGGTCTCTGCTCCTGGGCTGCCCGCGTCAGGCAACCCAAGGCGAGGGCCAGGATCACAGCCGCTCCTTCGGCTCGACCAGGATGCTGGCCATGCAGATCTGAATGTCACCGTTGGTGCCGTTTCGGACCTGCACCCCGAACTGCACGAAGGTCTTGGCCGGTGAACCCGCCAGAAGGAGGAGAGCGCCAAGGAAGAGGGGGGGCTTGTACATCGTGGGCCTCCGTGTTTGACCTCTGGAGAGCTTAGACCACGCTGTTGTTGTTGTTGTTGTTTAGGATGGACTGTTGCGACTGTGGGATGAAGAGACGCGACCCAAGCCGAGGACTCGAGGCCACCGGGTGGTCTCCGACACGCGCCCCCCTCAGCGGACCCCCCTCAGCGAACGAGCGTCCCCGGGGGCAGCGGCTCGCCGACCGTCACCAGTCCGCGCACATCCTTGCCGCCCGCGGCCAGCAGCATGCCGTGCGACTCGATGCCGCGCAGCTTGACCGGCTTGAGGTTGGCCACGACCACCACCTGCTGGCCGACCAGGTTCTGCGGCTCGTAGCGGGCGGCGATGCCGGCCACGATCTGGCGGGGCTTGTCCTCGCCCAGCTCGACCTGCAGCACCAGCAGGCGGTCGGCGCTGGGGTGGCGCTCGGCGGCGACGATGCGGCCGGTGAGGAGCTGGATCTTGCCGAAGTCGTCGATGCCGATCAGGGCGGGGGCGGCGGGGGTGGTCTCGTCCACGGGGGGCTCCGGTACAGGAAGGGAAGGGGAGGGAGGAGGAGGAGGAGGCGTGGGGGCCTGCGCCTTGGCGAGCGCCTCTTGAATGCGAGGCGGCAGCTCCAGCAGGCGCGGGAAGACTGGCGCCGGCTCGGGGAGGACGGTGCCCGCGACGAGGTGGTCGAGCGAGGCGCAGCCCAGCGCCAGCAGCGGGTCGGCGTTGAGGGAGAGCTGAGCGGCCAGCTCGCGGGCCTTGGTGGGCATCACCGGCTGCAGCAGGGTCGCCGCCACCCGGATGATCTCCAGGCAGCGGGTCAGCACCCCGCCGAGGCGCTCGGTCTTGCCCTCGCGGTTGAGCGCCCAGGGCTGCTCGGTGTCGATGTACTTGTTGCCGGCGCGCACCAGCTCCCAGAGCGACTCCAGCGCCTTGTGGAACTGCGCCGCTTCGAGCTCCCGAGCGAAGCCGGCCACGGCCCGGTCTGCCAGGCCTTGCAGCTCCAGGTCGGCCGGAGTCGGCGCGTCCAGGGCGCCGATCCGCCCGCCCAGCCACTTGCCGGTCATCGAGGAGGCCCGGTGCAGCAGGTTGCCCAGGTCGTTGGCGAGGTCGGCGTTGGTGCGCTCCAGCAGGCCCTTGTGCGAGAAGTCCCCGTCGTTGCCAAAGGGGATCTCCCGCAGCACGAAGTAGCGGACCACGTCGGCGCCGTACTCGTCGACCAGCAGGTGCGGGTCGACCACGTTGCCGATGGTCTTGCTCATCTTCTCGCCCTCGACCGTCCACCAGCCGTGGGCGTACAGATGTTCGGCCGGCTCCAGGCCCAGGGCGAAGAGCATCGTCGAGAAGTAGACCGCGTGGGTCGTCAGGATGTCCTTGCCCAGCAGGTGGTGCTGGGCCGGCCAGCGGCGGGCGAAGTCCGGTCCGTTCTCGCCCTGGGGCGAGAAGCCGACGGCGGAGACGTAGTTCAGCAGGGCGTCGAACCAGACGTAGGTGACGAAGCTCTCGTCCCAGGGGAAGGGGATCCCCCAGCTCATCCGGGCGGCCGGGCGGCTGATGCAGAGATCGCCCAGGTCCTTGCGCAGGTAGCCCAGGACCTCGTTCTTGCGGCTCGCGGGCTGGAGGAAGTCGGGGTGGGCCTCGATCCACTCGCGCAGGCGCTCGCCATAGCGGGACATGCGGAAGAACCAGTTGGTCTCCTGCACCCACTGCACGGGCTGGCCCGTATCCGGGCACTTGCCGTCCACCAGGTCCTTCTCGGTCCAGAAGCGCTCGGCCGCGGTGCTGTACCAGCCCTCGTAGACGTCCTCGTACAGGTCGCCCTGCTCCTTCAGCTTCAGCAATGCGGCCTGCACCACCGCCTTGTGGCGGGGCTCGGTCGTGCGGATGAAGTCGTCGTAGCGGATGTCCAGCCGGGCCCACAGATCCTTGTAGGGCTGCACCATCGCGTCGACGTGGGCCTGGGGGCTGATCCCCTTCTTGCCGGCGGCCTCCAGCACCTTCTGGCCGTGCTCGTCCACCCCGGTCAGGAACCAGGTGTCGGCGCCGTTGAGGCGGTGCCAGCGGGCCAGCACGTCCGCGGCGATGGTCGTGTAGGCGTGCCCCAGGTGGGGCTTGTCGTTGACGTAGTAGATCGGGGTCGTGACGTAGTAGCGCTGCATGCCGCCTCCGTAGTGCCCGCCCGGCTGCGGGGCAAGCGCCTTGTGGCGCCGGCGGGCGCGCGATAGCCGCCGGCCATGGCACGAGCTCTCGGCTGGTCTTGCGACCTCTTCGATCCCACCGACCCCGGACGGCTCTGCCGAGGCCGGGAGCGCTGGATCGAGTCCTACCCCGCCTCGGGCTTCCCCGAGATGTTCCGCATCATGGTCAGCGGGGCCTCCTTCAGCGACGACAGCGCGCGGGACGCCGAGCGCGGCCTCGCCTGCTGCGGCGTCGAGCCCTGGCAGGTCATCGAGGCGCTCTTCGGCGGCTCCACGCTGCTCGCCTGGTGCGAGGAGGGCCTCGCCCGCCTCCTGCCCGAGGACGCCATCTTCGTGGAGGAGGTCGAGATCCGCCGCCCCGGCGGACCGCTGGTCAGCATGGCCCTGCGCTGGGTCCTGCCCTGCGCGGGTCCCGAGGACGTGCAGCGCGCCCTGGCGGCCGGCGCCGACATCTTCACCGTGCACGGCGACTCGCCGGTGGACGAGGAGGGCCAGCTCCACGCCGATCTGGTCGACGCCGTCTACCTGCTCTCGGCCTTCCGCCAGCCCGGTAACCCCACCC
>ERZ761602.3267-NODE-3267-length-23277-cov-5.553010_pt1 | contig 23277 bp, 22 predicted proteins | sample MGYA00512165_ERZ761602 | MGnify/ENA primary metagenome ERZ761602 (study PRJEB28899, sample SAMN02445085) | bioreactor sludge metagenome | biome: EBPR sludge; isolation source: Thorneside wastewater treatment plant | place: Australia: Brisbane, Thorneside...
GCGGATCGACGCGCTCGATGATCTCTCCGTCCAGTTCCAGCACCAGGCGCAGCACGCCGTGCGCGGCCGGGTGCTGCGGGCCGAAGTTGATCGTGTAGTTGGTGATGACTTCATCGCCGGTGGTCGGCGATTCCTCGAGGGTAAAGCTCATGCCTTGTCTCCCTCAGCCTTTTCGTCGCCCGGCAGCACGTAATCCGCGCCTTCCCACGGGCTGAGAAAATCGAACTGCCGCAGGTCCTGGTTCAGCTTGACGGGTTCGTAGATCACGCGCTGCTGTTCCTGGGAATAGCGCAGCTCGACATAGCCGGTCAGCGGGAAGTCCTTGCGGAACGGATGGCCTTCAAAGCCGTAGTCGGTCAGGATACGGCGCAGGTCCTGGTTGCCTTCGAAGATCACGCCATACAGGTCGAACACTTCGCGCTCGAGCCAGCCGGCGTTGGGCCACAGCGTGGTCACGGTCGGGACCGGGGTATTCTCGGCAGCGTTGACCTTCACCAGCAGGCGGTGGTTCTTCGTCACCGACAGCAGCATGTAAACCACTTCGAACCGCTCGGCCCGGTCAGGGTAATCCACCCCGGCGATTTCCATCAGCTGCTGGTACTCATTGCCATCGCGCAGGGTGCGCAGCGCATTCGCGATCTCGCCGCGCTGAACGGTCAGCACGACTTCGCCATGCTGTTCCTCGGCCGCCACCAGCATGGTGCCAAGCGCCTTGGTCAGCGCGTCGACCACGCCTTCATTCGAGGCAAAGCGCGGGGCGGAATGCAGTACCTTGCTCATCGCTCGATCGTCCCCACCCGGCGGATCTTCCGCTGGAGCTGCATCACACCGTAAAGCAGCGCTTCGGCAGTCGGCGGGCAACCAGGCACGTAGATATCGACCGGAACAATCCGGTCACACCCGCGCACAACGGAATAGCTGTAGTGGTAATAGCCGCCGCCATTGGCGCAGCTGCCCATCGAGATGACGTACTTCGGGTCCGACATCTGGTCATAGACCTTGCGCAGCGCCGGGGCCATCTTGTTGCACAGCGTGCCCGCCACGATCATCACGTCCGACTGGCGCGGGGATGCGCGCGGCGCGACACCGAAGCGCTCCATGTCATAGCGCGGCATGTTGACGTGGATCATCTCCACAGCGCAGCAGGCAAGGCCGAAGGTCATCCACCACAGCGAGCCGGTACGGGCCCACTGGAACAGTTCCTCGGTCCCGACGACGAGGAAGCCCTTGTCGTTCACCTCGGCATTGAGGCTGTTGAAGAAGTCCGCATCGGGCGGAGTGATGTCGGGCCGGTTCCAGAGCGGACGGCCGATCGCGTCGAGTTGGTCGGTCATTCCCAATCCAGAGCCCCCATTTTCCAGGCATAGACAAGGCCGACGACGAGTTCGGCAATGAAGATCATCATCGTGATCCAGGCTGCCCAGCCCAGATCAAGGAAGCTGACCGCCCACGGGAACAGGAAGGCCGCTTCCAGATCGAAGACGATGAACAGGATCGCCACCAGGTAGAAGCGCACGTCGAACTGGCTGCGCGGCTCTTCGAAAGCCGGGAAGCCGCACTCGTACTCGCTTTCCTTTTCCGCGGTCGGATTGTGCGTGCCGGTCAGGCGCGCCACTCCCATCGGCAGGAACACGAAGGCCGTTGAAAGGGCCAGAGCGATCCCGAGGAAGATCAGGATCGGCAGGTATTGTGACAGGTCTACCAAGGGGCTGACTCGCCTAGCTGAACAGATAGCCGCGCCCTAGTCCCGCCTTGCGCGGGGTGCAAGGGGGCCTGCCCGCCGAAACGGGCATTTTTCCCCTTTTGCCCCTTAGATCGCCCCTCGCCCGGGTTACTTCTTGAGTTCGCGGGCCAAGGTTGCCTGCGTCTGCTTGCCGTAAGGCGGCTTGAAGCCCGACAGCTTGGCGATGTCCATGTTCGACTGGCGATAGACCGCACGGGCGTGACTGAACGTCTTGAACCCGTCGAAGCCGTGGTAATTGCCCATGCCCGACGGCCCGACCCCGCCAAACGGCAGGTCTTCCATCGCGTTGTGGAACAGCACGTCGTTGACCGTAACCCCGCCCGAAATGGTGCGCGAGAGGACCTTTTCCTCCTCCGCCTTGTCCTGGCCGAAGTAATAGAGTCCCAGCGGCCGGTCATGCGCGTTCACGTAATCGATCGCCTGGTCGATGCTGTCATAGGTCATCACCGGCAGGATCGGGCCGAAGATTTCCTCCTGCATGACCTTCATGTCGTCGTTCACGTTGCGCAGGATGGTCAGCGGCATCTTGTTACCGTTGGACGCGGCAAAGTCCTCGCCGGCCGGGTTCACCTCGATCAGTTCCGCGCCCTTGGCCTTCGCATCGGCCAGATAGCCCTGGAGACGTTCATAGTTCCGGCCATTGACCACCGAAGTGTAATCGTCGTTCGCCAGCAGGCTGGAATACATCGAGCCAACGCCAGTGCGGACGCTGTCGATAACCTCGCTTTCCTGCTCCTTCGCCACCATCAGGTAATCCGGGGCAAGGCAGATTTGGCCGGCGTTCATCATCTTGCCCATGGCGATACGCTCACCGGCCTTCTGCTTGTCGGCGCTTCGGCCGATGAACGTGGGCGATTTGCCGCCCAGTTCCAGCGTGACCGGCACCAGATTGTCGGCCGCCGCGCGCATGATGTGCTTGCCCACGCTGGTCGCCCCCGTGAAGATCAGGTGGTCGAACGCCAGCCGGCTGAACGCCGTGCCGACCTCAACCCCGCCGGTGAAGACCGCCATTTCCTCTTCGGCGAAATACTGCGGGACCACCTCGGCAAACAGGTCCGATACGCGTTCGGTAAATTCGCTCGGCTTGACCATGGCGCGGTTGCCCGCGGCGAGGATCCCGGCCATCGGCACCATTACCATGCCGACCGGGAAGTTCCACGGCGCGATTACCCCGACCACTCCCTTGGGCTGATAGACTACCTTGGCCTTGGCCCCGAGCAGCCCCAGCGGGAACATCGCCTTGCGCTTTTCGTCGCGGCTCCAGGCCGAAAGGTGCTTCTTCGCGTGCTTGAGCGCGCCGACCGAAGGCATGATGTCGGTCATCAGGGTCTGTTCGATGCTGCGGTGGCCGAAATCGGCGCAGACCGCCTTGGCAAAGGCATCCTTGTGATCGACCAGCAGCGCCACCGCCCGGTCGATCCGGTCCGCCCGGACCGAAAGCGGTTCCGGCATGGCAGCCGTAAAGGCGCTGCGCTGCTTGGCCAGAACGGCGTTCATGCGGTCGATTTCGGCGGTGCTCATGGCGTGATCCTTCCCCGTTTCAGTTTGCCACCTTTTCCCGCAAGAGCCGCGCCAAGGCAAGCGGCTGATACGACCAACGGGCAATTGCCATTGTTGCGATGCAACATTAAACAGATCGCCAAACTCTACCCATCCCGAGAAAGGCAAAAGCCATGGCCCAGATTTCCGCGCAGGACCCGATTGTCATCCTCTCTTACGCCCGCACCCCGATGGGCGGCATGCAGGGCGCCCTGTCTGATGTCAGCGCGACCGACCTTGGCGCCACCGCGATCAAGGCGGCGGTCGAGCGGGCCGGCGTAAAGGGCGACGAGATCGAACGCGTCTATATGGGCTGCGTGCTGCCCGCCGGCCTCGGCCAGGCCCCGGCCCGTCAGGCCACAATCAAGGCCGGCCTGCCCAAGTCGGTCCAGGCCACCACGGTCAACAAGGTCTGCGGATCGGGGATGCAGACCCTGATTATGGGTGCCGAGGCACTGGCCGCGGGTTCGATCGACCTGGTTGTCGCAGGCGGTATGGAGAGCATGACCAATGCGCCCTACATCCTCAAGAAGCACCGTTCGGGCGCGCGGATCGGCCACGACACCGCCTATGACCACATGTTCCTCGATGGGCTGGAAGATGCCTATGAGCCGGGCCGGGCAATGGGCACTTTCGCCCAGGAAACCGCCGATGCCTATCAACTGACCCGCGAGGCCCAGGACGCCTATTCCATCGAGTCGCTGCGCCGCGCGCAGGCAGCGATCGCCGAAGGTGCCTTTGCGGCCGAAGTGGTTCCGGTGACCGTGATCAGCCGCGCCGGTGAGGTGGTGGTCGATACCGACGAGCAGCCCGGCAAGGGCCGCCCGGACAAGATCCCGACCCTGAAGCCCGCCTTCGCCAAGGACGGCACCATCACCGCCGCCACGTCCAGCTCGATCTCGGACGGCGCTGCCGCACTGGTGCTGACCCGTGACAGCGTGGCCAAGGCCAAGGGCCTCGCCCCGGTTGCGCAGGTAGTGGCCGTGGCCGCCCATGCCCAGGAACCGAAGGACTTCACCACGGCTCCGGTCGGCGCGATCAACAAGGTGCTGGACAAGGCCGGCTGGACGCTGGCCGATGTCGACCTGTTCGAAGTGAACGAGGCCTTTGCTTGCGTCGCGATGTTCGCGATGCACGACCTTGGCATTCCGCACGAGAAGATCAACGTCCACGGCGGCGCGACCGCGCTGGGCCATCCGATCGGCGCATCGGGCGCGCGGATCGTCACCACGCTGATCGCCGCGCTGCAGCGTCACGGCAAGAAGAAGGGCGTGGCCAGCCTGTGCATCGGCGGCGGCGAGGCGACGGCCGTGGCGGTCGAACTGGTGTGATCTGGCGCGACACTTTGTGACAAAACGGCAGACAAATCATACAGCTGGTTTGTCTGCCGTTCAGCCGCAAGACACGATTTCATGGCTCGCGGCCTGGCAGTCCCGTCCGGCCGCACTCCACCATCACAGGGAGAATGCGCCATGAAGACCAAGCTGATTGCCCTTGCCATCATCGCCGGCCTGACCATGCCGGTCGCTGCCCAGGCCCATGCCAAGCCGGGCCATGTCACCCGCACCGAATTGCGTCATGACGTCAGGCAGGTGCGTGAGGAAAGGCGCGACCTCAAGGAGGAACTGCGCGAGCGCGACTGGCGCGGCGCGAAGGAAGAACGCCGCGAACTAGGCAAGGCCAAGCGCGAACTGAAGCAGGACACCCGCCGTTTCCACCGCCAGCATCACCGAGGGCGCTGATCGGCGGCCACCGGATCGGGCCGGCAGGGGCGCCTCAGGGCTCCCCTGCCCCCCATAACCGGTCCTGCGGGACAAAGCCCTGACGCGGCCCGACGGTGAAGGCGCACCAGCCCTTGTCGCATTCACCCAGTTGCCCGGTAACGCCCGGCGAAAGCCGCCAGCGCAGTTTTGATTGCCGGTCGGGCGCCTCACGCATGTCGGCCGGCTCACCCTTCTTCACAAAGGCGGTGCGCTGCCGGGTCAGGAACCGGGCCAGCACCCAACCACTGGCTCCGTCCGGGTCCTGGACAAAGCGCCAGCCTTCCTTGATGCGCAGCACTTTCAGCGGCAGGCCGGGCCGCTTGTAGACCCACAGGATGCGGTAATCCTCGCCCGGACCGACCCGCATGTTGACCTCGCTGACCCGGATCGAGGCCCAATAGGGCGTCTCGGCCGAGTCCTGGGCCAGGGCCGGAACGGCCAGCACCAGCAAGACAACCATGGCAATCTGTCGGAGGATCTGCATCCCTGCCTGTTAGCCCGTGATCACCCGCCGCTTCAAGCCGCTTGACCATGCGCCCCGCCCCGGCCTAGCGCTTTGCCCATGACAGTCGTGACCGACACTCCCTCCGGCCGCCGGATCGAAGGCAAGCCCCGCGTCCATGTGACCCGCCACCTGCTGCCCGAAGTGGAAGCCCGGCTGGGTGAACTGTTCGACGTAGAACTGAACGTCGAGGACCGGCCGATGAGCCGCGACGAACTGATCGCGGCGATGCAGGGCAGCGATGTGCTGGTGCCGACCGTGACCGACCGGATCGATGGCGAAATGATCGCCGCTGCCGGAGACCGGCTGGGCCTGATCGCCAATTTCGGCGCGGGGATCGAGCACATCGATCTGGCTGCCGCCCGGACCCGCAAGATTATCGTCACCAACACGCCGGGGGTATTCACCGACGATACGGCCGACCTTACCCTGATGCTGATTCTGTCTGTGCCGCGCCGGCTGGGAGAAGGCAGCCGCCTCGTCCGTGATGGCAAGTGGACCGGCTGGGCCCCAACGGCCATGCTGGGCCGCTGTGTGGGCGGCAAGCGCCTGGGGATCGTCGGCATGGGCCGGATCGGCCAGGCCGTGGCCCACCGCGCCCGCGCCTTCGGCATGGAAGTGGTCTATCACAATCGCCACCGCTTGCCCTCCAGCATCGAGACGATGTTCGGCGCGCGTTACGAGGCTGATCTCGACCGGCTGTTTGCCGAAAGCGACATTGTCAGCCTGCACTGCCCGGCCAGCCCGGCCACACGGCAACTCGTCAATGCCGAGCGGCTCGCGGCAATGAAGCCCGGCGCTTACCTGATCAACACCGCTCGCGGCGATCTGATCGACGAAGAGGCCCTGATCGAGGCCCTGCAATCCGGCCATCTGGCCGGTGCTGGGCTCGACGTGTTCGCGCGCGAACCGGCGGTCGATCCGCGCCTCATCGCGCTGCCCAATGTCATTACTCTGCCGCATCTCGGCAGCGCCACGATCGAGGGCCGCGCCCATGCCGGCGAGAAGGTCATTGCCAACATCCGCTTCTGGATCGATGGCCACCGCCCGCCCGATCAGGTACTGGAAGGCTGGATCTAGCCAGTTCTGCGCAATGAACTGACATTGCTTGACTTGCCCAAGGTGCAATCGTTGCTCTAAGCCCGCGCATGAGGAATCGCGTGGGTCATCATGCCGCGCCTGTGGGGAGCAATCGATGCGCATCTTTTCGGCAATTGGCCTGGCCGCTCTGGCGTTGCTGGCTCCGTCAGTCGCTGCCGCACAGGACGTGGTGGAACCGGCCGTGCTGAACAGCGGCGATACCGCCTGGGTGCTGATCTCGGCCGCGCTGGTCCTGCTGATGACGATGCCGGGGCTGACCCTGTTCTACGGCGGTCTGGTCCGCGCGAAAAACTTCCTGTCGGTGCTCGTCCAGGTCGGCGCGATTGCCGCGGTCGCCTCGGTCCTCTGGATCATGGTCGGCTACCGCCTTGCCTTTGGCGATGTCGGCAACGGCTGGCTGGGCGGCGGCGACATGTGGATGCTCAACAACACCATCGGCCTGCTGCGCGGCGAATACGACATTTCCGAGCGCACCTTTGCCCTGTTCCAGCTGACCTTCGCGGCGATCACGCCGGCGTTGATGGTCGGCGCATGGGTGGACCGGGCCCGGTTCGGCTGGGTCGTCGGTTTCTGCGCACTGTGGGGTCTGATCGTTTACGTACCGGTGGCGCATTGGGTCTGGGGCGGCGGCTGGCTCTCGGCACTGGGCACCAAGGATTTCGCCGGCGGGATTGTGGTCCACACCACTGCCGGGGTTTCGGCCCTTGTCATTGCGGCGCTGCTGGGCAAGCGGCAAGGTTTTCCCAAGACCCTGATGCTGCCGCACAGCCCTTCACTGACCATGGCCGGCGCGGCGCTGCTGTGGGTCGGCTGGTTCGGTTTCAACGGCGGTTCGGCTCTGGCAGCGAATGACGATGCGGCCAGCGCAATCATCAACTCTCACCTCGGCGCCAGCATGGCGGCGCTGACCTGGCTGCTGATCGAAAAGATCAAGGTCGGCAAGCCGACCAGCGTCGGCTTTGCCACCGGTGCGATCGCGGGCCTCGCCACGGTCACCCCGGCCGCCGGGTTCATCTCGCCCGGTGCTGCAATCGTGTTCGGGATCGTCGCCGCCCTCGCCTGCTTCCCGATGATCCAGGTGGTGAAGCAGAAACTGCACATCGACGATTCGCTTGATGTCTTTGCCGTCCATGGCATTGGCGGCATGGCCGGTTCCTTGCTGCTGGCGGTGTTCCTCAATCCCGCGATTGGCGGAGTCGGCTATGACGAGGGCTCCGGCCTCGTCAGCCAGCTTGCGGCCCAGGCCGTCGGCATCGGCGCAGTCGCGATCTGGTCGGCGCTGGCGAGCGTGCTGATCGCGCTGCTCGTCGGCCTCGCCATTCCGATGCGGGTCAGCGAGGATGATGAGCGCGAAGGGCTTGACCTTGCCAGCCATGGTGAGCGTGCCTGGGAGATGGACTGAGGCCGGCGCGGCATGGGTGAAGGCGGGATCAGGGGCTACCTGACGGAGGCGCTGCGCACGGCCAGTCGCAGCTTTGATTTGGCCGGGCGCTCGACCCGGTCAGAGCTGTTGACCTACTATTTTGCCAGCCTGCTGATCGTCATTGCGATCACCTTCTCGCTCGGCTGGTTCCTGGATTTCGAGCAGGAACGCCTCGCCACCTATGGGCTGAAGTGGCTGATCAGCGTGCCTTTTCCTGCGCTACTGGTCCGCCGTTTGCACGATCAGGATCGCAGCGGCCTTTGGGCCTGGCTGACCTTCCCCCCTGCGGCCTTTTCCGCAGCGGCCGATGCCGCGTCGGTTTTTGGCGGGATCGAACAGCGGATCAGCTTCGATCGGGCGACCTGGTTTTTCTACTGGCCCAGTCTGCTATGCCTGATCGCGGTCCTTGCAGCCTTTCTCATGCCGGGCACAGCCGGGCCGAACCGCTTCGGCCCGGATCCGCGCGGGCGGGAATAGCTGCTCAGTCGCCGGTCAGAATCCGGTCTACCAGCTGCTTCACCGTCGGGGTGAAGTTGTTCGAATAGAACGGGTCGGTCCGGAAGTTGTGGGCGGCGTGTCCGGCGAACATCAGGTTCTTGTCGATGTTCTCACCGTGGACGATCGCCTTCAGCGTCTTCTGGATGCAGAAGCTGCGCGGATCAGCGAGGTAGCCGGTGGTGTAATCATCATGGTCCTTCCACGATGAGAAGCCGCAATGCGACAGGCAACCCATGCATTCCTTCTGATCCTGCTGGATGACGCCGCGTTCTTCGGGGGTCACGAAGACGATGGTATCGTCCGGGGTGCGCAGGCCCTCGGTAAAGCCCTGAGCCACCCAGCCCCGAGCGCGCTCCAGATCGGCCGGGGCAACCCAGAAGTTCTTGTTGCCCACGCCCACGTCCAGCCGGGCGGTGTGCTCGCCTGCTTCGACCTTGGAATAGGGGATCTGCCGCTCGCTGCGCGCTTCCAGGTTGCGCAGGAACGGGTTGCGCACGGCCGAGCTGTAGAACCCGGTCGGCGAGAAGCGGTGCAGCAGGATATCGCCCGGCTCCAGCGTGCGCAGGTGATCCTTCCAGGCTTGCGGAATCGGACTTTCCTGGGTCAGCAACGGGCGGGTGCCGTACTGGAAGATGATCTGGCCCAGTTCCGGATTGTCGATCCAGTCCTCCCAGTCGCGCAGGTACCAGACACCGCCGGCCATCACGATCGGCACGGAATCGGCGATGCCCTCGGCCCGCATGGTGTCGCGCAGCGCCTTGACGCGGGGATAGGGATCCTGCGGTACGCGCGGGTCCTCGGCATTTGACAGGCCGTTGTGCCCACCCGCCAGCCACGGATCTTCATAGACCACCGCGCCCATCAGGTCGGCGACCTTGTGATAGGCCCGCTTCCACAGTGCGCGGAAGGCCCGGGCTGAACTGATGATCGGCAGGTAGTTCACGTTGAAGCGCGCGGCGATTTCCGAGAGCTTGTAGGGCATCCCGGCCCCGCAGGTAACGCCGGTCACCAGGCCGCGGGTTTTCTCCAGGACACCTTCCAGCACCTGCTGCGCGCCGCCCATTTCCCACAACACGTTGATGTTGATCGCGCCCTTGCCGTTCGAGATTTCATAGGCGCGGCGAACCTGTTCGACCCCGCCCTTGATCCCGTAGGCAATCAGTTCCTCGTGCCGGTCGCGCCGGGTGGCACCGTGATAGGGCTGGTCGACGATATTGCCGTTTTCGTCATAGAAATCGGCATTCACCGCGCTGACCGTGCCGATCCCGCCGGCCGCAGCCCATGCCCCGGAACTGGCGTGATTCGAAACCGCCACGCCCTTGCCGCCTTCAACCAGTGGCCAAACCTCGCGGCCACCATAAAGAATCGGCTGCAACCCCTTGAAACCCATTATGTCCCCAACTTCCCATTGGCCGATTCGCACGGCTTGATATCACGCGGTGCGGGACGCTCTCCCTGCACCTCGAAGGCGGCATAATAGCCGTTCAGCTCCGGCTTTAGAACAAATTCCACCAGGCGAAAGCCCAGCGCATCGAATTCGCAGAACAGCAATTGCGGCGGAATGCCGTGCTGGTCGGTTGGCCGGTCCACGTCCACCACGATCACCTGCCCGCCCGGCTTCAGCGCCGGGCGCAGGTTCCACAGGAACGCATAGGGTTCGGTCACTTCGTGGTACATGTGGACCATGAATACACGGTCAAAGCTGCTGGCCGGCAGGCGCGGATCCTCTGCCGCGCCAAGCTTGATCGAGACGTTGTCGAGCCGCTCGCGCTCAACCCGCTGGCCAAGGCGCTGGATCGCGCCCTTGTCGATGTCCTGGGCCAGCACCCGCCCCTTGGGGCCCACCCGCTCGGCCAGGCGCACCGTGTAATAGCCCTCGCCAGCGCCAATGTCGGCCACGGTGGTCCCGGCGCCGATCTGCGCGAGATCCATCACCACCTTGGCTTCGCCCAGGTTATCGCGCTGATCCTCGTCCGAAAACTCGTTGCTGGTGACGGCCGAAACCGGGCGGAACGCCTTGGGAAACTCGCGCGCACCCTCCGGTCGGTCCAAATCGACCGGCTCACGGTTGCAGGCGGCCAGACTGGCCGCCATCAGCAGCACGGTGGCCGCCCGGCCAATCAATCGACGTCCTCCACGTCCACCTTTTCCCCGGTCACCCGCTGCGCCAAGGCCGCCGCCATGAATGGATCGAGCGCGCCGTCCAGCACATCCGACGGAGTCGGGCTGGTCACGCCGGTGCGCAGGTCCTTGACCATCTGATAGGGCTGCAGAACGTAGGAGCGGATCTGGTGACCCCAGCCGATGTCGCTCTTGGCGGCATGTTCGGCACTGGCGGCATCCTCGCGCTTGCGCATTTCCTCTTCATAGAGCCGCGATTTCAGCATGCCCATCGCGATGTCGCGGTTCTTGTGCTGGCTGCGGTCCTGCTGGCTGGCCACGACAATGCCGCTGGGCACGTGGGTGATGCGGACGGCCGAATCGGTCGTGTTGACGTGCTGCCCGCCGGCACCCGATGCCCGGTAGGTATCGATCTTGAGATCGGCCGGGTTGATCGAGATTTCAAAACTGTCGTCGATCACCGGATAGACCCAGACAGAGCTGAAGCTGGTATGACGGCGGGCCGAACTGTCATAGGGCGAAATGCGCACCAGGCGGTGAACGCCGCTTTCGGTCTTGGCCCAGCCATAGGCGTTCTCGCCCTTGCACAGGATCGTGGCCGACTTGATCCCGGCCTGGTCCCCGGCCTGATACTCGATCGTATCGACCTTGAACCCGCGCTTTTCGGCCCAGCGGCTGTACATCCGCAGCAGCATTTCCGCCCAGTCCTGGCTTTCGGTACCGCCAGCCCCGGCGTGGATTTCGATATAGGTATCGTTGCCGTCCGCCTCACCGGCGAGCAGCGCCTGAACCTTGTCGGCATCGGCTCGGGCCGCCAGCGCAGCCAGGGCGGCAATGCCTTCGTCGATGGTCGCCTCGTCGCCTTCCATCTCGCCCAATTCGACGAACTCGATCGCGTCGGCCATCTGGCCAGTGATGTCGTTGACCGTGCCGATTGCCGCCTCAAGCCGGCGGCGTTCCTTCATGACGGCTTCGGCTTCCTTGGGATTGTCCCACAGCTTGGGGTCCTCCACCCGGGCGTTGAGCTCGTCCAGGCGGCGCAGCGCGCGGTCCCAGTCCAGGAACTTGCGGACGAGCGCCATGGCGGCCTCGATCCGTTCGATATGAGCCTGCCCTTCGGCACGCATGATAGGGTTACTCCGGCAATACAATTCTTGCGTGCACCGGCACGCGGACCGGTTCCGCTTAGCGGAAGGCCCCCGATTGTAAAGCGGGCTTAGCGGCGCAGCGCTTTGACCGCCTGCAGCGTCAGGCGGACATGATCGCGGTAATCGGCGTTGGAATGGACGAAGCGGATCTTGCGGTCCTTGCCGATCACGAACGACGTGCGGGTGGCAAGGCCGGTGGCGCTGCCATCAGGCCGCTTCATTACCACGTCATAGGCGGCAATGGTCTGCGGCGTGGCAATCGCCACGGCGAACTTGCCGGCACAGGCCTCGGTCGAAAAGCGCTGAAGCGAAGGAAGATCGTCGGCCGACATGCCGATCACGGTCGCCCCTGCTGCCCTGAACTGATCATGCGCATCGGCAAAGGCCTTGGCCTCCAGCGTGCAGCCAGAAGTGAAGGCCTTGGGATAGAAGTACAGGACCACCGGCCCCTTCTTCAGCGCCTGCTCCAGGTTGAAGGCAAACGGCTTGCCCGCCAGGGCGCCCTGGGTGACGATCTGCGGCGCGCGGGCCCCGACCGGCAGATTGGCGGGGGCGGCGGCCGGAACGACCAGCGTGGCGGCGACGGCGGCAAAAGCGAGTGCGATCTTGTTCATGGCTTTCCCTTTCCCGCGTTTGCCAGAGGAGCGCAACCTGTCCGATCGGTCGCCCCCTACTGTGCCCCAACCGAAGTATCGGGCGTGATCGACGGGGCTGGCCTTGGCGCACCATCCACGCCGCCCTCGCCCGTGCCTTCCTCGCTGGCTGCCGTCTTTGCGGCACCCTTGCGCAGCGATGCCACCAGCGCATCGCGCTGCGCGGACAGGACCTCGCTGCTCACACCGGTGCGGGATTCGGACTCTGCCTTGAACGCTTCCCAGATGATCGGGGACTTGGGATCGTTGCCCGGCATCCCGTCCAGCACGCGGCGGCCGCTGATCCGGTCGACCCGGACCATGTAGATGCCTTTTGGCGCTACGAATGGCCGTTCGCTCCAGCGCGGTCTGGTGGCCTGGACCATCTGCTTGAAGATTGGCGCAGCAACCGAGCCACCCTGGGCATAGCCGCCCAGCGAGCGCGGTTGATCGTAACCGATGTAGACGCCGCCGACGATCTCCTGGTTGCCGCCGATGAACCACACGTTGGTCGGCCCTGTGGTCGTCCCGGTCTTGCCGAACAGCGGCACGCCCAGATCGCGCAGGGTGATGGCGGTGCCGCGGGTCACCACGCCTTCCAGCATGTGGACCACCTGAAACGCGGTGCGCGGATCCATCACTTCCTTGCCGCGCGGGGCAAGGCGCGGCATCGGCTTGCCGTCCCACTCGGCCATGTTGCAATTGTCGCAGCGCCGGTTGTCGGCACGCCAGATCACCTTGCCGCTGCGATCCTGTATATAGTCGATCAATGTCGGCTCGTACTGGACCCCGTTGTTGGCAAGGGCCGAAAAGCCGTTGACCATCTTGAGCACGGTGGTTTCCCCCGCGCCCAATGCGAACGCCAGGAACGGTGGGTACTTGCCGATGCCGACCTTTTCGATCGTCCGCGAGACGTTTTCCATCCCGACATCATTGGCGATCCGCACGGTCATCAGATTGCGCGACTGCTCCAGCCCCCAGCGCATGGTATGGGTGCCGCCGCCCTGGCTGCCGCCGAAGTTCTGGAAGCACTTCTCGCCCAACCGGGCCCCCTGATAGACGCAGAACTTGCCATCGACGATCTCGGTTGCCGGGCTCATCCCGAAGTCGAGCCCGGTACCGTAAACGAACGGCTTGATGGTCGATCCGGGCTGGCGCAGCGCCTGGGTCGCCCGATTGAAACTGCCAAGGCCGGAATCGAACCCGCCCTGCATGGCCAGGACCCGGCCCGAGAACGGTTCCTGCAGCAGCATGCCGCCGGATACTTCAGGGATGACCTTCACCGCCCAGCTGGTGCCGCCGGCCGGGGCCGCAGCGATAACATCGCCTTCTCGCAGGCCCTGTGGCGGATTGACCAGCGGGCCGGTCTTGCCGTCGGCAAAGCCGATCGTGGCCTTGGCACCGCTCCGCTCGATCACCAGACCGACCCGCCAGTCCTCATAGCTCACCGACTTGTTCAGCGCGGCGATCTGGCTTTGCCACTTGTCGGGATCGACATCGATATGGTCGATCGGCTTGTCGAATGCCCGCCCGCCTCCGAACCGCAACAATCCGGTCCGCAGCGCGTCCTGGGTCGCCTTCTGCAACTGCGGGTCAAGCGAGGTGCGCACCCACAGGCCGCCATCATAGACGCTGTTGGGGCCAGCCTCGGAATTCTCGCCATATTTATCGATCAGGAAGCGGCGCACTTCCTCGACAAAATAGCCGGTCGAAGGATCATAGACAGCGGCGCGGCGGGGGATGATGCCCAGCGGCTCGGCCTTTGCGGCGGCAGCTTCGGCCGCGCTCACCGCTCCGTTCCGGACCATCTGGTCGAGCACCCAGTTACGCCGCTCCAGCGCGCGATCCGCGTACTTCTCCCGGCCATAGATTTCCGGGCCGCGCGGCAGGGCGGCGAGGAAGGCATATTGCGACAGGCTGAGATCGCTCACGCTCTTGCCGAAATAGGCCTGTGCGGCGGCTTCCACCCCGAAGCTCTGACGGCCGAGCGGAATCTCGTTGAGATAGAGCTCAAGGATCTGTTCCTTGGTCAGCACGCCTTCGATCCGCCGGGCCAGGACCATTTCCTTGAGCTTGCGGGTGACCGAATATTCGTTGCCGATCAGGATGTTCTTGGCGACCTGCTGGGTGATTGTCGAACCGCCCTTGGCCCGTTCGCCAGAACCGAACTTGGTCACATAGTCCACCACCGCGCCGGCCAGACCGCCGTAGTCAACCCCGCCGTGCGACCAGAAGGTCTTGTCCTCGGCCGAGAGGTAGGCGTTGATCAGGGGCTTGGGGAAATCGACGAAGCGCAACTGAACCCGCCGTTCGCGGGCATAGGCATAGACGATTTCCCCGTTCACGCCGCGGACGATTGTCGGCAGGCGCGGCTGATAGGTCAGCAAACGGTCGGCCGAAGGCAGGTTCCAGGTCAGCACCATGTAGAACCCGGCCAGGACCAAGGCTCCGGCACCAAGCGTGTAATTGGCCAGGCGGAAGCGCCGGCTTTCTTCCCAGCGGCGCGCGTGCCACTGGCCGAAACGGCTGTCACCAAGGGTGGACCGCAGCGTTCCCAGCCACCCGCCCAGGGCAGCAAACAGGCTCTTCACGCGGCCTAGCAAGCCCCCGGCTTCGCGCCGGATACGCAGGCGAACCGATTGGGGATCTTCTTCTTCAGCCATCGGGTCCGGGCCTTAGCATGGCAAATTGCTGCATTGCCAGAGCATCCTAGGGAGAGATCGCGGTTTGCCCACTGCGGGCGAAGAACACCCGGATTGCCCGGGCCAGAGTTTGCGCCAGGGCGAGGCGTCCGGCTTCGGAGCGCAACCGCGAGAGATCGGCGGGATTGTTGATATAGCCCGTTTCGAACAACACCGAGGGCACGTCCGGCGCCTTCAGCACCGCGAAGGCGGCCGATTGCGGCAGGGCCTCCTTGAACGGCATCAGCCCCTGCCCTTCACGCAGGATCAGACGGGCAAAGAGTTCCGACTTTTCCTGCGATTCCCGCTGCGACAGGTCGACCAGGATCGCGCTGACATCGTCGCTCTGCTCGACGATCCTGACCCCGTTGATGCTGTCCGCGGCGTTTTCGCGCGCGGCCATCCGCTCGGCCACTTCGTTGCTGCCCTTGGCCGAGAGGGTGTAGACAGTCGCCCCGGTCGCCCCGGTCGCCACTTCGGTGCTGTCGGCATGAAGCGAAATGAACAGGTCCGCGCCAAGCTGGCGAGCAATGGCGGATCGTTCGCCCAGGAACAGGTAGCGGTCCTCGCTCCGGGTCAGCGCCACCCGCACCCCGCCGCCGCGCAGCAATTCGTCGCGCAGGGCCCGGGCCATGGCCAGCGTCAGGTCCTTTTCCTGCACCCCGTTCGAGATTGCGCCCGGATCCTTGCCGCCGTGGCCGGCATCGATCACCACCAGCGGCCGGGTGGCATCGAGCGGACCTTCGATTTTCGGCAGGGCGGCCAAGGCCTCGACCGGCGGCAGATCGACCCGCACGACATAGTCGAAACCGCGCCCCGGCGCGCCAAAGGTGCGGTCGGCCGCCACCATCGCGCCGAACACAGCGACCGGCACCAGGAACAGGCCAAGGAGGATCAGCAGGCGCCGCATGCCCGCCAAGCCTTAACCAGCCGATCCGCCCGGTGCAATCGCCTTGCCGCGCGGCGCAAGCGGTGCTAGGCACCCTCCACCGGACGGAACGGGCATACCCGGCTCCGCCTTCGGAGGGAGAATCCGGAAAATCGCTCCGGATCAAACAGGTTGATGCCGTAATGAGAAGCCACTTGCCGTCCAACCAGCTCGATGCCGCGATGGCTCGGGCGGTGCTGGCGGCTGGTCGTGTGCGCCTCGGATCGCCGCACTTTCGCATTGCAGCAGACACGCTCATCGCCGCCGGCGCCCATCCGGGCCACGGCTTCACCGATACACCTGCGCGGCTGACCGGGGCTTTCCCGGCAGGGCGCGGGGATCTTGCATATAGCCGCGCCAGCCAGGGGAACGCCCGTTTCGGGCCGATCCCCGCATGGCGCGCACGGAGAATTCATAATGAACATGCGCATGCTGATCGATGCGCGCCACCCGGAAGAAACCCGGGTAGCGGTAGTCAAGGGCAACCGGATTGAGGAATTCGACTTTGAATCTGCTGAGCACAAGCAGATCAAGGGCAATATCTATCTCGCCAAGGTAACCAGGGTCGAACCGTCACTGCAGGCGGCCTTCGTCGATTTCGGCGGCAATCGCCATGGCTTCCTGGCTTTCAGCGAAATCCATCCGGACTATTACCAGATTCCAAAGGAAGACCGCGAGGCGCTGCTGGCTGAAGAGGCCGCCCATGCCGAGGAAGAGGCCGCGCTGCGCGCCATTGCCGAGGGCGAGGAAGATTTCGTCGGTGACGACGAGCTGGGGGAAAGCCTGGCCGACGACATGGCCGGCACCACCCACGATCATCATCATGACGATGATTTCGGCGGGGTGACCGAAGTCGACACCACCGAAAAGGACGAAGTCGCCACCATCGAGGACGGCCACGTCGAAAACGGCTTCGATCACGATGCCGAGGAATCGGGCGAGGAAGCCGGCGAAGAAGCGACTGACGGGACCGGCGAAGGCGAAGACAACCGTCGCCGCGGCCGGGGCCGCCGCCGTCAGGGCGGAAACCGTGGCCACGCCAAGGAAGCCGACGAACTGCGCGCCAAGCGCATGGCGCTGCGCCGCCGCTACAAGATCCAGGACGTGATCCAGCGCCGCCAGGTGCTGCTGGTCCAGGTCGTCAAGGAAGAGCGTGGCAACAAGGGCGCGGCGCTGACCACCTATCTCAGCCTGGCCGGCCGCTATTGCGTGCTGATGCCCAATTCCAGCCACGGTGGCGGGATCAGCCGCAAGATCAGCTCTGCCGCCGATCGCAAGCGGCTGAAGTCGATTATCGCGGAGATGGACCTGCCCAAGTCGATGGGCTGCATCGTCCGCACCGCCGGGCTCCAGCGCACCAAGACCGAGATCAAGCGTGATTTCGACTACCTTGCCCGCCTGTGGGACGAGATCCGCGAGAACACGCTGAAGAGCAGCGCCCCGGCGTTGATCCATTCCGACAGCGACCTGATCAAGCGCGCGATCCGCGACATCTACAACCGCGACATCGACGAAGTGGTGGTTGAAGGCGAAGCCGGATACCGCGCGGCCCGCGATTTCATGAAGCTGCTGATGCCCAGCCACGCCAAGCGGGTGAAAGCCTATTCCGATCCGGTGCCGCTGTTCCAGCGTTACGGCGCGGAAGATCAGCTGACCGCGATGTACGATCCGGTCGTCCAGCTGAAGAGCGGCGGCTACATCGTCATCAACCCGACCGAAGCGCTGGTTTCGATCGACATCAACTCGGGCCGTTCCACCAAGGAACACGGGATCGAAGCGACGGCGGTCAGCACCAACCTTGAAGCGGCCCGTGAAATCGCCCGCCAGCTGCGCCTGCGCGACATGGCCGGGCTGGTCGTGATCGACTTCATCGACATGGAGTACAACTCCAACATCCGCAAGGTCGAGAAGGCGATGAAGGACGCGCTCAAGAACGACCGCGCCCGCATCCAGGTCGGCCGGATTTCCAGCTTCGGCCTGATGGAAATGAGCCGCCAGCGCCTGCGCACCGGCGTGCTGGAAGCCACCACCCGTGGCTGCCCGCACTGCGATGGCACCGGTCTGGTCCGCACTGCTTCGAGCGCCGGTCTGTCGGCGCTCCGCCTGATCGAAGACGAAGCTGCCAAGGGCAAGGGTTCGGTCATCTCGCTTTATGCCAGCACCGAAGCCGCTGTTTACCTGCTCAACGCGAAGCGCAGCGACCTGGCCGAGATCGAGCATCGCTATGGCGTGCGCGTCGAAGTGCTGCCGGAAGGCGAGAATGAAGGCGCCAAGATGCGCGTGACCTCGTCCGGTCCGCGTCCGGAGTTCACACCCCGGTTCGAACCGATCGTCATCGAAGAAGATGACGATGACGTCATCGAGGACGAGGATGATTTCGACAGCGACGGCGATGATCGGGGCGAAGATCGCCGCGACGACGGCGAAGGCCGGGGCAAGCGCCGCCGCAAGCGCCGCCGCCGGGGTGGCCGGGGCCGCGATGGTGATGAAGGTCCGCGTGAAAGCGCCGAGGGCGATGAAGCCGAAGACGGCGAAGACCGCGAAGACCGCGAAGATCGTGCCGAGGGCGATGATCGTTCCGACGAGGAGAGCGAAGGCCAGCGCAAGAAGCGCCGCCGTGGTCGCCGCCGGCGCGGTGGCCGCAATCGCGGTGACGGCGAAGGCCGCGGCGAAGACGGCGAAGCTGGTGAAGCTGGTGGTGAAGGTGACGCTGCGGAAGAACCCGCCGCAGAACCTACCGCGGAACCCGTTGCCGAAGCCGCTGCCGATGAACCGGTAGCCGAGGAAGCCCCCGCCAAGCCCAAGCGCACCCGCAAGAAGAAGGTCGAAGCGGTCGAAGAAGCTCCGGCCGAAGCGGCCCCGGCTATCGAGGAAGCGCCTGCCGCTGCCGAGGAAGCTCCGGCCAAGCCCAAGCGGACCCGCAAGAAGAAGGTCGAAACGGTGGAAGAGGCTCCGGCCGAAGCCGCTCCGGCCATCGAGCCAGCCCCTGCCGCTGAGGAAGCTCCGGCCAAGCCCAAACGGACCCGCAAGAAGGCGGCTGCTCCGACCGAGGAAAGCGTAACGGCCGAAGCAGCCCCCGAAACGGCAGCCGAAGCCGAGCCGGCCGCTAGTGATGAGCCTCCCGCTGCCCCGCGCCGCGGCTGGTGGCAGCGGACTTTCGGCGAATAAGCTTCGGCCAGACCGCCAATGAAAAGGCCCCGCTCTGCAACCAGCAGGGCGGGGCCTCTTCCGTTCTGGTCCGCAGCCGCTTCAGCCGGCCTTCACCGCCTCGCCCCACTCCATCCATCCGGCGAACTTCGGGGTCTTGGGCGCATAACGCTGGCCCAACACATGAAGCTGGAACCCGGCATCGGCAATCGGGCTGCCGATTGGCCGGGTCAGATGACACCCGCCGGCCAGACGCTTCCACACCGGCTCGATCCGGTTCTGCCACTTCTGCACCGAAGCGTCAGGGGCCTTGCCATGCTCGGCATAGAGCAGGCGCCCGCCCGGCTTCAGGATCCGGCGCAGTTCCTTGAGGGTCTGGGCCTGACTTTCCACCGAGCACAGCGTGAAGGTGCAGACCACGCAGTCAAAACTCTCGTCAGGAAACGGAATCGCTTCACCGAAGCCCTGCCGGACATCGGCCTGCCAGCCCTTGGCGGCCACCGCCTCGCGCGTGAATTCCAGCCCTTTGGCCGACGGGTCCATGCCGGAAAAGCTGGTGACTTTGCCGGCGTCATAGAACTGCTGATTGATCCCGCCGCCGCAACCGATCTCGAACACCTTGCCGCTGGCCAGTGGAACGACCTTCTCGCGCAGCTGCATGATGACCGGGCTGGAGCAGGCGCACTGGATGAAGCGCGGCACCACATGCTCTTCGTACCATTTTCCCAGACCCATGCGCCGCCCCTTCCCCTTGTTTCGTTCGTCGGCCATGATGGCACAAACGACAGGGAGGGAAAGAGCCAAGATGCAGGTCTATCGCACGCCGGAGGAACGCTTCGCCGCCCTTCCCGACTTCCCCTTTGCCCCGCATTACCTTGAACTGCGCGGCGGGCTGCGGCTTCACTACCTGGACGAAGGGCCGCGCGACGCGCCGGTCGTGCTGCTGCTGCATGGCGAGCCGACCTGGTGCTATCTCTATCGGCACATGATCGGGCCGATTGTCGCGGCGGGCTTTCGCGTGGTCGTGCCGGACCTGATCGGGTTCGGGAAAAGCGACAAGCTGCTGGACCGCGCCGCCTACAGCTATGCCGGGCAGGTCGCCTGGATCCGCGAATGGATCGAGGCGCTGGACCTGACCGGCATGACACTGGGCTGCCAGGACTGGGGCTCGCTGATCGGCCTCAGGCTCGCAGCGGAAATGCCGGAGCGGTTCCATGGCGTGGGGCTCTCGAACGGCGGTCTTCCGGCCGGACAGGAACCGCCACGCGCTTTCGCCATCTGGCGGGCGTTCTCACGCTACAGCCCGCTGTTCCCGATCGGCGGGATCGTGCGGCGGGGCAGTAAGCGGGGACTCAACCCGGCCGAGGTCGCCGCCTATGACGCCCCCTTTCCGACTCGCGCCAGCAAGGTTGCGGCGCGAACCTACCCGGGCCTGGTGCCGTTTGCCGGCAATCCGGCGGTTCCGGACCAGTTGAAGGCCTGGGAAGTGTTCGAACGCTGGACCAAGCCGTTCCTGTGCTGCTTCGCCGATGGCGACCCGATCACCCGGGGCGGCGATGCGATGTGGCTGGAGCGGGTACCCGGCACCCGGGGAATGCAGCACCGCACCCTGCGCGGCGGACATTTCATCCAGGAAGACGATCCCGCCGGCTTTGCCGCCGCGATCATCGAAGTGGCGCAAACGCCGCTGCGAGCAGCCTGAACCGGCAGTTTCATAAACCCATTTGATACCAGCCCGTGATCGGTCTAGCCTTGTCCGGCCATGACCGACGATCTCACGCTTTCCGCCCGGCTCGATACCCTCACGCCCAAGCAGCGGGAGGTGGTGATCCTGGTTGCCGAAGGGCTGACCAGCAAGGAAATCGGCAGAAAACTGGGCATAACCGAAAGCGCGGTGAACCAGCGGATCGAAGTGGTGCGCCAGCGCCTGGGCGGGATTTCGCGGGCGGCGATTGCCCGGATCTATCGTCAGACCAACACCCTGATGATCACCATTCCAACCAGTAATTCACTTACAGGTAAGCCAATCCAGCTTCAGGCGATCGCAGCAACGGAGCAACCCTTGCCGGCGGAGGGTGTCGGTGGTTTTGCGGCATCAGACGATGAAGCCAACGGCGAGTTGCAACCCTCCACCCTTCCCCCTTCGTTTCACGGTCCCGATGCCCGGTTGGTCCGTTTCGCCGCGATCGTCGTCATCGCGCTGGGCCTGCTTGGTATTGGCGTGCTGACGATTGTCGCCAGCCACACGATGGGGCTGGTGCTCGCACCGGCTGGCCGATGACGCTGCAGTCCGCCACCTTGCTGCTCGCTTTGCTGGTCGCGCTCCTGTCGCTCTTCCCCATTGCTGGCTGGACCGAGCGGATCTGTGCCGCTGCCATGCTGCTGCCGCTGGCTTTGGGACTGAACGATCTGGAACCCGTCAGCGCCTCCCTCGGCTTTGAGCCGTCCCTGCTGCTCAGGGCTACCATGGAACTGGCCTGCCTGCTCGGACTGCTGCATGCCGCTTTTGCCAGCGACCGCTGGTTCCCGCTGGTCATGTCCGCCGCGGCCTTGATCGGCGTGGTCGCCCGCGCGCTTGCGTTCAGCGGCCTTGGCGGGGCGCAATTGCCGCTGTTGCAGATGTCCGCCCTCCCCTTGCTGGTCATGGCCATCGCGCTGGGCGGCGGCATTGCAACGCAGGCTGTCGCTCGGTCATTGTCGAACGCTTCGGCTTAGGCTAACGTTCGGTACTGCAAGAGGGAAATCATGCCTCGGCCTGCCCAGACCCTGCCCAAGCTTACGCGCAAGCAGCACGAGGTGCTGGCGCTGGTTGCGGACAATCGCACCAGCAAGGAGATCGCTGCGCGGCTTGGCATCACGGAAAGTGCCGTCAACCAGCGGATCGAGATGGTGCGTTCGCGGCTGGGCGGCCTGCCGCGCGGAGAACTGGCCCGGCTCTATCGCCAGGAGCATCTCGACAACCCTCCGGAAACGAACCGAAATCCGGAAACATGGCAAAAAATTCATCTACCCGAAACGTTTGCAATCGAGGAAGGCGGCGGCGCGGAAAGTATCTCCCTGCCGCAGTCCTCCGGGTCGCACCGGACTGGGGCAGAGCCAGGGGATGGGTCGCAACTTTCCGCCTTTTTCTTTCAGGATGAGGCCGACTGGCTGTCGAGTGACGAGCGCCCGCGGGTGCTCCTGCGTCAGGCCATTGTCACAGCAATCGTCATTCTCGCGCTGCTGATTGCCTTCGGCGTGACGACCTGGCTCGGCCCGGTCGGCGGCGGGGGATGAAATTTCCCTTCCCGGCACCTTGCCCCCGCTTGTCGAATCGCTAGAGAGGGCCGCGAACCGGGCAACAAACGGCCCGCCAGCGAACAGGGATTGTCATGGCCAACTTCTCTCTTCCCGCCAACAGCGTCATCAGCCGCGACGGCACGCACCACAAGGCTGAAGGTGCGGCCCGGGCGAAGAAGTTCACGGTCTATCGCTACGATCCCGACTCGGGAAAGAACCCGCATTACGACGTGTTCGAGATCGATCTCGACCAGTGCGGTCCGATGGTGCTCGACGCGCTGATCAAGATGAAGTCGGAAATGGATCCGACCCTCACCTTCCGCCGCTCCTGCCGCGAGGGAATCTGCGGATCCTGCGCGATGAACATCAATGGCCGCAATGGCCTGGCCTGCACCACCGCGATCGAGGATCTCGACGGCGATATCCGCATCACTCCGCTGCCCGCAATGGAAGTGATCAAGGACCTGGTGCCGGACTTCACCCACTTCTACGCCCAGTATGCCTCGATCCGGCCCTGGCTGCAGACCGTGTCGACCACGCCTTCGGGCAAGGAGCGTCTGCAATCGCCGGAAGAGCGCGAGAAGCTCGACGGCTTGTATGAGTGCATCCTGTGCGCCTGCTGCTCGACCAGCTGCCCCAGCTACTGGTGGAACTCCGACAAGTTCCTTGGCCCGGCGATCCTGCTGCAGGCCTATCGCTGGCTCGCGGACAGCCGCGACGAGATGACCGGCGAGCGCCTCGACGCGCTGGAAGATCCGTTCCGGCTCTATC
>ERZ761602.3268-NODE-3268-length-23266-cov-9.287019_pt1 | contig 23266 bp, 19 predicted proteins | sample MGYA00512165_ERZ761602 | MGnify/ENA primary metagenome ERZ761602 (study PRJEB28899, sample SAMN02445085) | bioreactor sludge metagenome | biome: EBPR sludge; isolation source: Thorneside wastewater treatment plant | place: Australia: Brisbane, Thorneside...
GCCATGCCGCGTAGGGGAGCAAGGCCACCCAGAAGCCGGCCAGGGCATACATCCGCAGCTCCTGCGACCACCAGACCGCAAAGGGAGCTACGCCGACCAGGAGTCGCGACCAGGCCCCCGCTGCCGGCCCCGCCGCACGGCGGCCCAAGGCCACGGCCAGGGCTACCGTCAAGACCCCCCAGAGCAGGCTCGGAAAGCGCAGGGCGAAGGGACTCTCGCCCGTCGAGAGGCGCCAGAACCAGTGCAGCCAGAAGAAGAGCGGCGGATGGACGTCGCCTGCCGTCCAGGCCGTCAGGCCGGCCAAGGGCTTGCGCAAGGCCCAGACGGCCAGGGCTTCGTCCCACCACAGGGCCTTGGCTCCCAAGAGCCAGGCCCGCAGGGCGAAGGCCAGGGCCAGGATGGCCGGACCCAGGAGGCGCCGGCGGGCGGCGGATCGGCGGCCGGGGCCGCGGGGCGACGGCGTCAAGAGGGTGCGGCTCAGGCCGGTTCAGCCGGTTGGGATGGCGCTTCGGCCGCTGCGTCCGAGGCGCGCGGCAGGTCACGAGCGGCCCGGACCTCGGGAACTTCGACGGCCGGGGCCTCGGGGGCCTCGCCGGCGCTTGGGATCGACCCGCCGGGGACCGTGGGCTTCACGCGACGCTGGCGTCGCACGGCCACGGCCAGGAGCAAGATGGGCAGCGCCAGGACCAGAACCAGGGCGACGGCCGGCCAGCGGGGCAGGGGTGGCGACTCAGGCCCCAGGACCTGCAGCCCCTCTAGCAGCAGGCCCGGCCCGTCCACCCTCAGGAGCAGGCGGTGCTCGCCCAGGGGCAGGCCGCGCAGGCGCAGGCGTTGGGCGCCGTCGGCGTCCGCTCCGACGGTGTCCACCTCGACCCGCGGGTCGGCGCGACCGTCCAGGACCAGGTAGAGCTGCGCGGCGGGTGACGATGCCCCGTCCTGCCGTGCCGCTTGCTCTGCGCTCGATGTGGGGTCCGTCGACGGACCGCCCTGCTCGGAGCCGGCTGCCGGCCCGTCTCCCATAGCCTCCTCGGTCGCCCCGGCCGAGGCCTCCCCCGCGCGCAGCAGCAGCACCAGTCCATCCCCACGGAAGGCCAGGTCCAGCTCGGCGCCGGTCAGGCCCTGGCGGCTGGGCGCGCCTTCGGCCGTGGCCGGACCTGCGGTCCAGGGCCCGCTGTAGCGCAGGGCGTGGTGGTCTACCGTGCGGCGTCCAGCTTCCAGCAGGGGGGTGGCCAGGGCCAAGTCGCGCAGCGACTCGAAGGCTGGCAGGGGCGTCCAGTCCGGCTCCACCAGGCGGAAGTAGCCTTCGGGGCGCTGATGCCATTCTTCGTCGGGGCGGCGGAAGAACCAGACGAAGGCCGTCCCCATCCAAGGCCATTCGCGGGCCATGCGCTCGTAGGCGGCCGTGGTGTAGGCGGCGCGGGTGGCCTCGTCCACCCGGCCGTAGGGGGCCTCCATCGCCGCCGGGGGGCTGTCCCAGCCGAACTCGGTCATCCAGACCGGCTTGGCTCCGTCGCCGGCCCGGACCATGATATCGCGCGCCAGGAGGGGGCGCACGAAGTTGGTGCGGTTCTCGGCCACCCGCCGGTCGCTGGGCCCGGTCCACAGGCCGAAGCCTTGCACCGCCAGGATATCGAAGTCCGCCTGCCAGCCCGCTTGGTAGAGGGCCTCCAAGTAGCGCAGATCGTGCATGTTGCGGCCGCCCGGCTCGGTGGTGGGGGCCAGGGCAGCGCTGACGATGACCACCCCCGGGCAGGCCTGGCGCGCGGCGGCGGCCGCCGCCTTCAGCAGGGCGGCATAGCCCGCCGGGTCCACCGGGGCCGGCGCCTCGTCGGTGCCACCCCACTCCGGATAGATGTTGGGCTCGTTCCAGAGCTGGTAGTAGCGCAGCCGGCCGCAGTAGCGCTTCGTCACCACGCCCACGAAGTTGGCGTAATCGGCGATGTCGCTGGGCGGGCCCTTCTGGGCGCCGGCCGCCGCCGGATCGGCGTAGGCCCATTCGGGCGGGTCGTCCAAGCGTACCAGGAGCTGGACCTTGTGGTTCTGCGCCTCCTGGACGATGCGGTCGTACTTGTCCCAGGCCGAGCGCGGCGGCTCGTTGCGCCGGTCCTGGAAGTCGCCGCGGGCGTGGATCTCGATGTCCTCCCAGGGGAACTGCTGCCGGGCCCAGGCGATGCCGGCCTCGTGCATGAGGGCGAAGCTGCGCCGGACCAGCTCTGGGTCGGCTTCCAGCTGCACGAAGCTGTTGACGCCGTAGGGCGGGCTGTCCCGGTGCAGAAGGGGGCCGTCCGGTTGCAGCTCCAGGCCGCCCGCGCGCAGGCCGAGCCCGGCCAGGGCCGCCGCACCCTTGACGCCCTCCCACCAGCTCTCCTCGCCCGTGACCCCGGCCAGCCAGACCCGCCCCGCCTGGCCGCGGCTGGCCAGGAGCAGGGCGGCCAAGACCAGGGCGGGCGGCAGCAGCCAGGATGCGATGCGGCGGGCAAGGCCGGAGGCGGGAGTTCGGGAAGGGGAGGGGGAACCAAGGTTCATGATCGCTCGACCTGCATGAAAGCTCAGGGACGCCAGAAGAAGAGGGCCAGCGGGAACAGCGCCGCGCCGCTGAAGAGGAGGGCGATCAGGCGGGTGTCCTGGCGTCGATGGAAGAGAAGGACACCCGTCCCCACCGTGAAGGCCAGGAGGTCCGGCGCCAGACGCAGCAGGTTGATCCCCGCCAGGGGCGGCTGGTCCAGGGACCAGGACCAAGGCAGGGGTCGCCAGGTCCAGACGTTGGCCAACAGCGTGGCGAGGAGGGCCAGGAGGGCGAGCATCACGGGATCACCAGGAGCGAGAGGCCGTCAGAGCTCGCCGTCGACGACAGCGAGCAGGGGCAGGCGGGTGAAGAGCTGGAGCAGGTCGGCGGCCGGCTTGGGCCAGCGCTCGACCGGCTCGGCCTCGGTCATCAGGCCGCCCAGCATCGAGGCCGCCAGGAAGGTGCCCGGGTAGGTGTCGGCGAGGCGGACCAGCTCGGCCAGCGCCTCTTGCACCCGGGTGCGGTCGCCGGGTTCGAGCCAGGGGATGACCAGGGCGGCGCGCAGGGCCTGGGCGGCCCAGCCGAGCACGTCCTCGTCCTCGACCTGCGGCTGGGTGGAGAGCTCGTGGGTGCGCTCGACCAGCTCGTCGGTGCCGAGGCCCTCGAAGGCGCGGGTGCGGGCGCCGGGCCCGGCCTTCATCCAGGCCTGGGTCATGGCCTGGAAGGCGGGCTCGAGCCCGGCCTCGACCCGGCTCTGGCGCGAGCGGGAGGCCACCCGGCCGTACAGCTCGAGCAGCGCGGCGAGATCGGCCGGCTGGGCGCGCTCGGGGGGGGCGTGGAGGACCTCCAGGCCGGCGGTCAGGCGGCTGGCCAGCTCGGGCGTGTTCATGGCTTCACCGGCTGCAAGGGGTGGACGAGCACGCCGCCGCGCAGCTTGGGCTCGAACCAGGTGGACTTGGGCGGCATCAGCTCGCCGGCGTCGGCGACGGCGAAGAGCTGGTCCATGCCGGTCGGGAAGAGGTGGAAGGCGATGGCGGCCTGGCCGGAGTCGACGGCCTGGGCGAGGGCCTGGTGGCCGCGGATGCCGCCGACGAAGGAGATGCGTGCGTCGGTGCGGGGGTTGTCGATGCCCAGCAGCGGGGCGAGCACCCGGCTCTGCAGGACCGAGACGTCCAAGCTGCCGACCGGATCGGCGGGCACGACCCCGGGCCGCGGGCTGAGCTCGATCCAGTCTCCGCCGCCCAGGTAGGCGGTGATCAGGCCGCGGCGTGCGGGCTCGGGCGAGGCGCCGTGCCGCAGCTCGAAGTGCTGGCCGATGGCGGCGAGGAGCTGCTGGGGGCTGTGGCCGTTGAGGTCGGCCACGAGGCGGTTGTATGCGAGGATCTCGAGCTCGCTGTCGGGGAAGATGCCGGCCAGGAAGCGGTCGCTGTCGCCCTTGCCGCCGCGGGCGGCGCTGACCCGGCTGGCGGCGGCCGAGCGGTGGTGGCCGTCGGCGACGTAGAGGGCCGGGACCTCGGCGAAGGCGGCCTGCAGCTCGGCGACCAGGGTGGGCTCGGAGACGATGTGCAGGGCGTGCACGACGCCGTCCTCGGTCGGGACCTCCCAGGCCGGGGGGATCTCGCGGGCGAGCTGCATGGCGGCCCGGACGCGGGGCTTGTCGTCCCGCCAGGCCAGGAAGACGAGGCCGGTCTGGGCGTCGAGGGCCTCGATGTGGTCGACCCGGTCCTGCTCCTTGTCGGGGCGGGTCAGCTCGTGGCGCTTGATGGTGCCGTTGTCGTACTCGGCGACCGAGCAGGCGGCCATCAGCCCGACCTGGGTGCGGCCGCGCCAGGTCTGGGCGTAGAGGTAGAAGCAGGGCTGCGGATCCTGGACGATGAAGCCCTGGTGCCGGAAGTCGTCCAGGCGGCGGCGGCCCATGGCGTAGGCCGCGGGCGCGTGGGCGTCGCTGCCGACGGGCAGACCCACCTCGGGGCGGGTGATGTGCAGGAAGGACCAGGGGTTGGCCCCGGCGATGGCCCGGGCTTCGTCCTCGGAGACGACGTCGTAGGGGGGGGCGATGATGCGCCCCGCGAGGTCGCCGCGGGCGCGCAAGCCGCGGAAGGGTCGGATGTCGCTCATGTTCGCTCCCAGGGGCGAGGCGGGACCACGCAGGTCGCGCCGAGAGGAGGGGGTCGGGTCCACGGTCCGGAGCACGGGGGCTAACCGACTCGGGGGCTTCGGCGTTACGCTCGGACCTTCCTCGGAGGCAGCATGGCGAACCTCAGCGACCTCTTTGCCCGGCTCTTCGGCGGCGGCACCCGCGGCCTGTCGGGCGATGCCGACCGTGTGCTGCTCGACGACCCCGAGCTGGAGTACTTCAACGCGCGGCTGAGGCGGCACGCCACGACCGAGGACCTGGTCGAGGACCCCTCGGTGATCTGGAGGGGGCACGCCGACGGCCGCAGCGGCCTGAAGGCCCACCTGGAGGGCTCCGAGTACACCGATGGCCTGGGCTTCACCGACGTGCTGGTGGTGCTCTCCGCCGACGACTGGCACCAGACCCTCCAGCAGCTCCGCGAGCCCTGGACGGTGCGGGCCAGCAAGGCCCTGGGGGCGCTGCTGTGGGGGCACTGCGACGCCCACGATCTGCACCAGGTCTTCCCGCAGCGGCCCTTCCAGTTCCGCTTCATCCAGGATGGCGGCAACGAGATGGCGGGGGCGCGCATCGGGCTGGAGGCCGGACAGTTCGTCACGGGCCTGCTGCCGAACCAGTACAGCGGGCCGGTGGCCTCCTCCCGCTCGATCATCTCGGTGCTGCTCAACCTGCCCGGCGTCTGGGAGGGCTACGCCGAGGTGGGGCGGCTGTTCAGCGACCAGGTGCAGTTCACCCTGGGCAACCACTGGCTGGACAACTACCGCCACCCGGCCCTGCAGGTGCCGGCCCTGTACCGGCTCCAGCAGCACGCCGACGGCAGCTTCGTCCACATCGTCAACCCCGACGCGCGCGAGCGGTACCTGATCACCAGCCACGGCACGGCCGAGGGGCCGGCGGTGCTCTCGCTGGTGACCGAGGGAGGACAGGCGCTGGGCCATATGGTGCTGGCGATCGTCGACGACCCGGTGCCCTCGGCGACCCGGGAGTTCGACCTCGCCGAGCGGCAGGCGATGCTGGCGCGCGAGGCGGCCGAGGCCCCCTCTCCCCCGCCGGTGCCCGCGCCCCCCGGGGCGGGAGCGCCTGCGGCAGGAGCGTCTGCGGCGGGCGACTCCCGACCGCGCATCCAGGCCCTGCCGCGGGCCTCGGGCCAGGGCATCGCCGCCCCCAGCAGCAGCGGGCCGGTCGGCCCCGCGGCGAGCGGCGGCGCCCCGACGGCGGCGCTCCCGGCCAACACCGTGCCGATGCACTTCAGCCATGGGCACGGCAACCGCACGGTGATCCCCTCCGAGGTCGACGAGCGCATCCTGGTCCTGCGGGAGACCGGGGCCCTGCTCCAGCGGGTGCACTTCAACAAGTTCATGGACGGCTACGACGTCTACATGGGCCTCAACGGCGAGATCGGCACGACGATCCGCGAGCGGGCGGCCAGCTTCCTGGTGCGCGGGACGACGATGGGCTTCATGCCCCACATCGCCGGCATCCGGGTCCAGGGGCGGGTGCTGGAGAAGGGCAAGAAGGTCAACCTGCGCGGTCAGGTCGAGATCGAGGTCGCCGGGCAGAAGCTGGAGTTCCGCGACCTGCGCATGGTGGACGCCGAGGGCTGGCCCTACCTGGGCGAGATCCGCCGAGCCGGTGGCGCCTCGCACCTCGTCTTCGGCAGCTCCCACAAGGTCGGCCGGGACCGGCGCTCCAAGGTGCGGCTGCCGGACGAGCCGAACAACGACAACATCGTCTGGCGCCCCGAGATGGCCGAGGGCGGCGTCATCCGCTCCCGCAACGGCGAGATCCCGAAGAGCCGCTTCTACACCGACTCGATCATGGTGGCCTCCGAGCACGCCGAGATCAACCTCGCCGGTGAGCCGGTGCTGCTGGGCACGGCGCGGAGCTGCTTCACCTATGTGCGGCGGCGGGGTGAGGTGCTGTCGCTGGCCCCCTCGCAGGGGCGAAGCATCCCGCAGAACATCGACCTGCTGCCCGGGGACGAGATCCTGGTGGGCAACTGCGTCTTCGCGGTGGACTACCCGGCGGCGGGCGGCCCTCAGCCTCTGCCCAGCCAGAGCTTCTCGCCTGCGCCGGCGATCTCGGCCCAGGAGCTGGCCCAGGCCTCGGTCAGCTACGACGAGCCGGTGGCCAGCGTGTCGAGCCCGGGTCCGGCCGACGCTCCGGCGGCGCACGGGCTGGGTGAGGCCGGGAAGGCCCCGGCTCGGCCGAGGATGACGGGCCTGGGGGGGCCGGACTCCTTCATGGGCATCGAGGCCGAGGCGTTCCCCAAGGCCCGCCATCGGGCGGCGGGGATCCACCTCGCAGGCTCGGCGATGGACGAGCCCGCCCTGGATGTGCCTGCGCCTCCCGCGCTCGACGAGCCGCCGACCGAGGAGGTCTCCCGGGCGGCCCCGGGGGTGGGCGGGGGCTCGCCCCTGGATCTGCCCGATGACCGGGTCGCGCCGGCCTTGCCCTCGTTCAAGACCATGGACGGCGAGTCCCTGCTCTCCAGCGGACCGTCCTCCCTGGACTCGCTCTTCCCCGCCGAGCGCCAGGTATCCGGGGCCTCTCCCAGCCCTGCGCCGGCCAGCCCCCCTCCGGCCAGCCCCCCTCCGGCCAGCCCTGCGCCGGTAGACCCCTCCTCCATCGGCCTGCCGATGTGGTTGGGTGACGATCTGCCCGACGCCGGCGTGATCGAGGTCGACGAGGAGCAGTGGCAGCAGGAGCTCGCGCGGCCTGCCCGGCTGGTGCTGCGGGGCTTCATGGTCAGCGGCGAGGTGGTGGTCGGAAACCACCGTGGCGCCCAGGTGATCCTGCCCGAGAACCGCAGCGAGCCGCAGCAGCTCTTCGCGCCGCGGGACTACTTCCGGTTGAGCGTGCGCGGCCGCCGGGCCAGCGTGGAGCTGCTGGACCCCGACGAGGCCGGCCTGCTGAGCACCGAGGGCGAGGTGACCCGCACCGAGCGGACCTCGGACCTGCTGATGGAGGTCAAGCGCCGCGCTCCTGACGGCGAGGAGGACTTCCGGATCACGCTGGCCCTGCAGGCGGGGACCGGCCTCCCCGATCCTCGCGCCCAGCTGCTGGGGCTGATCGAGCCGGATGGCATGGTCGACGCCCTCTTCACGCGAGGGCTGCCCCTGCGGCAGCACCACGGCCTGCGGCTGGACACGCTGGAGGCGCGGGCCTGGTTCGATGGTGAGACCGTCGTGATCGATCACTACCTGGACAGCTACCGGCGGCCCGAGGGCGGCTTCTGCAGCTTCTTGATCCAGGTCAGCGGCCAGCCCTGGCGAACCGCCCCCGAAGACGGCAGCCCGATCCAGCTGCGAGCGGGGGACCGGCTGATCTTCGGCACGGCGCTGTACGAGCTGCGCTGAAGGGGGCGCGACCAGGACCACCGGGGGACAGCTTGTCGGATCGGCCCGCGTGGCCTAACCTGGGGCCGTGGACGCAAGACTCATCATCGGTGCCACCAGCAGCGTCGGCATTGGCGCCGAGCACGGCGGGCGCAAGGTCAACGAGGACAACTACCTGGTGGCCATGCGCGGGACCTGCCTGTTGCGGGACGAGCAGGGCGAGAGCAGCCGGATCGAGGTGGCCGGTCACGGCGTGATGCTGGCGGTCGCCGACGGGATGGGGGGCCACGACCAGGGCGAGGTGGCCAGCGCGGCGGCGGTCCACGCGCTGGCCCGGCTGTGGCAGAAGGGGCGCCCGCAAGACCCCGAGCGGGTGCTCGCGGACTGGATCCCCGTCGCGCACGACCGGATGAGGGCGACGCTGGTGCCCGAAGGTCGGGTCAACATGGGCACGACCCTGACGGTGGTCTGGATCGTCGGGGATCGCCTGGGCTGGGTGCAGGTCGGGGACAGCCGGCTGTACCGGATGCGCGCCGGCACGCTGTGGCGGGTGACCCGGGACCACACCCACGCCGAGTTCGCCGCGCGGGACCAGCGCGAGGCGGGCCCGAACGCCAGCTACCCCGCGCAGAGCTTCATCTTCGGCTCGCGGGGGCTGGGGCTGGACGGCCGGGTGCGGCTGGACCCCGGCCTGGACACCGGCACGGTCACCCTGGCGGTCGGGGATCGACTGCTGCTCTGCTCGGACGGCATCTGCGGCTTCCTCGACGACGACCAGATCGCCCGGGTCCTCTCGGCCTCCAACGACCCGCAAGAGGCGGCCGACGACCTGATCGACCAGGCCGCCGAGCAAGGCAGCGACGACAACCTGACCGCCCTGGTGGCCCATGTGCGCTCGCTGCCGATCACCGGCGGGCCCGATGAGGACAGCCCCGACGCGGACACGCTGGTGCCCTGGGACGATTGATCGCCGCGCGCGCAGGAATTCCTTGGCGGGACTCCGTGACGTGTGAGAAAATTGTGTATAACGGTGGCGTCGAGAGGGGAGGGAGGCATGCACTCGCTGTCGCTGATCGTCCTGGCGCTGTTGGGCTGCCAGGCGGAGTCGCCTGTCGTCGAGACCGAGCTTCGGTCGATCGCCGCGCCTACGGCGCTGCGCCCCGCCGATCTCCCCTATCGCAACGTCCTGCTGGTGATCTCCGACGACCTCGGGACCGAGGCCAGCGCCTGCTACTCCGATCCCACCACCTCGCGGGCCCCGCAGCCCACCATCGAGCGGCTCTGCCAGCGGGGCGTCGCCTTCGACCGCGCCTGGTCCAGCCCGACCTGCTCGCCGACGCGGGCGGGGCTGATGACTGGCCGGCTCGGCTCGCGGACCGGCGTCGGCACCGCCCTCAGCCACTCGACCATGGGGCCCAGCCTGGACGAGTACGGCCTGCCGCAGGCGATCAAGGACACCGGCAACGGCTACGTCACCGGCGCCTTCGGCAAGTGGCACCTCAGCGACCCCTCCAACGGGGGCGTGGACCACCCCAACCTGATGGGCTTCGACCACTTCGCCGGCGCGATGAAGGGCGAGGTCGACGACTACTTCGAGTGGGAGCGGGTGGAGAACGGGGTCGCCCGGACGGTGACCGACTACGCGACGACCCGGGTGGTGGACGACGCGCTGGACTGGATCACGACGCAAGAGGCGCCCTGGTTCGCGCTGGTCGCCTTCCACGCGCCCCACACCCCCTACCACCTGCCGCCGACCGATCTGCACTCCTTCGACGATCTGCCGGGGACGGAAGAGGACATCGCCGCCAACCCGCTGGACTACTACCAGGCGATGGTCGAGTCGATGGACACCGAGCTGGGGCGCCTGCTGGCGGGGCTTGGCCCCGAGGTGCTTCGGGACACCGTGATCATCTACATGGGCGACAACGGCTCGCTGTCGACGGTGAACCAGGGCGTCTACAACTACGGCCAGGCCAAGGGCAGCGTCTTCCAGGGAGGCGTGCTGGTGCCGCTGATCATCACGGGCGCGGTCCCGCTGGGCGGCGGGCACCGGGTGCCCCACCCGGTCAACACGCTGGACCTGTTCAGCACCATCATCCACCTCGCCGAGGGCCGGGTCGAAGACCTGGTGCCCTCCGAGACGGTCATCGACTCGGTCAGCCTGATGCCCTACCTGGTCAACGACCGGGCCGAGCCGCAGCGCACCTTCACCGTCACCGAGCGCTTCGGCGGGCGGCTGTCCGACGTGGGCTCGGGCCAGGCGGTCTCCAACGGGCGCTACAAGCTGATCCAGACCAAGTCCGGCATCCAGACCTTCTACGACCTCGCCGTCGACCCCACCGAGCTCGACAACATGCTGGACGAGGAGCTCCCCGCCGACGACATCGCCCAGGTCTACGACGAGATGGTCGCCGCGCTGGAGGAGATCCCGCTGCCGGAGTGATGCTCGCCCGGCGCGCAGTCGGGCGGGTAGCTCAGCTCGACCATCAGGCCCTGGAAGTCTGACCTGGCCATCCGACAGCGGCCCCGGGCGTCCAGGACCGTCGTCGGGGCGTCGGGGATCCAGGGCGCGTCCGGGTCGAGCGGATCGTCGTAGTCGACGTGGTCGTCGTGCAGCGCCAGCACGCGGATCTTGTGGGGGAGGCGCCGCAGCGGGTGGCCTGCGGCTGGGGCGCTGGGAGGGGCGCGGGGAGGGGCGCTGGAAGGATCGGGGGAGGCCAGGGTGACGAAGGCCGCCTGGCCGCTGGCGAGGGCGCGCGCGATGATGCCGAGCCCGTCCCGCGCGAGGTCCAGCGTGCTGCCGGCGGGCAGGTTCAAGGCGCGGGCGAGGACGGCGTTCTGGTCGGTGAGCACGCTCCAGGGCCGGCCGCTGATGCCCTCGAGCAGGCGGTCGAAGGCGGCCAGGCCGACGCCGGTGCTGGTGGCCTCGCCCTGGCCGGACTCGGGGAGCTGCAGGTCCAGCCCGTCGTGGTAGTCCAGCTCGGGGTAGGCCAGCTCCATGGCAGCCGCCTGGAAGAGCCGGCTGATCGGCGTGCGGCGGGCCTCCTCGGGCTGCCAGACCAGCCGCGCGGCGTCGCGGACGAGGGCCTCGCCGTTGCGCAGCCCCACGCCTCCGGAGGGTGAGCACAGCCCGGCCAGGAGGCGGGCGTACTCGGCCGGGTAGCGCTCGGCGACCCAGGACTCGATGCAGGTCACCGAGCAGGTCCCCTTGTGGCCCTGGTTGATGCGGCCCGGCTCGGCGATGTTCAGGATCAGCTCGCCGAGCAGGCGGCGGCGCCCGACCGACTCCAGGAGGCCTCGGGCGACCGGGCCTCGGGCCAGGTGCAGCAGGCCCTGGACGAGGCTGGACCCGAACCCGTCTACCTCGTCGAGGCGAAGCCCGGCCTCCAGGCGGTCCAGGCCCTCGAGGGCGGCGCGGGTCCAGGCCTCGGGCGGCTCGCCGAAGGCCATCGGGTAGAGGTCCTCGGGCCCGCCGTGCAGGAGGGCGCGGAGGGCCGTGGCGCCGGCTCGGGCGCGGGGAGAGGCCTCGGAGGGCGCCGGGCTGGTCATCGGGCCGCAGCGGGGGTGGCCTCGGCCTCGACCACCCAGGCCTGGGGCTGGCTCATCAGGCGGGCCACCAGGGCGACGGTCAGCGCGTGCCCGGGGCGCTCGGCCTCCATCCGGGCGCGGACCGGCATGCCCACCAGGGCGAGGTCCCCGACCATGTCGAGCAGCTTGTGGCGGACCAGCTCGTCGGGGGCCCGCAAGCCGCCGGGATTGAGGGGCCCGTCGGCGCCGAAGACGACGGCGTTGTGCAGGCCGCCGCCCTGGGCGAGACCCATGCTGCGCATCTGGTCGACCTCGGCCATGAAGCCGAAGGTGCGGGCCCAGGCGAGCTCGCGGGAGAAGGCCCCGGGCTCGAGCCGGACGGTCAGCTCCTGCCGGCCGACGCTGCGGTGCGCGAAGTCGATCTGGGCGGAGAGCTCCAGCTCTTCGCTGGGGAGCAGGCGGGCCACCCGGTCCCCCTGGCGGACCTCGACCGGCGAGCGCAGGACCAGGGTCCGCCGGGCCGCGGAGAGCTCCACCAGCCCGGCATCCTCGATGGCTTCCACCCAGCCGGCGGCGCTGCCGTCCAAGGCGGGGACCTCGGGGCTGTCGACCTCGATCTCGGCGTTGTCCAGGCCCACGCCGAGCAGGGCCGCCAGCAGGTGCTCGACCGTGGCGACGCTCCACTGGCCGTTGCCGATCGTCGTGGCCAGCGTGGTCTGCACCACGTGCGAGACGTGGGCCGGCACGCGCCCGGGGAGGCGGGAGTGCCGGAAGACGATCCCCGTGTCGGGCGCTGCGGGGTGCAGCCGGGTGGTGGACTCTCCGCCGTGGTGCAGGCTCTGGCCGCGCAGAGAGACAACGCGGCCCAGGGTGGTTTGGGGAGGCATCCGGCTCCGGGTCCCCGGCGTGGACCCGAGGAATCGGTCGCAGGATATCCGTGCCCGACTACTCCCGCGACGCCTGCGGCAGACCTTGGATCCGGTCGCCGGTCGAGACGCCCTGCTGCGTGAACCAGCCCGAGCTCATCTCGACGGCGTACATCGCTGGCTTCTGGGAGGGGGTGGTGCGCTCGTCGTAGGGCAGCATCTCGGCGATGTGGACGATCTGGCCCTGGGCGTCGACGAAGGCGATCGCCAGCGGGATCCGCGTGTTCTTCATCCAGAAGCCGCGCTCGCGCTCGTCGGGGTAGACGAAGACCATCCCGTGGTCGGGGGACAGCCCGTCCCGATACATCAGCCCGCGAGCCCGCTCGGCCTCGGTGTCGGCGACCTCGACCTGGAAGACCCGGTGCCCGATGGAGAGGGGGATGGTCGGGCCCTGGGGCGAGGTGGCGCCGAGCGCCGGGTCGGTGAGGGGGGCGCTCGGCGATGGCGGGGCCGGAGCGGGAGCTGGAGCCGGAGCCGGAGCCGAGGCGCAGGCGAACAGGACGAGGAGGAGGAGGCTCACGCCGCGCAAGCTAACCGGCTCAGTCCCAGGACTCGTTGGTGTGCCCTTCGCCGTGGCAGGTGCCCGTGCAGAGGCCGGCCGAGGTTCGCGAGACGCCGTAGCCGCTGAAGGCGATGTCCGGGCTGCCGTTGACGTGCAGCGCGGGGGTCGCGATGCTGGTCCCATTGGTCGTCGTGTCGTTGTGGCACTCCTGGCAGGTCAGGCCCTCGCGCAGGTGGTCCTCGTGCGCGCCGGACATCCGATCCCAGGCGTCGCGGCCCGAGGTCTGGTCGGGGTGGCAGCTGTCGCAGGAGAGCGGCGCGTCCGCCACGGTGACGCTGCCGTTGTTGCCCTGGCCGTTGCCATGACAGTACAGGTTGCTGCACGAGAGCGCCGCCGAGGTCCAGCTGGCGACGGGCGAGAGGCCCGCGCCGAACGTCAGCTCTGCCTGGCCGGGGGTGCTGTCGAAGAGGTGGCCCGCGCTGAGCACGTCGGTCGGCGTGGTGTGGCACTGGCTACATTCGAAGGCGGCGTGTGTGTTCTCTTCGACGTGGCGGGTGTGGGCCCCGAAGGCCGTGTCCGTCGTCTCGTCGAGGATGGACTCCGGAGGGGCGCCGGTGCTGTTGTCGACGCCGCCATGGCAGAAGGTGCAGTCGGTGCGCCACCCTGCGGGGTGACAGGAGTCGCAGGAGAGGCCCGCCCCACCGCTCAGGTCGGCGCCGTGGCAGTCGGTGCAGGTCTGCTCGTGCAGCTTGGCCTCCAGCCCGTGGACCGCCGGATCCTCGAAGCCGTCGGGGTGGTAGCTCCCGGTCGTGCCGGTGTCCGGGTCGGTGCACTCGTCGCTGGCCCCCTCGGCGATCCAGGTGGCGATCGCCTCGACCCGATCGGCGGACAGGCCGGAGGGCGGCGGCATCGCGCCTCCCTGGTCGGCGGCCTGGGTGCCCGACACCTTGGCCAGCAGGAAGCTGCTGTCGGTGTCCCCGGCGACGACCAGGGTCTGGCCGGCGTAGGTCGGGCTGGGGGCGCCGACCAGCGCGGCGTGGGGGTCGGTCTCCAGGTCGAGGCCGCCCGAGGGGTAGGCGGCTCCGTGGCAGGCGAGGCAGTCGGACTGGATGATCTGCTGGACGGCACACCAGGCCTGGTCCGGCAGGGTGCTGCCCCCGTCCGCGCCGCCGCCGTCTCCACCGCCGCCCTTGTGTCCATTGCTGAACTGGGTGTCGTCGCAGGCGAACAGGGCCAGGCTGAGGGAGACGATCAGGTTCGGGCGCACGGGAGCTCCAGGCGAGCGGATCTATTTCGCCGCCCCATGCCGGCGCTCGCTCAATGGTCCCAGGGCCGGTTGGAATGCTCCGTCCCATGGCAGGTGCCGGTGCAGCTGCGGTTGCCGTTCCACCTCATGTCGCTGGTGGAGAAGGCGAGGTCCTTGCTCCCGTTGACGTGCAGGGTCGGGCTGAGGATGCTGAGGCCGTCGGCGGTGGTCTCGCCGTGACAGTCCTCGCAGCTGGCCTCGCGCCCGAGGTGGGCCACGTGTCGGCCGGTCATCAGATCCCAGGCGGTCTGTCCCGAGCTGAGGTCGGGGTGGCAGCTGGCGCAGGAGAGGGGGGCCTGGGCCACCTCCACCGCGCCGTTGTCGCCCTGGCCGTCGCCGTGGCAGTAGAGGTTGCTGCAGCTCAGCGCCTCGGCCGACCAGCTGGCGGTGGGGGAGAGCCCGGCCTGGAAGTCCACCTCGGCCTGGCCGGGGCTGCTGTCGAAGAGGTGGCCCTCGCTCAGCGCGTCGGCAGGGCTGCGGTGACACTGCTCGCAGCCGTAGGCGCTGTGGGTGTTCTCCTGGACGTGGCGGGCGTGGACCCCGAAGGAGCTGTCCTCGGGCTCGCCGCGGATCGAGACGGGCGGCGCGCCGCTGCCCTCCTCGGCGCTGCCGTGGCAGAAGGTGCAGTCGGTGCGCCAGCCGGTGGGGTGGCAGCTGTCGCAGGAGAGGGCCGTGCCGCCGCCGAGGTCGGCGCCGTGGCAGTCGGTGCAGCTCTGCTCGTGCAGCTTGGCCTCCAGGCCGTGGACCAGCGGGTCGGCGAAGCCGGCGGGGTGGTGGCCCGCCGGGTCGGCCTCGGGATCGGTCGCCACCCCGCGGTGGCCGTTGCTCCACTCGGTGTCGTCGCAGGCGAGCAACGCGGGGCAGAGGAGGGCGAAGAAGACGATGGCGAGGCGCTGCGAACCCACGGACGCTCCAGGGAAGCCGACATGCTAACGTCGGCTCCATGGAAGGAAATCCGTATCGAGCCCCCGAGACGCCCCTGGATGGAGAGACCCTCTCGGGGGCCGACGACGGCGAGCTCGTCGCCCCCACCCTGGGCCGGCGCTGGCTGGCCTCCTTCATCGACAACATCATCATCGGGATCCCGATGGTGGTCCTCCTGGTCGCCGCCACCGCCCTGGCGGCCGAGCTGGAGGGCTCCGAGGACCTGGTCGGGATGATCGTCGGGCTGGGCTCGCAGGTCGGCATCGTCGCCGCGCAGGTCCTCTACGGGGCCCTCTTCGAGTCCTCCGGCTGGCATGCCACGCCCGGCAAGAAGCTGATGGGGCTGGTGGTGGTCGACGAGCAGGGCGGCTGGATCTCGGCACAGCGCTCCTTGGGCCGCTCGGCCTCCAAGTGCCTGGGGCTCTTCTTCTGCGGGCTGCTGGCCGCCTCGGTCCTCTTCGACACGCCGCGCCAGCGGGGCGTCTGGGACCGCATGGCCGGCACCCGGGTGATCGTGCGGCCCTTCCGCGGCGAAGGCTGAGGCGGGATGCGGCTGGACACGGTCCGCCAGATCGAGACGCCCGAGGGCGTGGTGCTGGAGCTGCGCGTGGCCGGGCCCTGGACCCGCGGGCTGGCCCTGGCGATCGACCAGGTCGTCCGGAGCATGGTGCTGAGCGTCGCGGCGGGGCCGCTGGCCTTCCTGGGCGAGGCCGGGATGGGCATGCTGCTGCTGCTGGCCTTCCTGATGGAGTGGCTCTACCCGGTCGTCTTCGAGCTACGCTTCGGCGGCGCCACCCCCGGCAAGACCGCCATGGGCCTGGCGGTGGTGATGGCCGACGGCACCCCGGTCACCCCGGCCGCGTCGCTGCTGCGCAACCTGCTGCGCTTCGCGGATCTGCTGCCGATGGGCTTCCTGTTGGGCCTGCTGACCATGTCCTTCGACCGCTCCTTCCGGCGCCTGGGAGACCTTGCCGCGGGGACGGTCGTCGTCCACCGCGAGCGCCTGCGTCCGGTCGGGGCCCTGCCCGAGGCCCGGCCCCTGGCCGTCCCGGCCGCCCTGCTGCCCGAGGAGCAGCGGGCCATCATCGCCTTCGCCACCCGCACCTCGACCTGGTCGCCCGAGCGCGCGCAGGAGCTGGCCTCGACGGTGCCGACCCTGGCGGGCAGCCCTCCGGGCGAGGCTGTCCGTCGGCTGCACGGCATGGCTCGCTGGCTGCAAGGTGATCGCGGATGAGGGCGGGCGGATGAGGGAGGACCGCTTCGTCCAGGTCCACCAGGCCGAGTGGGCGGCGTTGGCCGCCACGCTGGATGGCCTGGACGGCCAGAAGGGTCCCGCGGGCCGGCCCCCGGGGGATCCCGCCGCGCTGCCCGCGGCCCTGCGTCGCATCAGCCAGCAGCTCTCGCTGGCCCGGCATCGAGGCTACACCCCCGCGCTGGTCCAGCGCCTGCACGAGCTGGCCATGCGCGGCCATCTGCGGCTGTACCGGCCGCGCCTGGACCTCGCCCAGCGGCTGCGCGACCTCGTCTCGGTCGAGATCCCCCAGGCCGTGCGGCGGGAGGGCTGGCTGGTCCTGCTCGGCCACCTGCTGTTCTACGGCCCGCTCCTGGCGGTCTTCGTGGTGATCCGACTGGACCCCTCGGCGGTCGGCCTGGTCCTGGATCCGCTGACGGTCCTGACGCTGGAGGCCATGTACGATCCTGCGGGCGAGCACTTCCTGCGCGAGCGCGAGGTCGACAGCGATCTGCTGATGTTCGGCTTCTACATCTGGAACAACGTCGGGATCGGCTTCCGCACCTTCGCCTCGGGGGCCGCCCTGGGCCTGGGCCCGGTCTTCTTCCTGGCCTACAACGGCGTCCACATCGGCGCCGTCGCCTCGCACCTGCACAACGTCGGCATGGGCGGGACGCTCTCGGCCTTCGTGGTCGGCCACGGCAGCTTCGAGCTGACCGCGATCGTGCTCTCGGGCGCGGCGGGCGCCCGCCTGGGGCTCGGCCTGCTGGCGCCGGGCCCTTACAGCCGAGGAGAGGCCCTGCGCCGCTCCGCCCTGCGGGCCCTGCCCATCGTCCAGGGCGCCGGCCTGATGCTGGTCGCCGCCGCCGTGGTCGAGGCCTTCTGGTCCTCCTCGTCGACCGTCCCCGACCCGCTCAAGTACGCCGTCGGCGCGGCCCTCTGGCTGCTGGTCTACGCCTGGCTGCTGCTCGGAGGCCGTCGTGCGCATCGATGACCTGCAGGTCGAGCTCCGCGAGCGCACGGCCTGGGAGGCCGCCGACCTCGGCGTGCGCATGGTCCGGGACTGGGCGGGCTCGGTCTGGGGGGCCTGGGCGGCCTTCGTCCTGCCGCTGCACCTGCTGCTCTGCCTGCTGGCCTGGGTGGCGCCGGGGACCGCCTTCCTGCTGACCTGGCTCACGCTGCCGCTGGCCGAGCGGGTCGTGCTCTTCGTGCTCTCCCGCCGGCTCTTCGGGGCCCGGCCGCGCCTGGGCGAGCTGGCCAGCGGCCTCCTCCAGCACGGCCGCGCCGGCCTGCTGGCCGATCTCAGCCTGCGCCGCGTCTCGCCCGCTCGGGTCTTCCTGCTCCCGGTCGCGCTGCTGGAGGGGCTCACCGGAGCCCGGGCCCGCCAGCGCCGCCGCGACCTGCTGCGACGGCAGGAGCTGGCCCTGTGGGGGCTGGGCCTGGCCAGCTTCGTGGCCGAGCTGGGCACCCTGGCCGGCCTGTTCACCTTCGCGAGCTGGCTCATGCCCGGCGACGGCCTCTCCAACCTGGAGGCAATGCTCGACGGGCTGGTCGACGACGCCAGCCTGGCCCTGGCGCTGGCCATGCCCGCCTTCTGCCTGGGCTGGGCCTTGATCGTCCCCCTGCGGGTCGGCAGCGCCTTCGCCCTCTACATCCAGCGACGGACCGCGCTGGAGGGCTGGGATGTCGAGCTGACCTTCCGCCGCCTCGCCCAGCGCCTGAGCCCGCTGCTGGCCCTGCTGCTGTTGCTGGCCGGAGCGCCCGCCGCCGCCGGGACCAATCCTGCCGCCGGGACCAATCCTGCCGCCGGGACCCATCCTGCCGCCGGGACCCTCCCCGCCGAGCAGGAGCAGGCCCTGCGCGAGGGGCTGGCCGAGGTGCTGGCCGACGAGGACTTCGGTGGCACGAGGACGGTCCGGCAGTGGCGGGCGAGGTGGGAGCTGCCCGATCAGGCCGGGTCGACGCCAGAGCTGCCCGGCGCGGGCTCGCTGCTGGGGCTGCTGGCCCAGGTCGGGCTGGCCCTGCTGATCGGCGCCGCCATCCTGGGGCTCCTGTACGCCATCCTGGGGCGCGATCGGCGCTGGAGGCCGCGGGCCGAGGTGGAGGCGGTCGGCGGCCCGCAGTTCGGAGCGCTGGGAGAGGAGCGCCTGGCCCTGCCGGCCGAGCCGGCCCAGCGCGCCTGGGCCCTGTGGCTGGAAGGCCGCCACGCGGAGGCCCTGGGCTTGTTGTACGCCGCTGCCGTCCACCACCTCGTCACCGTGCGCGGCCTGGAGCTGCCGGACAGCGCCACCGAGGGAGACTGCCTGCGCCGGGCGCGCCGCAGCCTGCCCGCTCCGACCACCGCCTACCTGGCGCGCCTGACCCGCGCCTGGCAGCGCGTCGCTTACGCCCACCGCCTCGTCCCCGACGAGGAGATGGCCGCCCTGGTGCGGGACTGGCCCGAGCTGAACGCGGGTCCCCGATGACGGAGAACCCGACCGGGAACTCTGCCGAGATCCAGACGAGGCGCCTGCTGGTCCTGGCCCCCGCCCTGCTGCTGGGGCTGGCGGTCGTCGCCTTCTTCGTGGTCTTCGAGCGCGTCGACGTCGAGAGCGCCCGCTCGCCCTCGCGGATGGCCCTGCTCAACCCGGCCCTGGCCCTGCAGCGCACGCTGGACCGGCAGGGGCTGCCCTCGCAGGCCCGCTTCGGGCTGGGCAGCGTGCCTCCCTCGGACCGGCTGGTCTACCTGCCGGAGGTCTCTGCCGAGCGCTGGGACGAGCTGCGGCCCCGGCTCGCCCCCTGGGTCGAGGAGGGCGGGCGCCTCGTCCTCGGCCTGAGCCCCGAGGAGGAGGAGCGGCTGGAGCTGTACGACTGGCTCGGCCTCGCCATCCAGGAGAACCCCCTGCAGGTGGAGCGCGAGCCCGACGAGGCCCTGGAGCTGTACGCCGGAGGCCTCCCCCCCCGCCGGGTGCAGCTGCCCGGCACCGATGAGCTCTGGCTGAGCGAGGACGCACCCCACGCCGTGCGGCGCGAGTGGTTCGACATCGCCGGCCGCCGCCGCGCGATCACCCTGGAGGTCGGGCAGGGCCGGGTGACCGTGCTGCTGGACGCCTCGCCCCTGGAGAACGCGCAGATCGCCCGCCAGGATCACATCCTCTGGGCGGCCGATCTGTTCGAGCTGGTGGATCCGCCTGCCGGAGTGCTGGTCGTGCTGGAGGGAGGGGTGGATCGCAGCCTGCTCTCCCTGGCCTGGGCCTACCTCCGACCGCTGCTGGCCAGCCTCGCCCTGCTGCTGGCGCTGGCCATCGCCCGGGCCAACGCCCGCCTGCTCCCCCCGCGCGCGGCCCCCGCGGCTGTCCGGCGGGATCTGCTCGAACACATGGCCGCCGCCGGGCGGTTCTTGTGGGAGCGGGGCCTGCTGACCGACCTGCTGGGCCCGGCCCGCCGCGCGGTGCCCGGCGCTGACGCGCTGCCCCTCCCCTCGGACGAGCGCTCGCTGGTGGCCACCGTCCGCGCCCTTCAAGAACAATGGAGATCCCGATGAGCGCTGTCTTGGACCCGAGCTCCGCCACCTCTCAGCTGGCCGCCCTGCGCGCCGAGGTCCTCAAGGTCGTCCACGGCCAGGACGAGGCCGTCGATCACCTGCTGGCCACCTTCCTGGCCGGCGGCCATGCCCTGCTGGAGGGCGTGCCCGGGATGGGCAAGACCCTGATGGTCCTGGCCCTGGCCCGGGCCTGCGGGGGGCGCTTCTCGCGCATCCAGTTCACGCCCGACCTGATGCCCAGCGACGTCACCGGCCACGCCATGCTCGACCCGGAGACGCGCCGCTTCCGCGTGCGCAAGGGCCCCGTCTTCGCCAACCTGCTGCTGGCGGACGAGATCAACCGCGCCCCCGCCAAGACCCAGGCCTCGCTGCTGGAGGTGATGCAGGAGCAGCAGGTCACGATCGAGGGCGAGGCCCACCTCCTGCCGCCGCCCTTCCTCTGCCTGGCCACCCAGAACCCGATCGAGCAGGAGGGCACCTACCCCCTGCCCGAGGCGCAGCTCGACCGCTTCCTGCTGAAGATCTGCATGGACTACCCCAGCGCCGAGGCCGAGCAGCGGGTCGTGCAGGCCGTCACCCTGGGGCGGGTCGCGCAGGGCTTGGACGTCGAGGCCGTGCGGCAGGTGATCGACCCGGCCGGGGCCGTCTCGCTGCAGGCCGCCGCCGCCGCGGTGACCGTCGACGATCGGGTCATCGAGTACGCCGTGCGGCTGGTGCGGGCCACCCGGCAGCGGCCCGGCATCGCCGTGGGCGCCGGCACCCGCGGGGCCATCTCCCTGGTCCGGGCCGGCCGCGCCCTGGCCCTGATGGAGGGCCGCGACTTCTTGACCCCCGACGACATCAAGGGCATCGTCCTGCCGGCCCTGCGGCACCGGATCGTCCTGGCCCCCGAGCTGGAGATCGAAGGCCAGGGGGCCGACGAGGTGCTGGAAGCCGTCGTCGAGTCGGTGGAGGCGCCGCGCCGATGAGGCCGACCCGGCTCTCGCTGGTCCTGGCGGGGCTGCTGGCCCTGCTGGGCCTGCTCGCCAGCATCTGGGCGGCGCTGCTGCCCGTGCTGGCCGGGGGCACGCTGCTGCTCTGTGTGCTGCTCCTGGTCGAGGCCCTCCGCCTGCGCCGCCGGCCGCTGCCGACCCTCTCCCGGCGCCTGCCCTCGGCCCTGGCCCTGGGCGAGGCCCACACCTACACCCTGCGGGTGGAGAACCCCAGCGCGCGCCCGCTGAGGCTGGAGCTGCACGACGAGGCGCCCGAGGTCCTGGGCCTGAGCGGCTGGCCGCAGTCGGTCGAGCTGCCGGCGCGCGGCTTCGTCGAGCTGCGGGCCCGGCTGCAGCCCACCCAGCGAGGCCGCTTCGAGCTGCCGGCCGTCCGCCTCGCCCTGGCCGGGGGCCTGGGCCTCGCCGACCGGATCCTGCGCCTGCCCCTGCCGCGGCCCGTCCAGGTCCTGCCCGACTTCAAGGCGGTCGCCCGCTACGCCCTGCTGGGGGTGGACCGCCGCAACGCCGCCCTGGGCGTCCACCTGCGCCGCCGCCGCGGCACCGGGATGGAGTTCCACCAGCTCCGCGACTTCCGGGAGGGCGACAGCCTGCGTCAGATCGACTGGAAGGCCGTCTCACGCCGGGACCGCCTGATCAGCCGCGACTACCGCGAGGAGAGCGACCAGCAGGTCATCCTGATGCTGGACATGAGCCGCCGGATGCGCGCCCTGGACGGTCCCGTCACCCACTTCGACCGGGTCCTGGACAGCGCCCTGCTGCTGGCCTGGGTGGCCTTGCGGCAGGGCGACGCCGTCGGCGTACAGACCTGGAGCGGGCCCGATCGCTGGCTGCCTCCCCAGAAGGGCGGCGGGGCCATGAACGTCCTGCTCGACCGCGTCTTCGACCTCCAGCCCACCTTGGAGCCCAGCGACCCGGCCCAGGCTGCGCGGCGGCTCGCCTCTCGCCAGAAGCGGCGGGCCCTGGTCGTCCTCCTCACCAACCTGCGCGACGACGACGCCACCGCCCTGCCCGAGGCCTTCGCCCCCCTGCGGGGGAGGCACCTGGTCCTGGTGGCCAGCCTGCGCGAGGCGGCCCTGGATCAGCGTCTCCGCGAGCCCGCCCAGGACCTGGACGAGGCGCTCAGCGTCGCCGCCACCTTCGGCTACCTGGAGCAGCGCCAGGCCGCCCACGCCCGGGTGCGGCGGGCGGGGATGCACGTCCTGGACGTCACCCCGGCGGAGCTGCCGGCCGCCCTGGTGCGGCGCTACATGGACTTCAAGCGGGCCGGGGTGCTCTGATGGATCTCTGGTACCTTCTTGGCGTGGGGGGGCTGACGCTGGCGTCCTTGGCGGCCGGCTGGTTCACCGCCTCCCGCCACGCCGGGAAGGTCGAGCTGCGCGTCCGGCAGGGCCTGGAGCCGCTGGGCCTGCGGGTCCGCGGTCGCAGCTTCGGCGAGACGGCCTGGGCCGAGGGCGAGCTGGAGGGGGTCCCGCTGGAGGTGGCCTACACCGAGCCCAGCCCGCAGGTGCGCAACGAGGTGCCGATCCCGGTGCAGGCCAGCCTGCGGATCGTCGCCCGGGTCGCCGGGACGCTGCCCGAGGGCCTGGAGCTCTGTTCGCAGGACTTCGCCCAGGAGATCCTGCTGGGCATGGGGGCGAAGGAGATCCAGATCGGCCACGCCCAGCTCGATCACCTGCTGCGCATCCAGGGCAAGGACGAGCGCCTGGTGCGCGCCTTCCTGCTGGGGCCCGAGGTGGCCGACGCCTTGCTGCGGGTGGCGGGCAACACCCGGGTGGATCTCAGCCTGAAAGGCCAGCGGCTGGAGGTGAAGCAGAAGGCGACCGACCGGATCGAGCCGGCCGCGACCGTCCAGGCCGTGGCCCGCCTCGCCCGGGTGCTGGGAGAGGCCCAGGACGGACCCTGGCGTGAGACCGCCCGCGCCCGCAACCTGAGGCTGTCCGCCTCGGGTTCGGAGGGCGGCTGGGCCCTCGCCGGGCGGGTCGCCGAGGTCGATCTGAAGGTCCAGCTCGGCTTCGAGCGGGAGTCCACCGAGCGCAGGCAGACGCGGATCCACGCCAGCATCGAGCCGCCGCTGCCCGGCGGGCTGCGCCTGCGGCTGGCCAGCGGGGCCCGGGGGGGCCTCTCCACCGGCAACCCCATCCTGGACCAGCTCGTCGACGTGCAGGCCACCGACCCGGCGGCGGCGCTGGCCCTGCTGGCCGACGAGGCGCTGATCGAGCCGTTGATGGCCCTGCTGCACGGGCACCCGGGATCGTACATCCACCCCCGGGGCCTGGTGCTGGTGGCCCCGGGCTGGCTCTGCGAGGAGCTGCTGGCGGCGATCGACCTGGCGGTGGAGCTGGCGGGGGAGCTGGGG
>ERZ761602.3269-NODE-3269-length-23258-cov-6.039391_pt1 | contig 23258 bp, 23 predicted proteins | sample MGYA00512165_ERZ761602 | MGnify/ENA primary metagenome ERZ761602 (study PRJEB28899, sample SAMN02445085) | bioreactor sludge metagenome | biome: EBPR sludge; isolation source: Thorneside wastewater treatment plant | place: Australia: Brisbane, Thorneside...
GCTAGGTGGTTGACGTCAGACGTTCGCCGTCAGTTGCCCAGGCTGGGCAGCTCAGCCGTGATGCCGTCGGCCCACCAGTACATGCAGTACTGGCATTCCAGGCCGGGCGCGCCGGGCGGGAACTGGTCGATGTCGGCCTGGGTGATGCGCTCACCGGCCGGCACAATCGTCTTGCCGGTGTTGTCCACCACCGGGCCGGCGAAGACGTCGAAGCGCGTGAACTTGCCGGCCAGTGCGTCGGCCAGCGTGTCCTTCACCAGCTGCAGGTCTTCGGGCGCGATGCCTTCCACACCGGGCTGCGGCGTCTGGCCTTCCATGAAGCCGAACAGGCCCATGGCGCCGGCGTCCGCGCCGAAGTACTGGAAGCCAGCCTGGTAGGTGCCGGCCTTGATGTCGGCCGCGATCTGCGCGTAAACCGGGCCCCAATTCCAGTAGATCGAGGTCAGGCAGCCGCTCTTGGTGCAGTTGCCGAACCAGTCGTAGTTGACGCCCCACTTGCCCTTCTCGGTCGCCACGTCGCCGGCGGCCGGCGTATCCGCGCCGGTGAAGACCACCTGCGCGCCGGCGTCGAAGAGCGAGGCGGCCGCTTCCTTCTCAATCACCGGGTCGTGCCAGGTGTTGATCCAGCGCACGTCCATGGTGCACTCCGGGCAGGTGCGCTTGGCGCCGAGCATGATGGCGTTGCCCAGGCGCAGTTCCTCCGGGATGGGGAAGGTGGCCATGTAGCCGATCTTGGGGTTGCCGTCGGCCTTGGCGCGCGCCCCGGCCAGCATGCCGGCCAGGTACTTGAAGACTTCCATCTCGCCGAACAGGTTGCCGAAGTTCGTGCCGTTGGACTTGTAACCGGTCAGATGGATAAACATCGCGTCCGGGAATTCACCGGCCACCACTTCCATGGGGTCCATGTACCCGAACGACGTGCCGATGATCAGGTCGAAGCCCTTGCGGGCCAGGCTGCGGAAGACCTGCTCCGAGTCCGCGCCTTCGGGCACGAGTTCGACGTAGGCCACATGGGTGTCCGGAACGTTCTGCTCGACGTACAGCAGGCCCTCGTAGTGGGCCTGGCTCCAGCCGCCGTCGTCGTGCGGGCCGATCAACACCATGGCGATGTTGAACTTGCCTTCCTCGATCGCCGGGATCTGGAGTTCGCCGCCGCTGTCCGGGGCGGCGGTCGGTTCGGCGGCTGTGGCCTGCGGGGCGGCGGTCGGCGTGGCCGCCGGTTGGCAGGCGGTGACTAGCAGAGCCAGGCTGGCGAACAGGCTCGCCAGGCGCCAGAGTTTCGAATGCATGACGTGCTCCTCCTCATTGAGCAATGGCCAGGGTCCTCGGAAAAGGGGGGAGTGACGAAGCAGCTGGGCGGCGGCACCTCCTTTCACACGCGACAAGCGGCGGTCTCAATTGGGCAGGCCCACAACGGAACAGGCTTATTGTAGTAAGCGCTGTTTAGCCGGCTAGTGGCGGAAATCACCAATTTTGACGTCTGGCCTTTGGATTGTGCGCGCAGGAACGATTGACTTCCCATTATAGGGTGGATCAATCTACCCGCAAAACGGACGGCGCGCGTGGGTGCAGTTGCCGGCGGGGGCTTAAGTCAGGCCCCCTCGACTTCGTGCCCAAAGCTCCGTGTTGGGGCGGGATGCCGGCCCCTGCCGCGGCCTGTCCCCCGAGCGTGAGCGAGCGGGCGCAAGGCGAGGGGCCGGCGATCAATCCCAAATCCACCCGAGCGTGTCAGGGTTGGGGCGGCGGGGCCGCGCTGGGCGCGAGTTTGTCCGCCAGCTCGGCGCGGCGATGGATCAGTTGCGGCAGGCAGTCCGGACAAATCCACAGTCCGCGGCCTTGGTAACGCCAGGCCATCAGCGGGACCTCGTGCTCGGTGCGGTTACAGCTCAGGCAGTGGACATCAGATTGAGGGGTCATCGGGCGCTTCCGTGGGAGGTTGGGGGCGTTGGATGTGGGCGCGGAGCTGGCGGATCGCCTGATCCAGCGCTTCGCCGGTCGCTTCAAGTTGCGAGGCCAGGTCCGGCGGCACGCTGTCCTCCACGGCACTCAGCACCGCGCTGGCCGCGAATAAGGTCTGGATGGCGTCGTCGTTGAGCTGCCGGCTGATCTCGACGTGCTCACGTGCGGCCGCCAGCAGCGCCGCCTGCCGTTCGGCGGCCTCGCGCGCCTCCAGCCAGCGGCTGAGCAGCTCCAGCGCCACGTACGTCAGCAGCGGCCCGATCGTGCCAAAGACGACGATTTCGACCGTGAAGTGGACGTCGGCGCCCAGGCGGTCATGCACCCAGCGCGCCGGGCCCAACTCATACAGGCACACCACGATCACCAGGCCGACCGGCACCCAGCGCTTCAGTGTCTGCACTTGCCGGCGCAGCGTTGGTAACGAGGTCGTTACGTCGGATCCGTTCTTAGGGTTGCCTTTCGCCCGGCCCCGCAACAGGTCAAGCATTAGATAATCATGGTCGAATTCATCGGTTACCGGCGATAGTTGAAAGTCATATTCTCGTGATGACGTTTGTCATGGTTCTCCGGCCGTGGCGCCCGGAGTCCGCCTGCGGGACCGTCCTGGGCGGCCGCATGACCCCTGTCATACCCCCGCCGGCGTGATCCTTCAATAATGGGGTTGGCTTTATCGGATTTTCGCCCATCGCAGAAGGAGACCCCCCATGAAGAAACACCTGCTCTCGGTCGGTCTGGCCCTGATGCTCATCTTGAGCGCTTGCGGCCAGCAGCCCAAGGCGACGCCTTCGGCCGGCGGCGGCCTGCCGGCGGACGCCGCCGCGGTCGCCCAGGAGCGCGGCCTGACACCCGACGACATCTACGCCGCGGTCAAGACCTACATGCCGTCCGGCCAGACTGATCCCTACATTATGATCTCGTCCGGCGGCCAGAGCGGCCAGGTGTATGTGATCGGCGTGCCGTCCATGCGCATCCTCAAGGAGATCGCGGTCTTCACGCCGCAGTCCTGGCAGGGCTACGGCTACGGCGGCTCCGGCGATGCGGTCCTGGCCAGCGGCTTCATGCCGGATGGCTCGGAGATCAAGTGGGGCGACACGCACCACCCGAACATCTCCGAGACGAACGGCGAGTACGACGGCGAATTTGCCTTCATCAACGATAAGGCCAACGCCCGTCTGGCCGTCATCAGCCTGAAGGACTTCGAGACCAAGCAGATCGTCAAGAACCCCAACACCATCAGCGACCACGGCGGCGCCTTCGTGACGCCGAACACCGAGTACGTGGTGGAAGGCCCGCAGTACGGCGTCCCGCTGGGCTGGGAATACGCCCCGATCGAAGCGTACGCCGACCAGTACCGCGGCCTGATCACGTTCTGGAAGTTCGACCGCGTGGCCGGGCGCGTGGACCCGAGCCAGTCGTTCCAGATTGAGCTGCCGCCCTACTGGCAGGACCTGTGCGACGCCGGCAAGCTGGTCAGCGATGGCTGGTTCTTCTGCAACTCGTTCAACACCGAGTTGGCCACCGGCGGCGTCGAGGCCGGCCAGCCGCCCTTTGAGGCCGGCACCACCAAGAACGACACCGACTATCTGCACATCTTCAACTGGAAGAAGGCCGCGGAGGTCTTCCAGGCCGGCAAGACTGAGACCATCAACGGTATGGCCGTGATCTCGCTGCAGACGGCCATCGACGAGGGCCTGCTGTTCTTCGCCCCGGAGCCCAAGAGCCCGCACGGCGCCGACGTCACCCCCGGCGGTGAGTACATCATCGTGGGCGGCAAGCTGGACCCGCACGTCACAGTCTACTCCTTCGCCAAGATCCAGGCCGCCATCCAGGCCGGCGGCCTGCAGACCGATCAGTACGGCGTGCCCGTGATCCCGCTCGACCAGGTCATGGAAGCCCAGGTGGAGCTCGGCCTGGGACCGCTGCACACGGTTTTCGACGACAAGGGCTACGCCTACACCTCGCTGTTCCTGGACTCGGCTGTGGCGCGCTGGACGCTGGGCGGCCCGTACGACGAGAAGAACCCGGAGGACGGCTGGACGCTGGTCCAGAAGCTGCCGGTCCAGTACAACATCGGCCACATCACCGCGGCCGAGGGCGACACCGCTTCGCCGGACGGCCAGTATGTGGTGGCCCTCAACAAGTGGAGCATCGACCGCTTCGCCAACATCGGCCCGCTGATGCCGCAAAACTTCCAGCTGGTGGATATCAGCCGGACCGGCGACCAGATGAAGGTGCTCTACGACATGCCCATCGGCATGGCCGAGCCGCACTACGCCCAGATGATCAAGGCCGACAAGCTCAAGGCCTGGCAGGTCTACCCCGAGATCGGCTGGAACCCGGAGACCAACAGCGTCGACCCCAACGCCATCACCAGTGAAGAAGAGGCGCGCGTCGAGCGCAACGGCAGCGAGGTCGAGATCTGGATGTCGGTCATCCGCTCGCACTACAAGCCGGAGCGCATCGACCTCCAGCAGGGTGACCACGTCGTCTGGCACCTGACCAGCCTGGAGCGCACGCCGGACGCCACGCACGGCTTTGCGCTCTCCGGCTACAACATCAACCTGAGCCTGGAGCCCGGCGAGACGCAGACGATCGAGTTTACGGCCAACCAGTCTGGCACGTTCACCTACTATTGCACCGAGTTCTGCTCGGCCCTGCACCTGGAGATGATGGGCTACCTGACGATCAAGCCGTAGCGTGAGGCGGGCAGGGGCGCCGAGGCCTCCCCAGCGTCCCTGCCCCCTTGCTCCGGATGGTCTGGCTTGGAGATTGTCATGAAGTTATTCAACCTCGACCCCGACGTCAAAGTCCTTCTGCCGGATGGCAGCACCCGGCAGCTGCTGGATTACCTGCTGCCCAGCGCCCTGTTGATGGTGGCCGCGCTGCTGCTGGTGACGTCGATGTTCGTGCCCTACTGGAGCATGACCATGACGGCGCCCCAGTACCCCAAGGGCCTGAAGGTGGACGTGTACGTGACGCACCTGGCCGGCGATGTGCGCGAGATCGACGAGCTCAACCATTACCTGGGCATGCCGCCGCTGGACGAGGGCGGCCAGTGGGAGCGCTCGATAGCGCCATTCGCGTTGGCGGCGCTGGGGCTGCTGCTGGCGGCGGGCGTGTTCGTCCACAACCAGTGGGCGGCGCTGCTGGCTCTGCCAGTGCTCGGCTACCCGCTCGTCTTCCTGGCCGACCTGTGGATCATCCTGTACCAGTACGGCCACAGCATTGACCCCAACTCGGCGCTCGGCGGCGCCATCGACCCCTTCACGCCGCCGCTGTGGGGCGAGGGCAAGGTCGGCCAGTTCGGCACCATCGCCAACTGGGAGTTTGGGCTGTGGCTGGCCTGCGGCGCGGCCGCCGTGGTGTTGCTGGCCCTGTGGTTCCATCGCGCCGCCTATAAGCCGATCGTGGACGCGCGGCGGGCCGTGGCCGGCGGCCGGCTGTCGGCGACGAGTTCGCGGTGACCAAGCTTCAGTCGTTGGCGAGTTGTGCGCGAGGCGGACGATGAGCCACTTCTTTCGGAGACTGACCGGGATCGGGCTGGCCGTGCTCGTGGGTCTGACGTCTGGGGCGCTCACCGTGCCGGCGGCAGCCCAAGGGCCTTTGCCGACGCCGCCCCTGATCGTGTCCCCGGCCGGGCCGTACACGTCTATCGAGGCGGCCCTGCGCGCCGCGCCGCCCGGCGCCACCATCGAGGTCCACGGCGGCACCTACCCGGCGCTGGTGGTGACGCAGACGGTGACGCTGGTCGGCGTAGACTGGCCGGTCCTGGACGGCGGCGGGCAGGGGACGGTAGTCACCCTGGCGGCGCCCGGCAGCGTCCTGCGCGGCTTCGAGGTGCGCGGCAGCGGCGACGAGCCGGACCGCGACCATGCCGGCGTGACTGTGACGGCCTCGGACGTACGGGTGGAAGGCAACCGCCTGCGCGAGGTGCTCTTCGGCGTGTTCGTGGCCCAGGCGGACCGGGTGGTGGTGCGCGGCAACGACATCACCGGCAAGGCCAAGTACGACGAGGCGCGCCGCGGCGACGCCATCCGCCTGTGGTACGTCACCGACACGCTGGTGGAGGGCAACACCGCCCACGAGGTCCGTGACCTGGTGGTCTGGTACTCGCGCGGCGTGATCCTGCGCGGCAATACCGTCACGCACGCGCGCTACGGCGTGCACCTGATGTACGCCGACGAGACCCTGGTGGAGGGCAACCACTTCCGCGACAACTCGGTCGGCATCTACACGATGTACTCCGACGAGGTGCGCGTGCTCAACAACGAACTGAGCGGCCAGCGCGGCCCGAGCGGCTACGCGTTGGGCTTCAAGGACGCCGACAACGTCGAGGTGGCCGGCAATCTCCTGGTGGACAACCGCGGCGGCCTGTTCGTGGACGCCGCGCCGTTCAGCCCGCAGGGCTACGCGCGCTTCCACGACAACATCCTGGCCTTCAACGACGTGGGCGTCATCGTGCTGACCTCGGTGCGCCGGGCCGAATTCACAGACAACACGTTCTGGGAGAACCTTGAGCAGATGGCTGTCCAGGGCGGCGGCGACCTGAGCCAGGCCAACGTCTGGCACGGCAACTATTGGAGTGACTACAACGGCTACGACGCGGACGGCGACGGCGTCGGCGACACGCCCTATCGAGCCGAGCGCTTCTTTGAGGGCCTGACCGACCGCGAGCCGCTGCTGCGCGCCCTGATCTACAGCCCGGCGGCCCAGGCCATCGAGTTCGCCGGCGCCGCGCTGCCCCTCTTCCGGCCGCAGCCCAAGTTCACCGACCCGGCCCCGCGCCTCCAGCCGGCCGCCTTGCCGCCGCTCAGTTCGGCGTCCAGCGCGGACGGCGCCATGCTGCCAGCCGCGGTAGGGCTGCTGGCCCTGGGCGGCGGCGGGCTGACCTTAGGAGCTTTCATGCCCAAGCGCAGAATCACGGCCGCTCCGGCGCCCCAGGCGGCGCGGGAAGAGGCGGCGCCCAGCCTGGCGATCCGGGGCCTCACCAAGCGCTACGGCCAGGCGACGGTGCTGACGGATGTCTCGTTCACGGCCGCACGCGGCGAGGCCATCGCCCTGTGGGGGGCCAACGGCGCCGGGAAGAGCACGCTGATCAAGGCCTTGCTCGGCCTGGTGGACGCGGAGGGCGAGATCACGGTGGCCGGCCATGACCTACGGCGCGCCGGCAAGGCGGCGCGCCGCCAGATCGGCTATGTGCCCCAGGACGTGGCCTTCTACGAGCAGTCTGTGGAAGCGACGTTGGCCTTTTTCGCCCGGCTGAAAGCGGCGCCGGCCGCGCGGGCGCCCGAGTTGCTGCAACGCCTGGGCCTGGCCGAGCATGCGCGCAAGCCTGTGTCCGCGCTGTCCGGGGGCCTGCGCCAGCGTCTGGCCCTGGCCGTGGCGCTGTTGGCCGACCCGCCGGTGTTGTTGCTCGACGAACCGACGGCCAACCTGGACGCGCACGCCCAGCGTGATTACCTGGCCCTGCTGGCCACGCTCTGCCGCCAGGAGCACAAGACGATCCTGTTTGCGTCCCATCGCCTGGAGGAAGTGGAGCTGCTGGCGCACCGCGTGGCGGTGCTGGAGCACGGCCGGCTGGTGGGCCTGGTCTCACCGGTGGACCTGCTGACCACGCTCATGCCCTATCTCAAGCTCACGGTGTGGGTGCCCGAGGCGGAACGGCCGGCCGCCCTGGCGCGCTTCACCGGCGCCGGCTTCAACGCTCATCTGAACGGCCGTGGCACGGTGGTGGTGGAGGTGCGGGCGGAGGCGAAGTTGGCGCTGCTGCGGCTGATGCAGGACATGCCGGTCCAGGATTTCGAGATGGAGCGAGGCGGGCTATGGAAGCAAGGCTGATCTGGACGATCGCCCAGCGCGAGCTGCGCGAAGCGCTGCGCAACAAGTGGCTGCTGTTTTACGCGCTGGGCTTTGCGGCGCTGGCGTTCGCGCTTTCCAGCGCCAGCCTGGCCGCCTCCGGGTACGGCGGGTTGGGGGGCTTCGGCCGCACGGCGGCCAGCCTCATCAACGCCCTGCTGCTGTTCGTGCCGCTGCTGGGCCTGAGCCTGGGGGCGGCCAGCCTGGCCGGGGACCGCGAGCGCGGCACACTGCTGTATCTGCTGTCCCAGCCGGTCAGCCGCGGCGAGGTGTTCGCGGGCAAGGCCCTGGGCGCCGCGCTGGGCATGACCAGCGCGCTGGGCGCGGGCTTCGGCCTGGCGGGGCTGGCTCTAGCCACTCTCGGTGACGGGCAGGGCGGGGCCTTCTTGGGGTTGGCCGGCTACACACTGCTGCTGGCGCTGGTGACGCTCGGCCTGGGCTTTCTGATCAGCGCCTTCACGCGCAAGAGCGCCACCGCCCTGGGCGCGGCGCTGATCGTGTGGCTGGGCCTGGTCTTCTTCAGTGACCTGGGCCTGGTGGGCGCCACGCTGGCACTGCGCCCGACGCCGGCCGCGCTCCTGGCCATGCTGCTGGCCAACCCGCTGCAGGTCTTCAAGCTCGGCGCCATCTTCAGCCTGCGCGCCACGCTGGACACGCTCGGGGCGGCCGGGCAATACGCGGTCTATCGATTTGGCGAGACGCTCCCGGTGCTGCTGGGCGGCCTCCTGGCCGCCTGGGCGGCGGCGGCGTTCGCGCTGGCTTTCGCCGTTTTCACGCGCCGAGGTGATGCATGAAACTCTCCCGTCGCCGCTTCCTGTTGTGCGCGGCCTGCGCCGGCGCTGGCGCCGTGCTGGCCGCCTGCGCGCCGCGCACCACCGCGCCGCAGCCGCCCGAGATTGCTTACGGCCTGGACACGTGCGACGGCTGCGGCATGGTCATCAGCGAGCCGCGCTTTGCCGGCGCGCTGCGCCTGGAGGACGGACGCGCGCACAAGTTCGACGACCTGGGCGACATGCTCGTGTATCACCTCGACCGGCCGAACCTGAAAGTGGCGGCCTGGTTCGTGCACGACTTCTACACGGAAGCCTGGACGCGCGGCGAGGCGGCGTTCTACGTGGCCAGCGACACGATCGCGTCGCCGATGGGCCACGGCTTGGCCGCCTTCGCGGCCCGTGACGCAGCTGAGACTTTTGCGCGTTCCGAGTGCGGGGACACGGACTGTCCGGTCCTCGATTTCGAGGGGCTGCGCGCCCATGTTCACATCAACTTGCACGGCTGATTTCGCGGCCGGGCTGTGTCGGTGGTCGACCCTTCTATCCGTCTGATCACCAAGGAGTAAGACATGTCCAAGCGTAATGTGTTTCTGGCCGTTCTGGCGGTCACGGCCGCGCTGCTGAGTGCGGCTTGCGGCGGCGCCCCAGCCAGCGGCGGCGGCTCCGGCCAGGTGTCCGAGGAGGCCCAGGGTTTTGCCAGGCTGACCGGCGACCCGGCCCCGGGCAAGGCTGGGTTCGACTCCACCTGTGTTTCCTGCCACGGACCGGACGCCACCGGGATCGTCGGCCTGGGCAAGGACCTGACCACTAGCGAGTGGACGCGCAGCCAGGCCGACGCCGAGCTAATCCTGTTTCTGACCAAGGGCCGGCCGGCCAGCGATGCGCTGAACACCACCGGGGTGGATATGCCGCCGCGCGGCGGCAACCCGGCGCTCAAGGACCAGGATCTGGCCGACATCGTCGCTTACGTGCGTTCGCTGCAGAAGTAGTCCCGCGCCAGTTCCAGACAGCGAGGACGAATCATGGCTGAGACGTCGTGTCCGCCCGCCGGGGATGAGCGCGTTGACGCCCGCACCGGGCTGCCGCTGCCCGATCCCTTCCCGGAGTACATTCGCTGTCCGCACTGCGGCGAGCCGGAGGTGGAAGTCTGGTGCTATCAGGTCCGGGTGCGCTGTCACAACTGCGGCGGTTGGTGCGAGCATACGCCGATGGCCTGCCGCGGCAGCACGCCCGCCTGCCGGGCCCGGGTGGAGCAGGAGGCGCCCTGACCGGCGCGGTGTCCGGGCCCGGGAATCAACAAGGCGACCCGCCGGGGCCGCCTTTCTCTTCGCTGCGCGGGACGCCTGGGCGGCCGCTCAGCCGGCCTGGGCCAATTCGTTCAGGCGCTCGCGATCCAGGATCACCAGGTAGCCGCCGCGTTCAGTGCGCACCAGATTCTGCTGGCTGAAGCGCGAGACAGTGCGGATGGCGGATTCGAGCGTGGTGCCGGACATATCGGCCAGATCCTGGCGCGAGAGGGAGATGGTGATCAGCGTGCCGTCCGGGCCGGGCTGGCCGACGCGGTCGGCCAGTTTGAGCAGGATGTGCGCCATGCGCCGCTCCACACGCTCGCCGGCCAGGATCTGCATATTGATCATCGACCGATGGCGGGCGCCGAGCATGCGCAGGAGCTTGAAGGTCACCGTCGGGTGCACCTGCAGGAAGCGCGCGTACGCGTCCGTCGGAAAGCTGACGACGATGGAATCCTCCATCGCCTTGGCGGTGGCGGGATGCGTGGGAAAAAACAAGACCGCGCCGCCGAAGGCTTCGCCCGGCGCAATCATCTCCAGGATGATCTCACGCCCGTCCAGATCCTGGTAGACGATCTTCACCTGGCCGCTGTACACCAGCCAGACGCGGTCGCTGGGGTCGTCCTGCAGGAAGATGCCGGCGTCTTTCGCAACCTGGCTGGCATGGCACTGCGCGGCCAGATCCGCCAGTGCGGCGTCGGACACATCGGCCAGCAGCGGCAGCTGCCGCAGGAGGGCCATCATGGTGGAGGGGGTTATGACCGTCATCATGTTGCCCGGGACTGGCGTGAGTATACTAAATCTTACACCGGAATCCGATTTAGCCCGGCAGGAGGTCGCGCAAGCATGACTGTGCACGTCTATTCTGATTACCGTTCGGCGCTGGCGTACTCGGCGCAGGGGCCCCAACCGCAGGTGTGGCTGGACGCGGCCGGGCTGCGCGCTGTATTGGTGGCTCTGGAACCCGGTCAGGCGCTGCCGCCTCACCCGGGGCCGGCGGCCGTTTATCACTTCCTGGAGGGCCGCGGCTGGATGCTGGCTGGAGGTGAACGGGTGCCGGTGCAGGCCGGCGCCACCGTGGCGGTGACTGACGGCGAACGGCGCGGCGTCGAGGCCGAGACGCGGCTGGCGTTCCTGGGCGTGCGCGCGCAGGGCGCGGAGGCGCAGCCGTGAGCGGTGGGTGGCGGCGCCACACGCGTTGGCTGCTGGTGCTCGGCGACTGCCTGGCCGCCGGCCTGTTCGTGTATATCGGCCAGCGTGATCATGACCTGGTGGATCCCGTCAACCCGCTCTGGGGCGTGCTGCAAAGCACGTTGATGTTCGTCGCGCCGTGGGTGGCCGTCGGCGCCTGGCTGGGCGGCTTCCCCACGGCCCTGGCCGGGGCGAGCCGCCGCCCGGACCTGGGCTTTCTGTCCCGGTCTCTAAACGTCTGGCTGGTGACGGCCCTGCTGGGCCTGTTGCTGCGCTCCTGGCTGTTAGGGCGCGCCGTCATTCCCACGGTCTTTGTAGTCGCCACGGTCGGCTTCGGGGGCCTGTTCCTGGTCGGCTGGCGGGCGCTCTTCGCCGCAGCGTATTGGATCACATCCCGCCGGCGCCCGGCTGAGCCGGGTGTCGCGCACTGAGAGGCCGCTATGTCTGCCAGCAATCTGTTGCGATTAGACAGCCTGATCCCGGCGATCCCGCCGGACAGCATCCTCAGCCGGACGATCCACGACGACGACCAAGTGAAGGCGGTGCTCTTTGGGTTCGCGGCCGGCCAATCTTTGTCTGAGCACACGGCGTCCGTACCCGCGATCCTGCATTTCCTGCAAGGCGAGGCCGATCTGACGCTGGGCGGCGAGACATCGTCCGCGCAGCCGGGGACCTGGGTGCACATGCCGGCCCGGTTGGCGCACAGCATCACGGCGCGGACGCCGGTGGTGATGTTGCTGCTCATGCTGAAGAAGGGCCCGGCGTGACCGACGTACGGGTGCGCGGGCCTCTGCTGGCGCTGGCCGGCCTGGCGCTGCTGTCGGCGCTGTGGGCGTCGCTGGTCCGGCTGGGCTGGAGCCTGCCGGCGCTGCCGGTGCCGATTGCCGGCCAGCACGGCGCCTTGATGACGGCCGGCTTCCTGGGAACCCTCATCGCCGTGGAACGAGCCGTGGCGCTGCGCTGGGGGCCGGCCTACCTCGGGCCGGCCTTCTCGGGGGTGGGCACTCTGGGTCTGGCGTTGGGCTTGCCCGCCGACGTGGGCCGCGGCCTGATTGCGGCGGGCGCGGTTGGCCTGGTGATCGTGTTTGTGCGCATCGTGCGCCAGCACCCGGCGCCGTACACGCTGGTGATGGGCCTGGGCGCGGCGCTGTGGCTGGTCGGGGACGTGCTCTGGTGGCGGCGCGCGCCGATGGCGGCCGTTGTGCCGTGGTGGATCGGCTTCCTGGTCCTGACCATCGCCGGCGAGCGGCTCGAACTGGGGCGCCTGCTCCGGCCGAGTCGGGCCACTCGCCTGGCGTTCAACCTGGCGGTGGCGGCCACCCTGGCTGGGCTACTTCTCTCGTTGTGGGAGCTGGTCTGGGGCGGGCGGCTCTTCGGGTTGGGCCTGGCGGCCCTGGGAGTTTGGCTCGCCTGGAACGACCTCGCGCGCCACACCGCGCGCCGGGCCGGCCTGACGCGCTACATCGCCCTGAGCCTGCTGCCCGGCTACGTCTGGCTGATCGTGGGCGGCGGCTTGTGGCTGCTGTTCGCCGGGCGTCTGGAGGACCGCCTGATCTATGATGCGGCTCTCCATACGTTGCTGGTGGGCTTTGTGTTCTCGATGATCTTCGGCCATGCCCCCATCATCCTGCCGGCCGTGCTCGAACGCGACTTTGCCTACCGGCCCTGGCTTTACGGCCCCCTGCTGCTCCTGCACGGCTCGCTGATCATCCGCGTCGGCGGCGATCTGGCCGGGAGTGCCGCTGTCCGCCAGTGGGCGGGCCTCTTCAACGTCGTCGCCATCCTGGTCTTTGTGCCGCTGATGGCGGCGCTGACGCGCGCGCGGCCGAAGGCTCGGGCGCTATGAGCGCGCGCTGGAAGGTGGTGGCGGCCTCGGCGGCGGCGCGCTTTGACAGTGAGCGGCTGACCAACGTGCCGCTGTTCGAAGTTGAAACGTTCTCGGGCTGCCTGTTGGGCTTTCGGCCCGGCCAGGTGCTGCCGCGCCATCGCCACGCGCACGAGCACGAAGTCTTCGACGTGGTCGCCGGCACCGGCACGGTCTGGCTGGACGGCGAGCCGGTCACGGCTGGGCCTGGGACCGTGATCATCGTGCCGGCCGGGGTCGAGCATGGCTTTGAGAACACCAGCGCCGCGCCCTGGGTGGTGCGGGCCACGATCCACACGCGCACGTATTTGCGCCAGGCGCTGCGCCGGGCCGTGGCCAAGCGGCTGGGGCGCGCGGAGTGGTAGCGGCATGCCGACGCTGACGCGCTGGTTCGTCAAGGCCGCCCTGGTCTGCGGGGCGGCCGCGCTGGGGCTGGGCGCCGCCCTGACCGTCCAGCCGCTGTGGCCGGGGCCAGCCTTTCCGAACGGCCTGGCGCCGGTGTATTTTCACCTCCTCATGGTGGGTTGGGTGACGCAATTGATCTTCGGCGTCGCCCATTGGATGTTCCCGAAAGCGTCCGCGGCCCGGCCGCGCGGCGACGAGCGCCTGGGCTGGCTGGTGTGGGGCGCCTTGAACGGCGGGCTGGTTCTGCGGGCCATCGGTGAACCCTGGACCGCGCAGAACCCGGGCGGGCCGGGTGGGTGGCTGCTGGCCGCCTCAGCCGGGTTGCAGGTTGTCGCCGGCTGGACCTTCGTCGGCTTGATCTGGCCCCGCGTCAAAGCCAAGTGATTGAAGAGCGAGGAGAGGCTGGGATGACCGAGAAACTGGAACTGCATCAATTGGAGCCGGAGCCGCCGGAGGAGTGGCGGCGCCTGTTGCGCTTTGTGGGTTGGGGATCGGCGGAACGACAGGCCGCGGCGCGCTCGGTGGAGGCGCTCTTCCGGCGCGGCCCGGAGCTGGTGGCCGCGACCTACGCTTATCTGCAGCAGGTCCCGGAGACGGCGGCCATCCTGGGCTGGGAGACGGCGGTGGATGAAGCGCATCTGGAGGAGCGGCGGCGCTTCTTTACGGTCTGGCTGGCGCGCAGCCTCGGCCTGGACACCAGCGACGAGTTCGCTTACACGTTGTTTCGGGCCGGGCAGTGGCATGCCGGGCATGGGCCGCGCCGCATCCACACGCCCCCGGAGTATGTCACTGGCTCCATCGCCCTGGTGCAGTCCAGCCTGGCGCGGTACATGCTGGAGGCCGGCCTGCCGGCGGCCGTGATTGCGGAGGCCAGCGCGGCCTGGAACAAGTACCTGGCCGTCCAGTTGAACCAGATGCTGTTGGGCTATCGTGTGGCCCGCGACCTGACGGCCGGGCCGTGGACCGTACGCTGCCGGGTGTTTGGGCGCTTGCGGCCACTGGTGGGCCGGGTGGACACGGAGGTCAGCGCGGCGCCGGGAGCGACGGTGGCCGAAATCCTGCGCAAGTTCCTCAACTACTATCCGCAGGTGCGGGCTGAGGCGCTGGACCGGGTCTGGCATTCTGAGGAAGAAGCCGGCTCGCTGTGGCAGAAGACGACGGCCGCTTTCGTGCCGCGCTACGGCTGGCGCGTGCTGCACAACGGCACCGATCTGGCCTATGCCGGCGGCCTGACCGGCCTGGTGCAGGCCGGCGACGAAGTGGCCCTGTTCCCGCCGGGCCGCTGAAGCGCGGAGGCGCGCGATGCCGCGTCTGAGCGTGTGGTTGATCCGGGCCGCGCTGTTCCACCTGGCGGCCGGCTTTGGGCTGGGCGCGCTGCTGCTGTGGAACAAGGGCCTGCCGCTGTCGCCGAGCCTGGGGCGGTGGCTGCCCGTCCATATCGAGGTGGTGCTGTTCGGCTGGCTGGCGCAGTTGGCGCTGGGCGTGGCGTACTGGATCCTGCCGCGGTTTCACACGGAGCGGCGCCGCGCGGGCTGGGCGGCGGCGGCCTTTGTCCTGTTGAACGTCGGCGTGTGGACGGTGGGCCTGGCCGCCGGACTGGGGTGGCCGGCGGCCGTGAGCGCGTTCGGGCGCGGGCTGGAGGCGTTAGCGTTCCTGGCCTTCGCCTGGCACGCCTGGCCGCGCGTCAAGCCGCTGGCGGCATAAGGCCCGGCCTCTGTGAGCGGAGGGCGGGCGCCGCTCGGTTCAGCTCAGTCAATTGCCACGGGCCTCGGGCCGGCCTGGTCATCGACGGCCGGCAAGGTCAGCGTGAGCGTGCAACCCTGGTCGACGCCAGCGCTGTGCAAGGTCAAGGTCCCGGCCATCCGCTCAGCCAGCCGGCGCGAGATGCTCAGCCCCAGGCCGGTGCCGCCGTAGCGGCGCGTCGATCCGCCGTCCGCCTGGACGAAGGGCTGGAACAGCTGGGCCTGTTTCTCGGGAGCAATGCCGATACCCGTGTCCCGGACGATGAGGCGGATGTGTCCGGGCTCGGCGGCGGCCTCAGCCCACACCTGCACGCGGCCGGCCTCGGTGAACTTCACCGCGTTGCCGACCAGGTTGAGCAGGATCTGGCGCAGACGGTCGGGGTCAGCCCAGGCGGCCGCCGGCGCCTCCGCCGGCATGCACAACTCCAAGCCGATCCCCTTTGCCTGAGCCTGCGCCTGGTGCAGGCGGCAGACCTCCTCCAGCAAGGGCAGCACTGGCACAGACAACGGGTGCACGGCGAGATGACCGGACTCGATCTTGGCAATGTCCAGCACGTCGTTGATGATCGTCAGCAGATTGCGCCCGGATTGGTAGGCCATGGCCACAAAGCTCTGTTCCTCCTCGGGCGAGTCGCAGATCTTGTCCAGCACCAGCCGCAGCGAACCCAGGATGGCGGTGAGCGGCGTGCGCAGCTCATGCGAAACGTTGGCCAGGAATTCGTCCTTGAGCCGGCTGGCCTGGACCGCCTCGTTGCGGGCCAGTTCCAGCCGCGTCAGCCAGTGGGCGTTGTTGAGCGCCACCGCGACATGGCTGGCGAAGATCGAAAAAGCGCGCACGTCGTCGGGCTCCAGGTCGCGGCCCCACACGAACAGCAGGCCGGTCACCTGCGCGTCGCCGAGCAGCGGCAGGATTGCGGCCCGGACCTCGGGCGTGAGGTTGGCCAGCTGGGCCAGTTGGGCGAAATCCCGCTGGCGGCCGGCCAGCACCAGCGTGCCCAGCAATTGGATGGCATCTGAAACGTAGACCGGACGCTGCTGGCCGACCACCTCGGCGATCGGCCAGTGCTGCACCGAGAACCGGAAGTCGGCGGGCGCCATGCCGATCAAGTTCACAAGCGCCGCGTGCAGGTCGGGTTCCAAGGACAGGTAGCGCAGCGCCAGCTCAGCGCCCTCCGGGACGCGGATGGCCACCAGGCATTGCACGCCCAGGCGGCTCAGCTCCGCGCCCAGCGTTTCCAGGACCTGATCCGGGTCGACGGTGTTCTGAATGCGGGCAGCCACGCGGGACAGGGCCGTGATCAAGGCGCTCGAGCGCGCCAGCGCTTCGGAGCGGCGCCGCTCGCTGGCCTGCAGGCGCGCGCTCTCCAACGCCAGCGCCGCATAATCGGCGAAGGTGCCGAGGGCCTGGCGCGCGTGCGCATCGAAGGCGTCCAGGTGAGGGCTTTCAATATCGAGCACGCCGATGACCTGGTCGCGCGCCTTGAGCGGCAGCGCCAGTTCGCTGCGCGTGGCCGGCCAGCCGGGCAGATAGCGCGGATCGGCGCGCACATCCGGCGCGTAGACGACCTCCCCGGTGCGCACGGCCGCCACCGTCAGCCCTGGCCCGAGCAGGGACAATTGGGCCGGCATGGCCACGGCCGCGCTGCCGTCGGCGCCGGCCGGCCACAGGTGGTCGCGGGTCTCGTCCAGCAGCCACACTCCGCAGTGGGCGAGCCGGAGTTCCTCAGCCAGGGCGCGCGCAATCGGGGCCGCCAGGGCGGCCGGGGTCTGGGCGGGCTGGAGCAGCACCAGCGAGGCCCGGTACAAAGCCGCCAGCAGCGCGGTCTGACGCTGGACGGACTCGAACAATTCGGCATTGCGCAGGGCGGTGGCGGCCTGGTTGGCCAGACTCTCGGCCAGGCGGACATCGTCGGGCGTGAAGGTGCGCGGCCGGGCGCGGTTGCCCAACTCAAGCAAGCCGATCACCTGGCCGCGGTTGTGCAGGGGCAACGCCAACAGCGCCGCCCACTGCCACTGGTCCAGCAGGCTCTGCAGCCCAGGGTCGAGCGCCGGGTCGTCGCGCCGGATGGCCAATGACGCGGACCCGCGCAGGAGCGGCGGCAGGTGAGGAAAGTCCTTCACGGGCAGGCGCGAGCCGGCTGCTTCGCGCAGCGCCGGAACGGGGTCGCGGTCCAGCATGACGGTCAGGCTGTCGGCCGCGGTGTCCCACAGGGAGATGGTGCAGGTCTCGGCGTTGAGGGCGGCCAGCAGCCGGTCGGCGATAGTGTCCAGCACGGCCTCCAGATCCAGGCTGGCATTCAGGGCCTGGCTGGCCGTGTGCAGGAGGGTCAGTTCGCCCAGACGCTGCTGGGCGTCCGCGAACAGGCGCGCGTTCTCCATGGCCACCGCGGCTTGGTCGGCGAACGCTTGCAGGCGTTCGGCGTGCGCGGGGGTGAAGAAATGCGGCGTCGCGCTGTCCAGGGTGAGAAAGCCGACGACGTCGCCCTTGCGATAGATGGGCGCGCCGGCGAAGGACCGGATCCACTGGGTCCCCGCCATAGGGATCCAGCCGGGGTAAGTGCGCGTGTCCGGGATGACCAGCGGCGCGCGCGTCGTCAGCATGGCCTGCAGGTTGGCGGTCTCGGCCACCGTAAAGGCCAGCGTCTGCAGGCGCTCGAGCAGGTTGCGCTCGACATAGCCGCGATGGGTGGCGATCCGGGCCGTGCCGGCCTCCACCAGCAGCACGGCGGCGGTGTCGTACGGCGAGACCTGGCCGACGGTGTCCAGGATGCGGTTGAGGACTTCGTCGTAGTCGAGGCTGCTGTTGAGCAGGGCGGCCGTGTCGCGCAGCGCCTCCGCCAACCGGCGCTGCTCGTGCTCCGCGGTTTCTACCCGGATGCGGTCGTCGATATCGCGCGAGCCGACGACCAGGCCCGTGACCCGGCCGTCTTCGAGCAGAGCCGTCCCGACCGACTCGAGCCAGAGGTAGTCACCGTCGGCCCGCCGGCCGCGCAGGGTCGCGCGGATGGGCTGGCCGCTGGCAATGACGGCCTCGAACTGATCCCGCACGGCCGCCTGGTCGTCCGGGTGCACCAGCTCCAGCGCCGGCCGCCCGATCCAATCGTCCGGGCGGTAGCCGAGGCCGGCCTGGATCGACGGGCTGACCCACGTGACCACGCCGGCCGCATCGGTGAGCATGATCATGTCCAGCATGTTGTCGGTGACCTGCCGGAAGAGGCGCTCGCTGGCGCGCAGCGCGGCCTCGGTCCGGCGCGCTGCGGTGATATCGCGGACGATCACCTGGGCGGCCGCCCGCCCCTCGTGCATGTAAGGCAGCGAGGTCACCTCCACATCCACCACCGCGCCGTCGGCCCGCAGGAGCCGCTCGGCCAGGGGCGGGGCAGGGAGACGCGCTTCCACCACCTGAGCCATGCGCCGCAGCGCGGCGGTGCGTGAGTCAGGGTGGAGGATATCCAGCACCGGCTGGCCGAGGAGATCGGCGGAGCTGGCCGCGCCCATCAGGCGGACGGCGGCGGCGTTGACGTACTCCCAGCGGCCGTCGCGGTGTATGCCGATCGCGTAGGGCGTGCCCTCCACCAGCGTGCGGTAGCGCGCCTCGTTGTCGCGCAGGGTCGCGGTCCGCTCGTCGATCTGGCGCTCGAGATCGGCTTGCAGCGCTTTCAGCGCGGCCTCGGCCCGCTGGCGTTCGGCAATCTCCTGCTGCAGCCGGGTGTGCTCGTCGACCAGCGCCCGCGCCTGACGGCGCAGGGTCCGCAGGGTATCGCTGAGCGTGCCGACCAGGAGGCCGGACAGCAGGCCGGCGCCGGCGCCGATCCAATTCTGGGTGATGGCCGTGAGGCCGGAGCGGCCGACGAGCGTAAACAGCCCGACGTTGAGCGGGAAGGCGCTCAGCGCCGTCAACAGGCCGCCGCGCCACCCGAACAGGCCGCCGCCGACGATGATCGGCAGCAGGGTCAAGGTGATGGCCGTGGTGCCAAAACGGGCATAGGCCGGCGGGAAGACCAAGGCGTGGGCGGCCAGGCTGGCCAGGCAGACGGCCAGCTTGGCGAGCGGGATGAAGCGAGGTGAAGCGAGGGAGGGCATGGTGTTCGTCTATCTCTGCTGGATGCCGCCATGACCAAGCGCTCCCGCTATTAACGCCGGCCGGCTGAGCCGAGGCTTAATCTTACCCGGCTCGGACCAAAACCTGAAGCGCCCGCCGAGGCCGCCCGTTTGGCCTTGCGTTGCGCCTGACTTGGATTATGATGGCTAAAGGCCACTGATTGCGACAAGAGGAAAATGGGAGGGCGTGTGCGCCGCTGGAATGGGTGGGGCGACGAAGCAACCACGTATCCTTTGCCGGCCTCGGCCGCCGTGTATCTGAGCGGTTTGGTCGGGGCTGGCCCGCGTTTGGAGGACGCGGATTGGGAGACGGCGCTGAGCACAGTGCCGGCCTCGCGCCTGCGGGCACACCCTCTCGCGTCCGTTGAGCCGGGCGACCGGCTGCGGCATGCGCGCGGCCAGAGTCTCCCGGACTGGGTGGCGCTGCGCGCGGGCCAGCCGGGCGCCTGCCCGGACGGGGTCGCTTACCCGAGCACCGCCGCGGAAGTGCGGACGCTGCTGGACTATGCCCGCCAGACCGGCACGCGCCTGATCCCGTACGGCGGCGGCAGCAGCGTCGTGGGCCACATCAACCCGCGGCCCCAGGATGCGCCGGTGCTAACCGTCGACCTCAGCCGGCTCAACCAGCTGCTGGACCTGGACGAGGTCAGCCGCCTGGCCACGCTCGAAGCCGGCGCCAACGGCCCGGAGATCGAGGCGCAGTTGGGCGCGCGCGGTTACACGCTGGGCCACTTTCCGCAGTCGTATGAGTTATCGACCCTGGGCGGCTGGATTGCCACGCGCTCCAGCGGTCAACAATCGTATTACTACGGCCGCATTGAAGCTTTGTTTGCGGGCGGCCAGGTGGAGACTCTGGCCGGCCCGCTGGATCTGCCGCCTCACCCGGCCAGCGCGGCCGGGCCGGACTTGCGCCACCTGATCCTGGGCTCGGAAGGGCGCTTGGGCCTCATCACGCGTGCCATCGTGCGCGTCCGCCCACGGCCCGAGGTCGACAGCTTCCACGGCGTCTTCTTTCGCGATTGGCGCTCCGGGGCCGACGCCGTGCGCGTCCTGGCCCAGGCCGGTGTGCGCGTGTCGATGCTGCGCCTGAGCGACGCGCAGGAGACCGAGACGACGCTGCGGCTGGCCGGCCACGAGCGGTTGGTGGCGTGGGCTGAGCGCGGCCTGCGCCTGGCCGGCTTCGGGCCGGAGCGCTGCCTGCTGCTCTTCGGCGTCACCGGCGACCGGGCCGCGGCCAGCTTCGCCCACAGCCAGACGACGGAAGTCTGCCGCGCGCACGGCGGCCTGGTGGTGGGGACCGCGATCGGCAATCGCTGGCGCAAGACGCGCTTCCTCAGCCCCTACCTGCGCAACACCCTGTGGGAGGCCGGCTATGCCCTGGACACCCTTGAGACAGCCGTGCCCTGGGCCAGGGTCCTGCCGCTGGCGGCGGCGCTCACGGCCGGTCTGCGCGGCGGGCTGACCGACCTGGGCGAGCAGGTGCTGGCCTTCGCCCATCTCTCGCATGTCTACGCCGACGGCGCCAGCTTGTACGTGACATACCTGTTCCGGCGCGCGCCCGATCCGGCCGAGACACTGCGCCGCTGGCAGACGCTCAAGACCGGCGCCAGCCGCACCCTGGTGGCGCACGGCGGCACCATCAGTCATCAGCACGGCGTGGGCGTGGATCATGCGCCCTACCTGGCCGCCGAAAAGGGGAGCCTCGGGCTGCAGGCACTCGCAGCAGCGCGGCAGTCGCTCGACCCGGACGGCCTGCTCAACCCGGGCAAGCTGCTCGAACGCTGAACAAGGCCCGGCCGAAATCCATGTGGACCTCCGGTTGGCGCGAACAAGTCTGGTCACAGTTAGGGCAACCCTGGGACCTCATCGTCATCGGCGGCGGCATCACCGGCGCCGGCATCCTGCGGGAAGCGACGCGCGCCGGTCTGCGCGCGCTGCTCTTTGAGCAGCACGACTTCGCCTCCGGCACCTCCTCGCGCTCCTCCAAGCTCGTCCACGGCGGGCTGCGCTACCTCAAGCAGGGCGAGGTCCGCCTGACCTTTGAGTCCGTGCGCGAGCGTGAGCGCCTGCTGCGGGAGGGGCGCGGTCTCGTCCAGTCGCTGGGTTTCCTCCTGCCGACCTTCGCCGGCGACCGGCCGCCAGCCTGGGTCTTCGGCCTCGGCCTCACCGTCTACGATATCCTGGCCCTCAAGCTCAGTCACCGCCACTACGACGCCCTGGACATGCGCGACCTGTGTCCGGGGCTGTCTGAACGCGGGCTGCTGGGCGGTTATCGCTACTTCGACGCGCTGACCGACGATGCCCGCCTGGTGCTGCGCGTCCTGCGCGAGGCCGTGCGCGGCGGAGGCGCCGCCCTCAGCTACGCCCCGGTGGAAGGCTTGCTGCGCGACGCCGCTGGACAGGTGCGCGGCGTGGTCGTGCGCGACCGGGCCGATCCTCAGAGCCGCACGGCCGAGGTGCGGGCGGCGGTCGTCATCAGCGCCACCGGCGCCTGGGCTGACGGCCTGCGCGTTCAGGCCGAGTCAACCCGCTCGCGCCAGCGGCTGCGGCCGTTGCGCGGCAGTCATCTGGCGTTCGCCGGCGACCGCCTGCCGCTGCGCCGCGCCATCAGCTTCATGCACCCGGCCGACCGCCGGCCCCTGATCGTCGTGCCGTGGGAAGGCGTCACGCTGGTCGGGACCACCGACGTCGATCATGGCCGTGCCCTCGAGACGGATCCCACCATCAGCCCGGCCGAGGTCGATTACCTGATGACGGCCATCCGCTACGCCTTCCCGGCCTTCGAGCTGGAGCAGCGCGACGTGGTGTCTACCTGGGCCGGCATCCGGCCGGTGGTGGACACCGGCCAGGCCGATCCTTCCAAAGAATCGCGCGAGCACGTGCTCTGGCAGGATCACGGCCTGCTGACAGTCACGGGCGGCAAACTGACCACATTCCGGCTGATGGCGCATGCCGCGCTGCAGGCGGTGCGGGCGCGCCTGCCCGGCACCCCGCGTCTGGACCCGCGCGCGCCGATGCTGGACGCGCTGCCGGACGAAGCCGGCGCGGCGGCCGGCCGGCTTGATCCGCAGCGGCGGCTGCGCCTGGCCGGCCGCTACGGCGCCGAGAGCGCGGCGTTGCTGCAGTGTGCGCGTCCGGGCGAGGTGGCCCCCGTGGGTGATTCGGCGGCGCTGTGGGCCGAGTTGCGCTGGGCGGCGCGAGCGGAGGGTGTCGTCCACCTAGATGACTTGCTGCTGCGGCGCACGCGCCTCGGCCTCATCCTGCGCGACGGCGGCCGCGCGCTGCTCGACCAGGTGCGCGCCATCGCGCAGCCGGAACTGGGCTGGGACGATGCCGCTTGGGAACGCGAAGCCGCCGCGTACCGGCGCTTGTGGCGGGCGGCCTATGCGCCGCCGGGTGGTGCCGGATGAGGCTCCTGGCCCTGGAGCGCGCGGTTCCTGGCGTCGAAGACGCTGCCTTTACGCCCGAACTCAAGCGGGCTGAAGCACTCCGCGCGTGGGAGCTGTATCAGGCCGGCCAGCTGCGCGAGCTCTATTTCCGGCAGGATCGACCGGAGGCCGTCTTGATTCTGGAATGCCAGGACACGGCCGAAGCGCGCGCCCTGCTGGGGTCACTGCCCTTGGTGGCGCACGGTCTGATTGATTTTGAAGTCATCGCGCTGACGGCCTATCCGGGATTTGCCCGGCTGTTTGCGCCCTCGGACGAATAACGGCGGAGGTTATGCAGCCAGACCATCTCCTCGCGATCGATTGCGGCACGCAGAGTGTGCGCGCCCTGGTGTTCGACCTGGCCGGGACGCTGGTGGCCAAGGCGCGCGTCCCGATTGAGCCGTATTTCTCGGAAGGGCCGGGCCTGGCCGAGCAGCACCCCGACCTGTATTGGCGCGTCTTGGGCGAGGCCTGCCAGCAGTTGTGGACGTTGCCGGGGGTGGCCCGCGAGCGCCTGGCCGCCGCCGCGCTGACCACCCAGCGCGGCACGATCGTCAACGTGGACGCCGACGGCCGGCCGCTGCGCCCGGCCATTATCTGGCTGGACCAACGCCGCACCGAAGGCCTGCCGCCGGTGGGCGGGTGGTGGG
>ERZ761602.3271-NODE-3271-length-23243-cov-18.500690_pt1 | contig 23243 bp, 10 predicted proteins | sample MGYA00512165_ERZ761602 | MGnify/ENA primary metagenome ERZ761602 (study PRJEB28899, sample SAMN02445085) | bioreactor sludge metagenome | biome: EBPR sludge; isolation source: Thorneside wastewater treatment plant | place: Australia: Brisbane, Thorneside...
GCACATTCAACATTTGTAGTTATAATGCCCAGTTATAAACTGGGCGGGTTTTGGTAGGCGCAAGTGGCCGGCTTCGCCGAACACTTGCGCCAGAGAAGCACATTGAAAATTTGTAGTTATAATGCCCAGTTATAAACTGGGCGGGTTTTGGTGGGCACAAGTGGCCGGCTTCGCCGAACACTTGCGCCAGAGAAGCACATTGAACATTTGTAGTTATAATGCCCAGTTATAAACTGGGCGGGTTTTGGTAGGCACAAGTGGCGGCTTCGCCGAACACTTGCGCCAGGGGTTCAGGATAATTTTTTCAGTTGCTTTTCACATTGTTTCCAGTAAGCCATAAAGGATGGGTAGTATCCCGTTACGCCCGGAAATAAATATTCCGGATCATCGGCGAAGCCGGTATAGTGTTTGGTCAGCGGGTGTTTTTTAAAATAGCATATGGCGTTTGGATACATTGTCTTTAATTCCTGGTATGAACCGCAGAATACCTGTATGCCGGGGACCATGCGGGAAAGGTCCAGTATAAATTGCATCACAACCTGCGAAACCGGGAATTCATTAAAATGTGAAGGTTCCATCAGTAACACCCGCAAGCCTTTTTCATCCCTGCGCCACATAGGGTCGAGGTTGTAGCTGTTGTACACAAATATTTTTTGGGCATCGCTTTCAGTCAGTGTGCTCTCCGGCAATGAAACCTGCAATAATGGCAATCCATGGTCGCGCAATACTTCCGGTACCGGCAACCCGGGTAATTCATCGTATGTATGGTATAGGAAACTGCCTGCCTGCATTGTTTTCGTGTAATGGTTAACGTTATCCTGGTTACAGTAATATTTTTTTGACGCGTTTGAGCCGGCAACCCATTGCCAGCTCAGGCTGTTGCTGGCCAGGTCGCCATCCAGTAAATGATAGTACATCCATTTCGCGGGCTGCCACCAGTGCGCCTTACCGATATTGCATGTTATCGAGGCTATGTACATCCTGATATGATTATGTATATAACCGGTTTCTGCCAGGTTCCTGATTTCTTTGTCTATAACGGTGATGCCTGTACGACCTTCCAATATGGCAAGCGGTACCTGGAAATGCCCCACGTCATCCTGCGGCTTTTTCAGGTCCGAAAAAATGGCATCGCTTTTATCTTCCCAGGTCCTTTGCCAGTATTCGCGCCAGGCCAGTTCCTGGATGAATTTTTCCGCATCAAAGCGTTTGTATTTCTGCAAGACGGTCCGCAATACCAGGGGCAGGCTGATCACGCCCCTCGAAATATACGGAGAGAGGCGACTGACCTTTCCGTCTATAAAATTGCGGGTTTTGGCGTACAATACAGGATGCACATCCTGCACGCGCTGAATGATTTCATCGTAATCAACGGGCCATTTGGTATTATTCATGCTTTTCTTTGCTGTTATTTTTTTGCGGGCGCATCCCCCTGCACCGGTCGCTGCAATATTTCACTTCATCCCAGCAATCCTTCCATTTTTTTCTCCATGAAAACGGGCGCCGGCAAACGATGCAGGTTTTATGCGGCAGGTCTGATTTTTTGATTGTCTTCATATCAAGCCATTATCCCCTGATGATATTTTTTTTCCTGAGCATGTCGAGCGTGAGCGGTTCGCCTTCACTATTGTTTTTCCATGCCTGTACTTCGCAGAGGAATAGCCTGTGGTCGCCACCCTCCATTTCATCCAGCACTTTTAATTCCATCCATGCAAGCGCGCCTGTTAGCACGGGAAACCCTTTCCACTCCGTACATAAATTGCGTTTATTCAATGCCGTTAGTTTGTCGGTGTTTTTTCCACTGCGTTTTCCGAGTTTGTCTACCAGGCGGTACTGGTCTTCATGCAGCAATTGCAGCACTGCCTGTTTTTCCCTGCGGATATTATCGAGTGTCTGGCTGCCATGGTATACCGCGCAGATCAATCTTTTGGGTTTCATGCTCACAGGGACCGTGTAGGTAATGATGTTCATATTAAACCCGCCGGGGCCTTTGCTTGAGATGCTGTACACTGGCAGGTTTACCCTGTTCCAAGGTTTTTTTCGGGTCATAAGCTGTTGAGGTATTGTTCAGCGTTTTGGAGATGTGCCAGCCTTTTGCTTTCGGGCATTTTATCGAAAGTGCGGATCAGCATGCCGAGCCTTGGGTTTTGCAGGAAGAATTCACGGTTTTTGTGCATGAAATTCCAGAATAGTCCATCCCAGGTTTGCTGCCAGGGCCCTTTCGGGAAATCACTCATTTTCATGATGTAGTTGCTGCCGCTGATATAGGGTTTGGTGCACATCAAACCGCCATCCGCAAACTGGCTCATGCCATATACATTAGGCACCATCACCCAATCGTACGCGTCTATAAACAATTCCATGAACCATCGGTACACCTGGTTTGGGTGGAAGCCGGAGAGCAGCATGAAATTCCCCAATACCATCAACCGTTCGATATGGTGGCAATAGCCATGTTGCAGCACCCGTTTAATTACGATGTCAACCGGGGCGATGCCCGTGGTGCCGGTATAAAATGAGGGAGGTATATCGCGATTACACTGCCAGTAATTCCCGTTTCGTTGAGCCACGCCTTGCTTTATGTAGATCATGCGGATGAACTCGCGCCAGCCAATCACCTGCCTGCAAAAACCTTCCACCGACGATAAAGGGATTTCGTGTTTGGAAGCAAAACCAAGCGCTTTATCCATTACTTCGCGGGGCGTGAGCAATCCACTGTTGATCAACGGGCTCAACACCGAATGGTGCAGGAATGTGTGCTGCCTGGCCATGGCATCTTCATATCTACCAAAATCTGCAAAACGATATTGCAGGAAATCATGCAGCCAATCGAGCGCTTCTTCATGCATAACCGGATAAAAAAAATCATCAGCAATACCGGGGTTTCCCGGAAATGTATTTGCCACCCATGCCAACGCGTCCTCCACGTATTTAGTTTTTTTTGTTTTAGGCAGGGGCGGCGGTTGTTTATGAGCGGGATAACGGTCACGGTTATCCGCATCGAAACTCCATTTGCCCCCGAGTGGTTTGCCCGACGCGTCGAGCAGCATGCCGAGTTTTTTTCGTTGCTGCTGATAAAAGGAAGCCTGCAGGTAACCGGATGCGGGTGGTTGATAATTTTCTATATCTGATTGAGAAAGGAAAAATGCAGGATTATTATATATGGTATAGGTGATGCCATAAGTTTTTGCCGTTCTTTTGATCCCTTTCACCAGCCAGTCGTCAACCGGGTCTGCACAGTGCAATTCCTGTGTGCCATTAGCTGCAAGGTAGGGGATCAATCCGCTTAGGGAACTGCGCGGATCCATGCAATCAATATAAAAAACATCATGTCCTTTTTTCTCCAGCTTGTCGGCATAGGCTTTCATGGAAGCCCTGTGAAAGACGAGTTTTTTTTGGTGAAACGCGTACTGTGTAAAAAAAAGGTCAGACTCCAATAACCAGACCGGGCGCCCTTTTTGTAAAGCGGGGTGATCCGGGAATAACTGGTTTGGGAATATGATACAAGCTTCGCGGCCCATAGATGCAACAAACAATTTACCCGACACATTGTTTATGGATAAAATTTTATCATGGAATCATTAAAGGGAAAATTCATTGTACTGGCCGGGGCCACCGGTGGTATCGGCCAGTCATTGGCCAGGATGCTGCAAACATCAGGAGCAAACTTGTTCCTGACGGGAAGGGATGAAGCCAAGCTCTCCGCGCTGGCAGGTCAGTTGCCCATCGATGCATCCCAGGCCAAAGCCACTGACCTGAGTGTACCCGAACAGGTGCAAGGATTGCGGGATGCCGTTTTTGCCGTGTTCCCGCAGGTGGATATCCTTATTAATGTATCAGGCATTGGTATCATCAAGCCCATCGCGCAATTGGATGAGCATGATTTCATGAAAACCTTACAGGTTAACTTGTTTGCCCCTTTCCTGCTGATCCGCGCTTTTCTGCCAGCGATGAAAGAAGCCAATAAAGGTTTGATCCTGCAGGTACCCGGCGTGTTGGGGAAAGTGCCCATGGCGGGCTCCGCAGCTTACAGCGCCAGCAAATACGGTTTGGTGGGCATGATGCAAAGCATCCGCGAGGAACTGAAACGGACCGAAGTGAGGATGACGAACCTGTTTTTGGGTGGGGTGGACAGCCCTTTTTGGGACAATATAGACCTGCGTGTACAAAAAGATAAAATGATCCGCGCCGAAGAAGCCGCCCGGGCCATCTGGTTCCTTTGCCAACAACCCGCTTCCGGTGTTATCAGCGAAATGGCCCTGCAGCCATTTAACCACCAGGCCATCTAACGAAATGCGGGCTATGTGCCGAATGTTAGTATTTTTGTTTCCGTACACGGACAACTCCGTGTATGCCTGACTGGTAGTTCTATAATACCACCTGTTGGGCCTGTTGAACGAGCCTGCCAAAAATACATACATGAACAGCCTGCCAACCAAAATTTCTTTTGATAACACCCAATACGCATTTGCCTATAAAACCGACGGAGAATTAAAAAAAGCCCATTTTTTATTTAAGACCATGGGCAGTTCATTCCTGCTCAACCTTGGATTAACCCTGATGCCGATGGCCATCCGTTTCAGGATACCCTTTACCAAATCGCTGATCCGTCAAACCATTTTCAGCCAGTTTGTTGGTGGTGAAACATTGGAAGAAACGGCGAAGGTTGCCGATAAGCTGGAGCAATACCATGTGCAGGTGATATTGGATTACGGTGTGGAGGGCGGACAGGGTGAAGCCGCATTCGACCATGCTACGGATGAGTTTATCCGGGTGATACAGTACGCGTCGTCGCAAGCGAATATTCCTTTTATGAGTATCAAGATCACCGGCATTGCCCGGTTTGGTTTGATGGAGAAAATTGATTCGCTGATGCACCAGCGCAGTGGTACATTGATCAAACGCTACCAATCGGCCCTGGAGGCTTTGACGCCTGATGAACAATCTGAATGGAAACGCACGGTAGCAAGGCTTGAAAAGATTTGCGGGGAAGCGGTGTCAAAGAATATTGGCGTGCTGGTAGATGCGGAGGAAACATGGATCCAGGATCCTGTTGACGCGATCACTTTGCTGATGATGGATTCGGTGAATAAGGAAAAATGTTATATATATAATACGTACCAGTTATACAGGCACGACAGGCTGGCATTTTTACAGGAATGTCATGAAGCCGCCACACAAAGGGGATTTATCCTGGGTGCGAAACTGGTGCGCGGCGCGTATATGGAAAAAGAAAGGCAGCGGGCATCAGACCTGGGTTATCCATCACCGATACAACCGGATAAGGAAACCTGTGATGCCGATTACAATGCGGCATTGCAATTTTGCATGAATGATATCAACCGTATCGCCCTGATCGTGGCTTCACATAATGAATACAGCAACCTCTACACAACCCAGCTCATGGAGCAGGCGAATATCGCCCCTGATCACCCGCATGTACATTTTTCCCAGTTATATGGCATGAGCGATAACATCACTTTTAACCTGGCCAACAGCGGCTTTTCAGTGAGTAAGTACCTGCCTTTTGGCCCCATCCGCGATGTGGTGCCCTACCTGATGCGGCGTGCGCAGGAGAACAGTTCCGTTGCCGGGCAAACCGGGCGGGAACTCGGTTTGATAGAGAAGGAACTGAGGAGGCGAAAAGGGCAGGCGGGGTAAAATTTATTTTGCAAAAGTTGTATGAAACTATGTTAAATTCCTGAAAAGAATTTATGACATATTATTTGCAGTTAGTTCCATTTTAAGTTAACTTTGATTTTGAGGATTGATTGACAAATGTGGTGTATATGAAGCAGGTAAGAGAGTTGGTATTTTACATAAATTATTTTGAGGATTTTTTTTCAAAACAGCATGCAAGGGTAAAGGAGAAAATTGATTTTGTTCTCTTTTTGTTGACCCATGCAGACCGTGTGCCGGAGAAATTCCTGAAACACGTAGCATCTGCGAAAGGGTTATATGAGATAAGAATTGAAGTCGGTAAGAATATTTTCAGGGTGTTTTGTTGTTTTGATGAAGGAAAAATAGTTGTTTTATTGAATGGATTTCAAAAAAAATCACAGAAGACCCCAAGATTTGAAATAACATTAGCCCTTCGCCTCATGCATGAGTATTTCAATACCAAAAGATGAAAATTATGCCTACCACTAAAAAAAATATTATCAGTTTTGAAGAACACCTGACAAAGCAATATGGAAAAAGAGGTACAAAGAAAAGGACTGAATTTGAAATAAAAGCAAAAGCATTTCTGATTGGAGAGCTGATTAAAGAAGAAAGGCGACTTGCAAAAATGACACAGGAGCAACTGGCTGAAAAGATTGGGGCAAAAAAAAGTTTTATTTCAAGGATTGAAAACGGGCACAGTGATATCCAATTATCAACGCTCTTCAGGTTGCTTGAGTTTGGACTTGGAAAGAGGATTGAACTAAGGGTTCGCTGATGTTAGATCCCATATTAATTCTTCCCCGCCGGCATTTTGATGATCTCCGATTCTGTGATCAGGAATACGGAATCCTTTTTTGTTGGTTCGAGGGTATAGCTCCCGGTGAATGAACCAAATGCGGGCAGTATGGCTTCCTTTGGCCTGAAAAGGAAACAGGGCAGCCTCAGCGATTGCCGGCCTTTCCCGCTGATCATTACTGAAGGATGGATATGCCCGCTGAATACATATTTTTCTCCTGTTGACTCAAGGTCATCACGGTCATGTATAAACGAAAATGGGCCCAGGTCAAATTTACCAGTACGTATGTTAATACCGGATTGCTGAAACCAACTGTCGGGTAATATATCGTGGTTACCCCTGACCAGGATGAAATCGGTGTGCCTGTGGTCATCCCGCCATTTTTTGAATAGCAGGAGTTGCTTGTTTTCAGAACTGTGGAAAAGATCGCCTACGATGATGAGTTTTTCCGGTTTGAAAAATTGTATCTGGCTGAAGAGCCGGTGCAGGTCATTGCTGTTCACTTTGCCCGGAACGGCAATCCCGCTCTTCCTGAAATGACCGGTTTTGCCCAGGTGCAGGTCAGACAGGATCAATGCTTTTTCTTCTTCCCAGAAAATGCTGCGTTCTGTAGTGAGTATGAGGTGTTGATCAAGAAGGGTATGGTTGAGCACAAGTAGTATTTTTGATGCATGGCCTGCCGTCGGTACAAACCCATTGCCGGCCGGCGCTTTATTTTTTGTTTTATACTGCAAAGTTGCTATGTTTGAACAACATCAAAAAAATCATATTATGGCAGATTTCAACAAAGATGTCCTTGGCTTTGCCGGGGAAGGTAAACCGAAGTTAAGCGGTGGTTTGAAAGTGTTGACGATCCTCACGATCATTGGCAGCATCCTCTCATTGCTTAGTGCGGGTTACACCTATTCAACCGCGCAGAAAAATTATGAAGAGCTGAAGAAAGCAATGGCTGACCCTGCATTGGCTGATGCGCCGGGATGGATTAAGGGCATGATGAATGAGAGGATGCTGGAAGTGACCAAAAAGATGGCGGAGAATAAAATGCCCATTATGATTATTACCATTTTGGGTGCGGCGCTTTGTTTGTATGGCGCGATGGAGATGAGGAAGTTGAAGAAACAAGGTTATATCATCTGGCTGGTGGGCGAGGTATTGCCTTTGATTGCCGTATTGATGTTTGCCGGAGCCGCGGCTTTTTCGGGATTGGGATTACTTAGTATCGTTTTTCCTGTGATATTTATTATTTTATATACCGTTTATAAAAAGGACCTGGTTTATTAATTTTTTAAAATTGGTAAATATTATCGGCAGATTGTCATGATCTGTTTTTATTGTAGTCATCAAGCCCGGTTAGAAGCTGGGCTTTTTTTTGGGCAGAAGTGAAGCATTGGAAGAATTCCTCAAGATATGCTATGGTAATGCCCAGTTGCAAACTGGACGGATTTGGTAGGCGAACGGTTCGTGTGCCACGAACCGAAGCGAAGCCGGCTGCGCCGAACACTTGAGCCAGGTTAAAGATCATACAGCATCCGCTTCACCCGGTCTTCCATGGTTTCTGAACTGAGGGTTTCGCGGCTGAGGCTGTCTACTTTGATGGGGAAGCAGAAGGGTGTGAGTTTGCCGGGCTTTGTTATGATGATGCGACCCTTTGCTACGCGTTGCAGCATGTCGCGCAGGCGGGCTTCTTCCATCTGGTCTTCCATCACTTCGCGGTAAGCCTGCCGGAGTAACAGGTTGTCGGGTTCGTACTCCGAAAAAACCTGGAACAAAAGCGAAGCGGATGACTGCAGGTGCCTTTGTTTCACCGGTTCGCCCGGCATGCCCTGGAACAGCAGTCCTCCAATCACCGCGATATCCCTGAACTTACGCCTCGCCATTTCTGTGGCATTCACGCTACGCTGGATATCTTCATATAAATGATCGGCCGAGAACAGCGTTTTGGCATTTGTATCATCAATGGGAATCGGCTGGTCGCTCAGTAATTCAAAACCCATATCGTTCATGGCTATACTAAAGGTAATGGGTTTGATGCGGCTCAGCCTGTATGCGAGGATCATTGCCATGGCTTCATGCACCAGACGGCCTTCGAAAGGGTATGCAAATAAATGGTACCCGTCTTTTGTCCGGATCAGTTCAATCAGCAATTCATCCTGTCCGGGCAGGTAGGATAATTCCCTTTGCAAATCGAATAAGGGGATGAGCGCGCTGAGTTCAGGCTCATCTTCCCATTCTCGTGTATCCATGGTCGTTAGGTCGTTTAGTTTCTTGCGAAGGAGCCTGCCCAGGTTGGCCGATAATGGCATCCGCCCGCCCATCCAACTGGGTACAATCGATTTATCCGAGTCGCTTTTTTTCACTTGTACGGTCATGTCTTTGATGCGGATAAATTCGAGGTTGCGGCCCGCGAGCGTAAACACATCACCCGGGTTCAGCCTCGATATGAACCATTCCTCTATCACGCCAACAAAACCCCCGTTCAGCATTTTCACTTTCAGTTGCGCATCGCTCACAATGGCGCCAATGGATAACCTGTGCCGCATGGCCATGCGCCTGTTGCGGATGCGGTAGCGCCCTTCTTCGATTTCCACTTTCTTATAATCATCATACTGCTGCAAGGCTTTGCCGCCATCGCGGATGAAGAGGAGCACGTCATTCCATTCTTCCTCCGTCATCTCCGCAAAACAATGGGTGGAGCGGATTTGCGGGAGCAGTTCAGACGGGATGAAGCCATCGGATACCGCGAGTGTGCACAGGAATTGTATGAGCACATCGAAACAAAGTGTCAGCGGCACGCGGCTTTCCATGACATCATCGCGGATGGCTTCGCGGAGTGCTGCCACTTCCATGAGTTCGAGTGAATGGGTGGGCAGGAAAATGATCCGGCTGGTAGCACCGGGCTGGTGTCCGCTGCGGCCGGCCCTTTGCAAAAATCGGGATACGGCTTTGGGCGATCCAACCTGTATGACCGCTTCCACCGGCCTGAAGTCAACACCCAGGTCGAGGCTGGCGGTACAGACCACGGCTTTCAGTTTGCCCTCATGCAGGGCTTCTTCCACCCAAATGCGTATGGGTTGGTCGATGCTGCCATGGTGCAATGCGAGAATGCCTGCGAGGTCGGGGGCGATATTGAGCAAGTGCTGGTACCATCGCTCACTCATGCCGCGGGTGTTGATGAAGATGAGTGTGCTTTGATGTTCGTTGATCACCGGCAACACATGGTCGGCCAATTTTAGCCCGAGGTGCCCGGCCCATGGATATGTGTCGAGCGGAACGGGAATGATGGACGAAACTTCAATATTTTTTCGTCCGCCTGACCTGACCAGTTCTCCTGGTTGCTGAGTATAATTAAATATAGGTGCGGTCAGTACAAGCAGCGCTTCATCTAAATTGCCGATGGTGGCGGAGAGGCCCCAGACGCATAGTTTGTTTGAGGCTTTGTTATGATTCAAAAACCTCATGGCCGCGAGCCTGGCTATGGCCAGCTCCACGAGTACGCCCCTTTTACTGCCCAGTAATTCGTGCCATTCATCCACCACAACCACCTGCAGGTTTTCAAAAAAGGCCGCATAGTTTTTTTGGGCGAGCAGGAGATGTAGGCTTTCAGGTGTGGTGACTAAAATTTCTGGTGGATGTTTTTTTTGTTTTTCCCTTTCGGCAGTTGGTGTATCGCCATTTCGGATGGCGGTTTTCCAGGGTAGGTTGAGGCCGGTAAGCACTTCATCAATGGCACGGGCAATGTCTTTGGCTAATGCACGGAGCGGTGTCACCCAAATCAATTGAAGTCCAATTTTACTTCGTTTCGCATATTCATCCGGATGGGCATTGATGTATGCAACCAGGGCCCCGAGGAGTACGGAATAGGTTTTACCAAAGCCGGTAGGGGCGTTCACCAGTCCGGATTTCCCCAACCCGATTTTTTCCCAGCAGTCTTCCTGGTAGCTGAATGGTTCCCGTCCATTGGCCTTGAGCCAGTCGTTTACCAACCGGTAACCTGTTGTTTTTTTCCAGGATGGATGATTTCGCCGATGCATCAGCTAAAATACAAACAGGCAGCCAGTAAGTTGGAAAAGGAGTTGTGTCATTAAACCCAGTTACAAACCGGGCGGATTTGATGGACACAAGTGATCCTTCGGAACACTTGCGGCAGATGTGATTCTTATATTACTTTTTTGACGGCAAAAAAGTAACCAAAAAAGCCGCCGATGCGCCATGACGGCTGCGCATCGGGGTTCCCTGATTGGGCGGTTGTGCTACTGTAGCTTCAGCTTCAGTAACCGAAAGGTCGTTTGTGTAAAATTGAAAAGTATCGGCTTTGTTTCGGAGATTACAAAAACGCTTTACCAGTAAAAATCATTAACCAACACAATGCCCAGTTACAAACCGGGCGGATTTGTAATGGCAACAAGTGATCCTTCGGAACACTTGCGCCAGATGTGATTCTTATGTTACTTTTTTGACGGCAAAAAAGTAACCAAAAAAGCCGCCGATGCGCCATGACGGCTGCGCATCGGGGTTCCCTGATTGGGCGGTTGTGCTACTGTAGCTTAATCATTTGAAATAGTCTGATTGAAGAGTATAATAATCTGTGCAATGAAGAGTGGTTGTAAGATAGAATACTCTTCGATTCTTTGTTACTGAAGTTGAGGTTACAGTAGTGCAAAAGCTAAATCAAGGCGATTCCCGCCGCCCGGCCGTCATTGGCGGCGGGTGCCTTTTTTCGTCCTTTTTTGGGCATGCAAAAAAGGACAAAGAAAAAAACTTGCTGATGGATACTTTTTCTGCTACGAAATAAAAACGCTTCCTCGGCAAAAATCTCTAAACAACACAATGCCCGGTTGCAAATTGGACGGATTTGGTAGTCGAACGTTTCGTGTGCCACGAACCGAGGCGAAGGCGAACGTTTCGTGTGCCACGAACCGAGGCGAAGGAGTATAATAATCTGTGCAATGAAGAGTGGTTGTAAGATAGAATACTCTTCGATTCTTTGTTACTGAAGTTGAGGTTACAGTAGTGCAAAAGCTAAATCAAGGCGATTCCCGCCGCCCGGCCGTCATTGGCGGCGGGTGCCTTTTTTCGTCCTTTTTTGGGCATGCAAAAAAGGACAAAGAAAAATTCTTGCTGATGGATACTTTTTCTGCCACGAAATAAAAACGCTTTACCAGTAAAAATCATTAAACAACACAATGCCCAGTTACAAACCGGGCGGATTTGTAATGGCAACAAGTGATCCTTCGGAACACTTGCGCCAGATGTGATTCTTATGTTACTTTTTTGACGGCAAAAAAGTAACCAAAAAAGCCGCCGATGCGCCATGACGGCTGCGCATCGGGGTTCCCTGATTGGGCGGTTGTGCTACTGTAGCTTCAGCTTCAGTAACCGAAAGGTCGTTTGTGTAAAATTGAAAAGTAACGGCTTTGTATCGGAGCTTACAAAAACACTTTCTCAGCAAAAATTTCTAAACAACACAATGCCCGGTTGCAAATTGGACGGATTTGGTAGGCGAACGTTTCGTGTGCCACGAACCGAGGCGAAGCCGGCTGCGCCGAACACTTGCGCCAGGAACCGGGGGCGGAGGATTTCCATCCCTATTTGATGCCGCAACATTGAAAAAGTTTAATGCGGTGGAAAATTTATATAAGTAAGGATTAGTCTGCATTTCAGGGCAGGGGTTAAAAAGCCAAGGTGTTTACGCAGTAAAAAAAAATAAAAAATGTTAACAAAAACTAAAATTGAAATAGTATATTTACGATCTAATCGATCCCGTCCCTCCTAAAGTAATTCGTTTCCCCAAGGAAAAAAACAGTTTTTTTTAAGTGTTTTTACCACTTTCACGGATAGCAATATCTGTGCGATTGTTTTACGCTAATTAAACAAATGAGAAAAAGCGACACACTGCATTTTACTCCACATGTTTTTCATCAGCAGCCCGCGGCTGTTGACGCAACTTTTGTGTATTCATCATTACCCATACTCCAAAACAAGCATCACATGCAAACGTTTACATCCAACAAAACCAGCAAATGGTCAGCCGGTTATCAGTGGTTTTTATCCGCTATAACCGGTTTGTTGTTTTTGTTCGCCGGTACGGTGAACGGACAGGTGACGGTAACAAACCCAGGTAACACAACCCCGGGATTGTCGGCCACCTATACCGACCTCGCTTCGGCCATTACGGCTTTGAACGCGCAGACTGCGATTTCAGGCCCGGTAACCATCAGCCTCGCCGGTGGCAACCCGCAAACAGCCCCATCAGGCGGTTACGCGATTACAGCCATTTTGAGCGGCGCTTCTTCTTCGAACACCGTAACCATTGATGGCGGGGGCAATACCATTACCATGCCATCGCCGGCAGGTGCATCGGGTGCATTGAATGATGCCATTTTTAAATTCATCGGCGCGGATTTTATGACCCTGCAGAATTTCACCATGCAGGAGAATGCCGCGAACACCACCACCACAGCCGGAAGTAATAACATGACGGAGTGGGGTGTGGCTTTGTTATACGCGTCTACAACCAATGGCGCGCAGAACATCACGATCCAAAACAATACCATCAGCCTGAACCGCACCTACCAAAATACATTTGGTATCTACAGCAACTCCACGCATACGGCTACTAATGTCAGCACATCAGCTCCTGCAACTTCAACAGATGGTAATAACAGTGGTTTGAAAATTTATTCCAATAATATCAGTAATGTCAATAATGGCATCGTGATTGTTGGCCCTACTACGGCTGCAAATTACAATACCGGGATCGACATTGGCGGAACTGGACCTGGCACAGCAAATACATTAACCAATTATGGTACAACGGGAACTTTCTCGAGTTATGCCAACGTATCCGGAACTACTAATGGTATCCTGGTGCGTAATTCCGTTGGATTTAATATCAGCTACAACTCCATTACCAGTTCAAACGGGGGTGTAACCGTAGGTGTATTGCATGGTATCCATATCCCGGCTGCATCCGTTGCGGCTACGGGCACGTTTACGAATGAAGTAAGTAATAACAGCATTTCATTGAAATCTGGTTTATCATCCGGTGGCATGATTGGCATCAATTTCCTGACCAACCATGCTACAGCAACCAGTACAACGAATATCAATAACAATAATTTCTTTGATTTTGACCATACTACGGGTACAGCGAGTGGTACCATCACATTTATAACCACTACCGGTGTTGATCAAACCAAAAATATTACCGGTAATACGTTCACCAATATGTCGGTGAAAACCACCGGTACCGTCAACTTTATTTCACATAGTTACACCATGCAATCCGGTTATTCCTGCACCGTCAGCAATAACAGCGTGGTAACCGGCTTTACCAAAACAGGAGCCGGTGGTACTGTTGTATTTGCTACAACGGGCGCCAGTTCAGTAAACGGTAGTACCGCTATTTACTCCAACAATAATTTCTCAAATATTTCTGTTACCGGTGCTACAACGCTAACCGGCATCAATACAACTGATGGTTTGTCAACAGGCAGTTCAGCCAAGACCATCAGCGGTAATACTTTCAGCAACTGGACAGGTGGAACTTCTACTGTGTCTGGTATGATTGTAAGCTATTTTGGTTCAGGTAATTCATCTATTAATAATAATACCATTTCCAATATTTCCGGAGGTGGTACTGTGAATGGTTTAACGATCAACGCATCCGGTAACCTGGGTACACAGGTGGATATCCATACGAATACCTTCAGCGGTATCAGTTCTTCCGGCGGAACTGTTACCGGTATAGGTTGCAACAACAGTTCACCGGATATCAACATTTATAATAATAGTATCAGCAATTTATCAACCAGTTCGAATTTCCTGGTTGCAGGTATTATTGTGGGTACCGGCGCCACCAACACGGATGTGTATGCGAATACTATATGCGGCTTGTCTGGTACCGCGCCCGGTTCTACTATTGACGGTATCAGGGTCACCGCCACTACTGCGAACGGCGTTGTGTCGGTTTATAATAACCGCATCGGTGATTTAACTACACCTGATGCTGTAGGTGCCAATGTGATCAGTGGTATTGATATTACCACAACTACAGCTACTGTATCTGTAAATGTTTATTTTAATACGGTTTACCTGAATGCCAGCAGCACAGGTGTTGATTTTGGTACCAGTGCATTAACGGCAAATACAGGCCCGAATGTTACAATGATCAATAACGCCTTGATCAATAATTCTTCGGCAAACGGCACTGGCCTTACAGTTGCTTATCGCCGCAGCAGCGCCACACTGACTTCATATAATGCAGCATCAAATAACAACGTATTGTATGCCGGTACGCCTTCGGCCAGCAACCTGATTTTCTTTGATGGTACAAACAGTGACCAGACAATGAATGATTTTAAACTCAGGGTTGCACCAAGGGATGGCAATTCAAATGCTGAAAATCCGCCGTTCCTGAGCACGGCCTGCGGCAACAGCAATTTCCTCAAAGTGAATACCGCAATTGCGACTTTGATGGAATCAACCGGTACACCTGTTTCCGGTATTACTGTTGACTTTGAAGGCGATTCCCGCAATGGATCTACACCTGATGTGGGTGCGGATGAGTTTGCCGGTACTGCCGCTGCAGTAGTGGCGATCAACAGCGTATCCATCAATCCAACAGCAACAATATTATGCACGGCAGCAGCGCGTACCATTACTGCCAATATCAGTGTGGGCGGCACCAACCTGGTATCTGCGCAGGTTTTCTATACCATTAATGGGGTGTTGCAGGCGCCTATCAATATGACGGGCGGTAACCCCAATGCGGGCCAGACATCAGACTGGACGGCCGTGATCCCGGTGCCAAGCCCTGCTAACGCCAGCATCAGTTGGTCTGTTGCAGCGGCAGACGCGGTGACCAGCAAGGTAGAAACCGGAACTACATACCAGGATGAGCCTTTGCTGGGCGCTTCCGGTGTGGCCACTGCCAGTGCCCCAAGTGTATGTGCCGGTGCAGAAGTGACGCTTTCAGGAACCCTGATTGCGGGAGGTTCCGTAGTACCTGTGGGTGCGGGAAGCACTACAGATGCGTCTTACCTGGCGCCGTTCTACAGCGCCTGGTCAAACAAGCATGAACAAATTTTGATTCGTGCGGATGAATTGACAGCAGCAGGTTTGTACCCCGGTGCAATTACCGAAATCAGCTTCCCGACTACATCCGGTACAATCAGCCCGCTTGACTTTACTGTAAAACTGGGGCATACCACGCAAACGGATATGACCAGTTTTGTAACAAGCGGGTTAACCCAGGTATATTTTGCTGCAACCCAGGCACAGGTAGCCAATACCAATAATACATTGGTATTGAATACGCCATTTGTATGGGATGGCACATCGAACCTGGTAGTGGACATTTGCTTTGGTAACCCGGGTAGTACGGCTACATTGTCGTCTACATCGCCTTCAGATGTTACTTCATACGTATCAGTGATTAAGACACATACAGCTGCAGCAACTTCAGCAGCCGTAGCTTGTGCAGACAATAGTACGAATGTTGCGACTTACTCTGAGCGTCCACGTATCCTGTTTAAAGGTGTTGGTATCATAACACCAGATGATGTGTCGTGGAGTGATGGTGTAACTACCATTGGCTCTGGAAGTCCATTTAATTATACTTTATTAGAAGATAAAACATTCACCGCCACCTTTACATTAAGTGGTTGTACGATCAATTCGAGCCCGGTATCTGTGGATACCATTGGTTTGGCAACCGGACCAATTACAGCTCCGTCTACCCAGTGTGGCGAAGGTGTACCAACCTGCTTCGCGGTGGGAGCAGCCAATGGCCAGTTCCGTTGGTACCTGCAGCCTGTAGGCGGCACGCCATTAGCGGGTGAGTTTAATGGTACTTTATCTTCCTTTACCATTAATACAACAACCACCTTCTATGTGGCTATCAATGACGGTGGCCCATGCGAATCGGAGCGTACGGCAGTAACGGCAACAGTAGTGGCGCCGGATCCGATCCAGGCCATCGCTACTCCGTCTACCATTTGCCTGGGAACTTCATTTGATTTATCGGTACAACAAACCGGTTCGAATCAGAATTATACCTATACCTGGACGGCTTCACCTGAGGCCGGAAGCGGCATTACCGGATCAGCTGTAGGTTCACCGGTAACCATTACGCCAACGATCGCCGGCACTTATACATATAATGTAGCAGCTAATGATGATGATTGTAATACCAGCTCATCTGTTGAGGTAATTGTCCAGGCTTTACCTGCCATTGTTTCCATCACAGCCAACCCATCAACGGTTTGTGCGGGTGAACCTGTATCATTGGAAGCATTGACTGGCAGTTTCGCACCCGGTGAGGTAACCATTGGTACCCAAACTACTACCATTGGTGGTGTTGATGGTAACCCATACCGATCAGGAAACGGTACTGGAAATGAAATACGTACTCAGTTGTTGGTAACAGCTGCTGAATTAACAGCACAAGGATTGACTGCCGGTAACATTAGCAGCTTGTCATTTCTGACTACATCTGTCGGTGGTACCGTAATTGATTTTAATATAAGCCTTGCACATACCAGTGTATCTGCATTGACAACAACATTTGAGACATCAGGATTTGTGAATGTATTTAACCAGGCATCATTTACAGCTGTTGTCGGATGGAATACGCATACATTCCAGACACCATTTAATTGGGATGGTGTATCCAATATTGTGATAAATGTATGCCAGGAGAATAGTGTAACAGGCACAAATACCGTAGCGGCATTTACTCCTACTTACGCATCTAACGTACATAGGGCTTCAAGCACAACATCATGTACCACTGCTACCGGAACTGCAGTTACTAATAAGCCACTGATTCGTTTCGGTGGTATCACCGGCAGTGCAGGACCTGGTACATTAACCTGGTCATGGGATAATGGTGGTGGAAGCGGCAACGCAGTAACGGTGAACCCGCTGGCGACTACTACATATACTGTAACCGGTACAGACCCTGTAACAACCTGTTCAAATACTGCCAGTGTGTTGGTGAATGTAAATCCAATACCGGCAGAACCTACAGCCACCAGTTCAGAGCAGTGCGGTACAGCGATTCCAACAGCTTCCGTATCATCGAACTCTGGTGACCCTTCACCAATCTTCAAATGGTACGACGCGCCTACCGGAGGTAATTTGTTGCAAACGGATGCTTCAACTACCTACCTGAGCGCTATAGGAACAACGACAACTTTCTATGTGTCAGAATTATCATCTGCCGGTTGCGAAGGAAATCGTGTAGCCGTAACCGTTACCGTGCAGGAGCCTGATGCCATTACGGCTTCAGTAAGTTCAGCATCCGTTTGTATTGGTTCAAGCTTCAATATAAGTTCAAGCTATACACCTGATTTCAACAATTATACTGCGTACAGTTTATCCGCTCTTCCTGAAGCAGGCAGCGGTGTAACGGGTTCTGTGAGCCTGGTGGCCAATGGCTCAGGCTCTGATCCTTATGCGGTAACTCCGACAACAAGTGGAACATATGCTTATGTGATCACTGCACAGGACCCAGATAAGGGATGTGAGACAACAGATACCATTACAGTTACTGTAAACCTCAATCCATTAATTTCAAGTGCCATTGCTTCGCCGTCCACAGTTTGTTTCGGTGAAACAGTTAACCTGTCTGCTCAAAGTATCAACGCATCCAGCGGTACAGCAACAGTGGGCGCAGGCGCAACTACAAATTCATCATATCCCGCACCATTCTATAGTTTATGGTCGAATAAACATGAGCAGATACTCATTCCTGCAGCAGAGTTGACCGCCAGCGGCCTGGTGACTGGCCCGATTACCAGCATCGGATTCCCGACAACATCTGGTACTATTTCGCCGGCTGATTTCACAGTGAAGTTGGCTCATACCAATGTTTCTGACATGTCGGCTTTTGTTACAACAGGTTTAACCCAGGTTTATTTTGCCGCTACACAACCACAGGTAGCGAGTACAAACAATGTGTTGACATTCCAGACACCTTTTATATGGGATGGTGTGTCGAATCTGGTAGTAGATATATGTTTTGGTAACGCTTCCAGCAGTGCCACATTAAGTTCTACATCACCAGCGGATAACACGCCTTATATTTCTGTGATCAAAACCCATACCAGCTCAGCAACCAGTTCCAGCATTTCATGCCCGGACATTACTTCGCAAATTCTGACTTACACGGTAAGGCCAAGGATTTTGTTTGGAGGCCAGGTGGGTGTTGATCAAACAGCTAACTACAACTGGACCTGGAATCCTGGTAATATTTCAGCAGGTACAACAGGTTCCGCAACTATTAACCCAACCAGCACCGGTTCGTATGTTGCAACAGCTACTGATCCTATTACCGGTTGCAGTTCAAACTCTGATCCGGTAAATGTAACCGTGAACCCGCTTCCTGCGGCTCCATCAACCAACGATCCTGTAACCCGTTGCGGTGCAGGACAGGTGACAATGACAGCTACCGGAACCGGCGGAAACCTGAACTGGTATAATGTACCAACCGGCGGAACATCCTTATTTACCGGTGGTTCATATACAACAAATGTGAGCGGTTCAACCATCTTCTATGTTGCCGAAACATCGGCTGAAGGTTGCGAAGGCCCTCGCTCCGCGGTGAATGTAACCGTTACTGCAGCGCCAACACTGGTTATTACGCCAAGTGGTCCAACCACTTATTGCGAAGGCGGTTCAGTGGTGCTCGATGCCGTTACCAACAGTTCAAACCAATATGTGAATTTCAACTGGACGCCGGCCACAGGCCTGAGCGCCAGCAATACGGGCATTGTTACAGCTAACCCTACTGTAACAACAACGTATACCCTAACAGTAGATGATGGCGACCCTGTCAATGGTTGTGCAAATAGTGCAACTATCACCATTACTGTAAACCCTAATCCTGTTCCAGTGACGGTATTTGCTGAGCCTTCTACCATTTGTGCAGGCCAGTCAACTAACCTGATCCTGACTGCGGGTTCATTTGCTGCCGGACAGGCCGAGATTGGTGTTGAATCTTCTACGATGGCTGCCACAACCGGTAACCCATATCGTTCCGGGTTCTCTGCAGGTACCAACTTGCGTTTGCAGATTTTGTTAACCGCAACTGAATTGACCAATGCAGGATTTGGGGCTGGTAATATTGAGAGCCTCTCATTCCTGACAAACGGTACTACAGCAGGTACATTTAGTTCCTATACTATTAGTATGGCGCATACTGCAGCATCCGTCTTAACTACAACATTTGAAACACCAACATTCTCAACCGTATTCTCAGGGCCATATGCACCAGTAGCCGCCGGTTGGAATACCCATACATTTACAACACCGTTTGCATGGGATGGTACCTCAAATATTGTAATCGATATCTGTAAAGTTGTATCGAGCGCTACTGTTACGACCAGTGTGGCAGGAAGTACTTCCGGATTTAACTCTGTAGTTCAAAATACATCCAGTTGTGTAACTGCAACAGGAACTTTAGGTACAACACGTCCAGTTTTACGCATTGCCGGACAGATTGGCGCCAACCTGGCAAGTACATATGATGTAGTATGGACGCCTGGTCCATTATCTGGCGACACCGTATCAGTGTCTCCGGCCAGTACACAAACCTATACAGCTACAGCCACTATCGGAGCAACAGGTTGTTTTGTAACCAGTGATCCGGTGACTGTGACAGTTAACCCGGTACCGGCAGCTCCGGTTACCAATAGCCCTGTAACCCGTTGCGGACCCGGACAAGTAACCATGACGGCTACCAATACCGGTGGTACCATGAACTGGTATGATCAGCCAACAGGTGGAACATCCCTTTTCACTGGTGATTCTTATACTACAGTTGTACCGGCTTCTACCACTTTCTATGTTGGTGAAACTTATGTAGCAGGTTGTGAAGGCCCGCGTACAGCCGTGACAGTTAATATTACACCTTCACCTTCACTGGTGATTACACCGGCCGGTTCTACAACCATTTGCGAAGGCGCAAGCCTGAGCCTGGATGCGGCCATTGGCAGCGACCCAAGCTATGTGAACTTCACATGGTCTGACAGTCCTGCAGGCCAGGGTGGACTGAGCGCTACATCAGGTGCCCAGGTCATTGTAACGCCTGCATCAGAAGGTACATTTGTGTACACTGTTGCCGCGGATGATGGTGCGACATGTTCTAATATCGCGTCCATTACCGTAACCGTTAACCCAGCCCCTGTATTTGCATCCATCACTGCCAGCCCTGCCAATATTTGTGTGGGCGCCAGCAGCAACCTGGCGGGTGTGATTACGGGTAATGTGAGTGTTGTTGACAGTATCGGTACACAGACAACAACCATGTCGGGTGTTATTGGAAACCCATACCGCAGTTCAACAGTGAATAACCAGGTGAAAACGCAATTCCTGGTTCGTGCATCTGAATTGACAGCAGCGGGATACCTGCCCGGCAATATCAGCAGCCTGGCATTCCGAGCCACTGTAGCCGGCGTGACCATGCAGAATTTTGAGGTCCGCATTGGCACTACTTCTGCAACGGTTATGACAAGTACATTCCTGACTGATCCGTTGACTACGGTGTTTACACAATCCGTGTTATCGCCTACTGTTGGTATCAATACGCATACATTCAGTGCCCCATTCACATGGGATGGTACGTCGAATGTATTGATCGAAACACGCCAGGTCGTGGCTGTACTAGGTACTACTACGGTAGCCGCCAACGCGCCTGGATTTGCCAGTGTGGTGGCTGTGAGCAGTACCACCGGGTTTGCCGCTACCTCTGGTACCTTATCTTCAACCAACCGTCCATTGCTGATCCTGGGAGGTATTCAATTGGGTAATGATTCCGATAATTATAATTGGGTATGGAACCCGGGTGGATTTGTGGGCGATAGCGTAACTGTTTCTCCGACAGTGACCACACAATACACAGTTACTGCCACCAACCAACTCACCAATTGTTCGTACGATTCAGTGATCACCGTTAATGTTTTACCTGTAACGGCTAACGCTACGGCTGTTCCAACAACGCCCGTGTGCGCTGGTTCAGCTGTAGAACTCAATGCAGGTGGAACAGGTGGCGAGCCACTGACTTATTCCTGGAGCGATGGTACCAATGTAGTGGGTACGGCAGCGACCATTACGGTGAACCCAACGGTTACCACAACTTATACGGTAACGGTAACGGATAACTGTAATACAAGCACCACATCATCCGTAACGGTTAATGTGATCGCATTGCCTACAGCAAGCATTGTGGAAACCAGTCCGATTAATATATGTGACCCGGCTACACAAACATTAACAGCCAGTACCAATGCGGTATCTGCCACTTATCAGTGGTTGTTGAATAACAGCCCGATATCAGGCGGTACCAATCCAACATTGACCATTTCCGGAATCAGTTCCGGTAGTTACAGCGTGATTATCACAAACACAGAAACAACTTGTATCAGTGATACATCTGCACCGGTGCTGGTAACCATTAATGAGCAACCTTCTGCAGTAAGTATTGCGCCTGGTGATGTTACGCTTTGTGCCGGTACTCCACAGGTATTTACGGCAACGGGAGGCACTATTGGCGGAACTGGAAGCGGAACACTGACCAGTACACCAACTGGTAGCTATTCTACTACTGGTAGTCCATACCGCTCAGGTGCCGGTGCAAACTGGCAGATCAAGCAGCAGCAGTTGATCCGTGCTTCAGAATTAACGGCTTTAGGTTTATCTGCAAATAGCAGCATTACAAGCCTTGGATTCACCACACCAACTACAGCTGGCGGTACATTTGTGAATTTTGAAATCAGGATTGGCCATACGGCTGTCAATAATATGACAACTACATTCCTGACAACACCAACAACAACTGTATTCACAGTTGCATCATACTCACCAGTTGCCAATTCATTGAATAACCATACATTCCAAACGCCATTTGTTTGGGATGGTGTTTCAAACATCTTTGTTGAAACAAGGCAGACAAACTCAGTGCTTGGCACAGCAGGTGTTATTACGCATACTCCAGCAGGTATAACTACACCAGTTGTATATGTTGGCTCGACTACTGGTTTTGCAGCAACAACGGGTACTACATTGGCCAACAGGCCAATTACGACCCTGGCGTTCACGACTGTAATACCAACAAGTATAACATGGAGCCCGTCTACTGATTTGAATACAGTAAGCGGACCTACAGTGACAGCTACCAGCCAGTCTACAACTACCTATACCGCTACATCAACAAGTGTGGCAGGTTGTTCGAATTCTGCAAGTGTAACATATACTGCTATTCCGCGTCCAACAGGTGTAATCAGTGGCGATGCCATTTACCCGGCACCAACCACGTCAACCTTGAGCATCGCGGTTACAGGTACAGGCCCATGGTCAGGTACATTGCAACCGGGTAATATTCCGTTCAGCGGATCAGTGAGTCCGATTACGGTTGATGTAACCCCAAGCAATACCACTACATACACAATTGCTTCATTGACTGACGCTAATTGTGCATCTGTAGCCGGCGACCTGACAGGCAGCGCGACCATCACGATTGTGACATTGTCTGAACCTTCCGTAACAGTTGCACAGCCTACCTGCGCAGTTGCAACCGGAACAATTACGGTTACTTCACCAATTGTGCCTGGTTATGAATACAGTATTGATGGTTCGACTTATCAATCATCGAATGTGTTCAGTAATGTTAACCCTGGTACGTATAGTGTAACATTTAAAGACCTGAACAATTTCATTTCACCAGCCGCCAGCGTAACGGTTAACCCACAGCCGTTCATCCCTGCAGCACCTGTTGTAACAG
>ERZ761602.3273-NODE-3273-length-23234-cov-178.295828_pt1 | contig 23234 bp, 18 predicted proteins | sample MGYA00512165_ERZ761602 | MGnify/ENA primary metagenome ERZ761602 (study PRJEB28899, sample SAMN02445085) | bioreactor sludge metagenome | biome: EBPR sludge; isolation source: Thorneside wastewater treatment plant | place: Australia: Brisbane, Thorneside...
AAAAGTTATGAGTTATGAGTTATGAGTTATGAGTTATGAGTTATGAGTTATGAGTTACTGACTACCCAATACCATATACCATCTACTATCTACCAAAACTACCCACTACCCACTACCATATACCATCTACTATCTACCAATAATGACGAAATCAATTTTTAGAGAGTGGATTTATGCGGCGGTTATAGCCATAGGTATTACCATATTTATCCGCTCTTTAATTATTGAAGCCTATACCATACCCACCTCTTCTATGGAGAAAACGCTGTTGGTGGGCGATTTTTTGTTTGTAAGTAAGTTGCATTATGGGGCAAGGTTGCCCGTTACTCCCATTAGCTTTCCTTTTGCGCACAACCAAATGCCTTTTTGGGGGGGGAAATCTTATTTTGATGGATTGAAATTACCCTACCTGCGCCTACCGGGTTTTACCGCCATTAAACGCCACGACCCCGTAGTGTTTAACTACCCCTTAGACCAACAACGCCCCCTTGACCGGCGCGAAAATTACATTAAACGCTGTATAGCCCTGCCCGGCGATTTGGTGGTTATTATAGACCGCATGGTGTATGTAAACGGAGTTAAGGATTCTATTCCGCCACAGGCACAGTTTAACTATTTTGTGCGCACCAATAACCAACCCCTAAACCAGCAAACCTTGTTTAAAATGGGTATTACCGAAGGTGGTTTGCGCACCGAAACCGGCGACTTATACGAGTACGCCCTTACCAAAACGGCAGTTGATAAAGTGGGGCAAATGCAAAACGTGGTAAAAATAGATACCATATCCCGCGCAAAAAACCTATATCTGCCGCACGAGCCTGTTTTTCCGCAAGACCCCGATAATTTCCCTTGGAATATAGATAACTACGGACCTCTGCCTGTGCCTCGAAAGGGCGATACTATTAACCTTACTATTAAAAATTTATCGCTATACAGCTATCTGTTAGAGCATTATGAACACAATGAGGTAGCGCTTACAAACGATGTTATTACCATAAACGGACAACCCACCACCCAATATATCTTTAAACAAAACTATTACTTTATGCTGGGCGATAACCGCCAAAACTCTGCCGATTCGCGCTACTGGGGTTTTGTGCCCGAAGACCATATTATAGGCAAGGCTTTTATGGTTTGGCTCTCCTTAGAGCCGGGGCTTTCTTTTCCGCACAACCTGCGTTTAGACCGTATGTTTATGCCGGTGCGTTAATTAGTTGCTATTGCAATTAGTAGGTATGGCTTTGCATGCTGTGTAAGTAGCGCCACAGCAACAGACCTATTTAGAACAATTGTATCAAAAAGAATTAAACCAAACGCTACAAAGTATAAAGTATGTGCAAAATAGCTCGGACTTGTAACCACAATTGATAGGTTTATTATTATTGCGCTACTTTAGTTTTGTTTGCTTGGCAAATGCCTACCCAAACCAATATGCCTGCCCCTAAGAGCGTTAAAACAAGGTTTAAGGGTTGTGAGATGCCGGCATTTTCTTTAAAAAATTCTAAACAATACCGAATACCAAAGGTGAGGGTAAAAAATAAGCCCGATAAAAACCCGATGGGTAGTGTGCGGCGTTGGTGCAGCCAAAACAGCAGGGTAAAGATGCTAAAAAGCATGAGAGCTTCATACAGTTGGGAGGGGTGCCGTGGCTGGGCATCGTACATCGGGAAAATAAAAGCCCAAGCCAACTGAGTAGGTTTGCCCACAATTTCGGAGTTCATTAAATTGCCTATGCGTATAAGCCCTCCTATTACCGCAGCCGGTACAGCCAATAAGTCTATCAACTGCAAGTAGGATAGTATGGGATATTTGCGAAAAAAAAGGTATGTAGCCACAAAACCGCCTACGGCAGCCCCATGACTTGCCAAACCACCATGCCAAATAAATAAAATTTCGGCAGGATGGGCAATGTAGTAAGGTAAATCGTAAAACAATACCTGACCCAGCCTGGCTCCTATCAGCCCGCCCAAAAACTGATATTGTACTAATAGCGCTACTAAGTGTTGGGGTAAATTGCGGCGTTTAAACTGTTGTAATAATACCCAATAGCCTGCCAAAACAGCTAACGCAAAGCATAAACCATACCATTTCAGTTTTAACCAACCAAGTTCAAACACATAAGGACTTATCTCCCAATATACCTGTAAAAGCATAAATAAAATGCAATGGTTTATGTAATAATGGAGGGTTTGCTTGTTCAGGCACTCAAAACGCGCTACCTTTACCCTGCTTAAAAAGCAGCAGCCCGCACAAAGGTAATACAAGCCTCATTATTTTTTTTGCACAACGGGCAACCAATAGCGATTAATCTTGTTCAATACTTTTAAACATAAGCAACATGAAACAGCATACCATTACCTATCGATTTTTAGCGCTTTTAGCTATTGTTTTATTGGCAGCTCTTAGCCGGATATTGCCTCACCCGCCCAATTTTACTCCCGTAGGAGCGCTTGCCTTATTTGGTGCAGCTTATTTTATTCCCCGATGGTTAGCAATAGCAGCCCCTTTACTGGGTTTGTTTCTTAGCGATTTGGTTTTGAACAACTTGGTTTACGCCGAATATCAAACCGGTTTTGTTTGGTTTTCGGGCGGTTTTTTATGGATTTATGGCTCTTTTGTGGTTATTAGTTTATTGGGTTTTGCCTTTTTGCAACGCATATCGGCAGGCAGGATTGCCGCTCTGAGCATTATGGCATCGGTATTATTTTTTGTTGTTACTAATTTTGGCGTTTGGTTGGGCAGTGGACTGTATCCGCAAACGGTAAGCGGCTTAGTGGCATGTTATACTGCTGCCATACCATTTTTTGCCAATACTTTGCTGGGCGATTTGTTTTACAGCGCTGCTATGTTTGGCAGTTTTGCCTTGTTGCAAAAATCGTTTCCGTTATTGGCAGTTGAAAAGGGTGTGACCCGAGTTTGATGCACAATGACGTACTGCCTTAAGTATGCAAAACCGACATCAATTAGCACACGGATAACACGGATGGAGCTGATTAACGCCAATTTTTTTAAAAATAAAGGCTCAATTGGGTAAATGATTCACTTTTACCCGAGTTTATCTGTTTAATGTACGTTATCTGTGTGCCCTTTTTGCTGAGGGGGGTAATACAGCTCAATTTCCACCTCAAACCAAGGTTGCCCTCGGATAAAACATTGAGTTAATTATAAGCTTATGCTCATGCCTGCAAAATAGGTACGGGGTTTACCGGGTCCGTAAATATAACCGGCATCTCGGTTAATGCCTATATCAAAATCTTTTTGGTAGGCGTTGGTTATGTTTTGTATGCCTGCATAAATGTTTATGCCAAGTTTACTGTTTAGCTGCGGGGCAAAATCTATTTTGCAGTTGTTTTCAAAAAATGACGGGGTATTTTTTAGCGTATCTTTTTCAATATAACCTGCATAATGCTGGGCTATCATACTACCCGTATATACACCCGATAGGTTTAGGGTTAGGCTTGGAGTAATTTTATACGATAGTATGTAAAAACCGTATTGATTGGGGGTTCTGAAAAATGCATTGTTTGTGTTTGTTGCCGTTTCCGACCATTGAACAGGCTCGTTGTAAACGCTTTTTTGGAGGGTAAAACCAAACTGCATACTTAAATGGTCTTTAAACTGAAGTTTGGGGTTTATGGTTATGCCGGCAACAGTGGCTCCGGTTCCGTTATTTCTTACTAAAAGTAAATCGTTGTTTGCTGTTATACCTTGTTGTTCCAGTATAAAAACATGGTGGAGTTGGGTATAGAATGCGTCAAGGGTAAACCCTACCGACCAATTGCTGAGGTATTTATTAAAATCGACCGATGTGCTGAATGCGTTTGAGTATTCGGGGGTTAAATTGTTTGCATTTCTTATAATAGCTCCTTCTCCGTTTACAATGGTAATATGCAGGTCTTCGTCAAACACTTGTGGAGCTCTGAAACCTCTGGCATAACCTACCCTAAACTGCACATCGGGTGTAATTTTATACAGTATATTGGCTCTTGGGCTAATAATGGGTTTTCCTATTAAATTATGTTGGTCTAACCTTGTGCCTAAAAGTATGTTTAATTTGTTGTTAATTTCCCAAACGTTTTGCAGGTAAAACCCAAATTGCTCTACGGTTTGGTTAATAAACCGGTTGTATGATGGAGCATTATCTTGCAGATTGTTATAATTGTACTCAAAACCGGCAATAACCGTGTGCAAACCACCTGCAAAATAACCCATTTTACCTGAGTACTGAAGCCCGCTTACTAAACTTTTATCGTTTGAGTTTCCGTATGCGTTTATATCTTGTGCAGCTCCGTAGTAGCTGTCTCTGTTTAGGGTTTGGTAATTTAGATAGGCAGAAAATTTATGATTTTTGTTTTTGGTGTATTGTTCATAAGTTATGCCTCCGTTTAGGATATTATGGGTGGTGGCTTCTGTAATATCGGTTTCATGAAAAGGGAGGTAAAATTTATTACCGCCTCTTCTGAACTCATAGATAGAAAATCCGGTGAAGGTAATTTTTGAAAGTTTGGCGGGTTTATAAAAAGCTTTTACCGATAGGGAAGTAGCTTTTAGTTTTGGCATTTCAGAAAATCCGTCATTATTTAAATCCCATTGTTTTCTGTTTCTGCTAAATCCGTTAATAGAAACACCTGTTTTAAGGTCGTCGGCAACTAAGTTTGTGCCTAACATATAGGTTTGGTCGGGCGCTGAACCATTTATGAGGGCTTGGTTAGCGCTCAAATAAGCGCTGTTTTGGGTGGGTTCTTTTGTAATTATGTTTACCGTTCCTGCCACAGCGCTGCTGCCGTATAGGGCAGAGCCTCCGCTTCTTACTACTTCTACCCGTTCAATCATATTGGCAGGTATTTGTTCTAAACCATAAACGCCTTGCAAACTGCTAAAAATGGGTCTTCCGTCAACTAAAATTTGGCTGTATGCTCCTTCAAGCCCGTTCATTCTTAACCCGCTAAAACCGCAACTTTGGCAATTATTTTCAATACGCAATGCAGGCTGAAAGTTGAGCCCTTCGGATAATACAACAGATTGTGTGGCATCAAAAATTTTATCGGTAACCAAATTGCAAATAATGGGAGCATCTCTGCGCAAAATTTCGTTTCGGGTTGCTGTAACAACCACTTGTTCTATTTGCAAATAATCTTCCTGAAGTACAATGTTATCAAGGGTTACATTGCTGTTAGTTACCGTTATCGGAATTTCTTTTGATAAATACCCTAAGAACGATACCTTTATAATATAGGCTCCCGATGCTACATTTTCAAGAACAAAAACGCCTTCATTATTGGTAATAGCGCCTTGTTTGGTTTCCGATATAAGGATATTTGCCCCAATTATGGGTTGGGTTTTGTCTGTTACGCTGCCCGAAATGGTAAAATTTTGTGCAGTAAGGGTAGTTAAAGTTGTAAGAAACACCAATAAAGAGGAGAGTATGTGGTTCATGTTTTTTTACTTAGGTTGAGTGTGGTAATGTTGCCATTACAAGAGGTAAACCTTGTTTAGACCCATTCTAAACAAAGTTTTGGTTTTATTGGTTGCCACAAATTTACCACAAAGGCAAAACTACCCTATTTAGTTGTTGAACCCAATGCCGGCGTTTTTTTTGCACCATAGTTAAAAAAGGGTTAAGCCGATTTTTTGGGGAGCAATGAATAAACCCGATATAATAACCAATCATTTGTGGGCGATAATAAACCTAAATTGCCCGATGTAGAGGCAACTGTACGCATATAATTTGGTTAGTAGAGGAGAAGTGTTTCTTTTTGTTTTGAGATTTTGGGTTCTTTTATAAGCGCAATTAGTTAAAGTTTTTTTTTGTATAACTTAATGTTGTTTTTTATGTTTATTGCTTACATTTTTTGTTCATCGGGCATAAAAAAACACTTTTTGGAAAACATTTTTTATTAATCGGGAAAGAGTTTTTATTAATCGGGAAAGAGTTTTTATTAATCGGAAAGGAGTTTTCATTAATCGGAAGGGAGTTTTTATTAATCGGGAAAGAGTTTTCATTAATCGGGAAGGAGTTTTCATTAATCGGGAAAGAGTTTTCATTAATCGGGAAAGAGTTTTCATTAATCGGAAAGGAGTTTTTATTAATCGGGAAACATTTTTAAACAATAAAAAATTGGGTTTTTACCCCATTTTATCCGTTTTTACCCCATTTTTTGGGGTTTTTTAGCCTTTTTTTCGGGTTTTTTGGGTTTTTTTTGAGTTTTGGCTTATTTTGTAATTTTGGCAGATGCTATTTATTTACCTATGTTTCAATGAATTTTATTGTTCTTTTTTATGGTGTAATTATCGGGATATTGCCGGCAACATAAAGGTAATTTTTTAAACATTGGGCAATCATCTTTTTACCTTTATTAAAAGCCATATAGGCTTCTAAAAATTATCATATTTAGGGGGCAAGCACACAAAAATTAAAAAGTATATACACAATGGGTGGCAAAAAAATGAGGTTAAAGGCGTACCTTGTGCAACCTAATTCAGAAAAGTATGCAAACGGCAATTCATTCTTATAAGCAACACCCCCAATTAGCTCATAAAACCTACGATGCTATTGTAATAGGTTCGGGCATAGGCGGGCTGGGTGTAGCCGCTATTTTGGCAAAAGAGGGTAAACGCGTATTAGTGCTTGAAAGGCATTATACCGCAGGCGGATTTACCCACTCCTTTAAGCGAAGAGGTTATGAGTGGGACGTGGGTATTCATTACCTTGGCGAGGTTCACCGCCCCCACACCGAGTTGGCAAATTGGTTTGCTTATATTTCTGACAATCAGCTCCAATGGGCAGAAATGGACGAAGTTTATGACAAAATCATTTTTGGTAATGAAGTTTTTCCGTTTCATAAAGGAAGAAACAACTTTATTACTCACCTGCAAGCATTGTTTCCACAGCCCGCCGATAAACAAGCCATAGAAGATTATGTAGAACTGATTTACAAAATTACCCGCGATGCCCGGCTCTATTTTACCGAAAAAGCCTTGCCCGGCGCTTTATCTTGGGCGGTGGGCGGTTTTATGCGCAGCAAATTTATGCAGCTTGCCTCGCAAAGCACCTTAAAAGTGCTACAGTCCATAACTCAAAACCCTAAACTGATAGGCGTATTAACCGGACAGTTTGGCGATTATGGGCTTACTCCCTCTCAAAGTAGTTTTGCCATACATGCTATGGTTGCCAAACATTTTATAAACGGAGGCAGTTTTCCGGTGGGCGGGTGCAGCAAAATTGCCGAAACCATAGCAACCGTTATTGCTAAAGCCGGCGGCGCTGTGCTAACCAATGCCGAAGTTGCCCAAATAATGGTTAGTAACGGAAAAGCAACAGGGGTGCAACTTGCCGATGGCGCAGTTTTACAGGCAAATATCATTATTAGCGATGCCGGAATTTTGAACACTTATACAAAACTATTATTGCCCGATGTGCAGCAAACCGCCAAACTTAACAAACAGGTAACCCAAGTGCAGCCTTCTATGGGGCATTTAGGTTTGTATCTTGGTTTTAAACATACCGCGCAGGAGTTAAACCTTGGTAAAGCCAATTTATGGATTTACCCCGAAAACGCTTATGACCACGATGCAAACTTTGCCCGATTTTTGCAAAATCCCGATGTAGCGCCCATTCCGCTTACCTTTATTTCTTTTCCTTCTGCCAAAGACCCCGATTGGTTAAACCGATACCCCGGCACTGCTACTATTGACATTATTACCGTTGCCCCCTATCAATGGTTTGAACAATGGCAAAATACCCGATGGAAAAAACGCGGGCAGGATTATGAAACCTATAAAGAAAACATGACCAACCGCTTGCTGAACATTCTTTACCAATATGAGCCGCAACTGAAAGGTAAATTAGATTATCACGAACTCTCTACCCCGCTTACAACGCAGCATTTTGCCAATTATGCTCATGGCGAGTTGTATGGAATAGACCACAATCCGCAGCGGTTTGGGTTATCTTTTTTGCGTCCGCAAACACCCATTAAAAACCTTTACCTTACCGGGCAAGATATAGCCTCTGCCGGAATTGGCGGCGCACTTACCGGAGGTATTCTAACCGCATCGGCTATTTTAAAACAACCCGTACCCAATATTATCAGAAAAAGAGTAGGAGAGGGGCGCACTGCTTAAATTTGGGTTCACCTATTATTAAACCACACATTTACATGCTGCAACAAGTAAAATTTGCCCAACTACCCATATGGCAAACCATTGTTTTTACCCTTGTATATTTTGCATGGTTTTACGGAGTGGTAGGTTTGCGCATAGAGCATATATGGGCGTATGTGCTGTTGTTGGTTTTATATTTTGCAAACCAACATACCCGCCGCTTTTTGTATGGTTTTGCCGTATTTTTTATATTTGTGCTAAAATACGATTCACTTAGGGCATATCCGAACTACCTTTTTAACCCCATTCATATAGCCGATTTATATGGGGCAGAAAAAGCATGGTTTGGCATTATGCAAAACGGCGTATTACTTACCCCAAACGAATGGGCATTACAATATACGCACCCGATAGCCGATTTTATGTCGGGCTTGTTTTATGGTAGCTGGATACCTGTGCCTTTACTTTTTGGTTTCTATCTTTATCTGTACCATAAGCAGTTATTTTTGCATTTCATTTATGGGTTTGTGCTCACTTGCATGATAGGGTTGGTAGGGTACTACCTGTATCCGGCAGCGCCCCCTTGGTATGTTGCCTTGCACGGATTTGAGCCAAACATAAAAGTAATGGGCAATGCAGCAGGTTTGTTGCGTTTTGATGCCTTAGTAGGTTTTCCTGTTTTTGAGCAGATGTATAACAAAGCGCCTGCGCCATTTGCTGCCATGCCCTCCTTACATGCCGCTTATCCGGTGGTTTGTTTGCTTTATGGGTGGAGGTTGCGGCGGTGGCAGGTAAACGCTGCTTTTGCCCTATATGCTCTTGGTATGTGGATAACTGCTATTTACACCATGCACCACTACCTTATAGATGTGCTTGCCGGTATTGCCACCGCCGCCGCAAGTTACTTGCTCTTGCAACAAATAACGCAAACCAAATGGGGCAACCTGTTTTTTACTCGGCTCTTAGAAAAAATAGGAGGATAGGGGGTAAAACAAAAAAACCGGGGTAAAATGGCAGGCTATACAACCCAACCATTTTACCCCGGCAACAAAAACTGAATTTTTGTACTGTAAATGTGAACGCCTACTTAAATTGCTTTATTCAGCAACTTTACGCTCTTTTGCTTCTTTTTTTACCGGCTCGGGCGCATTTTTACCCTTGCTGTTACTTTTTTTCTTTTTGTTATTGGCTTTAGCTTTTTTCTTTTTTTCTTTTGCCTTTGCTTTAGCCTTTTTCTTTTTGTCTTTATCGTTCTTTTTCACTTCGGGTTTAGCATTTTGTTTTTCAGCTTTTACCCTTTCGCGCTCGGCAGCGCCCTGTTCTTTGGCTGCATCTTTGGCTTCTTTTTTGTCTAACAGTTCTTTTTCTTTGGCTTCCTGTTTTTCTTTTACTGCATCGGGCTTACCGGTGGCGTTTCCTTGATTTTTGCCGGTACCTTGGGCATAAGAATTAGCTGTGTTTAAGGTAAAAAATACCGCCAGCAACGCTAAAAAAATGTGTTTCATGATGAAAAAAAATTTGGGGTTATAAATTTTGTGAAGAAAAATTAAATGAAGAAACGTACTTTTACAAAGGTACTGCAAAATTAAAGCACCATTTGACTTTGTGTAACAATGTTGGTTTAATGTTGGGTAAACAGATTTACCTGTTTAACGGTTTATAGGGTTTAATGGGGTTTTTAATTTGTTGTTTCAAGGCAGTATCCCGAAGGTTTAACTTATCAACAGATGTTGTGTCCGGTATTTTTAAATCGGGTAAATTTAGGTGGATATTATCGGGTTTTAGAGCTGCCTTTCGCAAAACGGCATTCTGAACAGTTTCTGTTTTAACCCGGGTTATAACCGTATCCTTACTTACTGAGGCTGAATCTAAAATCATGCGGGGTGTAAGTTCTAATTCTTCTAATTTCAGCTCCGTTCCGGTTCTGATATTTAGGTTAAGCGAATCCGATGTATTTTTTCGGGAATTTTTAACAGGGTGCATGGCAATTAGTTCCAGCGATTCCTCTCGGTATAATTTGCTGTTTCTGAAAGGTGCGCCGGCAGTTTCGGTGGCTTGGTAAATGGCAATAATGCTTTCAAGCACCGTATCTTGCAATGCCGAAGGAACTAATTCCATATCAAAACTAAAATCGGGATAATGGGCTCTGCACTTATTTTTCGAAACCAGTTCCAATTCCTGTTCGCCCCAGTAAATCAGTTCCGATTGCCCAAGGCTATACACCTTGAGTCGGTTTTCTTCAAAGGTAATTTTATGCATAAAATTGTCGTTAGGGTTAGGGTTCATCCATGTACCCTGAATTAACGGCAGTATTTTATTGCGGTTGTTGGTTTCATTTTCGGTATTATAAAAAAAGGTAAGCAGTGTATAAGCCACTCCCACCAAAAGCGCCAGAGCGCCGGCTATGAGTTTAGTTATTTTTCTCAGTGGTTTGCCGTTTTGTAGTTCCGTTACCGCATCGGGCTTATAAACCCACTTGCCGTTTTCAAAAACAAATCGGTTTACCAACTTATCTATTTCGGCAGCAATATCTTTAAAAGCCACGTCTTGGCTTTCCCATTCCTTAACCGGTTTTCCGTTTGTAGGAAGAGGCAGCAAATTGCCCAATTGGGTATTTTTCCATAAACAATCTCTCAAAATAACCGGCACCACCCTTGCCTCGCCAAGTTTGTGCCTTTCAAGCGCTTTTAGCACCTCATTTTCATAAGCATCATCAGACGATAAAAAATCAGAACTAACAAGGAGTAATATTATTTGTGCCTTTTGCAGCGCTTCGGCTTGGGCTTCGTTCAGGTTTTCGCCCACCATTACACGCTGGTTATGCCAAAGGTCTATTTTGCCGTTTCTTTTCAAGATATTTAAATGCTCTTCCAATTCCGATTTAAACGCTTGGTCTTCGGGCGAAAAAGCAATAAAAATGTTTAACTTTAAATTAGAACCGGGCATATTAACGTGTTTGCGGCAAGAAGCCATAAAGTAGGTTACCGGGTGCAAATATAACCAAGTATATGCTAAGGTAGCCGTTTTTTTGTTAAACGCAAAATTAGCCTACCTTTGTGCATGGGTTTAACAAGATTTAGGCTTTTGTTTGGGTATATCAACATTTAATTTCCCAAAAAACATGTTGCAAATAGGCATTATTTCTGACACACACGGTTACATAGATGAGCGCATTTTACACCATTTTGAAACGTGCAACGAAATTTGGCATGCCGGCGATATTGGAACTATGGAGGTAGCTCTTGCCTTAGAAAAACATAAACCACTCAGGGCAGTATATGGCAATATAGACAACCATATCATACAACAAGCATATCCCGAAAATAACGTGTTTATGTGCGAAGGGGTAAAAGTACTCATTACCCATATAGCCGGATTACCTCCCAAATACAATAAACGAGTGCTGTCTTTAATAGCCATTCATCAGCCCGATTTATTAATTTGCGGACACTCACACATATTGAAAGTATTGCGAGAGCCAACCCTTCATTTACTGCATCTAAACCCGGGCGCTGCCGGAAAATCGGGTTTTCATAAAGTGCGCACACTTATGCGTTTACGCATTGAGGATAAACGCATTTTTGATGTAGCGGTAATTGAATTGGGTAAAAAGTAACCAAAAAACCGATAAGATGTGCTACCCGCGCCATTGTTTGGGGTTAAAACGTAACTTCTTTTCGCAGCAGTTTGTTGCCTATGGCACAATTAAGGCAATTTTTATTTTTGCAATAGAGGTTATAGAGTTGTAGCAGCGCTTGGGTATGATAAGCGTTGGCAGATTTTATATTAAGTTGTTGCCAGTTATCAATAATACTGTTTTCTTCGGGTTCTAACTGTTCCAGCAATTGCAGCGCTTTGTCTTTCAGTTGGGGCAGATTGCGTTGGTTGCCGTAAACAAACATCATGGGCACAATAGTATTGATGATAATGGTATCTATGGCGGTATTACCTAGCGATTTTGCTGTTTGTTTAGAGGCTTTGTCAATTACATAATGCGTGTTCCAATAATCGGACGGTGAAACCGATAATAGTTTCCGATAATGTGCCACATCTCCTCCTTCCAAAATATGGGAGAACAGACCATTTGGGCTTTGGTGTAAAAGCAATGCCAACTGTGCCAGCCTAAGCGTAGGAAAATTAGGCGGACGCAAGCCGCCAAATTTCCAAATATGCGGGGGTAGGGGAGTAAGGTTGTATTTTTGTTGTAGAAACGAATACTCTTTGAAAAGGGTTTGCGGGTAAACGTCTTTGTGTTGGTTGTTCAGAAAACCGGCTTGCCCCAGCAGTAGGGCTTCTAACTGATATAATCGGTCTTTATGTTTAGCCAAAATGAGTATGGGCAAAGATGCAGCCAATTGTTCAAAAGGCTCGGCGTTGGCTTTAGCGCCAAGGCCTCTTGCCAAAAAACGGAAAAAAGTTTCTTCCCAGTTCCAGGTATTTTGTTCTAAAATTTGGAGCATAGGTTGTGTTTTCTGCTCCAATCTTTCTATCATAAGGCGGTCAATCCAGTTAGAGAGGGTAAACTCGTCTATTTGGTGAATGAGTTTTTCGCAGGGAATCCATCGGGTATCGGCGAGTAGGAGTTGGTAATTTCGGTATAACTTGGGGTCAAAGGCATTTCTTAGTTCTAAGGTAGGAAGCGTAACGCCATTTGCATCTGTTAAAGGCAAATCTGCTTCGTAAACCACGTGCAGTATTACATTTTGGTAAGCTCTGTCTGATTGATGATGGTGTTTTAACCAATCTGAAGCCTTTACGTGAATTTCAACGTTTCCTGCCCAAACAGTATCAGCAATGCGAATACGGGCGTTAAAAAAATCGGGTCCCGATGTGTGGTGCGCCTCTCCGGGTGCAAGTACGGTTATGGGTTCGCCGGTGGTAGTTATTAGCGCATCGGGTTTGTAGAGGCGCATTTTCCAAAGGTAAGAAAGGAATTGCTCATTCATAAGGGGCTCTGGGTGTTAAGGAGGTGTATAGCTGTTAATAATGTGCCTCAAATATACAGGGTTAAAACGCTAAATTACCTAAGTAGGGTTATATTTCCTTTCAAAAAAGTTTGTCTGCCGCTAATTAGGTTGGCAACTAAGGTGTAAACGTACACTTCCATTTCCTGGGGTTGTTGTTTATAGGTGCCGTCCCACCTGCCTTGTGGGTCGGTGGTTTGGAAAACCATTTCGCCCCATCGGTTAAAAATTTTGAGCTCCATGAAGTCAATACCGGCATTTCCTTCCACCTGCAAAAAGTCATTTATATTATCGCCATTGGGCGAAAATGCGTTAGGAATGCCTATGTAAATAACCGGAATTACCTGAATAGGCAGACAAATGGTGTCGTTGCAATTTTGGTTGGTAAGGGCAGCCAAGCAAACCTCAAAAATGCCGGTATCATTAAAGGTGTAAATCGGGTTTATTTCGGTAGAAGTACCCCCATCGCCAAAATTCCAGAAATAGCTGTCGGCAAACTGGCTTTGGTTAGTAAAAAAAATGGTTTGACCCACTTCGGCAATGACTGTGTTGGCAGTAAAAGCGGCAATGGCATTGGTGTAGGCTTCTACTGTTACTGTTGTTATATCAGTTATATTGCAGGTGCTGCTGTCAATGGCGGTGAGCTGAATGGTGTAAATGCCCGGGTTTTGGTAAACATGGCTCACCTGTGTTCCCTGTGCAGTAGCGCCATCGCCAAGCGTCCATAGGTATGTAACAGCGTTGCCGGTGGCTTGCAGCGAAATGGATAAGGGGGCGCAATTGCTTGGTGGAGGGGAAAAACTGCCCACAACTAAGGGTGGTGGCGGCAGGAAAAATGTTTGCGAAAGGGTATCGGGCAATGCGCAGGGGGTAGATACAATAAGGGTGGCGGTTATGTTTCCCGATAGGTTGTAAAGATGCACCGGATTGGGTTCTGCCGAAGTATTGCCATCGCCAAAATTCCATTGGTAGGAAACATAATTACCATAGTTGGTAAAAAAGGCAACCTGTTGGGGGTCGCAAATGCCGGGCAGTTGATAGGTGAAGTTAGCAGTAATAATGGTATCGAGCGCTTCTATACTCACCACCGATTGGCTGCTGAGATTGCAGCTTACAGGGTTAAAGGCGGTGAGCGTAACGGTGTATATGCCCGGCTGGGGGTAGGTAAAAGAGGGTTCGGTGTCGGTAGTAGTTTGTCCGTTGCCAAAATCCCAGAGGTAGCTTGTGGCGTTAATGCTGTTGTTGGTAAAGTTGGCATTAAAAGGTATGCAGCCAAAAAGCGGGTTAGCGCCGGCGTTGGCTATTACGGGTGGCAGTATGGTAATGGTTTGGGTAGCCACAGCTGTTACAGGGCAAGTGGGTATGGTACTGGCTATATTGAGGGTAATGGTGTAGGTGCCGGGTTGGTTATATACATGTGTAGGCGCTGAGGAGGTAGAAGTGTTACCATCGCCAAAGTTCCAATTGTAAGAAACTGCCGGATTGCCCACTACCGGCGTAAGCGAAACGGAAACCTGCTCGCAGTTTACCGATGCCGAAAAATCGGCGGTAAACGTAGCCGGGTCAATAATGGTGATATTGAGGTAGGTTGTATCGGCAACATTGCAAGCGCCGGGTTTAGAGGCAATGAGCATTACCTCATACACGCCGGTATCGGTATAGGTAAAACTGGGTGCAAACTCGTTACTTGTTGCCCCGTTAAAATCAAAATCCCAGAAATACTCCGTTGCGCCGTAGCTGTTATTCTGAAAAGTAACTGTAAGTGGCGCACAACCAATATAATCGGGCTGAGCGCCGGCAATTGCCAATACATAAGGTGGTTCAAAGGCAAATTTTACCGCCCCCAAATTGCAGTTGGGCGATTGGTTTGCATTAGACCACACGCCGGGGGTGGTAGGAAAAGCGCTACTGCCTCCGCAGCCTGCACAAACTGCCTGATAAATGATGCCTTCTTTATCAAACCTACTGGTGCCACCGTCCACGTGTTCGGCGGCGGTGGTTAAAAAGCCGCCCGAACCGCCAAAATAAGAGGCATACTCTACGCCCGATGCGTCTTCGCGCAATACAAAAAAGTAAAAATCGCTGCCATCGGTACTCACCTGAAAAGCGCCGGAGGTAACCGGCAGTCCATTAGTGGTAGAGGTAGCTACGGCAGAATTTACCTGCCCTCCCCAACCCGAAACATATACGCGGTCACAAATATCTACTAAAAATGCACTGGGCGATATATTGGGTCCGCCATTGCCATTGCCAAATCGGGTAGAGAAAATGGTTACATTTAGGTTGTTGTTCAGTTTATGAATATACTGTCCGCTATTGGGTACGCCGTAAATTCCTGCCGGAAAAATGGGGTAATTGCCGGTTGTTTGCCCTACGGTATATACGTTGCCATCATCGTCAATATCCACAAAATAGCTTTGGTCGTAAGTATTAGTGCCCAAATAAGTGGCTGCTAAAATTGCTGTTCCGGTTGTATTTATTTTGGCAATGTAGCCATCAAGTATGCCGCCTCGGTAAGTGGTGTGCAAAGCGCCGGGTGTAACCGGAAAATTGAGGCTTGCCGTGCCGCCGCATACATAAGCTGTTCCGCCGCCGTCTATCTTTACAGAGTAAGCGGCATCGGCAAGGCTGCCGCCTATATAACTGCTAAACAACAGGGTAGAGAGGTTTGGATTGAGTTTTACCACCACTCCGTCTTGGGTGCCGCCGCCGTAGGTAGTTTGAAAAGCGCCGGGTGTAGTAGGAAAATTATTAGACCGTGTGCTGGAAGCAATATACACATTGCCCGATGCATCGAGGAAAATTTCGCCTCTTGCCTCATCGCCGTAGTTGTAGCGGAGGTTTTCGGCAAGGTTTAAACCGTCGTTAGCGCTGCCGCCCAAAAAGGTTGAGGCTACTAAGGCTGTACCGTTGGCATTTAATCGGGTTACAACAATATCGGAGCCATCAGAAAACTCTATGTTGCTGATAGATGCATTGCTGCCACCATTAAACGAGTTATCGTAACTTGCTGTTAGAGCCGGGTAATTGGCAGAGCCGGTACTGCCCAATATGAGCAAATGGTTATTAGCCGGGTCAACAATTAAACTATGCGGTATTTCGCTGCGGTTGCCGCCTATATAGGTAGAATAAAGCAGGGTATTGCCCGATGATGAAAACTTGGAAATGCCTATATCGGTAATAAACCCGCCTGCTCCGGCGCTGCCCCCTCCATAAGTAATCTGAAAAGCCCCCAGCGTAGTAGGATAACCCGGACCAAACACTGCGCCGCCGGCATACAGGTTGCGCTGGTTATCGTAGGTGGCGGTAAAACCCCAGTTATCGGCAAATGAGCCGGTAAAAGACGAAAAAACGATGGTAGGGTCAATAATCAATTCACGAGTAGTATCATATCCCGATGGAAAATGGAAGCGCACAACGCCGTTTTGGAGTGTAAAAAAACAGGGCACCGGCGTTTCTTTACCGTTTATGTATTGGTAGGCATAGGGTTTAAGGTCAAACAGTTTACCCACCGATGTGGTAATTTGCAAGTTACCATCGGGCAATTGGGCAACTGCTGCGCCTTGGTATTGCAGGGCAATTTGGCTGGCATCGGCATGGGGGGCAATGGTAAAATCGTATTTAAGGGCATCGGCAGTTTGGGCAGTGTAAAGGCGGAGGTCTATACCCGGGTATAACTCTTGGTAGTTGGCTTCTCTAAACATAGGCACTTCCGCAGCCCAATTAGCCGGATTATTGCCAACAAAGTAGTTTCTGTATGCCGATGAAGGACAAGCGCCCGAAATTTGAGCCGGTTGTGCCTGCAAAAAAACAATATCAAACGCATGAGCCGCTACACCCGAAAAACTGAACTGATGACCCGGGTGGTGGTGTGCGTGGTGTATTTCTTCTACGTGTGCAGGGTTGATGAGCAAAAACCGAAGGCGGTTGGTTTCTAAGTAGATGCGCCCTGCCCTTAGTTCTGCCATGTATTGAATATGGTTTTCCCACTGTCCTTTATTTTGGGTAAAATACAAGTGGTTGCCATGAGGTTCATCGGCAAACCGGTGGGGAGCGCCGGCAAGTGTTAGTTTAGCCGGCAGTATTAACAAGGAAAGAAAAAATAAAACCTGATAACAAAGCCATGCTATGGTGAATTTGGGTTGCAAATAAATTAAACAAGAGTTTATATAAAAAGGATTTGGCTTCATTAAGTAAGGTTAAATGGTAAGGTAAACTGCTTTTTGCAATAAAATCAACAATATAAACGCATTTTTGAGGGTAAGTAGTTTAATAGTGGTTCAAATTTACCTTACTTTTACCCCCAATAAAGCACAAATTGTCTTTTTTAAACCCTTAATACACCCATTTATGCCTTTTAATTACCCTAACAAAATTAAACTGCTTGCCCATTGGGTTATGTTGGCAGTTTGTTGTTATGTTTTATCGGGATTTGGTTTTCCAAAATCAAACACAATATCTATTCATTCATACATAGAACAATACAAAGGTGTTGCCGTTTTAGAAATGAAACGCACCGGTATTCCGGCAAGCATTACACTGGGGCAGGCAATACTGGAATCTACCTATGGCAATAGCCGTTTGGCTAAAACAGCCAATAACCATTTTGGATTTAAGTGTAAAAAAGAATGGGTTGGCTTGTATGTAAGACACCACGATGACAAAGCGGAGGAGTGTTTCAGAAAATATGCCCACCCTTATGAGTCATTTATAGACCACTCTTTTTTGCTCACCAACAGCCGGCGTTATCAGGATTTGTTTACATTGAAACCCACCGATTACCGTGCATGGGCAAACGGATTACAAACTGCCCATTATGCCAGTTGTAAAAAATATGCCCAATCTCTAATAAACCTGATTGATTATTACGGCTTACATTTTTACGATACGGCAAAAACCGTTCGTTTTCCTATTCACCCCGATTATGTTACACAGGTAGAAAAATATACCCAATTATACAAGGCCATTATGTTTGCCAAAAACAATACCGAAACAGAAAGCGTATTGTCTGATGCCTCCATAGAAAAGGTGAACCAACAAATGACCCTTGAAACCGGAAGTATTTATACCGTAGCGCCGGGCGAAACGCTTTACGGCATTGCTCGGAAATTGAATGTGCCTGTTAATGTTATTAAAATTGCCAATAAACTAAAATCAGACAAACTGAAAGCAGGTCAACAGCTCAAAATTATACAGTAACCAAACTTTATGCAATTACTCAAACCTTCTTACCTTAAACATATTTTAGTAACGGTAGGCGCAGTTGTGCTGCTGTTACCCATGTTATTGTCGGGCAGGGTGATTATTCCGGTTAAGGACGCTACTTTTAAAGATTGGAACAGAAATAGTTTTTGGCATTACCCATGGGGCAAATCGGGCGTACATAAAGGAATTGATATTTTTGCACCTATTGGTACGCCGGCGCTTGCAGCCTGTGGCGGGGTGGTAGTGGGCAAGGGGTATAACAATATGGGGGGCAATTGGGCGCTCATAGCCGGAGCAAAATACAGGCTGTATTATTACGCCCATTTACAAGAAACTGCCGTAACCCTTGGGCAAGTGGTAAAGAGTGGAAGTGTTGTAGGTAAAGTAGGCGATACAGGTAATGCCACAGGAAAACAACCGCATTTACATTTTTCTGTCTTATCTTTACTGCCTCATATAACTAAATGGGATAACGAACCCCAAGGCTGGAAAAAGATGTTTTACCTAAACCCCCATGAGCTTATCTCTAAATCTGTTACAACCTTGCCCGTGCGCCACCACAACCGTAGCTCTGTTTCGGGTTAAAGATAAAAACAGGACAATGGTGGAAGCCGCAATCTGTAACGCTTTTTATTTTTTTCTGCTTCACAGCTAACCAAATTAGTTGCCACTGCCTACTTTTAATGCTAAAACTAACTAATACCCCCGAATTTGACCAAGCCCTTTTGCTCATGGAAAATACCATGGGGCACCCTATTTTTTTGACCGGACGTGCAGGTACCGGAAAATCTACCTTGCTCCAGTATTTTAGGCAAACTACGCAGAAAAAAATTGCCGTTCTTGCCCCTACCGGGTTGGCTGCCTTAAACGTTCGTGGGCAAACCATTCACTCTTTTTTTGGGTTTCCGCCTCACCCTATACACTCCGACCATATTAAAAAACGCAAAAACAACCTCATTTACCAAAACTTAGACGCTATTGTTATTGACGAGGTATCTATGGTGCGTGCCGATGTGCTTGATGCCATTGACCAGTTTATGCGCATCAATGGTAAGGAGCGAAGCCTGCCTTTTGGCGGCGTGCAAATGATTTTTATTGGCGATTTATTTCAGTTGCCGCCGGTTATTTCGTCTGATGTGGAGAAACAACTTTTTAATTTTTTGTACGATACGCCTTATTTTTTCAGCGCTCATGTGTTAAGGCGTATTCCTATGCAGTATGTAGAGCTGAAAAAGGTTTTCAGGCAAAAAGACCGCCATTTTCTTGACCTGTTAGATGCCGTGCGCACCAAAACCATTGACGAGGAAACCCTCCGATACCTGAACAACCAGTGCCTGAACCGGCAATTTGCCAACCACCAATTGGCTATTACCCTTACCAGTACCAACTATACAGCACAAAGCATCAATAACCGTGAACTCGCTAAAATTAACCACCCTTCATACACTTTTACCGCCGATGTGGTGGGCAATTTTGACGAACACAACATGCCCAACGATAAATCCCTTATCCTTAAAAAAGGAGCGCAGGTGATGTTTGTAAGAAACGACCAGTGGGGGCGCTGGGTAAACGGCACCTTAGGCACCATAGACCAAATTGCCGATGATTTTATTGCCGTAAGAGTAGAATCGGCACATGGCGAAGAGGTATATCCTATTGAAAAAAGCACTTGGGAAATACTCCGTTACCAGTACGACCGAAAAGAAAACAAAATTATTACCGAACCATTGGGCAGTTTTAACCAGTATCCGGTTAAATTGGCATGGGCTATAACCATACACAAAAGTCAGGGTAAAACCTTTAACAATGTGGTTATTGATATAGGGCGAGGCGCTTTTGCCCCCGGACAGGTATATGTAGCCTTAAGCCGATGCACTACCTTAGAAGGCATTGTGCTTAAAAACCCTATTCGTTTTACCGATATAATGATAGATGAGCGGGTGGTTGAGTTTGCCCGAAACAGCAATTTATACTAACCCAAAACCGGTGTTGGCTTCAAATATCGGGGCGTTTTTTTTCCCGATGTTAAATGATGCCAATGCTTACCCTTCAAACTGTAGGGTAAGAAAAACGCCCCTTGAACGCAGTTTTCCCAGCACATTAGAAAAATTAAGCCCTTCGGTAGGCACGTGTAGGTTGGGTATGCCACTGGAAAATTTAATTTCGGGCGAAAAGATGAACAGCGGGAAATAAAACTCTAATCCTACGCCGTATTCAACTGAGGCATCTATGTTGTTGATTTTAACAATATCAAAAGCACGACGGGCTTTAGAGTTAGAGCCAAGGTCCCAGTCAAAACGACCGCCAAGCAAACCATAAAACCGGAAATTGTCAAAAAAGCGGTCCGATTTATACTTAAGCGCCAGCGGAAATCCTAAAATGATAGACTCAATTGTTTTTTGGTTTATAAAATCTTGGTCGCCGGTATTAAGGGTATAGCGCAGGTTTTTTTCGGCAAAAATGAGCGAGGGAATAAACCGCAGCTCCATGTGCCGGTTGAGGTGCAGGTCAGAAATGATACCTACATTAAAACCGGTAGCTCTGGGGGCATCTACTACCTTAATGGTGTCGTGGTAGGTAAAATCGGCAGAGTGGGTAATGGCAAACTTAGAACTGTTAAACCCCAAGGAAATGCCAAAGTGGAGGCGTTTATTATCGTGGTTGGGCATATTTTTTTGCGCCATTGCCAACAAAGGGAACAGCAACAAGCATAAAACAATTACTTGATGCCGGTGTAAACCGAAGAAATGCCAAAAGTGAGAGGTGTGCATTGTGTAGATTTAAAACCTGTTTGTTGCAAAATGCCGGTGAAATTGTTTCCTTCGGGAAAAGCCTGTACCGATTCCGGCAAATAAGTATAGGCGTGGCTGTCTTTTGAAATTAGTTTGCCTATAAACGGCAAAACATAGGTAAAGTATATGCTGAACAGTTGTTTCATCGGAAAAATTTTGGGTTTTGAAAATTCAAGCACCACCAACTTTCCGCCGGGTTTTAATACCCTGAAGAGTTCTGCCAGTCCTTTTTCTAAATTTTCAAAATTCCTAACCCCAAAGGCAACGGTAATAGCATCAAAACTATTGTTGTCAAAAGGCAGGTTTTCGGCATCGCCCTGCATAAGGGTAATGATGTTTTGCAAATTTCGCTGTTGAATTTTTTGCTTACCAAGCTCCAGCATTTGTGCAGAAATATCAATGCCCACTACTTTATGGGGTTTAAGGCGCATGGTAGCCAACGCTACATCGGCAGTGCCGGTTGCTACATCTAAAATGGTTTTGGGCTGTACTTCTTTAAGGCGGTTAATGGCTATGTAGCGCCACCACCGGTCTATGCCCAACGATAGTACACGGTTAAGCAAATCGTAACGGGGCGCTATATTGTTAAACATTTTTGCCACCTGTTCCTTTTTGCTCATTTTTAACTCGGCATAAGGCACTACGGGTTTGTTGTTGCTCAAAACGGTTTGTTTTATGGGTTATCAATAAAGCGTACCTTATTATGGTTTAAAACAGTGCAAAGATACGGCTTTGTATTTACATTACTCAACACAAACAAGCGGTAAAGCGGTAGGTTCGGGTATAAATGCAATGATGTTACACTTTTCGTTTTGTTTGTGGATTATGTCGTTCTCTGAAATGACTTCTTTAGTTAGGCATTCTTGAAAATCAAGCCGCTCCTCACTACTCAGTTGATAATTTTTGCGAAATGAATTCTTGGCGCTTACATTTTATTAATTTTGTTTGCCGGCAACCTCCATTTTTATTAGGGTTAAATTGTTTTATCAAAAATAGGTAGCAGGTTTCTCTGACATTTGCAAGCGGTTAGGGTGAAATTTTATTACAACTACACTTTATCCTCCCATTTTGTTGGGGGTTTTATAGGCAGGTTTTAGTAGTTACCCACCAAACCACCCTAAAAAACAAGGTAAATGTGAATGGTGTATCCCACTCCACCAAATTTTTCTTACACAAAAAAACACAAACCACCTTTAATGTTTTTTACCCATTAAGGCGGTTTGTGTTTTTTGGTTGTGGGGGTTGGGCAATACTTTACCTTGTCATTAAACGGGCGGGGTCGCTCCATTCGCTGTTGCCTTGGCTGTTGAAACTGCGTACTTGTACCCAGGTATATTTGCCGGGCAGAAGGTCTTTTAAGAGGATGGTGGTACTGGTAGAGGCGCCGGTAAGTTGCCAACGGGTGTCTATTCCAAAATCGTCTTGGGAGTAGCGGGCTTGATAGCCGGTGGCAGATTCTACAGGTTGTACTTTTACTTTCATTTCGCCGCTGAGGTCGCCATCAGAAAGGCGAAGGATTATGGGTACTGCGGGTAGTGGTCGGGGATTTTTTTCGGTGTTATATACCTCAAAACCGGAGCTGAGTAGTTTTATCTCGTCTCCAAGGGCGGTAAGTTCTACGTAGCTTACTAATAGGTACAGACTATCTATTAGTGTGGCGCGCTTTTGGTTTTTGGTGGCGGTTAAAATTTTACCTCCGTCTATTGCGGCTGCAAGGGCATCTTCAAACTCTGTTTTTTGGGTGGTTAGGGTGGCAAGTGTAGGCGTAGGGGTGAGGTAATTGGTGTTACCGTTCATTGAAGTTAGTATGCCTTCGGTAAAGGTAATGAGCAAGGCATCGCTTAACGTTGCAAAACTGCGGGAGGCTTTGAATTTTGACATGTTTTTTTTAAATTTTGGGGTTAAAAATATTGTTTGGCATTGCTTATAGTTATACAAGGTTTTAACGAACAGTGAATAATTTTTTTATAACGCTGTGTATCTGTTTTTAGTTTCTTTAAAACAAATTTTTTCAAAATTTTTTTTTCGCCCAAATTTTGTTTAGTTTTTCATAACAATTTTTATTATTTATTTTGTTGTATTTTTAAATTCAAGGGGTACAAAAAATGACTTTTAAAAAAACATTTTTCAACCTTGAAAAAACATTTTTCAACTTTAAAAAAACATTTTT
>ERZ761602.3274-NODE-3274-length-23232-cov-5.561807_pt1 | contig 23232 bp, 23 predicted proteins | sample MGYA00512165_ERZ761602 | MGnify/ENA primary metagenome ERZ761602 (study PRJEB28899, sample SAMN02445085) | bioreactor sludge metagenome | biome: EBPR sludge; isolation source: Thorneside wastewater treatment plant | place: Australia: Brisbane, Thorneside...
GGCAGGGCGGAGAGTTTGGCGGTGGCGGGGCGAGTGGCAGGTTCTGAATGCTGGCGTCCATCAAACGGGGACAACTCCAAAGCGCCTCATGGTCAGGACGTTCCATCCACTCGCCGAGTAGGGTCTGACGTTCCGACGTGGCACCGCCGATGGGCATGGCTCTTCCCTCCGGCGAACTAGTCGCCCAGGTCGCCCAGCTTGATCGGCTTACTACGCGGGCCGGGATTTCGTGGCAAGAGCAGTGAAAGCAAGCCAGCAACAAGAACGAACGCTGAGGAAGCCCACAGGCAGGCGACCAGACCGTTGCTCGGGCCGCTCTGCAGACCCCACTGATAGAGAGCGCCCGAAAGAACCGTGCCGGCCAGACGGCCGCCGGCATTGGCCATGTAATAGAAGCCAACGTTCATCGCCACCTTGTCGCTGTCGGTATAGGCCAGGATCAGGTAGGAGTGCACCGCCGAGTTGAGCGCGAAAACCACCCCGAAGACGATCAAGCCGGCAACCACGACCACCGCTGGCGCCACACCCGCACTCAACGCCAGGGCGATGCCAGCCGGCAGCGCGGCGAGAACGAAGGCGAGGATGGTCGCGGTGCGCCCGTCGGGTTCGTGTTGCTCATCGACCCGGCTACGCAGCAGCCGCGGAGTCGCCGCCTGGACGATGCCGTAGCCGATCACCCAGACTGCGAGGAAACCACCCGCCTGCCAGAAGGACCAATCGAGCACGCCGCGAAGGAATACCGGCAGGCCGACGACGAACCAGACGTCGCGGGCGCCAAAGAGGAAGATACGCGCTGCGGCCAGCTTGTTGACTGACGCATTGTGCGAGAAGACCTGCGAAAATTTGGCCTTCTTGTTGGCCTGGCCGAGGCCGCCGCGCATCAGAGTGGCGGCCAGAATCAAGGCCAGCGCCACCAGCACGACGAGCAACTTGAGCGCGGTCTGAAAATCGAACAGGGTCAGGAGCAGGCCGCCAAGGAAGAAGCCGACGCCCTTCAACGCATTCTTCGATCCGGTCAGAATGGCCACCCAGCGGTATAGCGTGTCGGAAGCGTTCTCCGGGACGATCAGCTTGACGGCACTCTTCGAGCTCATCTTGGTCATGTCCTTGGCGATCCCGCTCAAGGCCTGCGAGACCATCACCCAGGCAACGACCAGCCAGGCATGCGGTGCGAAGGCGAGCATCGACAGCGCCACCAGCTGCGTGCCAAGGCCGATGAACAGCGTTGACTTGAGCCCGAAGCGGGCGCCGATGTAGCCACCGAAGAGATTGGTCAGAATGCCGAAGATTTCGTAGAAGATGAACAGCGAGGCGACGGCAAGAGGCGAGTAGCCAAGGTTGTAGAAATAGAACAGCACCAGCATGCGCGTGGCGCCATCGGTGACCGTGTCCGCCCAATAGGCGCCGGTCACCACGACGTAGTTGCGCAGGCCCGCGCGCGACGCGTTGGTCTTGGCTTGTGATGGTTCGCTCATTGCTTTCCTCCAAAGGGGTGCCCGCGCACCGGGGTTCTTGTCCGCGAAATTGGCTGCAGTAATAACCCCGGCGCGATGCTACGAAGTGCCTACCTAGAGCGAAGTCGCCAGCTTGCGCGCCAACTCGACGTAGCGATTGGCGTAACCCCACTCGTTGTCGTACCAGGCGTAGATCTTGAGCATCGTGCCGTCGCCCACCAGCGTGTGCGCAGCGTCAACAATCGACGACCGCGGATCACCCAGGTAGTCCATGGACACCAGCGGCCGCTCCTCGTAGCCCAGGATTCCCTTCAGCGGGCCTTCAGAAGCTGCCTTGAACAGGGCATTGACTTCGGCGGCGGTCGTTGGGCGCTTCATCTCGAAGACACAATCAGTCAGCGACGCGTTGAGCAGCGGTACGCGCACCGCATGGCCATCGAGTTTGCCCTTCAATTCTGGGAAAATCAGTGCGATCGCGGTCGCCGAACCGGTGGTCGTCGGTACCAGTGACAGACTGGCTGCCCGGGCGCGACGCAGGTCTTTGTGCATTTGATCGTGCACGCTCTGCGTATTGGTGGAGCTGTGGATCGTGGTGATCATCCCGCGTGTAATGCCGATTGCTTCGTGGACGACCTTGACCACCGGTGCCAGGCAATTGGTGGTGCACGAGGCGGCGGTGACGATCTGGTCGCGCGCCGGATCGTAGAGATGGTCGTTGACCCCCATGACGACGTTCAAGACATCCCCGTCCTTGACCGGCGCGGCGACAATGACCTTCTTTACTCCCGCTGCCAGATAGGGCGACAGTTGCCCGACCGTACGCCACTTGCCACTGGCCTCGAGAACGATGTCCACACCAGTTTCGCCCCACGAACCACCGGCCACGTCCTTGGCGCTGCTGTAGCTGATCGACTTGCCGTCTACTCGCATATGCCCGTTGCTGACCGAGATGTCACGCCGCCAGCGGCCCTGCACGGAATCGAATTCGAGCAGGTGCGCCGCAGATTCCACTGGCCCGTTGGCTTCGTTGATGTGGACGACCTCGAGTTCCGGATAGTCCCATGCCGCGCGCAAAGCCAACCTGCCCATGCGACCGAAACCGTTGATGCCAACCTTGATAGTCATTTCTCGTTCCTCCGAAAGGGTGAGTGGTGCTCGGCAGACCTGCCAGTGAGCCAAAAACCTGAACGCGGCAAGCGATTTCAGCTTGTGCGACGCTTAAATAGTACTATACTATTAGAACTGTGGAAATGGGATTTTCAACGTCCCATCGCGGATGTCGCGTACTCATTCCCCCTGCTCGGAAAGCCATGAGCGCGGGGAGCCAACCGACTGGCCATCTCAATTCGCGCGCGATCGCCTTGCTCGCCCGCGAGGGAATCTCTACCCTTGGCTGTTACAGCAAATCTTGGGAAAACCTGCCGCTTACTCCAGACATTGTGGTTACGGTCTGTTCAAGCGCTGCAGGAGAGATCTGCCCCGCATACCTTGGGCAAGTCGTACAAAGCCATTGGGCTGTGGAAGACCCTGGCCGTACAAACGGAAGCGAAGAAGACGTCGAAGCAGCGTTTATGGCCACTTATCGCATCCTGCGTGTACGCATCGAGGCCTTCCTTGCTCTGCCGCTGGTCGCGTCGGCGGGGGACCACGCCCAACTACAGCGCGAGCTGGACCGCATTGGCAAGTTGGTGCGCTAATTCCTTGCCAATATTTCAACTTTCGATGGAGTCTCGAAATGGCCAACATCCAGATCTTTGATCCGGCTCTATGCTGCAGCACAGGCGTGTGTGGCGTCGACATCGACCAGGCCCTCGTAAGCTTCGCGGCCGACGTGGACTGGGCGAAGCAGAACGGCGTGCAGATCGAGCGCTTCAATCTCGCCCGGCAGCAGGGGAGGCGTGGGCAAGACGACGCTGGCAGCAGCGATTTCGGTGGCGCTTGCACAGCGCGGCTTCCCTGTGCATCTGACGACATCCGGCCCTGCCGCACATCTGGCCGAGACGCAGGTGAAGTGCATTTGAAAACGACAGCAGGGGTCTGACATGGGACTGTTTGAACGTTATCTAACCGTCTGGGTCGCGCTGGGCATTCTTGCTGGCGTCGCGCTGGGCCTGGCAGCGCCCGACGCCTTCCAGATCATCGCCGGGCTGGAGATCGCCCATGTGAACCTGGTGGTGGCAGTGTTCATCTGGGTAATGATCTACCCGATGATGATCCAGATCGACTGGCATGCGGTAAGAGACGTCGGCAAGAAGCCGCGGGGCCTGCTGCTGACACTGGTCGTGAACTGGCTGATCAAGCCGTTTACGATGGCCGCGCTCGGCGTGCTGTTCTTCAAGCACCTGTTTGCGCCCTGGGTCGATCCACAGTCGGCCAACGAATACATTGCCGGCATGATCCTGCTCGGCGTGGCGCCGTGCACCGCGATGGTGTTCGTGTGGAGCCAATTGGTGAAGGGCGACGCCAACTACACACTGGTGCAGGTGTCGGTGAACGACCTCATCATGGTGTTCGCGTTCGCACCGATCGCCGCCTTCCTCCTGGGCGTCACCAACATCAGCGTGCCATGGGAAACCCTGCTGCTGTCGACCGTCTTGTACGTGGTGCTTCCTCTTGCCGCCGGCATGGCCACACGGCACGCGCTGGGGCGCCGCAGTTCACACGCGGTCGCCGACTTCGTGGCAAAGCTCAAGCCGTGGTCCGTCGTCGGACTGATTGCCACGGTGGTACTGCTGTTCGGCTTCCAGGCCGGGACCATAGTGGACCGGCCGTTGGTGATCGCGATGATCGCGGTGCCACTGATTGTGCAGACCTATGGCATTTTTGCCATCGGCATTATTGGCGCCCGCATGCTGAAGCTGCCGCACAACGTCGCCGGCCCCGCCTGTCTGATCGGGACCTCGAACTTCTTCGAGTTGGCGGTGGCGGTGGCGATCTCACTGTTTGGCCTGAACTCGGGTGCGGCCCTGGCCACCGTGGTCGGCGTGCTGGTTGAGGTGCCGGTGATGCTGTCCTTGGTGGCACTCGTCAATCGCACCGAGCACTGGTACCGCTATGCTCCGGCCAGCAGCGGCGACGATCTCGGCAAAGAAAACTGCAGATAGGCATGAGTACTCCGTGCCTGCTTACAGCCTGGTCAATGTGCGAGTCACAGTTACGTGGCTATCTGCGTCATCAAATCGGTCGCGATGATGCGGACGAAGTGCTTCACGAGGTCTTCATCAAGGCCTTGATGCAAGGAAAACTTTTCTGCGCAGTCGACAACCCGCGGGCATGGCTTTTCCGCGTGGCGCGCAATGCACTGGTCGACCGTCTACGAGCAGCGCGTGAAAACCTCCCACTGCCGGACGATTTACCCGCCCCACAGAACGAACTTCTCCCGGCAGTGGACGACCTGAACCGTTGTCTGCCCCGGGTGCTCTCGGAACTTGCCGAAGCCGATCGGCTGGCAATCACCTTGTGCGACATCGAAGGACTGTCGCAACGAGAACTCGCCGATCGCCTTGGCATCACGCTGGCTGGCGCCAAGTCACGCATCCAGCGTGCCCGCAAACGCCTGAAAGAACGAATGATAAAAGCGTGCCATGTCCGCTTCGACGAGGACGGCCGTGTCTGCTGTTTTACGCCGCGCCCACCGTTGTAGCGTATTTGACGGTATAGCCCCGCGGGTCGTCGCTTTGTCGGGGGCGGCTGCCCCGAACACCTCCGCGGGATTGTTATGAGCGAACGTGGTCACGCCCATGCGCACAGCTGTGCTACAGGTAACAACCTCCTGCTCGTCCTTGCTCTTACGCTTGGCTTCTCGGTAGTCGAGCTGATTGCTGGTTGGCACTCGGGATCCTTGGCCTTGCTGGCAGACAGACGCCGGCCACATGGTTACCGATGGCGCGTCGCTCGGTATATCCGCCTTGGCTGCCCGCTTGGCGGCCCGCCCCCCCAGCCGCCGGCATACCTATGGTTTGGGTCGGGTCGGGTCGGGTCGAATTCCTGGCCGCATTGATCAATGCAGTTTCCATGGTGGCCGTGGTCTTCGTCATCGGCAGCGAAGCCTGGCAACGTCTGCAGCACCCGGGAAGTATCAATGGTGCGACAGTCAGCATCGTCGCCGTACTCGGGTTGCTGATCAATCTCGTCGTCGCGTGGGTACTTTCACGGGGTGAGCGCAATCTGAACGTTCGCGCCGCAATGTTGCACGTCATGGGCGATGCACTGGGATCGGTGGCCGCCATCGCCGCAGGAGTCGTGATCTGGCTTACCGGCTGGACACCAATTGACCCCTTATTATCGATCCTGATTGGTGGACTGATTCTCGCCTCCAGCGTCGGTCTGCTGCGCGCAGCCTCGCATGCCACCCTTGATGGCGTGCCCTTTACGATGAATATCGAGCTGTTCGGACAAGCGCTCGCAGAAGTACCTGGGGTCAGCGAAGTACACGATCTACATGTCTGGCCGATCGCCTCCGAGCGACTGGCCCTGTCGGCCCATGTTCTGGTCGCCAATCTCGCCTCTTGGCCGCAAACCCTGCACTTACTCAGAGCGGTGGCCAGCGACCAGGGAATCGATCACGTCACCTTTCAGCCTGAAAGCCCGGCTGGGGAGTTACAGCCCATTCAGTTTGTTCGCCGCTGATAAAGAACGCAGCACTACATCAGTACATCCTGTTGCGGAAGAGCCAGGCGGCGATGGCCAGCGCTACCGCCCCGATGGCCGCCATCGCCACAAACGGTTCGATCAGCAGCTCGAACGGCGTGCCTTCGAGAAACACGCCACGCAACACCACCAGAAAATAGCGCATGGGATTCAGCAAGGTCAGAGCCTGGACCAGCGGCGGCATGTTTGCGATGGGGGTGGCAAAACCCGAGAGGATGATCGCGGGCACCAGGAAGAAGAAGGCGCCGAGCAATCCCTGTTGCTGGGTGACGGCGAGCGATGAAATCATCAGGCCCAGGCCGATTGCCGACAGCAGGAACAACACGACGCCGGTATACAGCGTCAGCAGGTTGCCCAACAGCGGGACATGGAACCAGAAGACGGCGACCAGAATGATCGCCGTGGCTTCGCCCATGCCAATCACAAAACTCGGCAAGGCCTTGCCGAGCAGGATTTCGCTTGGGCGCAGGGGCGTGACAAGCAGTTGGTCGAAGGTGCCCTGTTCGCGCTCGCGTGCCACCGACAGCGCCGTCACCAGCATGGTGACGAGCAGCGTCAGCAGGCCGACGATGCCGGGAACGAAAAACCAGCGGCTTTCCAGGTTGGGATTGAACCACGCACGGGTCTCGATCACCGCCGGTGGCGGTCGGCCGCCCTGGCTGGCGATCCAGTCGCTGTTGAAGCCCTTGACGATCGCTTGCGCATAATTGACCACCAGCTGCGCGGTATTCGAGTTGCGCCCGTCAACGATCACCTGCAGCGGCGCGGAGCGCCCGCTCAGCAGGTCGGCGCTGAAGCGCGGCCCGATGCGGATGACCATCAGAGCCTGCTGGCTGTCGATCATCGGCGCGATCTCCTGGTCCTGCGTCAGGCGCGCCACCTCCTCGAAACTGGGCGCGCCGTGAAAGGCGGCGACCAGCTCGCGCGATACCGTGCCGCGGTCTTCGTTGAAGACGGCAAAGGGCACGTGCTTGAGATCGAAGGTGGCGGCGTAACCAAAGACCATCAGTTGAATCAGCGGCGGGACGAAGATCACCACGCGGCTGCGCTTGTCCTTGAGCAGGGTCAGGAACTCCTTGATCGCCAGGGCAAAAATGCGTCTCCACATGCGCCTCTACTCCAGCCGCTTGCGCGATTTACGGTACGTCAGAGCGAGGAAGATGACGGTCAATACGCAGAGCCCCAAGACGTTCGGCAGAATCACGCTCCAGACATTGCCGGCAAGAAACACCGTCTGCAGGATCGCCACGTAGTAGCGGGCGGCAATGGCATGCGTCATGGTTTGCACGATGGCCGGCATGCTGCCGATATCAAAGATGAATCCGGACAGGAGGAAGGCGGGCAGGAAGGTGGTGATGATGGCAATCTGCCCGGCAACAAACTGGCTCCTGGCGATGGTCGAGATGAAAAGGCCCATACCCAGTGCGGTGAGCAGGAACAGCGCCGATGCGCCGAACAACAACCATGGCGAGCCGCGCAGCGGTACATCGAAGAGCCACAGCGCCATGGCCACGGAAAGCGCCAGGCCGCCCATTCCCAGGATGAAGTAGGGAATCAGCTTGCCGAGAATCACTTCGCGCATGCTCACCGGCGTCACCATCAGCGCTTCCATGGTGCCGCGCTCCCATTCGCGCGCCATCACCATCGCCGTCAACAAGGCGCCGATCAGCGTCATGATGATCGCGATCAGGCCCGGCACCAGGAAATTGCGGCTGCGCAACTCGCTGTTGAACCACACCCGCTGCTCGATCCGGACGGGCGTGGCCAGCGACTCGCCGCGTGCCAGCGCGAGGTGTTCCAGCCAGCGCCCCCAGACGCCCTCGACATAGCCGGAAATGATTCTGGCCGTATTGGCATCGACGCCATTGACGATCAATTGAATCGGTGCGCTGCCCGGTCCGCGCAGGCGCTGCGCGAAGTCCTGACGCAACACCAGGATGGCATTGACCTTGCCGGCCATCATCGCGGTTTCGGCCGCCTGCGTGGTGGCGTACGAAGTGGGAACGAAATAACGCGATTTGTTGAACGCCGCCGTGAAGCTGGCGGTATCGGCACTCGGTTGTTCGACGACCAGCGCCACGGGTATCGATTCCGAGTCCAGAGACACGCCATAGCCGAACAGCAGCAGCAACACCACGGGCATCAGAAAGGCAATGGCGATGCTGCTCGGGTCGCGGAAAATCTGCAGGAACTCCTTGCGGATCAAACCGCGCAGGCGCATCGCCGATTTGCCGGCTGCTGCCGAGCGCTTCTGATGCGAGCGATCGTTCACGAGCCGGGCTCCGTTTGACTCTCGGCGCGGCTGTGCGCCTCGATCAGGCCAATGAAGGCATCTTCCATCGACGGGTCGGGTAGGGCTTCGCTACGCGCCTGCCGCTTGATCGCGCTCGGCGTCCCGATGGTCAGGATCTCGCCCGCCACCATGATCGCCAGGCGGTCGCAGTATTCGGCTTCTTCCATGAAATGGGTGGTCACCATGATCGTGACGCCTTGCTCGGCAAGGGTATTGATGCGCTGCCAGAACTCACGACGTGCGAGCGGATCGACGCCCGATGTGGGTTCGTCGAGAAACAGAATATCCGGTTCATGCATCAAGGCGCAGGCCAATGCCAGACGCTGTTTGTAGCCGAGCGAGAGATCGCCACTGGCCGTCGCCGCCAGCGGCGCAAGGGCAAATTCGCTCATCGCCCAGCGCATGCGCTGTTCGGCCCGCTGCCGCGACAAGCCGTAGGCGCTACTGAAAAAGCGCAGGTTCTCACCGACGCTGAGGTGGCCATAGAGCGAAAACTTTTGCGACATGTAGCCGATGCGGGCGCGCGCCGCAGCAGGCGCGTGGCGAAGATCGACGCCGGCAACCCGCAGGCTGCCGCCACTGGCCGGCAGCAGGCCACACAGCATGCGAAAGGTTGTCGTCTTGCCGGCGCCATTGGCGCCCAGCAAACCGAAGACCTCGCCCGACGCTACGGCGAAGCTGACCTTCCTGACGGCGTGGAAACTGCCGAAACTACGCTCCAGCTGATCGACCTCGATGATCGACGCGGCATTTTGCGTCGTTGTCGGTGGCCGCGCATCGGGCTCGGCGGCTGGCGCAGGTGCGGCGTTATCCGGACCATCCGGACTATCCAAACCATCCGGATGCGGCTGGCCCTTGAGAAGGGCGATGAAGCTGTCCTCGTAGCGCGGCGGCACGGCGCTGATGCGGGCGTTCCCAATCCCCGGTAGCAGCACAGCGAGACTGGGGGGCGTCGCCACGGCCATCACCAGACGCACCTGCTCGCCCTGGATCACGGCGTCCACGACGTCGGGGGCCTGCGATAACTGCGCGTGCAGCGATCGCTTCGACAGATGCTCGGCGGTGACCGAAAAGATTCTGCCTTGCAGACGATCGCGGAGGATCTTCGGATCGCCCTGATCGAGGAGCTGCCCGTCATGGAGCAGAAAAATGTCGTCGCAGCGTTCCGCCTCATCGAGATACGCCGTGCTCAGCAGCACGGTGGTCTGTTGGTTACGCACCAGGCGATTGACGATCGCCCACAGCTCGCGTCGCGACAGCGGATCGACGCCGACGGTCGGCTCGTCGAGCAGCAGCAAAGCCGGCTGGCGCACCAGGCTGCAGGCCAGCCCAAGCTTCTGCTTCATTCCCCCGGAAAGCTTTCCGGCCAGGCGTCGGGTAAACGCTTCCAGCCCCGCCATCTGCAGTAACTCGCGATAGCGATCGCCACGATCGGCCAGCGCAACGCCCTGCAGGTCGGCGTAGAGGTCGAGGTTCTCCTGCACCGTCAAGTCTTCATAAAGGCCAAAGCGCTGCGGCATATAACCGATGCTGCCCTGCACCTGCAGCGACTCGGTTCCGGCATCCTTGCCGAGCACCGTGACGCTACCGCTATCGGCGAGCAGCAAGCCCGCCGCCAGGCGCATGAGCGTCGTCTTGCCGGCGCTGTCCGGGCCGATGAGGCCGCTCACCCGGCCGTGCCGAACGCAAAAGCTGACCTTGTCGAGCGCCTGAACGACGCGCCCGTTGCTTGCATGAAAGGCCTTGGAGAGCTGCTTGATGCCCAGCGCGACAGACTCGCCGTGGTCCACCAGTGAGTCCAGCCTTGTCGGCTGAGCCGCGGCGCCTGGCGGCATCACCGGTCCTGGCAAGGCGGCGCCACGGCTGCGCCGGACTCGGCTTGATCGAGGGGGATGAACACCGTTGCCGGCATGCCGAGGCGTAGTTCATTCTGTGGATTGCAGACAAACACCCGCACTTGATAGACCAGGTTCGAGCGCACGTCGCTTGTTTCCACCGATTTCGGCGTGAATTCGGCGCTGGGGGAGATGTATCCCAGCCATGCGCGATAGCGTTTGCCGGGATAGCTGTCGGTGCTGACCTCGGCGCGCATGCCGCTGTAAATCTTCCCCAGGTCGGGTCCCGGCACATACGCGCGCACCCAGATCGGATCGGTGAGCGCCAGGGTATACAGCGAAAGCTGCGGCGAAGCCATGTCGCCCGGCTCGAGGATGCGGTCTTGAATGACGCCATCGGCAGGGGCATAAAGCGACCCATCGGCGAGTTGTTTACGGGCCATCGCCAGCGCCGCCTCGTTGGCCTTGAGTGTCGCCTGGGCGGCGGCGATATCCTCGACGCGAGGACCCATTTCCTGCAGGTGACGAGTCGCCTGCGCGGCTTCGTACCTGGCCTGGGCAGCGTCGGACGCGGCCTTGGCGTCGTCTGCCTGCTGTTGGGCGACGAATTGCCGGGCGACCAGATCCGCGAGTCGCCGATACGTTCGTTCGGCGTTTCGAGCGTCGATCCGGGCGGCCTCGGCGTCGGCACGCGCCTTCTGTATTTCCTCCGGCCGGTTACCGCGCCGGAGGCGCGCGACGACTTGCTGCTGCGCCGCCAGCTGCGCTTCCAGCAGCGCGACATTCTGTTCCAGCCGGGTGCTGTCGAGCGTCGCCAGCAATTGCCCCTGGCGCACCGCGTCTCCCTCTCTGACGAGCATGCGATCGATCCGGTCAGATGCGTTGAAAGCCAGCTGGACTTGCCGAATATCGACGTTTCCATAAAGCGCGAGGGTTGTGGTGGACGCCTTCTGACGATGGCTACGGTGCCAGTAGAATGCGCCACCGGCGAGCACGGCGATGGCCAGCAAAGCAAAGAGAATCTTGCGTTTCATGGGGTCTCGATCATGGGTATTTGCAGCTGTCGTGCGGCAGATTGGTCCGTAATAGGGGTTCGGGGAGTAACGGAACAGCGAACCGACTCAAGCGCCAGTCGTCACCAGCGGCGATCGGCGCCTTCCATGCACGCATCGCTTTCCAAGAAACAGTTGCGGTCATCCGCTTCGCTGGCGATGTCGCCCGGTAGTTCGTACATGGTCGGACAGAGGTTTTCATCGCTGCTGTAGGGCCCCTTCAGCTCGAGCTTTGCATCGCGCGGCTACCAGGTCAGCCAGCGCTGCACGAAGCGGTTGTCACGCCGGATCAGCCAGCGCCTGAACTCGTCACCGAGCAGGATCGCTGCCGCGAACGGCAATGCCAGCGAGATCTCGAACCAGCCGATCGGCGCGGTGCCGAAGAACGGCTGCAAGAACTCGATCTGTGAGATCGCCGCGAGCAGCCCGAGCTCCGCCGCGATACCCACCCAGATCAGCTGGTTGCGGAAGATGCCGGCGGACAGGATGCTCTGCCGGCGCGTGCGGCAGATCAGCACATCCGCCACCTGGCAGATCACCACCGCGGCAAAGAAGGAAGTCACCGCAGTCCGATAGAGCAAACCCGAGGTCGGTAGGTCGCCGCCCCACACCCAGCCGCCCTGATGCAGCACGACGAAGAACGCGAAGAAGCCGGCAGCGGCCTGCAGCATGCCCATGATGCCGTAGCTCATGGCCAGCAGCGGCCAGGTCAGCAGTCTTTCGTCGCGGCGGCGCGGCGGTTGTTTCATCACGTCGTGTTCCGGCGGCTCGCGTCCCAGCCCCAAGGCCGGCAACAGGTCGGTGCCCAGGTCGATGGTCAGGATCAGCACCACGGTCAGCGCCAGCGGCGCGTCGATCGCCACGAAGGCGATGAAGGGCAATATCTCGGGGACGTTGCTGGTCAGGATGTAGGCGATGAATTTCTTGATGTTGGAGAAGATCGTGCGCCCCTCCTCGATGGCCTGCACGATGGTGGCGAAGTTGTCGTCCATGAGCACCATGTCCGCTGCCTCTCTCGCTACCTCGGTACCCGATACGCCCATCGCCACGCCCATGTTGGCGTTCTTCAAGGCCGGTGAATCGTTCACGCCATCGCCGGTGACGGTGACCACCTCGCCCTTCTTCTGCAAGGCGGTGACAATCTGAAGCTTCTGCTGCGGCGTGCTGCGTGCAAATACCAGCTCGCGACTGTCCAGAAGAACGGAGAGTTCCTGCTCGCTGGTCTGCAGCAGGTCTTCGCCCACGACTACCTGACCGTCGCCGGTGAACAGGCCGACCTGACGGGCGATGGACTCGGCAGTGGTGTGGTAGTCACCGGTGATCATGAAGACGCGTATGCCTGCGCTGCGGCACCTGTCGATCGCTTCGGCAATCTCCGCGCGCGGCGGATCGAGCATGCCCACCAATCCCAGATAGACGAAATCCTCTTCGCTGGCCGCATCGGCGTCGGTCGTCTTGCAGGCGAGCGCCAGCACCCGTTCGCCGCGCGCCGCCAGCACTTCGTACAGCGCCAGCGCCTTACCACGAGCCGAGTCATCGAATTCGACCCGCTCGCCCCGATGCAAACGATGCGTGCATTTCTTGAGTACGATCTCCGGCGCACCCTTCATGTAGGCGAGATTGGGCTGACCGTTGCCGGTTTTGTGCGTGGTGATCATGCGTCTGGTGGCGGAGTCGAACGGACTTTCGTGCACGCGCGGGAAACGCGCCGCCAGGTCGCCGATGGGCTGCAAACTTTGGGCCAGAAGCAGCAGTGCGCCCTCGGTCGGATCGCCCTGGTAGTGATGGTCGGTCAATCGCGCGTTGTTGCACAGCGCCATGACGGCCCAGGCATCGGCGAAACCTTCCTCTTGCGCGAGTCCACTCTGATCGGCCGACCATTCGCGTTCGCCCAGCACCAGCGTGGCGACCTTCATCCGGTTCTGCGTGATGGTGCCGGTCTTGTCGGTGCAGATCACCGTCGTCGAACCCAGCGTCTCGACCGCTTCCAGGTTCTTGATCAGCGCGTTCTTCTTGGCCATCCGTTTGGAGGCCATGGTCAGCGCCAGCGTCACCGTCGGCAACAGGCCTTCCGGGACGTTGGCCACGATGATGCCGATGGCGAAGATCAAACTGCCTATGAAGGGGTTGCCGAGAGCCACGCTGAGCGCGAAGAACAGTATGCCGAGCGCAATGGCGATGGTGGAGATGACGCGGATGAAATGGCGCAGCTCCTTGCGGATCGGCGTCTCCACCGTACCCGCCTCCTTGGTCAATTGCACGATCTGGCCGATCTGCGTGTTCATGCCGGTACCGTACACCAGCGCGCGCCCGTTGCCGCTTTGCACCAGCGTTCCGGAAAACACCATATTCCGGCTCTCTATCAGATTGTCATGGGTGCAGGACAGCTTGCGCAGTTGCGGTTCGCTCTCGCCGGTCAGGGAGGCATGGTCGACTTTGAGCTGATTTACCTCAATCAGTCGTCCGTCGGCCGGAACTCGGTCACCCTCTTCCAGCAGGATCACATCGCCAGGCACGAGGAGTCGTGCCTCGATGCGCGATGTCTGCCCATCGCGTTGTACCGTGATCATCTGCGGCAGCATGTTGCGAAAGCTCTCCATGATGCGTTCGCTCTGATGCTCCTGAATGTAGGTGAACAGCGCGTTGAGCAGGACCACCGCCAGCAGCGCGACGCCAATGTAGAAGTTGCCTTCGCCGGGCTTGAGGTAATCGGCGAAGAAGGCCAGCCCCGCGCCGACGATCAGTAGCAGCGCGAAGAAGTTGGTGAACTGGCGCAGGAACTTGACGATCTCGGGCGTCTCTTTGCGTACCCGTAGTTCATTGCTACCGAACTCGACCAGTCGTTGCTTGGCCTCGGCCGAGCGCAAGCCCTCCGCTGTGCAGTGCAGACGCTGCTGCAACGCTTCCAGCGTGACGCGATGCTGGTCAGCAGGCGCTGTTGTGACTTGATGATGATTCACGATGCACCTCGCGGCTTGTATCGGGGTCGGGGTTGCGAGTGGCACACCGTAGCCGCAACCTTCGGCGTGTGTCTGACTCGCCAGTTCCTCATCTATGCGCGGCAGCAGCCGGAAAAAGCTGGGTGATTGCAGTAGGGCGTGACACCCTTGAATGGTCTCTTGGCTTGGTAAGCAGGGACTTCCCAAGAAGGGTTCGTTTGTTCAAGTTCCCCGAGGGGTTACCTGCCCTACATTACCCTGCGTGACCAGAAAACTATCAAACACCATCACGAGCAGTGACCGTTCTCAAATGAATCGGCTCCGGTGCTGCTCTCGCTCCATGGCGCAATCTCACGGACCAGCAAGGGCGTAGCCGCTTGTTCCTTGAGCATTTCGACGTTTCATCAATGGTTCAGCCATTGCTCGATCTTGTCGCGGCTGGGAATGCCCCCCGTATGCACGACCTTTCCGTCAAGCACGACAGCTGGCGTACTCATGACTCCGTAATTTGTGATGTCGCGTAGTTCTTCGATTTTTTGGATATCGACCGCTACGCCAGCAGCTTCTGCCACCTGTTCGATCAGCGCAATTGTATTCTTGCATTTGGCACAACCTGTGCCCAATACTTTAATCTCTTTCATCTCAATCTACCCTATAGCAACCAGTTGAAGACAAAGCCCACCAGCAGAATGCCGCTAGCGACGACGCCGATGAAGGTAACGATCAAGCGAATCTTGAGTACTTTGCGCAGGATGATCGCTTCCGGTAAAGACAGTGCAATCACGCTCATCATGAAGGCCAGGACAGTTCCCAGGGCGGCTCCCTTGGTCAGCAGTGCCTGGACGATCGGAATCACGCCGGCAGCATTGGTGTACATGGGTACACCGATAACTACCGCCAAAGGTACCGACCACCACGCTTCTTTGCCCATGAAGGAAGCCATGAATTCCTCCGGCACATAGCCGTGAATCAAGGCTCCAAGGCCGATGCCGACAAGGATGTATGGCCAGACTTTGCCGACAATCTCTCGTACCGCCGCAAAGCCACCTTCAATTCGCTCTGCCAACGTCACGCCGGAATCCTCGAATCGGGCCGAAGCCTTGGGCATGTCGCGCACCCAGTCTTCCAGATGGTCTTCCATCTTGAGCCGCCCGATGATCCAGCCCGCCACGATGGCCACGCTCAGGCCTAACCCGAGGTAGAGCAGCGCCACTTTCCAGCCAAACATGCCAAACAATAAGGTCAAGGCCACCTCGTTAACCATCGGCGCAGAAATGAGAAAGGAGAAGGTCACCCCTAGAGGCACACCGGCCTGGACGAATCCAATGAACAGCGGCACGGCGGAACAGGAGCAAAATGGCGTCACGATGCCCAGTGTGGCGGCCATCACGTTGGCTACACCCTCAGCTCTACCCGCAAGCAACGCACGCGTTCGTTCGGGGGTGAAGTAGCTGTTGATCATGCCCATGGCAAACACGACGCCGGTCAATAGCATCAACACCTTGGGTGTGTCGTAGAAGAAGAATTGCAGTGCGCCGCCGAGATGACTATCGCGCGCGACCGGAAACAGCGCGACCAAGGCCTCAGAGAACGGAATGAGGGTTTGGTACAAACCCCACCAGATCGCCGCTGCGGCGATAAGAAAGATTCGCGGGCTTTGTTGCGGCCAGCGTGCCACCAGTCCAGTCATTGCTTCTGCTCCATGTGCTTTTCCGGTACGTCAGTTGCGTCACCCGGGTGCTCTTCCTTTGAAGACGAACGACCTATCAAAAGGATTCAGGGAAATCGAGAGCTGGGCTTTTGGGCTGTGCCAGATTGGTGGTAGGTCCGTCACGCGACCTTCAGGGTGGGGGATTTTGAAGTGACCAAAGGTGGGGGAATTTGACCGGCCACCGGGGTAGAGGTCCGCTTCGGTATCCTCGTTTTCATCTCACGTTCCTCCATGAAGCCTTAGAACCGCACTTCATGGCGTCCGTCTTATGGGCGCAAGCTCAGCGACGCGAGCGTGCGCAAGGCTGGACGCCACGACGGCGCGACGCCCTCATTGGGCCGCCTTGCGCCGGATCATTTCCGCCGCCAGCAAGGCTAACTGCTCTTCGACTTCGTGCTGCACGAAGGGGCCGCCGAAGGTCCGCGCGATCCCCGACGCCGGAACGATCTCGGCGTGGTAGCGAATCTCGGTGGCGCTTCCGGTTTCCGACAGTCGCATCTCGCTTTGAAAGCGCTTGGCATTTCCCGAGACTTGGATGGCGACAACCCGCTTCATCGGCTCGAGCTGTACTTCTCGCACGGAAGCGAAGGCGTAGGAAAAGATACCGTACCTTGCCGTACCCTTCTGCATGACGGTCACCGAGTTGCCATCGCGACGGACGATCTTGCTCAGGGTCAGGTTACTGAGAATGCCGACCATGTTGTCGAAGTCGGTGAGCACCGCCCATGCGGTAGGCAAGGGCACCGGAATGGCAAGCGTCGCGTCAACCAGGAAGGCCTCGTCGACCTTGTCGATGGCGACCCGAATTTCCGGCTCGGCGGCGAACGCCACGCAGTGGATGAGCAGCAGAAGGAAAACGGCGGCGCGGCGTAAATCGGGCATCGGCAGGTCACAACCCATGTCAATTCGAGACCCTGCAATGACTCGCAGCGGCGGCCCCACGTAGATTCGCGGACACGTTACCATCCTGCCTGCGAAAACCGCTCCGTGCATTGACCACCTGTTGAGTCGCCCTCATGTTCAGCAAAGACAGCATCGCCTTCCTCGACGATCTCGCCGCGAATAATAACCGGACCTGGTTCGAGGAGAACCGATCGCAATACGAGGCCCTCGTACGTGAGCCGGCACGGCAGTTCATCGCCGAGATGGCGCCGCTGCTCGAGACCTTTGCGCCGCAATTTCGCGCCGATCCGCGCAAGAGTGGCGGTTCGCTGATGCGCGTGTTTCGGGATACGCGCTTCTCTCGGGACAAGACGCCGTACAAGACCAACATCGGAATCCAGTTCCGCCACGCCACCGGCAAGGACGTCCATGCGCCTGGATTGTACGTCCACATCGCCAGCGATGAATGCTTCCTGGGGGTGGGCTGCTGGCATCCGGACGGCGATTCTCTTGCGCGCATCCGCGACTGGATTGCGCACAAGCCTGAACGCTGGTTTGCGGTACGCGACGAGAGTGGTTTCGTCGGCGAATGGACCCTGTCGGGCGAAAGCCTGACGCGGCCCCCGCGCGGCTACCCGGCCGATCACGAGGCGATAGAGGACCTCAAGCGGAAGGACTTTATCGCGATCGCCAACTTGTCGCCCGAGCAGGTGCTCGGCAAGGACTTCGCGAGCACGGCCGGCGCTCGCTTTGCCGCCGCCACACCGTTTCTCAAGTTCCTGTGCGATGCGCTGGCGGTCGAGTGCTGACGAGCAGCGCGCCTCTTGCCCCGACCACTGCCTCTCGGCAGTGCCACGCGCAAGCGCGTCACCGGAGAGCGGCCTTTCAGCCCCTACTGGACGTTGATCACGCGCATGCCGAGCTGTTTGCCGCCGAGGCGATCGAGTACGCGCAGGCTGGCCTGGCGCGGGACGAAGCCGGCAGGCATCGGCAGGCTGCCGTGGGCGATGGCGTATTCGCCGACCTTGACACCGACCGGCCCGAGGGTCAAGGTCGTTTCGGTGCCGCCGGCAGTCTTGCCGGCGACGAGCAACTGCAGCACGCCGGCAAGCGGGGCGCCTTGCGCCTGCGGACGCGTGAACACGATGTCGTAGCCGAGGTTGTCGCCGTCGAGCGAGAAGCGCGCTGCCCGAATCTCGATCGCCCCGCCGCGCGGGTCGGGCGACAGCGTGGCGAGCAAGGCCTCGATGTCGTCGTGCTGCTGGCCGACCTGGTGCTGGCTGGCCGCCAGTTCGCCGGACAGGCGGTCGTGTTTGGCAAGCGCGTCTCCGAGCACCTGCGTGGCCTGGTCCAGTTCAGCGGCGAGACGCGAACGCTCCTGATCTGCGCCATCCAGGGCCGCGCGCAGGCGAATTGACTCGTCGGCCGACAGCCGCGGTGGCATGAGTTCCTGCTGCACGTAGAAAAAAGCCCCCGCGCCGATGGCCGCACCGAAGAGCAGCAGCCACAGCCAGTTCGGGATCATCCGGCGCGAGCGGCGCGATTCATAGCGATCGAAGACAACGGGTTTGGATCGTCCGAACATTGCGTATCGAGTTCTTGCGTTGGGAAGCGGCGAGCGTACTACTGTTCCGTGGCGGCGGGCAATGGCTGCTTTCGTGTCGTGACTGCGCGCCATGGCGGCCGAACGAGAAATGGCGGAAACTGTTTCCCTCGGTCCGACGCCGGTCAGGGTGAGAAAGCGCTTCGGCTTCCCCGGCGACGCTGGCGGCAGACCAGGCCCGCTTGCGATTCGCGTCGCCGGTGGCCGCCGATTTCATGGATGACTAGACTCAAGACTGCGATGACCATAATTCCCGTAAGCCTCATCGGCGTTCCCACCGACGTCGGCGCCGGAACACCCGGGGCGCGCATGGGGCCGGATGCGCTGCGCGTCGCGGGCATCGTTCAGGCGATCGCTCACTTTGGCGTCGAGGTCAGGGACTGCGGCAATCTGAGCGGTCCCGGCAATCCGGACCTGCCGGCGGTCAATGGTTTTCGCCACATGCGCGAAGTGGCGGCGTGGAACCGCAGCGTGCATGACGCGGTGCATGCCGAACTACACGCTGGGCGCCTGCCGATCATGCTCGGCGGTGACCACTGCCTGGCCATCGGTTCGATCAGCGCCGTCGCACGCCACTGTCGCGAGACGGGGAAAAGTCTGCGCGTGCTGTGGTTCGACGCGCACGCCGATTTCAACACCGCGAGCGTGACTCCCACTGGCAACATCCACGGGATGCCAGGCGCTTTCCTGTGCGGTTATGGACCATCGCTGCTGACCGAAATCGGCGGCCATGTACCGGCCATTCTGCCGCAGGACATTCGCCAGATCGGCATCCGCAGCGTCGACGACGGTGAAAAGCGCTTCCTGGCCGAGATTGGCATCGAAGTCTTCGACATGCGCTACGTCGACGAGGTCGGCATGCGCGAAACGATGGAGCAGGCGCTGGCCGGCGTGGCTTCGGATACCCACCTGCACGTCAGCCTCGACGTCGATTTCCTCGACCCTGAAATCGCGCCGGGGGTGGGGACGACGGTACGCGGGGGGCCGACCTATCGTGAGGCGCAACTGTGCATGGAAATGATCGCCGATACCGGGCGACTGCGCTCGCTCGACATCGTCGAGCTCAACCCGGCTCTCGATCTGCGCAACACGACCGCAGAACTGGCGGTGGACCTGGTCGAGAGCCTGTTCGGCAAGAGCACGCTGATGCGCCTGCACGGGTAGCCGAGGCGGGAGCAGGCTGCTTTGCCGCGGCTCGCCTGCACCGGCATCGTCGCGCTGCCATCAACGACGGCAAAGGTCCTCGAACACTGTTTTTTTTTCCTACAGCGAGCTCAAATGAATCCTTCGCCCAACCTGGACGGCCTGAGTCCTCAACGCCGTGCTTCGATGCTCGCCGCTGCCGGCGAGATTCGCGAGTGTTACCGCGTCCTCGAAAAGGCCGGCATCAATCTCGTCGGCGAGGTCCTGCGTGGGCAGGGCGAGTTTGTCGAACTCGAGCATTATCCGCGCGACGACGTTCTCGACCGCGAAACGCAGGCTCAGTACTACTACCATACGCATCGCGACGGCGAACTCGAACATGGCCATTTCCATCTCTTTCTGCGCGCTGGCGGCATGCCGCCGGACTGCCGTCCGCTCGACTACCCGCAGGCCACCGATACCTGGCCGGCGGGAGACGACGCGCTTGCTCACCTGGTGGCGATCTCCATGGACGCCTGGGGCTATCCGATCGGTTTCTTCTGCACCAACCGCTGGGTGACTGCGGAAGCGTGGTACCCCGCCGAGCAGACGATCGCCATGCTCGACCGCTTCGCCATCGACCATGCCTTCCCCAACTGGGCGGTCAATCGCTGGCTGACCGCGATGCTGCAGCTCTTCCGCCCACAGGTCGAGGCGCTGATCCGGCAGCGCGACGCGGTGGTCGCCGAGTGGCAGGCGAGTGCGCCGGGCGCGGACGTCTTCGAGGACCGCAACCTGGAGATCACCGGCTATCTTCCGATCGACGTCCAGGCGTTGACCTTGGCGCTTGAAGCCGCGGCAGGGCAATGAGCGGCGGCGCCGGTGGGCGCGGCGCACACGGGTGTGGGCGATCGGGACGCGCCGCTGGCCAGTTTCGTCGCTACTGCATTGGGTTGTAAGAATTGACGATCTCACGCGACTGTTAGAAGTATCACGGCCGTGCAATGCCGAGCGAAGTGTTTCGGAGCCGATTGCTGAGCGTTTTCGCGGTCGAGCGGGCGTTGGCGATCAGCGCTCGAGCGTGCCAGAGATTCATGAAATGAAGGATAATCTTGAGCTTTCCCAGGGACCCTTGCCGCCGTTTCGCCGTGCGGGCCGCGGTCATCGCCAACTTACTGCTTTCCCGCTGCACCGCGTGCAAACGCGCGGCGCCTGACGATTCACGACGCTTCGGAGAACACGCATGTTGACTTGCCGGGAGGTCACCCAATTACTTTCCGAGGAGCAGGATCGCCCATTGACGCTCGCCGAACGCCTGCGTCTGCGCGTGCATCTGGCGATGTGCCAGGGTTGTGCGAACTTCAAGAAGCAGATGAACTTCCTGCATGCGGCGTGCCGCCGGTTTGCCGGCGAGCCGGCCGGCAAGGAGCGTGGCGATTAGTTGCCGAAGTCGTTGCCCCGGCTGCGGTTCCTGGCGCTGGTCGGCTGGTGTCGCCGTTTCCTGATCAAGCGATGAGCGATGTGCGATGACGACACCGGACGACGAACGCCCCTTCCTGTCCTTGATTCTGCCGGTACTCAACGAGGCGCCTACGCTCGCCACGCAACTGGCGCAGCTGCAGTGCCTGCGTGCGCGCGGCGCCGAGCTGCTGGTCGTCGATGGTGGCAGCAGCGATGGCACGCTGGCGCTGGCCGCGGACGGCGCCGACCGGCTGCTCGACGCGCCGCGCGGGCGGGCGCTGCAGATGAACGCCGGTGCGCGTGCCAGTCGCGGCGAGGTGCTGCTCTTCGTGCATGCCGATACGACCCTGCCGCGCGATGCCGACGCGCTGATTCGCGCGGCGATCGTCGGCGGTGCGACTTGGGGACGCTTCGACGTGACCATCGCCAGCCGCCATCGCCTGCTGCGTATCGTCGCAGCGATGATGAACTGGCGCTCGCGGCTGACCGGGATCGCCACCGGCGATCAGGCGATCTTCGTTCGTCGCGAGGCCTTCCTGGCGGTCGGCGCTTTTCCCGAATTGGCGCTGATGGAGGACATCGCGCTCTGCAAGCGGCTCAAGGCCATCGCTTCGCCGGCGTGTCTGCGCGCCCGGGTGAGCACGTCCGGGCGGCGCTGGGAGAAGCATGGCGTGCTGCGCACCATCGTGCTGATGTGGCGTTTGCGGGCGAGCTATTTTCTTGGTGCCGACCCGGCGCAGCTGGCGCTTCGTTATGGCTATTCGCCACGCCAGCCCTGAGCCACGATCGACTGTGCTGCCTGCACTGGCCGTTTTTGCCCGAGCGCCGCAGGCGGGGGCCGCCAAGACCCGGCTGATTCCTGCCCTCGGCGCCGCCGGAGCGGCGCGCCTGCATCGCCGGCTGACTCTGCACGCGCTGGCGGTGGCCAGCCGCGCGGCGCTGGGCGGCGTCACCCTGTGGGTGGCGCCGGACGGCCGGCACCGCTTCTTTCGGGCGCTGCGTGATCGCTGCCGGGTCGAGCTTCGCGAGCAGGTTGGCGCTGACCTTGGTGCGCGCATGGCAGCGGCCTTCGCCGCCGAGGCCGGTTCCCTGCTGTTGATCGGGACCGATTGCCCGGCGCTGCAAGCGGAGCATCTCGCGGCGGCGGCCAGGGCGCTGGGCGAAGAGTCGCGGGAGGAGGGCAACGATGCGGTGTTCATCCCGGCCGAAGACGGCGGCTACGTACTGGTCGGTCTGCGTTGCCCGCAGCCGGGCCTTTTCACAGGCGTCGATTGGGGTAGCGAACGGGTAATGGTACAGACGCGGCAGCGGCTGTTGGCGCTGGGCCTGCGTTGGCGCGAGCTGCCGCCTCTCTGGGACGTCGATCGGCCGGCCGATCTGCCGCGGCTGGCGACGCTACGCGGCTTCACGGGCGACAGGGGAGCGACCCGCGAGCGGGTTTGACGCCGTGTTCGCCGCACATTGCCACAGAGTCGGCCGCCGCCAGCAGCCCTGCTGCCGGCGGTCGGCGTGCAGATCACTTACTGCATCTGCTGAATGCCGGCCAGTGTCCAGCCGCCCTTGCCGTGGCGCGGCTTGACCAGGTGCCATACCTCGTCGATGGCTTCGGCGGCGGCGTCCTTGTCTTCCCGAATCAGACCGGAGAAGCGGACGCTGACCACGTAGCGGCTGGCCTCTTCGGCGACGTCGAGCACTTCGGCTTCGATGGTCACGACGTCGGTCTCCTGCACCGCGTCGCCGCGCTCGGCGATGGCCATGCTGATCTCGGCAAACATCTCGGGAGTGGTGAACTCGCGGATGTCGTCGAGGTTGCCGGCGTCGTTCGCGGCCTGCAGTCGAATGAAGCTGACCTTGGCGTTGCGCACGAAGCCGGCGGCGTCGAAATCGAGCGGGATGTTGGCGCTGCTGGCGAGCCGCGCTGCGCCGGGGGCCGCGGTGGTCGAGTCGCCGGCAAAGGAGGTGGAGGTCGCCGAGGAGGGCAGCATCGGCGATTCATCGAGGCCCCGGTTGTTGGGCGCGTTGCCGCTGCCGGCCGCAGCGTACTGCAGTCCTCCCGACCCACCGGCTCCGGCCTGTCGGGCGGCGGCACGGCGGCGCATGATGAAGGCGACGACCAGCACCGCGGCCATCACCAGCAGGCCGATCATCAGCATCGAGGCAAGTTCCTCACCGAAGCCGAGGTGCGAAGCCAGCGCCGCCAGGCCGAGACCGGCGGCGAGACCGGCCAGCG
>ERZ761602.3275-NODE-3275-length-23231-cov-11.361710_pt1 | contig 23231 bp, 18 predicted proteins | sample MGYA00512165_ERZ761602 | MGnify/ENA primary metagenome ERZ761602 (study PRJEB28899, sample SAMN02445085) | bioreactor sludge metagenome | biome: EBPR sludge; isolation source: Thorneside wastewater treatment plant | place: Australia: Brisbane, Thorneside...
GTATGATTATATCATATACGAGCCACGGCAGGCGGAAAGTCCGACAGGCTGCTAGCGGAATCATCTGCAAAAGCGAACTGCAGCGAGCGCTTTTCGTCAGCTGCGACCTTTGACGCCAGCGCTCAGCCGGCGCCAGTGGCCTGGGGTGGACGGTCTAGGGCCAGGCGCGGGCGCCCCAGATCATTCGCCTGGCGATGAAGTGGCGTAGGGGTGGCAAGACGTCGAGCGCCAGCAGTCCGAGGCCGCGAGCCAGTCGTATCGGGGCCAGGTCATTGCCAAAAACGCGCACGATGCCGTCGGTGAAAGCGATGCTGCCGCGGCGGTCGAGGCGGCGAGCGCGGGCGTAGGCGGCCAGGGTTGCGGCATCGCCGGCGTCGCCACTGCCGTTGGCGAGCAGTGCGGCGGCGAGTTCCCAGGCGTCGCGCAAGCCGAGGTTGAAGCCCTGGCCGGAGACCGGGTGCAGGCTCTGCGCGGCGTTGCCGATCCACACCTGGCGTGCTCCGAGTCGTTGTTCGCGGACGCGCAGCGCCAGTGGAAAGCTGGCGCGCGGACCGCTGCCGACGAAATCGAGGCGGCTGCCGAACTGCACACGCAAGGCGGCCAGGAAGTCAGCCTCGTCGAGGGTGAGCAAGTGGGCGGCCTTTTCCGGCGGCACGGTAAACACCAGCGAGTAGTCTTGCGCCAGCGGCAGCAGAGCCAGCGGACCGTCGGGCGTGAAACGTTCCCATGCCCGGTGCTGGTGACCCGGAACTGGGCGAACCTCGGCGACCACGGCGTGCTGCCGATAGTCGTACACGCGCACAGCGGGGTCGCTGGCGGGCGTGCCTTCGGCATGGACCACGAGTCTGGCCCGGATGCGGCGGGGTGCGGCGGCGTTGGCACGCTCGGCCCGATCGGTCGGCGCGGCCAGCGTGATCTCGGCCGCTTCGCGGTCTGCCGTGATGCCGAGCACCGTGCAGTGGTGCAGGCGCTGCGTGACCTTGACGCTCGCATCGATGCGGGTGTCAAGGGTGGCCGCGAGATCGCGGTAGCGCATCACGTAGCCGAGCGCGGCGATGCCATACTCCCGGGCGTCGATCAGCGTGCGGCCGAAGCCGCCGCGCTGCGAAACGTGGATCGTGTCGATCGACGTGGCCGCGGCCGCGTTCCAGGCGCCGAGGCTTTCGAGCAACTGGCGGCTGCCGTGCGCCAGCGCCAAGGCGCGCGGATCGCCGGCCCAGGCCGCATGCGGGCGGCTGTCGAGCAGCAGCACGCGCTGCGGTCCCGCTGCCAGCGCCAGGGCCAGCGACATGCCGACCGGCCCGGCACCGATGATGGCGACGTCGACAGCGATCTCATCGCTGGCGCTGATGCCGTCGCTTGGCTGTTCACTCATGACGCATCACTTCCTCGATTTCGGCGACCGTTCGTGGTGCATTGGTGTAGATCAGGCAGCCATCGCCGGTGACCAGGATATCGTCCTCGATGCGCACGCCGATGCCGTGCAGGTGCTCCGGGACCCCGCTGCCGGGCCGGAAGTAGAGGCCGGGCTCGACGGTCAGGGTCATGCCAGGGAGCAGCCTGACCCAGTCGTCATCGGCGGTGCCGGTCTTGTATTCGCCGGCGTCGTGAACGTCCAGGCCGAGCCAGTGGCCGGTGCGGTGCATGTACCAGGGCTTGTAGGCTTCGCTCTCGATGGCGCCGTCCACGCTGCCGCTGAGCAGCTTGAGATCGATCAGCCCCTGGGAGAGGACGCGCAGCGCCGCCTGGTGATAGTCGGCGAACGAGGCGCCAGGGTGTACCGCGGCAATTGCCGCTTGCTGCGCCGCCAGGACGATCTCATAGACCTCACGTTGCTCGGCGCTGAAGCGTCCGTTGACCGGAAAGGTTCGGGTGATGTCCGAGGCGTAGCCGGCGACCTCGCAGCCGGCATCAATCAGGACCAGCGATCGTCCCGCCAGCAGTTTGTTGTTTTCGACGTAGTGCAGGATGCAGGCATTGGCACCACCGGCGACGATTGGCGTGTAGGCGTGGCCGTCGGCACCGCGGCGGCGAAATTCGTAGCTCAATTCGGCTTCGAGTTCGTATTCGGCCATGCCCGGCTGGCAGGCACGCATGGCGCGGCTGTGGCCCGCCGAAGCAATTTCCGCGGCGCGGCGCATGAGCTCGATTTCCTGGCCGTCCTTGGTCAGGCGCATCTGGTCGAGCAGGCCGCGCAAATCGCGGATTTCGCCGGGCGCGCGCGTGCCACTGCGCCCCTGCGCGCGAACCGCGTTCAGTGCCTTGGTGATGCGCCGGTCCCATTCGCTGTCGTGACCCAGCGAGTGCCACAGGGCCGCGCGGTTGGCGATCAACTTGGGCAGCATCTCATCGAGACTGCTGATCGGATGCGCTTCGCAAAAGCCAAAGGCGGCGGCGGCGGCCTCAGGTCCGTAGCGGAAACCGTCCCAGGTTTCGCGCTCCTCATTCTTCTCGCGGCAGAAAAGGATCGCTTTCGCTTCCTTGCCTCCGACCAGGACCATCACCGCATCGGGCTCGGGAAAGCCGCTCAGGTACCAGAAGTAGCTATCAAAGCGATAGGGATAATGCGAGTCGCGGTTGCGCAGACGCTCTGGCGCCGTGGCCAGGACGGCGATGCCGTCACCGAGGTTGTCGAGTACGCGTTGGCGACGCTTGGCATGGGCGGTGTGGCTCATCGGGTTTGCGCAAGCTCCAGGTCGAGTTCGGCAAGGCGTTCGCGAGTGCCAACGTCGACCCAGCGACCGTCGTGTCGTTGGCCAGTGACCGTGCCACCGGCAATGCCGGCGTCAAGCAAGGGGCGCAGCTTCATTGGCACGCCGGCCGCAACAGGGGCAAAAAAATCGGGCCAGAAGACGCCAATGCCGGCGTAGGTGAGTGCGCCATCGCGCCTCCCCGTTGCCGGGCGCAGGTTCTCGCCATCGAGGCAGAAGTCGCCGCCGGGATGGTGCGGCGGGTTGTCAACCAGCAGCAGGTGGGCACGGCGCTGGTCGAGTGTGCCGGCGATGCGTCTGGCCTGCGAGAAATCCCAGTCGCACCAAATGTCGCCATTGACCACTAAAAAGGGTGCCTCGCCAAGCAGTGGTAGCGCCCTGGCGATGCCGCCGGCCGTTTCCAGAGCTCCGGCCGGTTCGGGCGAGTAAGCGATACGCAGGCCGAAGTCGCTGCCGTCGCCCAACGCCGCCTCGATCTGTTCGCCGAGATGAGCGTGGTTGATCACGACCTCGCGCCAGCCTGCCCTTGCCAGGCCTTGCAGGTGCCAGACGATCAGCGCCTTGCCACCGGCGATCAACAGTGGTTTGGGCGTCGTGTCGGTGAGCGGCCGCAGGCGTTCGCCGCGGCCGGCAGCAAGAATCATGGCCTTCATCAGAAACTGTAGCCGACGCTGACCGGTTGCTTCTCGAGCGTGTCGAGCAAGCGTGCAAGCGGCCGCAGTTCCCGGTAACGCTCGCAGGTTCGACGCAGATAGCTCAGCACGCGTGGCATGTCGGCCAGGTAGTCGCGCTTGCCGTCGCGATGGCACAGGCGGGCGAAAATGCCGAGTACCTTGAGCTGGCGCTGCACGCCCATCCATTCGTAGTCCCGATAGAAGTCGTGAAAATCGGCTTGCACCGGCAGGCCGGCCAGACGCGCTGCTTCCCAGTAGCGGATCACGAAGTCGAGCTCCTGATCTTCCGGCCAGTCGATGTAGGCGTCGCGATAGAGCGAGACGAGATCGTAAGTCAGCGGACCGTACACCGCATCCTGGAAGTCGAGAATGCCGGGGTTGCTCGGGAAGGCGGACGAGGTTTCGCCGACGAGCATCAGGTTGCGCGAGTGGTAGTCGCGATGGACAAAGACCTGTGGTTGTTGCAGATTGTTGGCCAGGATCGCTTCGAATGCCGTTTGCAGAGTGCCTTGCATGCCTTTGTCGATGTCTACTTCGAGGTGGCGGCGCAGGTACCAGTCGGGAAACAGGGCTAGCTCACGGCTGAGCAACTCGCGGTCGTAGGCGGGCAGGGCGTTGGGTCGACTGGCGAGCTGGATGGCAATCAGTGCCCGGTTGGCGTCGCCGTAGAGCCGCGCCGCCATGCTTCTGTCCTGCAAAGCACTCAGGTAGGTGGTGGTGCCGAGGTCGGAGAGGAGCAGGAAGCCCTGTTCGAGATCCTCGGCAAGCACCTGTGGCAGATGCACATTGGCCTCGCGAAACAGGGCGGCGACCTTGATAAAGGGGCGGCAGTCTTCCTTCTCCGGCGGGGCGTCCATGACGATGCGCGTCGTTTGATCCGGCAGCTGGACGCGAAAATAGCGCCGGAAGCTGGCGTCGGCCGAGGCCGCCTCGAGGTGCATCTCCCAGCCAGGGAAAGCCGGCTCGAAGACCTGTTGGAGCCAGTTGCGCAACAGGGCGGTACGCGGCATGCCGCTTCTCCTTGAACGATGATGCTAAAATGTACGACCGATTTTACCATTGGGGCCGGGCTTGAAGTGCCGCGGTCGGCGACAAGACAGGGAACCAGCAGCCGACTACCCGAACCATCCGCCGTATTCTCCACTGACGACTCTGGAATGACGTTTCGCTCTCGGCGCAGGCCGCTGACCTTGATCTTTTGCTGCAGTTTCGCCAGTACGCTTGTCGGCAGCCTGCCGGCGGTCGCACAGGCGCAGGCCGAGCCACCTCTGCGCGTTGATCCGGCCCTGCTTGGTTTGCCGGCAGCGGCACCCACCGCGCCCCTTTCGCGGCCGCCCGTGACGAAGGTGGATAGCGCGCCTGCGGAGACCAAGCCCGTCCTGAAGCCGGTCATCGAGGCGCGTCCCGTGCCAGCGCCGTCGCCCGCCGCGGAGCCGGCGCAGGCTGCAAGCGACGTCGGCAAAGAGTCAGCGGCCGAAGCCGTCGCCACGCCGCTCACTGAGTCCAGGCCGGCAGTCGAGCCGGAAGGGGAGCCGGAGGTAACGCTGGTTCGGGAGGCGGAGCCGCAGGCGCAGCAGCCGGAGCCGGAGCCGGTGACCCAGCCCGCTCAAAGCCAGGCTGAGCCGCTCGTGGAGAAGCCGGAAGCGCGTGCTCGTGTCCAGGAGCCCGTGTCACCGAGGCCTGCGCCCGGCGCAGCAGCGACCACGACAACTGCCGTGCCAGCGCCTGCTGAACTGGCGGCGCCCACCCCGACGTCCTTGCCTTTGCCGGCTACGCCGTCGGCAACGGAAAGCGCTACGCCGCAGGCCGCTGAAACGGAGGCCGGCTCGCAAGCGACCTTCCTGAGCGCACAGAGGATTTCGGGCGTCGTCGACCGGGAGCTGATTGCCGAGGATAGTGCGGAATTGCGTCAGATCGACAAGCTATTGACTGCCGACCGGATGACCTACTGGCCAGTCGACGATGAGGTCGAGGCGGTCGGGAACGCGCGCTTTCAACAGCGTGAGGATGTCGTTTCGGGTACCAGGATGCGGATGCGGCTCGAAGATCAGTTTGGTTTCTTCGACGATGCTTCCTATCTTGTGAAGCGTCCACCGCGTACCGCGGCGGCTGCGAAGTCGGGCGAAGCGGGGGGGGGCGACGGCGCAGCAACGGAGCCCGGTAGTGATTTCAACAGCGGTTTCGCGGCCCCACGTTCCTTCGGTTTGCTACCTGGGCAGACCAGACTCAAGTATAGCGATGACGCAAACGGTGGGGCGACCGCAGCGCGCGGCAGTGCGCAGCGCATCGATTTCGAAGGCGAGAACCAGATTCGCATGAGCTCCGCCACCTATACCACCTGCAAGCCCGGCAATGACGACTGGTATCTCAGTATCGCCGATTTGCAGCTCGATTACGACAATGAGGTGGGCAGTGGCAAGGAGGCCACCGTGCATTTCCTTGGGGTGCCGATTCTCTACTCTCCATGGTTATCGTTTTCGCTTAATAATCAGCGCAAGTCGGGCTTTCTGACACCAAGTTACGGCTCCAGTAGCGATAGCGGTTTCGAATTCACCCTGCCTTACTACTGGAACATAGCGCCGAACATGGACGCCACGTTTGAGCCAACGCTGCTCACCAAACGTGGCCTGCTGCTCGGCACCGACTTTCGCTACCTCAACGCCGCGTACGGGGGGACCTATACCGGCAACGTGCGCGGCGAGTATCTTCCGAATGATCGGGTGGCGAACAGGGATCGCTGGGGCGTGGCCTTGACACATAGCCAGGTCGCGGGGAACGGTTTTTCGGGTGCGATCAACTACAACCGGGTCTCGGACAGCGATTACTACACCGACCTATCCAGCGAAATTACCCAGACGTCCGAAACGCAGCTTCTGCAGCAAGGGCTGCTGACCTACAGTGGGGGCGGTTGGTGGAGCGCGACGGCCAACGTGCAGTCCTTTCAGACGCTGCAGCCGGACCTCCAGAATCCGGTCACGCCGCCCTATCAGTTGATGCCGCAAATCACCGTAAACGCGCGGCAACCCGATTTTTACTCGACCGACAGTTCCTTTTTCGGGCAATACACTGATTTCGTTCGTCCCGATTTGTCTACCGTCGAGGGACAGCGGACGGTCATGCAGCCGCAGATATCGATACCTTACGTGACGCCCGGGTGGTATGTCACGCCGCGGCTGGGGGTCAACGTCACGCACTATGCCTTGTCATATCCGGGCTCGGCGAACATCCGCCCGACTTCGATCAATCGCAATCTGCCAATCTTTAGCGTCGATTCGGGAATGACTTTCGAGCGCTCCAGCAACTGGTTTGGTCGCGACTACACGCAGACCCTCGAGCCACGTCTCTACTACCTCAATATTCCGTATGAAAATCAGGACGACATACCGATCTTCGATACCGCGCTTGCCGATTTCAACTTTGCGCAAATCTTTTCCGACAATCAATTCTCGGGCTGGGATCGTATCAACAACGCCAATCAATTGACCGCTGCCCTTTCCTCGCGCCTGATCAATCCGACCTCCGGGAACGAGATCATGCGCGGCATGGTCGGTCAGCGACTTTACTTTTCCGACGACAAGGTGGCGCTGCCGGGAACGACCACTCGCGAGTGGGACAGGTCTGATTTCTTGGCCGGTTTCACCGGGCAGGTGTTGCCGCGGGTCTATGCCGACGCGGCGCTGCAGTACGACGTGGACAATCAGCAGGCTGAACGTTACTCGCTCGGTGCGCGCTACTTCCCTGAAACCGGCAAGCTGCTGAACGCGTCGTACAGCTACAACACGCAGGCGGTAACGCCGATCAAACAGATCGACATCGCCGGGCAGTGGCCGCTCACTGGACGCTTGCAGGCCGTTGGTCGCTACAACTACTCGTTTCTGCAGAAGCAGCCGATCGAGATTATCGGGGGCCTGGAGTACAACGCAGGCTGTTGGGTGGTGCGCGTCGTCGGCCAGCGCCTGCAGACCACCGAGGCGGACGCGACGACGAGAGCCTTCGTGCAACTTGAGCTGAGCGATTTTTCGCGCCTGGGATCTAGTCCGATCAATCTCCTGCAGCGCAGGATTCCCGGTTACGGCGTTGCCAATCAGCCGCAGACCAATTCGGCTCTGGCCGAACAGTAAGGGTGACCATGAGGCTTTTCTTTCGCGCGTTGCTGCTCTTCCTTTTCCTGATCGGGGTGGCGGCAGCACAAGGCTCTTCTTCCAAACCAGCCAGCCAGCCGGTGCCTGCCGACCGTATCGTGGCCGTCGTCAATGACGAAGTGATCACGCACCATGAGTTGCGCTCGCGTCTCGATTCAGCGCTGGGGCAGCTGCAGCGCCAGGGCACCACTCTGCCGCCGCGCGAAGTGCTCGAAAAGCAGATGCTCGAACGCTTGGTGATCGACAAGGTGCAGTTGCAGTTCGCCCGCGAGGTCGGCCTGCGCGTCGACGATGCCCAGCTTGACCAGGCCCTGCAACGGATTGCGGCCAATAACAAGCTGACGCTGGCGCAGTTTCGGGTGGCGCTGGAAAAGGACGGTATTGCGTTTGCCAACTTTCGTGAGGAGATTCGTGCCGAGATGACCATCGCGCGCTTGCGTGAGCGCGAGGTCGACAGCCGGATCTTCATTTCCGAAGGCGAGATCGACAATTACCTGGCGGGCGAGGCCGGCCAGGCGGGTGGCGAAGAGTTTCAGATGGCGCACATCCTGCTGCGCGCCCCCGAGTCGGCGAGCCCGGAGCAGATTCAACAGCTGCGCGCCAAGACCGATCAGATCGTTGAACGTCTGGGCAAGGGCGAGAACTTTGCCCAGTTGGCTGCCGCTTATTCGGATGCCCCGGATGGCCTGCGTGGCGGCGATCTTGGCTGGCGTTCGCTGAATCGACTGCCGACGATGTTTGCCGAAGCGGCCACGACGCTCAAGGTCGGTGAGGTGTCGCCGGTCCTGCGCAGCTCGAACGGATTTCATTTGGTCAAGTTGCTGGGCAAGCGCGGCGGCGGCGCCTTGCCGGCGGTTCAGCAGACGCACGCCCGGCACATCCTGATCAAGGTCAACGAAGTGGTGTCGGAGCCGGAGGCCAGACACACCCTGGAGAGTCTGCGCCAGCGGATCAAGCACGGTGAGAATTTTGCCGATTTGGCCAGGCTTTTCTCGCAGGACGGCTCGGCGTCGAAAGGTGGCGATCTTGGCTGGATCTACGCCGGTGACACGGTACCCGAGTTTGAGCGGGCGATGAATCAACTGGCCCCGGGAGAGCTCAGTGAGCCGGTGCAATCACCCTTTGGTTTCCATTTGATCGAGGTAATCGAGCGTCGCGTGCAGGATGTGTCGAGTGATCGTCAGCGCGCTGCTGCACGGCAGGTGCTGCGCGAGCGCAAGCGTGATGAAGCCTATCAGGACTGGCTGCGCCAGATGCGCGACCGTGCCTACGTGGAGCTTCGCCTGGAGGAAACATGAGCGCCGTGTCGAGCGTTCCGGTCATTGCCGTCAGCAGCGGCGAACCGGCAGGCGTTGGGCCCGAGATCTGTCTGCGCCTGGCCGATTGCGCGCTGGACGCGCGCTTCCCCGCGCGAATCGTCGTCCTCGCCGATCGCTCGCTGCTCGCCGAGCGGGCAGCGGCTTTGAACTTTCCAGGCAGGCTACGTGACTGGCAGCCAGATCTTTCGCCACAGGCCGGCACGCTGGACATCCTGCATCTGCCCCTGGCTGCGGCGGCGACACCAGGCCGCCTGGATGCGGCCAATTCCCCTTACGTGCTGGCGCTTCTGGACCGGGCGCTGGACGGCTGCCAGAGCGGTGAGTTCGCGGCGATGGTCACCGCCCCGGTGCACAAGGGCGTCATCAACGACGCCGGTATTCCCTTCAGCGGGCACACCGAGTACCTGGCCCAGAAAACGGCCACCCCGCGGGTGGTGATGATGCTCGCCGGCGGCGGCTTGCGGGTGGCTCTGGTGACGACGCATCTGCCGCTGCGTGACGTGCCGGCGGCGGTCACCCAGGACGCTGTCGAGGAGACTCTGCGTATCCTGCATCGCGAGATGGCGGCGAAATACGGGATCGCTCGCCCGCGCATTCTGGTGGCCGGCCTCAATCCGCACGCCGGCGAGGGAGGCTACCTCGGCCATGAAGAGATCGAGGTGATCACGCCGGTACTCGAGCGCCTGCGTGGCGAAGGCATGAGCCTGCTCGGACCGCTGCCCGCCGACACCATGTTCTCGCCGCCAGTCCTTGAGCGCGGCGACTGCGTTCTCGCCATGTACCATGATCAGGGCCTCACCGCTCTCAAGTACGCGAGTTTCGGCCAGGGTATCAACGTCACCCTGGGCCTGCCGATCATCCGCACGTCGGTCGATCACGGAACGGCGCTGGAACTGGCGGGGAGCGGACGAGCCGATCCCGGCAGCCTGCTGGTGGCCATCGAGCAGGCCATCGAAATGGTGGAGCGGGTGGAGCGGGTGGATCGGGTGGATCGGGTGGAGCGGGTGGAGCGGGTGGATCGGGTGGCACAGGTGGATCCGGTCGCTCAAACCAGCGCCAGCCAGCAAGTGAGGGCATGAGCGCGCACGTCGCGCGCAAGCGCTTTGGTCAGAATTTTCTCGTCGATCAGCAGGTCATTGCCGAGATCATCGAGGAGCTGGCGGTGCAGCGTGGCGAGACGGTGGTCGAGATCGGCCCGGGACTGGCCGCCTTGACCGCTCCGCTGCTGCAGCGGCTTGATCATCTGCACGTGGTGGAAATCGACCGCGACATTGTTGCCCGTCTCGGCAAGAGCTTTTCGGCGGAGCGCTTGACGGTGCACGAGGGTGACGCGCTGGCTTTCGATTTCGGCCGTCTGGCCAGCACCACCGCCAGCCAGCTGCGCATTGTCGGCAATCTGCCGTACAACATCTCGACGCCGCTGCTCTTTCATCTCGCTACCTTCGGCACTTGCGTGCGCGACATGCATTTCATGCTGCAACGGGAAGTCGTCGAGCGCATGATCGCCGAGCCGGGTAGTGGCGAGGTCGGCCGGCTGACGGTGATGCTGCAGTACCGTTTCGTCATCGATCGCCTGCTCGACGTGCCGCCAGAGGCCTTCGATCCGGCGCCCAAGGTGCACTCGGCGCTGGTGCGCCTGATTCCGCGTCCGCCCAAAGCCTTGTCGGTGGTGAACGAAGCGCACTTCGCGGCGCTGGTTGCAGCCGCTTTCAGGCAGCGCCGCAAGATGCTGCGCAACAGTCTTCGGGGGATGCTCGACGAGGATCAGCTGGCGGCGCTCGGCGTTTCGCCGACCTGTCGGGCAGAGGAGCTGTCGGTTGCCGATTTCATTCGCCTGGCCAACAGCCTGACATGACTAGGGCGTACCCGATCCGGGTACGCCCTACGCTCGGTGTGCTCGTCGTTCAGCCGCTCTTCTTGACCGGGCAGGTGTTCGCCCCGAGCAGCGAGTAGGCCGGGCAGACGCCGAACAGGCCGGTCAGCAGTGGTACCACACCGATCCAGCCCCAGGCGCCAACGACCCCCAGGGCGGCCAGCGAGATAAGCGCGATGCCGACGACGATGCGCAGGATTTTGTCGATTCCACCGACGTTGGTTTTCATGATTGGCTCCGTGAGTGTTTGTGGTTGACGGGGCCAGATTACGCAGCTGCACGATTCTTGTATGTAACCGCGGTCACACAGCGACGCCTGAGCTCGCTCAGCGGCTGTTTTCAGCCAGCTGTTGTAGTCCGGTCGGGTCGGTCACGGTAATCTGTTCGCGTCCGAGCCTGACCAGTCCTTGTACGGCAAAGCCCTTGAGCAGGCGGCTGACGATCTCGCGGACGCTGCCGAGCTCCTCGGCCAGGGTCTGGTGCGTGGCGCGGATGGTTTCGCCCCTGGCGAGCAGCAGCTTGGCCAGGCGCTGGTCGAGGCGGTGAAAGGCGACTTCCTCGACCAGTTGCATCAGTTCAGCGATGCGTTCGGCGAAAAGGTGGAAAACGAAGTCGCGGAAAAGCGCGTTGTCGGCAACCAGCCTCTCGAACATGGCGATCGGCAGAAGCAGCAGCGATAGCGGCGTCTCGGCGATCCCGCGTGCGGAATAGGGAGTGTGACCGAGCAGGCAGCTCGAGCTGATAATGCAGGAGCCGCCCGGTTCGACGCGATAGAGCAACATTTCGCGACCAGTGGCGGTGCTCTTCACCACCTTGATTGTGCCGGCAAGCAGCAGCGGAAATCCCATGCAGTCCTGATGTTCGGTGAACAACTGCGTGCCGGCCGGCAGTTCGCGTGCGCTCATCGCCTGGCCGAGTTCGGCCAGCTGTTCCAGAGACAGCGAGCGCAGCGCCGGGTAGAGGGCGAGCAGGGGCGGCGGCAGATTGTGCGCTGCGGTGTTCATGACTCGCTGACTTCGGCGGTCACCGGCGCGTGATCGGATGGTCGCTCGAGCTTGCGCATTCCCCGGCTGATGCCTGCTGCCGTACAGCGCCCGGCGAGCCTCTCCGAGAGCAGGATGAGGTCGATCCGAAGTCCCCGGTTCTTCTGGAAGCCGAGCATCCGGTAGTCCCACCACGAGAAGCTCTTGTCCGCTTGTTCGAAGAGGCGGAAGCTGTCTTTCAGGCCAAGGCCCAGCAGGCGCTGCAAGGCCGTCCGCTCCGGCTCCGAGCAAAGAATCTGCCCGGCCCAGGCGAGCGGGTCGTGAACGTCGCGGTCGTCCGGGGCGATGTTGAAGTCACCGGCGAGAATCAGTTGCGGATGCTCGGCGATTTGCGCAGCGATCCAGGTCAGCAGCGCCTCCAGCCAGGCAAGTTTGTAGGCGTACTTGTCACTGCCGACGGCCTGGCCATTCGGCACATAGGCGCAGACCACCCGAATTCCGTTGACCGTCGCCGCCAGCAAGCGCTTTTGCGGGTCAGGGTAGAGTGGGTTGCCGAAGACGATATCGCTCGGCTGTTCGCGGGCCAGCAGGGCCACGCCGTTGTAGGTCTTCTGCCCGGAGAAGACAGCATGATAACCGGCAGCCTCGATTTCCAGCTTCGGGAAGAACGGGTCTTCGAGTTTGCTTTCCTGCAGGCAGACGATATCGGGTTCTTCCGTTGCCAGCCAGTCGAGCAATTGCGGTAGGCGGACCTTGAGTGAGTTGACGTTCCAGGTGGCAATTTTCATAGAAATTGTAGCAAGATGATTAATAAGTTGTTTTCCATGCTTGCTCTTTTATTTTCTAATTTAGCTACCCATCTGGCTACCCATGCTCAGGGCGGTACGCCTCCTTGATCCAATAGAGAAGGCAATAGTTTGCCCATATTGTCCCATCAGGTCTCATCGCTTGCTAGGTCTGGGTTGCGCAGTATGGCGGGCATCTTCACTGCACAGTGAAGATGGCTGTTCTGCCGAATGTTCGCCACGTTCAGCCTGCCCCCAGCGATGCATACCTGATCGCTTATCCCGTCGCCTACGCACTCCATGGTTCCCTTTTAATGATGCAAGCGAACCGATGCTGGTCCGAAAAAAATATACAATTTTCGGACAGGCGGGCTTGCCAGCGATCCGAAAAAAATATACAAATATCGGACAAGTGTTCCTATGTCTGATCTCAAATCCGCAATCGCCTCACTGGTCAATGCCGCCGACCCCAACCACGTCTGGGTGCCGGCCGACTTTGCACAGCTCGGCAACCGCGACGCCATCGATAAGACCCTGCAGCGCATGGTGCGGGCCGGCGACCTGCGCCGTATCGACCGAGGTTTGTACGACCGGCCAAGCATCAACCGCCTGACCAAGCGCCCCACTACCCCGGACTATCGCGCCGTGGTAGAGGCCATCGCGCGTCGCGACCAACTGCGCCTGCTGGTGGATGGCATGACCGCTGCCAATGATCTCGGCCTGACGGACGCTGTCCCGGCCCGCGTCACGATCCACACCGATGCACGTCGCCGGGGAATCAAACTCGACAACTTGGCCATCGACTTCAAGCAGACTGCACCCAGTCGTCTCTACTGGGCCGGCCGTCCCGCCATGCGTGTCGTACAAGCCCTTCATTGGCTGAAAGACACGTTGGTCTCCGACCGCGACCGAATCCTGAGCCGACTGAGCCAACTGTTGGCCGATCCCATCCATGGCGCAGCGATCCGCCAAGACCTGATCGATGGCTTCAGCGTGCTGCCGGCATGGATGCAAAGTCTGGTCCGGGAAGTTCCCGATTGCGATCCGCTGAACACCGAACCCAAGACTTTGCTACCGCCCAGTCACGCGAAGCGATCAGCGAGCACCCGCTCGGCCAAACGCGTAGGAGGTGCCGATTGAACCCCTCGTTCCGCGACGTCATTACCGCCACCGACACCGACCGGCTCGATCTGTTTCTCGGCGCTGCCGCTCGTTTGGGCACCGTTGTCCAGAACGTCGAGAAAGATTTCTGGGTCTGCTGGACCCTGGATGCGTTGTTCAACGGCTTGGCCGCTGGCGGACCCAGACTGCTGTTCAAGGGGGGCACTTCCCTCTCCAAGGCTTTCGGCCTGATCGCCCGGTTTTCCGAGGACATCGACATCACCGTCTTTCGCGACGACTTGGGGCAAGCGGCCAACGTGGCCGAGTTGGATGCCTTGAGCGGCAAGAAGCGCCGTGCGCGCCTCGAAGCCATCCGCGTGGCTTGCCAAGCCTACATCGCGGGCCCTTTGATGGAGCAATTCACGCGGCTCGCCGCAGCCGTCATCCCACCGGACCGTTTCCGCGTGGAACTTGATCCGGAGGACAAGGACGGCCAGACCGTGCTGTTCTGGTATCCCGCCGTTACACTCAAGGTCGGCGACTACATTCGCTCAGCCGTCAAGATCGAGTCCGGTGCGAAGTCGGCGCTGGACCCGCACGTCGCAGCCATGGTCGTGCCATACGTCGCACAGGATTTGCCCGAATTGGACCTGGCCGTGGGCAACGTCACCACCGTAAAACCTGAGCGCACCTTTTGGGACAAGGTCATCATCCTGCACGGCTTGCGACAGTGGCACGACCGCCGCGGCGAACTGCGGCATGGTGGGCAGCGCGTCTCGCGCCACTACTACGATGTCCATCAACTAATGCAGGCCACCGCATCACCTGAGTGGCAAGCCGATGGGGCACTCGCTGTCGATTGCGCCCACCATGCGAGGCTGTTCTTCGGCAGTACCGATCTGGGGCTGGATACCGCCCAACCCGGCAAGTTCACGCTGACACCCAGTGCGGCCATGCACGATGCGCTTGCGAGAGACTATGAAGCCATGACTGGCATGGTCTTCGGCGAAGTCCCGTCACTCGACACGGTTTTGACCAGCATTGAGCGATTCGAACAGATCGTCAACGGATTAATGATCGCCACACCGCCCGCGCAGAAGGAGTGACCTAGGTGAACGACTACTTCAGCGACCGAGAGAACGGACCCCGTACGCGGACCGAGCAGGTGATTTCACCCGTCGTCTGGGCAGGTCTGGCGACGACGGTACAGGCGCTGGTCAGCCGCGGTGCCTTCGGCCTGCGCTTCCCCGATCGCTGTCCGGATGGACAAGTCGTTTGCGGGTGCGATCCGGATGCCCTGTCCGCTTCCGTGGTTGCGGAGATGCCGGGATTGGCTTGGCCACTCGAAACCACGAGTGTGGTGGAAGACGGCTTCCTGTCGCAGCGCGAACCGTTCGCGCCGGACACACTATTGATCCTCGATTTCATCGAGTTCGTCCACGCTTCGGTGGCGAAGCCGATTCCCGGGAAGTACCACGACTTCTTCAGTCACCACCATTTGACGTTCGATCAACAGTCCGGGCAGGAAGAGTTCCGTGCGACCGTCAATCGCATTTTTGCCCGTAATGGCGTGGCGTTCGAGATGTTATCGGCCGGTCGCATCGTGCGCGTACTTCCGCCGGTGCTTGGGGAAGACTTGCAGCGAACCGTGTTTCGGACCGGAGACCGGACCCTCGACAACATGCTGGACGAGTGTCGGGCAAAGTTTTCCGATCGCAACCCTCTGGTGCGCCGCGAAGCCTTGGAGCGCTTGTGGGACGCATGGGAGCGGCTCAAGTCCCTCGCCGACCCCAGCGACAAGAAGAGGTCAATCAAGCTCATTCTCGACGCCACCGCCTCGGAGCCAGCACTTCGGGCGCGGTTGGAGGAAGAAGCGACAGAATTGACGTCCATCGGAAACGGCCACCTCATCCGGCACTCGGAGGTCAAGCAAGTGCCGGTCATCGATGTGGATCATGTCGACTACCTGTTCCATCGCCTGTTCGCGATGATCCAACTGATACTGAGGAAGAAGGAGACCGCGTGAACGCTCGTACGCCGCACCGCGATGCGATCCGGATACTTTTCATTCTGAATGCCGGCGGCGTGCCTTTGACGGACCCGGACGATGCCACGGTTGCCAAGATCTTTAAAGGCGAAGCACGATTGCATGCGTTCGACTTCTGGATGCGCAATCCGGACTACTTGGCGAGCGAACTGCTGGACGCCTACGAGACGACCAGCGACATCCGGTACCGCCAAGCGGCTGAGGCGATCTTCGAAAGCGACGAACCCGACTTGCGGCGCGTTCCAATGATCCGCTACCTGTTTGGCGCCTACGAGCGCCTGGACGATGCGCTTTCCCTGCTTCGATCGCGCGACTTGGTACGCATCACTGGGATCAAAGGAAAGTTAAAGGTCCACGAGACTGATTTCATTCTGACAGTCCGCGGAGTGGATGTTTGCTCGACTGCGGTCGCTCAGGAACCGGTTCTTGAGTGGTATGCCCGCCGGTCAACCCTGGTTGCGGAGGTTGCAGGTGCACGTGGCGGCGGTGCTCTCAAGGAGAAGCAATACGAGCAGGCAACGTACGCCCAAACCCAACTCGGCGGAATCATTCCTCCCATCGGGCCAGAGGTGCAAAGAAGGCTGCTTCAACTCAAACAAGCCGCCTGAAGGAGGAGACATGGCAAGAGAGAGCATGGAGTGGCTGGATGCCATAGCCAGTCGAGCGAAGGTCGATACGAACCGCGTGGAATCAGTGTTGGCCGCGCGACATATCGTGCCCACACCAGTCCTGCCTGCTCCGCGCAGGATGAAACTCTTGAGCATTTCTTTCGGCGGAGCTAAGCAAGGGGTGGAGGACGACGGGCCATACGCATTCGAATGGCAAGCCCTCAGTGAAGGGCTCTGGGGAATGATGACGGACAGAAACCTCCGCGGGAAATCGTCAATCATCGAAGTCGTGCGCTGGTTGGTGCGCGGAAGGCCGTCCCCGAATCTTCAGGATGACGTCAAGTCCTGGATATACAACGCCTGCCTGCGATTCGATATTGATGGGCTCGAACATGAGGTGCGAATCGACTGTCGAAATGGCGCCAACGGTACGCTGTGTCGGCGTTCATCGACGACAGCGGAGGCTACAGTGCTCGCCTCTTTCAGCAGCGACAAGCAGTTCGAGTTGGTCATGTCGGATTTTTTCCTGCACGCGTTTTCCATGGAGGGCCTCGCGACATGGCGAGAAAGCAATTCCGATGAGAAGACTGGCCATGCAGTCATTCATGGCTGGCCGGCGTTGTCAGGTGCGATGTTCATCGGTACCAACTACGAAGTGGTGCTGGGAGATCTACCTGCCACCACCGGAACGCAAGCGCGTCTCATGCAGATGTATTTAGGGGTTCCATGGGTCTCAACGCTGGCCTCGGCATGGGCGGCACTGAAACTCGTAGAGTCAGGCAATGACCGGGAGGCACGTCGGCACAGCCAAGGCGCGCGAACCAGGCAGGCACGAGTAAAGGAGATAGAAGCGTTGCTCGCCGAGAAGCGAGCAGCGTTGAGCGCGCAACCCTCGGACGAAGAGATTCAGGCTGAGCTATCGGTGCTAAGTGGTAGGTATTCGGAGACGAAACGGCGGGAGAAGGCGATGCAGGAGCGCCTTGACCGAGAGACGCTCGCCGAGCGGCAAGCAAGTGCCGCCTACTTGCAGGATCGACGGGAACTGCAGGCTCACAAGGATTCGATGGCGGCTGGTTCGATCTTCCGTTCGCTCGACCCGACCTGCTGCCCGCGCTGCGATCATGAGATCGATCAGGCACGTAAGAAACAGGAGGCGCTCAGTCACTCGTGTTCGGTATGTGGAGAGAGCATCTCGAGCAGCGAGGATGCAGACGCCCTGAAGAAAGGGCTGGAGGCGAGCGTCAAAGCGTCGAAAGCAGCCTTCGACAAGGCCGAAAAGAATCGCAAACTGGCCGAGGATAGCTTGGAGTCCTTGCAAACGGATCTGGAAACCATCCAGATCAAGAGCGAAGCGCTGACAATGCAGCTTGGTTCGTTCGAAGCAAGGAAGTTGCTATCCAACGAGATCGCAATTCTCGAAGGTCGCCTCGAAGAGGCAAGCTTCGATCCTGGTACCGATGATATTGCGGATGATGATGCCGTCGTGCTCAAAGCCATTGTCGGGGAGACAGATGCACGATCGAAAGCTGTCCGCGACAACTTCCTCGAAGAGGTCTCAACCAGCCTTCTGCACTTTGCTCAGCGGTTCGGGATGCACAGTCTGTCGAAGGCCCAACTACGAGGGAATGCGAATTTGCTGTTGGAGAAAGGTGGCGCCGACACCTCGTTCAGCAAGGTGACGAAGGGCGAACGCCTCCGATTGAAAGTTGCCACAGTCCTCGCAATGATTCAGGTGGGGGAACGCAGAGGCGTCGGGAGACACCCAGGCTTGATCATGATCGATTCACCCGCTGCCCAGGAAGTTGCACCGGAGGATCTTCGCGAGTTGCTGTCGGGTTTGAAGACTGTTTGCGAGGAACTTCCTCATCTTCAGATATTCGTCGCGGGCATGACATCGAAAGCGATGAGTGATCACATACCCTCCGGCCGTCGTCGGGAAGCCGCCAATGGAGGCTACCTGTGGTAACTGCAGAGCCTGGGGCACACCTACACTCAGTGGAAGTCAAGCTGCATTCGTTGCTGGGCGAAGGCAGAACACCGCACGTTGAGAATTTGGGTGGTTTCGATGCGATTGTTGAGGCTGCTCCAACTCTTGCGACATCTCCGCTGGCAAGCGAGATTCTGTTAGCGGTCTTGCGAGATGTCGTCAACACGGCCATAGAAGACGCGCGTCCATGGAAGGAACTGATCGGCCGTCTGGTGCATGGTGCCACGAACGACGTTGTGTTGATCGAGATGGTCGACGCCCTGGATGCCTGCCAGAAGCTACCTGATGGAACAGCCATCGACGTATTCATGGCGTTCCTCCAAAAGGCAGTCAACGTATCCGGAACCCTCCCAAGTTATGCACGTGCAATAGCACTTGAAGGTGCCTTTCGCTTGGCGGCGTACGATCGTCGAATGCAGCTTCGCTTGCTTGATGCCCTGCTAGGAATTCAAGCGTCCGATGAGCCGCAATTCCTTCGCCACGCGGCTAAGATCATGGGAATTGCCCATTCTCATTGGCGCGAAGCGGAGTTGGTCGAAGTGCTGCACACCCTTTCCGAATGTGAGGGGGCAGCCTATGAAGCCAGTTTTGAACTGGGAATGGCACGCCTGGCTTCGGCACTTGACGAGCCGCGGAGAGACGCGGCGAATTCGTTGTTCCTGGAATCGTTGCACTGGTTCAGGAAGGCCGAATCAATGCAAGAGGCAACGCCGGAGGCCTCGCTTTACGGGGAATGCCTCACGCTCTTGACAGACTTCGAGGCGCACAAGACGGATCTCGAGTTAAGGCAACGCAGCGCGCTCATTCAGAAGTCAGCTTTCGAGCTAGTCGCCTGGCACGCCGATGCAAACTCGCCAGCGTGGTTAGGGGCGCGGCATTTTCAGGCGGCATGCTGGAACGATCTCGCCGGGACCCTTGCCTCGCTTGCCAATTCCCTGAATGCGGTTAGTTGGTGGGAGCCTCGGGTCGTGATTGAAAGTCAAGTTCTGGCTGCCTACAGTGCGGGGCGGACGATCCTGAAGCGCAGCCAGGATGGATCTCTGGAGACGTTGATTCGCCCCAGGCTCGAGGCTTCGATAGCGCAGCGCGAGGGCCAAGCTTATCTTCTGAAATGTTGGCTGCAACAGCACCGCGAACACGAACGGGTACCTGAAGCGAATGCCATCCTGAGCGGTATCGATCGCCTGATGGCAGATAGCGCGGAGGCACCGCGAAACCCCACTGAGGCAGCCACCATTTGGGCGCCGGTTGCTGCCGTACTTTCACAAGCCCACTGCAGCGATGCCACCAAGCGACGGGTCAGTGAACTGGTCGCGAATGCGTTCGCATTCAGTCTTGAAAACCTCAGCGGCGCTGAGATTGACATTTTCGATCAGTGTCGCTCTGTGGTTGAAGCTCATCCAGATCATCGTGGCAGCCTTCGCGGGGCCAAACTCTTCGACACGGTCTTGTTGTGGACGGTTCGGTTTCTCAAAAACCGTCTCGAAATGACCAAGAAGGATGACCCCTCTGTATCCTATCTTTTCGAGGCAGGGGACGGTAGCTTGGCGCCGGAGGGCGCACTTCAGGAGGACTACTTTCGTTGGCTGAGCACCCAGTCTGCGTCGGGGGAAATGGAGCCTACAAATCTTGGAAGTGGTCGAGCTGACGTGGCGCTGAAAAATACGGGTGAGCGCATCGTGATTGAAATCAAGCGGGAGATTCAGGACGCGTCGTTTGATTTTCTGGCGAAGGCCTACGCAGGACAGACCACCGACTACCAGAACATCAGTATTCGATTGGGCTTTCTGCTGGTACTTGACTTGACGGGACCGAAGCTAGAAGGCACGCCGCACATTCGAACCCTTGTTCAGTGTCGCTCCATCCAAAGGAAAGGCGAAGCGGAGCCACGGCAGGTTGTAATCGTCAAGGTTCCGGGGCGACGTTGCCTGCCAAGCGCAATCAGTAAGATCGCAAAGCTTTCGGCTTCTGGCGGCAAATTGGCAGGCAGGCGGCCGAATAGAGCAAAAGTGACAAATAAGATCTGCCACCCGAAAGCGCCGTAGACAGGGTTGCAAATCTGCGCTGTTCCGGTACTGTTGTATGGAGGGGGCGTCATGCGCAAAGCCGTCTTAATCTTTTTCCTGTCGCTGGGTATAGGCATCGGGCTGTTGTCGGCTTGGGGTGACGACTGGGGCCTTCGTCTCATCATGATGGCCGTGGGTGCGCTGTTCGGGGGCGCCATTGGTGGCGGCCTTTCGAGCATCGGAAAGCCGCAACGGCGACTTCCGCTTTTGACGGAGGAGGAAATGAATCCCATTCCGGGAATGGGAACGTCGAGTCGCGACCTTGCAGCGAATTACTGGCGCGACGAGGGGCACCCCCCGTTCATGAAGCCACCAAGGCCTGAGCATGGTAATCACATGTTCGATGCGGACAAACTGAACTGACTACTTTCGCAGTGCGTCTTTCACTGCTTGCTTAGCATCGTCAATCAGTGGCGCAACATCTTCTTTGACCTGCTTACCTGTTTGCTTCATCAGGGATCGCTTCGAGGCCAGCGTCCTGTCCGGCGTCTGAGTAATCTGTGCCTCTCGTTCGAATGCCTCACGCTCTGCCGCTGTGGTCGCGCGTATGCGCTTGCCTTGTGCTTGGACCTCGTCGCGCAGGTGGGAGGGGGGGTGGGTGGTGTTCGGCATGGGCTGAGCAGTACCGTCGAACCGTCGAACGTCGCTCGTGTGTTGACGATGGCGCGACGCAATGTCCAGCGTCAAGGCTGGGTCGGCGGCATCTTGTGCGTGCTGGTGACGAAGGTCGCCGAAGGACAACGGCATGGCTGTTCCGTCCGAGAATGTGCGGTTAGGCTTAAGCGACTGGCGTGCCAGTTCGGCCTCCATCAGAGTGCGCGCCGCAGCGCTGTTGCCTCCGTATTGTTCCGCATATCGGGTGAACATTTCTAGATTGTGGGGGTCCTGGGCGATGTCGATCGAGATCGTTTCACCGCGCTCGTAAGCTGTCGAGACGCGCTCCGCAAAGGCGGTTCGTTCGGCCAAACTCGCTTCGGATCGTTCAGATCGAGTTGTCGTGGTGGCAAGTCGCGACGCCATGTCGTGAGCGTCACGGGCATCGTTGGCGATGACGGTTGCGAAGCTTCTGTCCCGAGACACCCTATCTCCGAACTGCTTGAACTCCGCGAGTTGTTCGCTCGACAGGGAGGCTAGCGCTCTTTGCTCTGCCGAGGATAGTCCAGAGGTGTAGCTCTTGTCGGCGTTGGCATTGCCCTGAAGCCCCGCCAACGGCGTGTTGATGCCCAAGTGTCCGGAAGCGCCGAGCGCGATGCGCGCCACCTGCGCTTGCGAGAGGCCGGTCGTGTCCGCGACGCTCTTGGTGATCTGATCCAGCCGGGTCAGCGTATCGCCGAATTGCTCGAAGCTGCTGGTGGTGGAGCCGGTGCTACTGCGCGACGATTTCAGCTTGGTCAGGCCGCGGGAGAATGCTTCGGACAACACGGTCGCGCGTTCCTGGTTCGCAGCGACCGCTTCGCTGCGTGCGGCGTCGACTTGTCGGCTGGCGTCGGTGACATCTTGTTCCGACACGCGCATCGAAACCACCCTGGACGCGAAGCCCTGATTTCGCAGGAGCGAGACGGCGGTACGTCCGGTCAGCGCATTCGACGAGAAGGTGTTCCCGCTCAGATCGTTTTGCCAACTGCCCATGAAAGCCGAGGTGCGGTTGGGCGCCAGTTGCATCTGATCCATCCCCACGTTCCCCATGGAAACGTTGCCGACGGTGGAGGCGGACGTGCCACCCGAGATCATCGCCTGCAGGCCCGACAGGCCGCCCACCAGTGCCGTCCCGAAATTCTCCATGCGCTTCAAGGCCGCCCAGGCGATGAAGGGAATGCTGATCGCGAGGTAGCCGACAATGGCCTCGCCCGAGATCGCGCGTGAGTAGATCGTCGAGGCGGTCTGCAGGGCCAGCGCCTTGGTGCCGGTGCCGAGGTCCGCTGCGGCCGCCAGATCATAGGCCGCGTAGATCGAGGCCATGTAGTTGAGGATGGCGTAGAGCGGCGGCCAGAGCTGGATCCAGATCAGCACCGCCGCATAGCCCTTGAAGGCCAGCATCGTCTCGCGGCCGCTGGTGAGGAGGAGGAGCAGCACGAAGAGCGGGAACATCGCGTAGGTCACCGCCTCGACCACGTTCCTGAAAACCGGCAGGGCCTGCTCGGCCACCTTGCCGTAGTTGAGCCAGGTCGCGTTCTGCTGGGCCACCGCCTGGGCCCGGCCGACGGCAAGCACCATGGCTGCCGGATCGTTGACCTTCTGGCCGACGATCTTGCTGGTGTCCTCGATCGCGTTGAGCACCGCGTTTTGCCGGATGAGGTCGGCAGCGTTGGCTGCGGCGGTGGCGATACTGTTCTTGAGATAGGCCTGCTGGATCTGTCCGGCAATGACGGCTGCGGCAGCGGCACCGGGCAGCGTCGGGTTGAGCTGGAAGGCGAGCCGCCCCTGAATGCGGGTGATCTGCGCCGGCAATCGCCCATTGAGACTCTGATACACGTTTGGGCAGGTGTCGACGCCGACGCTGCCGCCCGCGGCGGTCAACGTGCTGAAGCGCGCCGGATTGGGCGAGGCCATCAACGGCCAGACATCATCCGACGCGGAAAAGGTGGCCGGGTCGAGGGTGCCGTCGATCAGGTCATACGTGGTGCAGTTGTGGATGAAGTTGATGAGGTCAGTGCGGAACGCCGGGTCCTGGAACACCACGTTGCCGGTCTCGCGGATCAGACGGTTGCCGAACATCAGGCCGTTCTGCTGGTAGGAGAGCTCGGCGGGCAGGGCACCGATGCCCGGAATGACCTGGAACGCCGTCTCGAAAAGCCCCGTCAGCGTGTTGCCGATCGTGCTGGTAAGGCTGCCCAGCACGGCCACCCCGAAGGGCACATTGTCGACCACCTTGACTGCGGAGCCGCCGGTCTTGTCCACGATCCCGATGGTGACCTTCGGTACGATCAGCACCGAG
>ERZ761602.3276-NODE-3276-length-23213-cov-4.432853_pt1 | contig 23213 bp, 7 predicted proteins | sample MGYA00512165_ERZ761602 | MGnify/ENA primary metagenome ERZ761602 (study PRJEB28899, sample SAMN02445085) | bioreactor sludge metagenome | biome: EBPR sludge; isolation source: Thorneside wastewater treatment plant | place: Australia: Brisbane, Thorneside...
GGGAGGGTTCTTGCTTACGCCGGAGAAGAAGGCCCAGTTGCTGGCCTTCCTCCATACCCTCACCGATGACGAGTTCCTGACCAATCCTGAATTCGCCGATCCGGGAACCCCCTGATCGACGCGCCGCGCGCTCGCCTTACGCCGCAGCGCTCGACGAATCAGCAGGTCGCCATCGGCAGTGCTGCATCCTGTCGGCGAAGACCTCCGGCTTGAAGATGCTCTTCCCGAGGAGGAGCCGCGCGCATTCCTGCACGCCTTCCGTGATGCTCGGATGCGGGTGCACCAGGTCGGCCAGTTCGCGCACCGGGGTCCCGAGCCGGATCATCAGGCTCACGGCCTCGATTGCGCTGGACGCATGCTCGCCCACGGCGCGCATGCCCAGCACGTGCATCTCTTCATCGTCGGTGACCAGCACCTTGAAGAAGCCGCGCGTCCTGCGCATGGCGATGGCCCTGGGGATGCAGCTGTAGTCGATGCGGGCGAGGCGATAGGCCATGCCCCGCTTGCGGCATTCCTGTTCGTTGAGCCCCACGCCGGCCACCTCGGGGTCGAGGAACATGATGGTGCTGATGTTGTCGTAGCTCAGCGGGGTGGATGCCGATCCGCAGAGCTGCTCGGCGGCATGGCGCCCCTCCATCTCGCCCAGGTTCACGAGCATGTTCGACCCTGTGGCATCACCGACGGCATGGATGTGGGCCGCGCTCGTCGCCGTGCCGTTCAGCATGATGGCGCCTGTACGCGTGTCGGTGATGACGCCGGCGGCGGCCAGGCCGAGTCCTTCCACATTGGGCTGCCGGCCCACGGAGAGCAGCGCCTTCTCCACCTGGACGGTTTCCGCACGGCCATCGGGGTAGGACAGGCGGTATTCGACGCCGGAGTCCGTGGCCGTGATCCGCTCCAGCTTCGCCTGCCGATGGATGATGACGCCCTGCCGCTCGAGGTTGCGCGCAACGAGCTCGCTCACGTCGGCATCCTCGAAGGGCAGGATCCGATCGGCCCGGTCGATCAGGTGCACGCGCGTGCGGCCGAGCAGGGAGAAGATGGTGGCGAATTCGCAGCCGATGACCCCTGCGCCGATGATGACGATGCTCTCCGGGTATTCCTCGAGCGCGAAGATGCCGTCGCTGGTGAGGATGCGGCGCTCGTCCACTTCGATTCCGGGCAGGTGGCGGGGGCGGCTACCCGTGGCGATGATGACACGGTCGGCCTCCACGTCGACGACGCGGTCGGGGCGTTCGATGCGGATGGTGCGCGGGTCGATGAAGGAGGCCTGTCCGCGTTCATGGACGAATGCCCGGCGGCCCGATGGCCCCACAGCGGAAGCGAGGAGCTGCAGGTGGCACGCATAGAGGTACTTGCGCTCGAAGGCGGCCTCGTTCACCGCTTTGGAGACCTCCGTCCAATCCAGGCGGAACGGTTCGCGGCCACGGGTCCGCATCAGCTCATTGGTGCTCGATACGCGCTGTGCGATCTCCCAGAGGGTCTTCGAGGTGAGCGCACCGTTGAAGATGCCGGTCCCACCCACGCGGTCGCGCTCGATCAGCACCACTCGTTGCCCAAGGTCGATGCCGCGCATGGCGGCTGCGTAGCCGGCGGGTCCACCACCAATCACGCACAGGTCAAAGTGTTCCATGGCATGCCATCGCCGCAGCGACGGCCATTGATACGGCGGGAAGGAGCGATGGTTCCTGCCGAGGGGGCGATCGTCGTCGTCCGCCGCGGTTTGGTCGGAGAATGCGGTCGGCGGGTATCCTGCGGGGCCGGATCCGCGTAGACCGGTGCGCATCATCATGCACCGCCACCGTGTCCCTTGAACGCACTTCGCTGGCCGCGCTGGCCGCCGGGCTCCTGGCACTGCAGGCTTCCGCGCAGTGCCCTCAGCTCTACGACTACTACGGTGCGCCATCCGCTTCGCCGCAGTGGTTCAGCTGCTCCGGCACCAGCTTCACGCTGGTCATCGCCACGCCGCAATCCGTGGGTGCCTATTCCATCGACTGGGGCGATGGCAGCCCGCTGCAGACCGGTGCGGCCCTGGCCCCCCCCATGACGGTGCCGCACGTGTATGCCGCTGCGGTGGCCACGTACACGGTGACGTTCACGGAACTCGCCACGGGATGCACCGTGGTCGGCACCTTGACCATGGAGCAGAGCACGAGCGCTTCGATCCAGATCCCGGTCGGGGGGCTTACCCAGGTGTGCGCGCCGCACCCCGTGGAGTTCATCAACAGCAGCACCAATGTTTCACCGAACACGGTGTTCCAGTGGGATTTCGGCGACGGCTCGCCCATTCTCACGTTCGATCACACGAACTGGGGCCAGACCATCACCCATACCTACCAGCAGGGCACCGTGGATTGCGAGACCACGGTGAGCCTCACCGCCCAGAACTCCTGCAACACGCTGCAGGGCGGGTCGAGCCTGGCCACCTTCAATCCCATCCGCATCTGGGACATCGACGATGCGAGCATCGCCGCGAGCGCGACGCTGCTGTGCTGGCCTGACCGCACGGTGACCTTCGCGAATACCACGGACCGCAACTGCTTCCAGCAGGGCAACATCTTCCAGCGCTACGAGTACTGGAACTTCGGCGATTACTGGGGCCAGGGCCAGGACTCGATCATCGATTGGGCCCCTTGGCCGCCCACCTTCCCGCGGGTCATCCAGTATCCGGGCATCGGCACCTATGAGGTGATGCTCCTGGACAGCAACTACTGTGGCATCGATACGGCCTTCATCACCATCCAGATCGTTCCGCCGCCCGATGTATCGCTCACCGTGTCCCCCGATACCATCTGCGTGGGAGAGACGGCGTTCTTCGATCAGACCACCAGCGGGGGAGCCAACTACTTCCAATGGGACTTCGGCGCGGGAGCCGGCTTCCAATGGACCGGTGCGGGCGATCAGGCCCATACTTACGCGGCGCCCGGCACCTACACGGCTTCCTACACCGCCAGCATCCAGGGTGCCACGGCCGGATGCGCCGATACCGCCTCCGTGACGGTGGTGGTGCTGCCGCGGCCGACGGCCGATTTCACGATCGATCAGGATGCGGCGTGCGATTCGCTTACGGTGACCGCGGTGAATGCCTCGGTGAGCGCTGTTTCGCACCTCTGGGACTTTGGCGACGGCACGACCAGCACGCTCGCCGACCCGCCGCCGCACCATTATGGCGCCGTGGGGGATTACACCATCACGCTCACGGTGACCAATGCCCTTGGCTGCACCCACTCCTTCTCGCGCGAGGTGCATGTCTTCGCCCCGCCGACGGTGGCGATCCAGGCGGCCAATCTCTGCTTCGGTGATACCGCGCAGTTCATCCCGGTGATCGGTACCGCGCCGGGGAATCCGGTCACGAGCTGGTCGTGGTCCTTCGGTGATGGGAGCGGCTCCTCCGATGAGCAGCCGTTCCATGCATACGCAGCCCCCGGACCTTACACGGTTTTCCTCGACGTGGCCACGCCCTATTGCGGCGGTTCCGGTTCGCAGGCCTTGAATGTGCAGGCGAGGCCTGTCGCCTCCTTCACGCCGAGCGCCGCCTTGGGCTGCTCACCGATGCCCGTGGACTTCGTGAATGCCAGCACGGGTGCGACAGCCTACCAGTGGCTCTTCGGTGACGGCAATGCATCCACGGCCAGCGCACCCTCGCACACCTACGTGAATGCCGGTGCAGCGGACACCGCCTTCACCGTCACGCTCATCGCCAGTACACCGTTCGGCTGTGCGGATACAGCGGTGGTTCCGATCACCGTAGCGCCCGGCGTGGTGGCTGGGTTCACGCACAATGCCGTACCGGGCTGTGCGCCGATGGATGTCTCCTTCGTGAACACGAGCACCGGAGCGGCCAGCTACCTGTGGGACTTCGGGGACGGGGTCACGAGCTCCGCCCAGCATCCTGGTCACACCTTCACCAACACGAGCTTCTTCCTCGATATCCGCACGGTCACGCTCACCGCCTTCTCCCCGGCTGGCTGCCAGGCCAGCGTCACCCAGCAGGTGATGGTCTATCCCGCGCCGGACTTCAGCTTCGTGGCGGCCCCGGACAGCGGCTGCAGCCCGCTCACCGTCACCTTTCCGAGCGTGGTGGGCGCTGTATCCTACGCCTGGGATTTCGGGGATGGGAGCACGGGCAGCGGCCCTTCGCCGACCCACACCTACCTCAACGGAACCACGAATGAACAGGTCTTCGGCATCACGCTGGTGGGCAGCAATGCCTTTGGCTGCGTGGATACAGCTGAAGCGATCGTCACCGTGTACCCCAATCCAGTGGCGCAGTTCACGGCATCACCGCTGATGGGCTGCCATCCGCTCACAGCCCAGCTCACGAACCTGAGCACCGGGGCCATGGCCTTCCAGTGGAACTATGGCGATGGCCAATGGAGCGATACCGCCATGGCGGTGCATGGGCACACCTGGTTCAACTTCCCGGGGCCCGGCGCTGTCACCTACCCCGTCTCGCTCACCGCCATCACGGACCATGGATGCACGAGCACCGCCACGGCTCAGGTGCAGGTGTTCCCCCAGGTGGTCGCCGGGTTCGTGCAGCCATCGGATGGATGCGCGCCGCTCGCCACGGATTTCGTCAACACCTCCACGGGCGCCAGCTCCTTCCTGTGGAGCTTCGGCGATCAGCAGGGCAGCAGCGCGGCGTCCCCGAGCCATACCTACTTCAATTCGGGATTGAGCGATGCGGTATTCAATCCGACCCTCATCGCCACATCGTCGTTCGGGTGCAGCGATACCGCGACGACGGCCGTGACGGTTCATCCGCAACCCATCGCACAATTCATCCCGGGGGCGCCGGCCGGGTGCCAGCCTCTCCACGTGCCATTCCAGGACCTCACCATCGGCGCGGTGTCGGTTCAGTGGCAGTTCGGTGATGGTGCCGTGCTGGACACCCTTCCGGGCAACACCGCGCATACCTATGCGCATGGAGCCGCGGTGCCCCAGGGCTTCGAGCCGCTGCTGCTGGCCGCCAATGCCTGGGGCTGCAGCGACACGGCTTCCGCGGCCATCACCGTCTATCCGGCGATCCAGGCGGCATTCGAAGTCTCGGCGACGGGGTGCTCGCCCTTGACCATCCAGCCGCTGAATGGCAGCACAGGTGCCAGCAGCTACCTGTGGGACATGGGCGATGGCACTGTGCTGGTGGGCGCCAGCCCGACGCACACCTATGTCAATCAGGGCACGGTGGACCAGGTCAGGGTGATCACGCTCACGGCCACCTCGCCATGGGGCTGCGTCAGCGTCCATTCGGAAACAGTGGTGGTGTCGCCCGTGCCGCAAGCAGCGTTCCTGGCCACGCCTTTCTCGCAGCAGTTCCCCGATGCCACTGTCACCCTCAGCAACACGAGCGGTCCGGGCACATGGAACCATGCTTGGTCCTTCGGCGATGGCGCATCATCCACCCTGGAGCAGCCAGGCGCGCACACCTACTCTTCCTGGGGCCAGTTCCAGATCACCTTGGTCGTGAGCGGCACGGCATGCTCCGATACCGCCACGCAACTGGTCACCATCACGCCACCCCTGCCCACTGCGGGCTTCCTGGGCCAGGGCGAAGGCTGCGCACCGCTGGCCGTTGAATTCACGAACACCAGCCTGCAGGCCCTGAGCTACCAATGGAGCTTCGGCGACGGAGGCACGAGCACGGCCGATAACCCGACATACATCTTCAACGTACCAGGGACATATACCGTGACCCTCACCGCATTCGGCATAGGAGGCGCCGTGAACACCGCCGTGAAGGTGGACTCGGTCGTGGTGCATCCCCGCGCCAACGCCTTCTTCGTGCTGCAGCCGACCGCCGTCGTGGTCCCCACGCAGCCCGTCTTCACCTACAACCTGAGCGCGAACGCGGACCAGTTCCACTGGGATTTCGGTGACGGCACCACCAGCAGTGCCTTCAATCCGGAGCACTACTACCAAGCGCCCGGGGTCTACGATGTGAGCCTCGTTGCGAACAACCAGTGGAACTGCCCCGATACGTTCACCGTGATCGGGGCCACCACGGCCGAGGCGAGCGGCGACCTGGCCTTCCCCAATGCATTCACGCCCGGGAGCGGCCCCACGGATGGGACCTATGACCCGATGGGCTTCAGCAACGACCATTTCTTCCCGCAGCACAAGGGCGTGGAGCGCTACCGGTTGGAGGTCTTCAACCGGTGGGGCGAGCTCGTCTTCGTCAGCGAGGATGTGAACAAGGGCTGGGACGGCTGGTACAAGGGCGCCCCAGCCAAACAGGATGTCTATGTCTGGAAATGCACCGCCGCCTTCAGCGATGGCCGTGAGACCGTGCTGAAGGGGGACGTCACCCTATTGCGATGAAGCACATGCAACACATGATCACCGCGCTGGCCCTCGTGCTGGCAGCTGGCGCAGCGACTGCCCAGACGCGCTACAAGCGCCCGCACAATCAGCTGCTCGACCAGGCCAAGGCCAGCCTCGCCGCCGGGGATTTCGAGGCCGCAGCACGCATCTACAAGCGCCTGCTGCCGGTCGATACGGCCTTCGTGGAGGTCTACTACGAATACGGCGTTTGCCTGGCCAATCTGCCCGGTCAGCGCGAGAAGGCCGTGCCCCACCTCGAGCGTGCCGTTCGCGGGGGCCACACCGAGGCGCACTACGAGCTGGCGCTGCAGCGGCACCGCCAGCAGCGGTTCGATGAGGCCGCCGATCTCCTCCATCGGTACAAGGCACTCAACTACCGGGTGGTCCGTGACGCCGAGGTGGACCGACTGATCGCGATGGCAGCGACGGCCAGGGAGCTCGTGAAGCACCCCGTGGACCTGGCGATCCGCAACATGGGGGCGATGGTCAATTCGCCGCATCACGACTATTGCCCGCTGATCACCGCGGACGGCAACACGCTCTACTTCACCTCGCGCCGGCAGGGCACCACGGGCGGGGTGAAGGACAGCGAGGGCCAATGGCTCGAGGATATCTACATGGCCCGCCGTGTGGATGAGGTGTGGACCAACGCGGTGAATGCCGGCGCCCCCCTGAACACGAATACGCATGATGCCACCGTGGGCCTGAGCCCGGACGGCAGCAGCATGATCGTGTACCATACCAGCCAGGACCTGGTGGCGGGCGATCTCTTCGAGACCAGGCTGCACGCCGGCAAGTGGCAGACCCCGCAGCTGATGACCGCCCGCATCAATTCGAAGCATCACGAGCCCAGCGCAAGCATAGCTCCGGGCGGTGAGGAGGTGTACTTCACCAGCGACCGGCCGGGCGGGTACGGTGGGCGAGACCTGTACAGGATCCGCCGACTGCCCAATGGCGAGTGGAGCCTTCCGCTGAACCTCGGGCCCACGATCAACACCCCGTACGATGAGGATGCACCGTTCATGCATAGCGATGGCATCACCCTCTTCTTCAGCAGCAAGGGCCATGGCACCATGGGGGGCTATGACATCTTCAAATCCACCCTCGTGGACCCCGATATGAACGGATGGAGCCTCCCGGAGAACATGGGATACCCGCTGAACACCGTCAACGACGACATCTACTTCTGCCTGAGCGAGGACGGCCGTACGGGTTACTTCAGCAGCGAGCGGACCGGTGGGCTGGGGATGCAGGATATCTACCAGGTCACCTTCCCCGGGAGCCAGATCGACTACATGGTGGTGCGGGGCGTGGTGGCGGATGCCGCGGATGAGCCCGTGAAGGCCAGGATCCTCCTGACGGATGCGACCGGGGAGGAGGTGGTAGGGGTCTACAATACCAACGAGCGGACCGGCAGGTACCTGATGGTGGTAACCCCCGGCCAACAGTACCAGATGACCGTGGAGGCACCCGGCTTCGCGCTGCACCGCGCCATGCTCGTCGCCAAGGCCACGGATCACGATGGCCGGGAACTGGCCATGGATGTCCTCTTGTCGCGCGATGCCTCAGCCCAGCGGCTCGTGAAGCATGAATGAGCTCTCCCGTGCGCTGGTGATAACGTCCATCTGCGCGGCGGGCGCTGCCTGCGCGCAGGATGCCCAGTTCACGCAGTTCTACGCGGTGCCGACCTACGTGAGCCCCGCTTTCGCCGGCACGGGGCTCCAGACCCGCTTCGGGCTTGCGGTCAGGGACCAATGGCCCGCCTTCCCGGGGGCATTCGTCAGCAGCAACTTCGCGGTGGACCATTACATGCCGGGGGCCAACAGCGGCATCGGCCTGCTCGTGAGCCACGACAAGGCCGGGAGCGGCGCGCTCCGCTACACCTCGGTCGCTGGGCAGTACGCGTACGAGATCGAGCTGAAGCGGAAAGTCTTCCTGCGTCCCGCACTCCAGCTGGGGTGGGTGAATCATGCGGTGGATTTCTCGCGGCTCGTGTTCAGCGATCAGCTGGCCCGCGGCGGGGGCACAGGCACCTACGAGCACCTCCATGGATCCAGCACCAGCTATGCCGACATGGGGGGCGGGCTCCTGTACTTCACTCCGAAGTACTGGACAGGGATCTCGTTCCACCACCTGAACCGGCCGAACCAGTCACTGCTCGGCAACGAGGCCAGGATGCCCGTCAAGTTCAGCGCCCATGGCGGATGGCGCACCAGCATCCGTACACCGGTCATCCGTGAGCATCCGCAGAGCATCGTACTGGCCTTCAACTACAGGGCCCAGGAGAAGTACGACCAGCTCGATGTGGGCGGGTACTTCGAGCGCTTTCCTTTCCAGGCGGGGCTGTGGTACCGCGGCATTCCGCTCCTGAAGCGCTACGCACCCGGGTATTCGAACCGCGATGCGATCGCGGTGCTCGTCGGCGCCACCGTGGGCGATGTACGCATCGGGTACAGCTACGACATCACCGTATCGCGCCTGGCCGGTCAATCCGCTGGCGCGCACGAGATCACCCTCGGATACGACCTCGTGCAGCAGCGCAGGAAGCGCTCCATGTCCAGGCGGCGGGTGGTGCCGTGCGCCAAATTCTGATCGCCGCGCACCATGGAGCAGGGCGCGTTCGCGGCTGACGCCGCAAGCGCTCACCTCGGGCGATCCGTAGGGCGGCAGGCGTGCTTCCGGCGTCCGATGCGGCATTCGTGGGCGGTTCGGTCCTGAGGCGCATCCTCCATCAGCCGCAATCCTCACGGGCAGGCCGACGGCCCGCTGAGCGCAGCCGTGGAGCATGCCTTTCAAAGCAGCGGCCCCCACCTTTCGGTGGGGGCCGCGCTACAGGTTCGTACCAGCCGAAGCCTACTTCTGGATCACCATGCGCTCGGTATAGGTCTCCGCGCCGGCGGTGATGTTCACCATGTACAGGCCGTTGGCGAGTGCGCCGTTCAGGTCGAACAGGGTGTTCATGTAGCCGTCCTGCACCGCGATGGTGCGCGCCACCACCCGCTTGCCGAAGGCATCGAAGATGTCGACGCTCACGGTGGTGACCTCCTCCGCCACGTGGTCAAGCGAGATCATCACCTGGTCGCCGCGGTTGGGGTTCGGGAACATGCGCAGTGCCGCGCCGTCGGGGCTGCTGCCGCCCTGCAGCGCCATGCTCTGGATCGCGCAGGTGGTGGTGAGCAGGCAGACATCGCCCCAGGCCGGGTCCTCCACGTTGTTCGGGTCGGGGGTCACCGTGCACCAGGTGGCGCCGTTGTTGAAGCTCGCGCGCACATCCACCTCGTAGGTCTTGTCGCACGCCAGCCCATTGGTGTTCACCCAGTACTGGCCGGTCTGGCTCGTCTTCACCACCACGATGTTCTCGGCGGGGATGCGGAACCGGAACTGGTAGCGGTTGGCGCTCACCCAGTTGCAGTTGTTGTTCATCCGGCGCACCGGACGGGCATGCACCAGGCTGGCCTGGCCGGTGCCCACAGGGCGGAACTGGCCGCAGCTCAGGAACTGGTTGTCCGGGATGTCCATGAGCTTGGTGCGCGGGCACTGGGCGGCCACGTTGTCCACCATGAGGCGGCAGGCCGGGCCCCACTCGTTGTACACGCCGTTGATGCGGCCGCGCACGCGCACATTGTACATCACGCCCTGCTGCAGCTGGTTGCCGCTCCAGCTGTTGATCTGGAAGTGGCAGGCGCGGGTGGCGCTCGCGGGCAGTCCGTTGGCGGTGTTATGGCTCTGGAAGCGGCGGAAGCTGAAGCCGCCGTTCGGGTCGAACCACCACATCTGGTAGCCGCTGTTCGCGTTGTTCACGCCGTACTGGGCGCTCACTGCGGAGTTGTCATTGGCCACCACGAACTCACCGCCGCAGGGATTGGTCTTCCAGTCGAGCTTATCGCAGCTGGTGAAGACGAGGCGATCGTCGCCCATCGGCACGCAGAAGCTCGAGGCATCGTTGATCTGGCTGACGGTGCCGGCGGTGAAGTTGCCACGGTTGTCGATGATCCGGCGCTGGTTGCCGCCGGCTTCGCGCAGCACGTACCCGCCGCCCACGATGCCGTCACCGGCGCTGTCGAATACGCGCAGCACATAGCATGCAGCGGGCAGGCAGCAATCGGTGGTGATGGTGGCGTCGTTGATGCCCGTGTAGGGCCCGCCGCTGCACACCAGGAGCGAGGTGGTCGCTTCGCGGATCTCCCAGCTCGTGTGCGAGCCGTTCGCATCCGTCTTCACCTCCAGGCGCACATCCTCTGTGCAGGCCACGCCGATGCAGTTGCAGTCGCCATCGATCTGGCCCAGGATGAAGCCCGGACCCGCATCGCAGGGGTCGCCGATCTCGCCGAAGAGCGTCGGGCACTCATCCGCGCAATCGGGGATGTTGTCGCCGTCCGTGTCCGCGCTGAGCACCGTGATGGTCACCTGGCAGGTGGCCACGCAGCCAGCGCCATAGGTGTAGCTGTAGGTCAGCGTCTGGGTGCCCACAGCCGGGTTGAAGCTGCTGCCGGTCACGCCCGTACCGCTCCAGGTGCCGCCCGCCGGGGAGCCCGTGAGCGCGATGGGGGCATCGGCCGCGCAGAGCGTCGGGTAGGTGCCGCAATCCAGCGTAGGTACCGGATACATGCCCACCGTGACGTTGCCGGTGCTGGAGCACCCAGTGGACGTGTTGGTGACCAGCACGCTGTAAGGCGTCTCGCTCGTCACACCGCTGGCCACCGGGTTGCTGATGGCGGTGCCGCTCAGGAAGGTGGCCGGGCTCCAAGCGTAGGTGAAGGAACCTTCGCAAACCAAGCCGCCCTGGCTGAACGCCTGTCCGCCGAAAACGGTGCCGGTCAGGATGGTGGATCCGCCGCAGGTCAGGGTGTAGGTCGACTGGTTGTCGTTGAAGGTGCCTTGGGTCTCCACGGAGAAGGTGAATGGACCGTTGGTCAGCGCACCGAGCGGCACGGTGATGATCTGGTTGTTGCCGTAACCGCCGCCAGAACCCACGATGGCGTTCAGCGAGTTGGTCAGGGTCCAGCTGAGCTCATCCATCCAGAAGCCGGTGCCATTCAGCACCAGCTGGAGCGCAGGCGGGGCCGCAGCAACATCAAGCTGCGAGGTGCCGCCCGTGCAGACCGTGGCCGGTACCGCCGTGGTGGAGGTGATGGACGGGTTCGGGTTCACTGCGAGCACGTAGCTGGCCGGAGCCGTAGTGCAGCCTTCATTGCTGGCCGTCACCGTGTAGGTGCCGTTGTTGGCGCCAGAGAGACCGGAGATGGTCACATCGGCCGTGGTGGAGCCGCCCACAGGGGCTGCACCGCCCCAGAGCACGTTGGTCGCGTTCGTGGCATTGGCCGAGAGCGTCACGCTGCCGCCTGCGCAGATCGGCGCCGTGGCGGTGATGTTGACCGTGGGTGGAGCCACTGCGGTGATGGTGGCCGAGGCCAGGAACGAGCCATTGCACGCATCCGTCACCAGGCAAGTCCAGGTGCCGCCGAGGTTGGCGTCCACCGTCTGGCTGGTGCCGGCCGGCTGGTTGTTCGGGTCGGTCCAGGCGTAGGTGAAAGGCGGAACGCCATCACCTGCGTTGGCTGTCAGGGTAACCGCGTTGGTGCCCGTGCAGATGGTGCCGCTCGACGGGGTGATGGATGCCGAGGTGAGGGCGGGCTCTACCGTAACGTCCACCGTCACGTCCGTGGGGCATCCACCGAAGAACACGGAAGCCGTGTAGGTGGTGGTCTCCGTGATGTTGCTGGCAATCGGCGTGGCGCTGTTGGGATCGTCCAGGTCATCGGCCGGGCTCCAGCTGTAGGTGACACCGGGGGGCTGGGGAGCCAGGAACCGGTAGAGCCGCGTGCCGCCGGGCCAGGCCGTCAGGGCGTCGTACAGGATGGTCGGGCTCGCCGTGTGGTCTACGGAATTCACGGCCACGCGACTGGAGGTGTTCCCGCCGGTGATGGCGATGGAGGCACCGTCCACATAGGCTGCACCCGTTGGGCTGTAGCGGAATTCAATCGCGCCGCTGGCCTGGTAAAGCGCCACCTGGAACCGCATCGTGGCTGCAGTGCCGGCCCCGAACGGCCGCACGAACCACTCCACGATCCGCACGTAGCTGCCCGCCGTGCCTTCCAAGGAAGTGCGCACGTAGCCATCCGAACCCGTGTGCAGGTCGTCCCACCAGGGGGCGAGCAGGGGCAGGTCCGTCGCGCTGGTGAGCGGGCTGTTGAAGCGCGAGCCGGAGATCGCCGTGTTGCCGAGGCGCATCAGGCCATTCGAGTTCGTGCTGAACTGCGTGTAGGAGTTCGTCCCGTAGGTCATGGGGAAGCCGATGGCGGTGAGCGGTCCGCCCGTATCATCCAGGTTGGTGCCTTGGATCGTCACCGGGCTGGTCATCGGGAGCAGGCCGCCGTTCGTGTTCGTCTCGAAGGCGTAGCTGCCGATCGGTCCGGGGGCGCTGGCATACACGCTCAGCTGGCTGGTGCCGCCCACGCACACCGTGGATGGCGTGGCCGAGATGCTGATGGCCGGCGGGGTGGGCACGGGCAGGATGGTGAAGGTGCCGAGGTTGCGGTTGCACAGCGCATCAGGGGGGAAGCCCTCATGCAGCAGCAGCACCTGCACCTGGTCGCCCGGCGTGAAGGGCCCGATCGTCACCTGGTCGAAGTCCACGAAGCCGCCCTGATCCACGGGCGTCCCGCCATTCACGATGTAGCGCACGCCGCAGGTGGGCGCATCGCCCGTGAAGTTGATCTGCACGTCGATGGTGCTCGCGCACACATCGAAGGTGGCCGTGCCATCGGGGTCCACGCAGAAGGGCGTGCACTCCACCTCGAACACCCAGGTGTCCTGGTTGCCGTCAGCGCAACTGTTGCTGCCGTCGCTGTCGATCTCGATGAAGATGGAGTTGTAGCCGAAATCAGAGGAGCCCGATACGCCGAAGAGGTTGGCGAAGCTGCCCGTCAGCTGCGGGATGGGCGGCCCCTGGTTGTCCGTGCCGCTGTAGGCCCGGATCACATCGTTCGGGTCCATCTCGCCCTCCACGAAGGTCACCGTCACCGTCTCCAGCGGGTTGTCGCTCGTGAAGGTGAAGGTGCGCGGGTCGTTGTTGCTGTAGCAGTGCGATACGGTGAGCGTGGAGCCGCAGACGATCTCCACCGGGCAGCCGCTGAAGTAGTTGCCGAGTTCGAGGTCGCAAACCGTGCCGTTGTCCACCGTCACGCTCACGGCGTCGGTGGTGGCGAAGGGTCCGATGATGTTGGATCCCAAGCCTGCCGCCTGGCCGATGGGCGAGCCGCCATTCACGCTGTATTCAATCGTGGCCGAGCCGCCCGAGCCGAGGCTCGTGAGGTTCACATCCACGCTGAACTGGTTGCTGGGGCAGTTGTCCACCACGCTGGCGGTGGCCGTGGCGGCCTGCTGGCAGCCGGTCACTTCCAGGGTGAACGCGCCGCTGGCCGTGCCCGTGCCGGTGACGTAGATGTAGTACGTCTGGTCGGCGGAGGCGGTGAAGTTCACCGTCGATTGCAGGCCGCAGCCGTTGTCGTTGCTGGCGATGCAGGTCAGCGTGCCGCAGGCCCCGGAGAAGACGGCCAGGCGGCTGTCGAAGGCGGTGCCGGTGCACAGGCTGGCGGTGAGGTTGCCGCACTGGCCCGAGATGGTGTACCACACGCCGGGTGCAGTGGCCAGCGCATCCACGCAGCCCGCAGGTGCACCCTGGTTGGTGGCTCCGGCCGTGGTGCCGGTCACCGGTGTGCCGCAGCTCACCGGGATGGCTCCGGCGCACAGGTCGTTGGCCGGCGGGCCGGTGAGGCAGAGGTTGAAGGTGCCTGCGGTGCCAGCGAAGGTGAGCACGCGGAACAGGTAGTTCGTGTTCGGTGTCACGGCGAACTGGCCGGCGTCCACGTCACCCACGCAGTACACCTCGGAACCACCGCAGGCGGTAAGCACCTGCACGGCGCGCACCGTCATGGTGCCCAGGGTGTATTGCCAGTTGATCACCGAGTTCGAGCCCGAGTTGAAGCTGTACCACACATCCACCAGGCCTGTTACCAGGCAGCTGGGGTAGGGCGAATCCCCGGCGGTGGCACCAACCGTGGTGCCGGCGATGCCCACACATGCACCGAACGGATCCACCGTGATGGGGGTGGGGCTGGCGCAGTTGTCATTGGCGATGATCGTGAAGGTGAAGGGACCCACCCAGGCGCTGGGGCCGTTGACGCCGCAATCAGCGCGCACCCAGAATTCCCAGTTGCCCACGCTCAGGTCGTTGCGCGTGAGCGTGGGGGTGCCGGTGATGCCGGGGTTGGAAGGGGTAACGGGCGTACCGCCGCCCGCCAGTTGCACATGGGCATCCCACACGGTCTCCGTGCAGCCGGCGTTCCACGTGAAGGTGGCGCTGGTGGCGCTGGTCACGTTCACCGCCAGCGTGTTGGGCTGCGGGCAGGGCGGAGGCGGGTCGATGGTGATCACATAATCCTCCACCTCGCCGTAATCGCCAGGCGCCCCGCAGGGGGTGATGCTCGGTCCTGGAACGGTGACGTCCCAAGCGCTGCGCACGCGCATGCGGTGGGCGCCCACAGGGGGAGAGCAGCTCAGGCTGATGGGGAATGAAGCCGAGCTGTTGGCCGGCACCGGCGTTGCGGTGAAGCCCACGCGCTCGCCAGGGTTGTCGAAGATGCCGTCATCATTGTAGTCGATCCAAACGGCGTAGGCCTGGGAATAGGCCCCGGAGGAGATGATGCAGTTGTAACTGGTGCCCGCCTGCAGGTTGGTGGTGAGCAGCGGATTGCCCGTATAGTCGTTGTAGAAGCTCACGCATGCGGTGCCGCTGTTGTTGTCCAGCGTGTTCAGCTGCACCCGGGCGATGAGGTCGCCGAACGAGCAGCCGCTGGTGGACGTCGGGGTGCAATAGGTGCCGCAGATGGCCACCGGCGTGGTGCTGGTGGTCACGCTCACCGGTGTGGAAGCCACGGGCGGGTTGCCGTTGCAGGAGACCACGCAGCGGTACTCCCAGATGGCGCCGAAGGCCTGGCTGGCGCTCTGCGTGAGGCCCGTGCCCAGTACCGTGAAGGTGCTGAAGCCGTCATCGGAGCGCTGCCACTCATAGGTGAGCCCGGTGCCCAGGGGCGGAGTGGACATGGAGAGCGTGAAGCTGCTGTTGCCGCAGGGCGAGGCGTTGCTGGTGAGGGTGACGCCCGGCGAGGGAGGGTCGGTGCAGGGGGGCAGCGGCAGGATGGTGACGCAGAAATCCTCCGTCTCGCCGTAGGTGTAGGTGCCTGTGGCGGCCGGTGGCGCTCCGGCTTCGGCGACTATGGCCCGGAAACGGATAGCGCCCAGGTTGGCCGTGGGCGGCACGCTGATGTTCAGGTCCGGGATGCCATTCAGGGCCGCAGTGGGGCCGCCTTGGGCGAGGGTCTCGCCCGCATCCGCGAAGTCTCCGTCGCCATTGAAATCAGCGAAGAGTGAGTAGTAGGCGGTGTAGTGGGTACCGAAGCATGAGCCGTTGCGGATGCGCACGGTGGCCGAGGTGCCCTGCTGCAGGGACAGGCCCGTGCCGCTGGTGAAGGTGTAGGTTTCGCACGTGAGGTCAGGCGAGCCGAAGCCCACGCCGTTCACCTTCACGCTGTCGATCTTGGTGTCGGCTGTGTTCGTGGCATTCGATGCCGGGTACGTGACGCAATCGCAGGCACTGGTGTTCAGCGTCACGGTCACCGGGGCGCTGGTGGCGCTCTGCCCGCCGTTGGTGCAGGTCACCAGGCAGCGGTACTGGGTGGTCTGGGTCAAAGAGATGCTCTGGGTGCCTGCATTGGTGCCGAAGGGGTTCCAGGAACCGCCGCCGTCGGTGCTGCGCTCCCAAGCGTAGGTGATGCCGGTGCCCAGGCTCGAGTTCTGCAGGCTGAGGTTGAATGCCGCGCCTGCACATGCGGTGCTTACGCTCGCCAGCGTGTTGCCCGGGGCCGGGATGCCGTTGCAGGCCACGCTGGATTGCCAGCCGAAGCGCATGTTCGGGCGCGTGGTGGCGCTGGTGCTGGTTGATAGCGTGCTCGCGCAAACGCCCGATGCATCAGCCCGGTACCACCGGCTGTAGGTGGCGCCGGCCAGCGTCGTGGTCCACTGGGTAGAGGCGTTGTTCGAGTATCCCGTGTTGTTGAAGCAGGTCTCGATCACGAGGTTATCCGTGCCATTCCAGACGAATGGGGCCACGAAGGAGAACTGATTCCAGCCGACCACGGGCGTGTAGGTGGTGGCAACCGTGTTGGCGATCTGCCCGGTGGTCACGTAACCCGCGCTGATGGGGTTGGCGTTGGCACCCACGTTGAACACCCGGATCTGCCAACCGGTATGGGCGGCCGTGCCATTCAGGGCGGTCACATTGAAGCCAATGGACTGCACCTGCGAGCCCGCCGCGATGCCGGCCGCGGCCATCTGGGCCGCCGGCACGAAGAACTGGTGCCGTGCACCCCAATAATACTGGCCGAACGGCGCTGGATAGCCCGTGGCGGTGTTGGCTGCGGTGCCGGTGCCCACAATCGAGAAGGTCTGGGCCTGGGAGCTTAGCGCCAACAGGCCCATGGCCAGCAGCAAGGCGCCGCGACAGGCGCTGCGCCATGCGGAACGCCAAGGCGTTCGACTGGAGTTTTCACAATTCATGATCACGTGGTTTTGGATTGGGTTCGGAGCTGAAAAGGCCGCATTCGGGCGGCCGCCGAGGGCGGTGCCGGCAGGCACGATCACAGGAGGCAAGACAGCGCGCTCGGACCATCGTCCTGCGCGGCCTGCATCAGGTGGCGGTAAGAGGTCGGGAGCGTAGGGGTTGGGGCATGTCTGGTTTTGGGGTGAGCCAATATTATCCGAGTGTTGCCCTGGATGCAAGGACTTTTTTTTTATCCACAGCAGGCAACCACCGCATGCGCGTGCGATCGCCGGAATGCGAAGGGCCCCGGCATGCGCCGGGGCCCTTCATTCCTGCCGGTGAAGCTCAGGGCTGGATGACGAGGCGCTCGCTGAACGCCGCGCTGCCCGCCGTGATGTTCACCACGTAGAGGCCGGATGCCAGCTCGCCGTTGAGGTCGAGCACGGTGTTCACGTAGCCGTCCTGCACCGCGATGGTGCGTGCGGCCACGCGCTTGCCGAAGGCGTCGAAGATGTCGACGCTCACGGTCTGCACTTCGGGCTGCACGCGATCAAGCCCGATCATCAGCTGGTCGCCGCGGTTGGGGTTGGGGTGCATGCGGAGGGCGGGCGCTTCATGCGGGGTGGTGGGCGCCAAGGCCAGGCTGCCCGGGCAGGCCACCGTGCTCAGCTCGCACACATCGCCCCACGCCGGATCGCTCACCGAGTTGGGGTTGGGCGTCACCACGCACCAGGTGCTTCCGCCATTGAAGCTGGCGCGCACGTCCACCTCGTAGGTCTTGCCGCACTGCAGGCCGTTGGTGTTCACGAAGTAGTTGCCGGCGCCCACGGCGGTGGTCTTCACCAGCACGAAGTTCTCCGAAGCGAGGCGGAAGCGGAACTGGTAGCGGTTGGCGCTCACCCATTGGCAGTTGTTGTTCATCCGTCGCACGGGCTTGGCATGCACCAGGCTGGCCTGGCTGGTGCCGATGGGGCGCACCTGACCACAGCTCAGGAACGGGTTGTCGGGGATGTCCATGAGCTTGGTGCGGGGGCATTGCGCCAGGGCGTTGTTCACCATCAGGCGGCAGGCGGGGCCCCAGGGCAGGTAGTCGCCAGCCACGCGGCCGCGCACCTTCACGTTGTAGAGCACGCCCTCCTGCAGCTGGTTGCCGCTCCAGCCGTTGATGAGGAAGTGGCAGGCGCGGGTGGGGCCCGCCGGCATGCCGTTGCTGGTGGCATGGCTCTGGAAGCGCTTGAAGCTGTAACCGCCGTTGGGGTCGAACCACCACATCTGGTAGCCGCTGGTGCTGGCGTTGGCGCCGCCGTATTCAGCGCTCACGGCCGCATTGCCGTTGGCCACCACGTATTCGCCGCCGCAGGGGCTGGTCTTCCAGTCGAGCCGGTCGCAGCTGGTGAAGATCATGCGGTCGGTGCCCAGCGGCAGGCAGAAGCCCTCGCCATTGGCGATCTGGCTGGTGTAGCCCGCGGTGAAGCCGCCGTTGCCGAAGGCATCGCGCCGGTTGTCGATGATGCGCTTGTTGTCCGCATCGCGCAGCGCGTATCCGCCGCCGGCGATGCCGTCGCCGCCATCGTCCAGCACCGCCAGGTAGTAGCAGCCGTCGGGCAGGCAGGTGCTCATGTTGAATCCCGGGCTGGGGGGCAGCAGGCCGCCGCCGCTCTGCACCAGCGTGTTCGTGCCTTGCTGGCGCAGCTCCCAGGTGATGTCGCTGAGCCCGTCGCTCTGGAACTCGACATTCATGGCGTTGGTGCACGGCACCGGCACGCAGGCGCATCCGGCCACCTGGCCCAGCGTGTAGCCCGCATCGGGGTTGGCATCGCAGATGTCGCCGTTCTGCAGGCCGGCCAGCAGCGGGCAGGGGTCCACGCAATCGGCCAGGGCGTCGCCATCGGTGTCGCTATCGGGCACGCCGCAGCCGCAGATGCCGGGCGCGGTCTTCGCCGGGTCGTTGGGGCAGCCGTCCACGCAATCGGCGGCGAGGTCGCCATCGGTGTCGGTGTCGGGCACGCCGCAGCCGCAGATGCCGGGCGCGGTCTTCGCCGGGTCGTTGGGGCAGCCGTCCACGCAGTCGGCGGCGAGGTCGCCGTCGGTGTCGGTATCTGGCACGCCGCAGCCGCATTGGCCGGGCGCGGTCTTCGCCGGGTCGCCGGGGCAGCCGTCATTGGCGTCGCAGGTCAGGTCGCCGTCGCTGTCCTGGAAGGTGCCGGTGCAGGCGCAGGCGGGGCTCCAGGTGTCGTTGATGGTGCAGGCATCGCCGTCGTTGCACGGGGTGCCGGGCATGGCCGCGCCGCCCAGCACGCCCTGGCAGTCGATGGGCAGGAAGTTGAGCCGCACGTAGCGCAGGGCGCCTACGTCGATGGAGGCGTTGTCGCACACCTTCAGGATCCAGGTGCCGTTCGGGTTGCCCGTGTTGAAGCCGGTAAGCGGCTGCTCGGGCGCATAGTTGCCGGTGACGTTGTTGGAGGCGGGGATGGACGACAGCGCCGCACCGCCCGCTAGGAGGCGGAACACGTTGGCCGGGCAGGCCGTAGTGCTGCCGAAGTTGTCATTGCTGCCGCCGCGCGCGTTCACCAGCTGCACCTCCTGGCCCCCGGGGCTCACGAGGCTGATGCGCAGGTCGCTGCGGTAGGTATGGGTGACGATCAGTTCCACGCTGCTCAGGCCCACGTTGGTGCCCAAGGCGTTGGGCTGGCCGCTGATGGTGATGCCGGCATTGAGGTAGGTGCTGCTGCCGCAGCCGTTGTCGGCGATCGCCAGGTTGTTGCCGCAGGCGCCGTTGCCGATGGGGGTGGGCGCGTTGGTGGTGGTGAAGAGGATGCCCGCGCTGTTGGTGCTGTAGTCACCGCCGCCGCAATCGCGCCGCACGAAGTAGCGGTACTGCGTGTTCGGCGCCAGGCCCGTGATCAGCGCCGGCGACACGCTGGCGCTGATCACCGTGCCGTTCAGCCCCGGCGTGGGGCCAGCGCCCGGTGCGGTGAAGGTGGCCGCCGGCCCGTACTCCACGAGGTAGTTGCCGGGAGGGCCGGAGAAATTGGCGCCCGCCTGGCTGTTGGTGATCCCCGTGGCCGCCGCCGCGGTGGGCGACGGGCAGGTGAGCAGCTGCCACTCCAGCGTGTAGGTGCCCGTGCCGCTGCCGTAGCCGTCCTGGATCCACCATACGCGCTGGGTGCTGCCCGTGGTGTTGGTCCATTCCACCCAGGCCACCTCGCCGCCGTCGTCATCCACGCAGGCGATCACGGTGCTGCCGGGGCAGGCGCCGCCGTAGCGCACGTAATGCTGTGAATCATAGTTGTTGGCCTGCTGGCGGATGCGGAGCTGGTTCCCGTCGGGCACGTCGATGAAGTAGATGGCGTCGGCCGCCGCGTTGGCGCTGGCGGTGCCGCAGGCGAAGCTGAAATCGGCCGTGCGGCCCACGGTGGTGCCTGGCAGGGGGCTGGTCTCCGCGGCGAGGTTCAGCGCGTTCACGCAGTTCTCCGCGCTGGGGCAGCCCGGCGCATTGGTGAAGGATCCGAAGTTGCGGTTGCAGAGCGCATCGGTCTCGTGCAGCAGCCATACGTTCACCGCATCGCCCATCGCGAAGGGCCCGATGGTCTGCACATCGTAGTCGAGCAGGCCGGGGATGTCCGTGGGCGGGCCGCCGTTCACGGTGTAGCGCAGCGTGGTGGTGGACGCATCGCCCGTGAAGAGCACCTCCGCATCGATGGTGAAGCTGTACGCGTTGCAGTCGGTGTTCACCGTGATGACGGCATCCGGGTCCACGCAGCCGGCGGTGCATTCAGCCTCGAAGACCCAGGGGCTTTGCTGCCCGCTGGCGCAGCTGTTCGATCCGTCGCTGTCGATCTCCAGGAAGAGCTCATCGCCCGCCGAGGTGCCCGACACGCCGAACAGGTCGGTGAAGCTGCCCGTGAGCTGCGCGATGGGGGGTGCGTTGTTGTCGCTGCCGCTGTAGGCGCGGATCACATCGTTCGGGTCCATGGTGCCCGAGACGAAGCTGAGGGTGATGGTCTCGAAGGGGTTGCTGGCAATGAAGTGGAAGGTGCGCGTGTCGCCGTTGCGGTAGCAATGGGAGAGCGTCTGGCTGGTGCCGCAGGCGATGGGGATGGGGCAGTTGGAGTAGAGCGTGGCCTCCGCTGCGCCGCAATTGCTGATGCCGTTGTTGAGGGAGCAGGCCACCTCGCTGCCCACGGCGAAGGGGCCGATGGTGGTGATGCCCAGCGGCAGGCTGTTGAGGGCGAAGGGCGTTCCATCCACGGTGTACACGAGGTGGGCCGTGGTGCCGGCGCCATAGCCCGTCACGTTCACCTGCACGCTGAACTGGTTGCTGCCGCAATCGTCAACGGGCGTGAAGGTGGCCGTGGGCGGCGTGCACAGGTTAACGCGCACGTAGCGCACGGCGCCTGCGTCCTGGCCCACCGCGTCGCACACGCGCAGCGTCCAGGTGCCGGTGGGGTCCTGGCCGTTGTGGAAGCCGCTGAGCGACTGGCTGGGCGCCCAGGTGCCCACGTTGGTGCTGCTGCCCACCACGCCGCTGAGCGGAGCGCCGCCGTCCTGGAAGGTGAAGAGGCCGCCCGGGCAGGCCGCGGCGTTGCCGAACTGGGTGCCGCTGCCGCCGGCCGCGGCGGTGAGCAGGCCCACCTCGGTGTTGTCAGGTGCGCGCAGGAACATGCGCAGGTCGCTGCCCCAGGTGTGGCTGACGATGACATCCACGCTCCGCACGAAGACGTCGGTGCCCAGTGCGGTGCCGGTGCTGGAGAGGCAGAAGGGGACCGACGTGTAATTGCCGGTGCCGCAGCCGTTGTCGGGGATGGGGTGCGCGGCGGCGCCGTGGCAGGTGCTGCCCTGGTCCGTGAAGTTGAAGCTTCCCAGGCCCAGGTTGCAGAGGCTGTTGCCGTTGTGCACCACCGTCACCGTGCGCGGCGATCCGAAGGGGATGCCACTGACCGTGTAAGTGCCCGGGCCCACGTTGCTGTGCACGTTGGTGCCCGTGGGCGATTGGATGGTGACGCTGGGCGCATCGCCAATGCCGGTCACGTTCACCTGGATGCCGTAGGTGCCGGTGGCGCAATCGGTCACCACGCTGGCCGTCGCGCTCGGGGCCGTGCAATTCACCGGGGTCCAGGTGTAGGTGAGGCCGCTGCTCCAGCTCTTGGCCGGGCTGGCGCTGGTGAAGCGCATGGCGCTGGTGTTGGCGGTGCCGGCCAGGCTGGTGGCCCAGTTCTCGCTGCCGGTGCCCACCAGGCGGTTGTTCACGTCGGTGGCGAAGGCGTTGCTCGGGCCGCGCAGCCCCACCTGCGGCTGCTGCGCCGTGCTGTTGGCCGGGCCGCTGGCGAAGGGTCCGTACACGGTGCGGATCTCACCGGTGGCCGTGTTCAGCCGCACCTGGAAGGAGAAGGATTCCGAGAGGCCGAAGAAGCTGTAGCGCCTTAGGCCGCGCCACTGCACCACCACCTCGTTGCCCACCGTCTGCCACCGCACGTCGCGGGTGCCCGAGGAGGCGTTCACGAGGTCGGCGCCGAAGGCCGAGATGCAGCGCTGGTAGGTGGCGGTGCTGCTGAGCGGGGTGTAGTTATTGCCGGCGGGCGCCGATCCGAAGGTGATGAAGCCGTTGGTGGAGACGTACAGCTGGGTGTACGCGGTGCCGTTGAAGGTGAAGGCCGGGATGGTCTGCGCTGCCGACACGTTGTCATCGAAGGTGGTGGCCCAGAGCTGGGTGCCGCCGGTGATTGCTGTGAAGGTGCCCGGGGATTGGCTGAAGGCGTACATCGAGGCCACCTGGGCGCGGGCAAGGGCTGGAGGTACCAGCAGGGCCATCAGGAGCAGCAGCCGCAGAAAGGCAGCAGGCCAGGTAGGGTTGGCGTGGTGCATGGAAGGAAGGTGTTAGGGGGATGGGTGGGCTTTCGGTCTCCCAACCGGCTCGGACGGGTTCCCCACCGGCGCGGCTTGCAGTCCGCTTCCGGATCGGTCGACTCAGAACGCCTGTTCGGCGACGTATTCTGGTGAATCGACGATCGAAACTAGCGGGGCAAGATGACGATTGTCAAGTTTTTCTATCGACGAATAATCAACAGTTTCATATGAATATGCATTTGCCATCGACGAAAAGCCTTGCGGACCGCCCGGGCTCCTGCCGGTCCGTTGCGCTGCGCAAGACGAGGCAGGTGCCTGGGCCCCAATGCAGCGGCCCCCACCGTTTCGGGTGGGGGCCGCGCACAAGGGGTCGGTTCAGCCGAGGCTTACTTCTGGATCACCAGTCGCTCGGTGTAGCTGTCGGCACCGGCGGTGATGCTCA
>ERZ761602.3277-NODE-3277-length-23202-cov-6.772627_pt1 | contig 23202 bp, 15 predicted proteins | sample MGYA00512165_ERZ761602 | MGnify/ENA primary metagenome ERZ761602 (study PRJEB28899, sample SAMN02445085) | bioreactor sludge metagenome | biome: EBPR sludge; isolation source: Thorneside wastewater treatment plant | place: Australia: Brisbane, Thorneside...
GGGGTTTTGCTCACAGCCACTTCGGTGGCGGAAAGTAGAATCTACCAATGGAGCTCAGCATCGAGAGGGTCGCGCAGCTTCAGGCCGAGATGGACGCGGGGGCCTCGGTCGACGAGGTGCTCGTGCGCGCCGGCGTCGCACGCGAAGGCTACTACCTCGCCAAGGAGGCTCACCTGCGCGCCATCGCCGACGAGCTGCGAGGCGGCAGGCGCGTGCTCTCGTCGCGCTATCAGCGGGCCTTCGTGGAGCACCGCTCGGTGCTCGCGAGCCCTGGGCCCATGTTGGCGCCCGCGGCGCTCGCGCCGGCGCCGGCGCCGGCCGCGCTCGCCCCGGCGATTGCGCCCGCGGTCGTGCCTATGCCCGGCCCGGCGCCCGCGGCGAGCCCTGCGCGCTACCAAGCGAGCTTCCAGCGCGGGCCCGAGCCCATCGCCGCGGCGAGCCCTGCGCCCGTCGCGCCGTCGATCGCAGCGCTGGGCGTCGAGGCCCAAGTGGCGATCGCCGAGCTGCCTCCACAGAAGCGCAAGGCGGAGCTGAACGCCACCGTGGGCCTGAGCGAGGCCGACGAAGCGAAGCTGCGCGCGCTGCTGAGCACGCCCTTCGACGCCTCGGCGCCACCGAAGAAGAAGAAGGAGCTGCTCTCGACCGTGGCGATCGACGACGGCGCCGTGGGCGAGACCGCGCGCATGAGCGTGCCCGAGGGGCTCGCCGCCGCCGCGGCCGCGCGCGAGGCGCTGCCCTTCGCGAAGGGCGCCGCGTCGCCACCCCCGCCGCCGCCACCGGCGCAGCCCGTACAGCTCGCCGAGCTCCCGCCGCAGAAGCGCAACCCGGCGATGGCCTCGACGGTCGGGCTCACGGGCGACGACGAAGCGAAGCTGCGTGCGCTGCTGAGCACGCCCTTCGACGGCGCCGCGCCGAAGAAGAAGAAGGAGCTGCTCGCGACCGTGGCGGTCGACGACGACGCCGTGGGCGAGACCGCGCACATGAACGTGCCCGAGGGCCTCGCCGCGGCCGCGGCCGCGCGCGAGGCGCTGCCCTTCGCGAAGGGCGCCGCGTCGCCGCCCGCGCCTCCGCCGCCCGCGCCTCCGCCGCCCGCGCCGCCCTCGGCCGAGCCCGTGTTGCCGCCGATTGGCCAGCTCGTCGAGATGCAGGCCGCGCTCGCGCGCGCGACCGACCGCGACGCGCTGCTCGCGAGCCGCGGCTACAGCGCCGAGGCCTGGCAGAGCGTGCTGCGTCGTTATGGTGCGCTCATGCAGAGCGATCCTGCGCTGCGCCTGCGCTACGAGTCGCTGCTCGCGCAGGCGAGCGCGCGCTGAGGCCCGCCCCACCGAGCCCGCGCCGCCGCCTCGCTCAACCCAGCTCGCTCAGCGCGACCCGCTCAGCCCGATTCGCTCAGCCCGGCTCGAGCAGCACGAGGCTTCGGCGCCCCGTGGCGCTCTCGGCGATCACCGCCGCCGCGCCCTCGGGGCCTGCGCCACGCGACCAAGTCGTGGCGATCACCGCCAGCCCGAAGGGCAGCGCAGACGCGCCGAGCGCGCCGATGCGCTGCGCCGGGTAATCGAGCAGGTAGGCCCCGCCGAAGAGCGACGCGCGCCGCGTGAGCCAGGCGGCGTGCTCGCGCAGCGCGCGTGGATCGAAGGCCGCGTCGCTCAGCACCCACGCCACTCGGCGCTCGAGCCCGGTCGGCGCGATCGAATCGGAGAGCTCGCTCAGCACCGCGAGCTGCTCCGGGGAGGCGGCTTCGGCCGGCGCGTCGGCCGCGGCCGCGCCGAGCAGCGTCGCGAGTGGGGCGCGCAGCTTGGCGCGCGAGCCTGCGCCGATCGCCACGCAGGCCGCCTGCTCGCCCGCGAAGCTGCCCTCGATCTGGTCGTTCGTGTAGAGCTCGCCGCGCTCCACGAGCGCACGCACGCGCGCCTCGTCGTGATCGCTGTGCGCGCCGCACACGAGCGCGACGTCGAGCTCGCCTCTGCGGAGCGCCTCGGAGGCGAGCCGCAAGAGATCGGCGCCAGCGATCGCGCCCTCGACGTAGGCCGTGATCGGCGCGCCGGGCTCGAGCCCCGCGCTGCGCGCGATACGTGCTCCGAGCGCGGCGGCCTCGGCGGCCTGCACCACCTCGGCGGGCGAGAGCGCGAGCCAGAGCCCGAGGCGCCTCGCGCCAGCCACCGAGCGCTCCAGATCCACGAGGCAGCTGCGCACCGCGCGCGCGCCGAGCTCGACCAGGCGCTCGGTCGCGGGCAGATCGCCGAGCGCGGGCGCGAGCCCCATGGTGATCGGCGCGCCGGTGCCGTCGGAGCGTGGCGCCGGCCCCACCGCCGGCAGCCCGGCGCGCAAGAGCAGCGTGGTCTCGAGCGCGTCGCGACCGGCCGGGCCGTAGCTGCCTGCGCCGAGCACCGCGAGCCCAGCGACGGCCCCGCTGCCCACCCCGACGCCCCCACCTGATCGCGCGCCGCTCAAGCCTCAGCGCTCCGTGCCGCTCTTGCTGAGCTTGATCGTCGCCGCAGCGAGGTTCAGCGATGGCGTCTTGATCTCGATGCCGGCGCTCGCGATCGTCACCGAGCTTCCGCCGCACTCGAAGACGATGGCGCTCTTCGCATCGACCTTCCAGAAGGCGCCCGCCATCGCCACCGCGCCACCCGCTTCGACCGCCGCGTTGCCGCCGACCTTCTCCAGGATCGCGCCGCCCACCGTCGACTCGTTCGTGCCGCGCGCCACCTCGGCCACCGCGCCGCTCGCGAGCACCACGCGCCCCGCGCTCGTCTCGCTCTTGCTCGCGGCCGTCTCCACGCGATCGCTCGCGGTGAGCTCGACCCTCGCCGCGCCGATCGAGGCCGTCCGCGCGCCGCTCACCACCGTCGTGACCTTGCCCGCGGCGACGATCACCTTCGCGCCGCCCACCACCTCGTCGTAGCTCGCGAGCGCGTGCAGGATCGCGTGCCCGGGGCCGCAGGCGCCCGCAGCGGCCGCGTTCGCCGGCAGCGAGCCATCCGGCCCGGCCTCGTTCGCCTCGGAGCTGCCGCCCCCGCCCGCGCCTTCGCGCCCGAGCGCCTCGCCGACCTTCTTCATGGCGCCGTCGCCGAGGTTCTTCAGCGCGTCGTCGAGCCCCACCGACTTCGTGAGCCAGGGCCCGAGCTCGCTCGGCCTGGGCAAGGACTCGCTCGCGCCGAGCGCATCGGCCAGCCCAGCGACGCCTTCGGCCTCGGCCATCGCCTGGCTCACTCCCGCGGCGTTCGCGGCGAGCGTCGTCACCGAGCCGAGCAGCTGATCGACCGCGCCGCTCGTCTTGTCCTGGATCGCCGTGACCGCCTCTTCGGCCCTCGCGTGCACCGCCTCGGCGACGACCTCGCTCCCGAGGTCGATCAGGCCCTTCAGCGGCGAGCCGATCATCGCCGTGAGCCCGCCGCCGATGCTCGTCTCGATCGTGCCCTTGCTCGAGAGGCCCATCACGGCGTCGACCGTGACCTCGCGCGTGGCGGCCACGACGAGCGTCTCGCTCGCCGATCCGACCTTCGTGCCGCTCGTGATCTTCACCGTCTCTGCGCCGCCGACCACGCTCGTGAGCGAGCCGCCGATCTCGTGCTTGAAGTGCGACACGATCGACTCGACGCTGTCGCAGGCCACCTGCACGAGCTGATCGGCCTGGGCGCGGATCGCCAGCTCCTCGCTGCCGGCGGCGTCTTCGATGCGGATCTCGTTGCGGCCCTTGCCGCCGGGTGTGCTCGCCGACTGAAGCACGGTGCGCGTCTTGCCTTGGGGCAGCGCATAAGGCGGCGGGATGGCGCCGTTGTAGAGGCGGCCGGTGATCACCGGGCGGTCGGGGTCGGCCTCGAGGTATTCGACGACGACCTCCCAATCGAGGCGCGGCAGGATCTGCGAGCCTGCCGTCTGCAGCTGCGCGACGCGCACCCAGGCCGAGGCGTCGTCGTGCACGCGCCCCGAGCGATCGTAGCGGAAGCGCAGCTTCGCCCGCGCGTGCTCGTCGCAATGGATCGTCTCGACCTCCGAGCCCTTGGGCGCAGCGACGAAGGCGGTGTCGTGCCCGAGCGCCGAAGGCCTCGGCGCGACGCGCTCGAGCCGGTAGGGCACACCCTTCGGCTGCACCACGGCACGCGTCTGCACGAGGGCCTGCCCCTCGCGGTCGTCGAAATGGTGACGCACTTCGACGATGAAGTGCTCGCCGTCGAGCTCGCCCGGTGCACCCACGAGGCTCAGCAGCCTCCCCGGCACGAGCCGCAAGCACACGCCGTCGAGCTCGAGCCTGTGGCGCGTGCCGGCCTCGGCCTCGAGGCGCACGCGCGCCCAATGCTCGAGGGCCTTCGGATCGAGCGGCCCCACGTGCGCTTCGTAGCGCTCGAGCTCGGCGTGGGCTTCGTCTTCGGCCACACCGGAGACGTCGAGCGAGGGCCGCGTGAAGTCGTAATCGCGCAGCGTGACCTTGCCCGCGCTCATGGCGCAGGCCTCGGCGACCCGCACGACGGCGTCGTGCGCCGCGTCGAGCCCACCGGTGGCTTGGAAGGGCAGGGCCGGGTCGCCCTCGATCGTGTCGACCGAGCTCGACGCGTCGAAGAAGAGCGCGAGCTCGCCGTTGGCGTCGCAGTCGGTCGCGAGCACGATGCCCTCGTCTTCGAGCAGGCGCCGCATGAAGTCGAGCGCGCTCTCGCGGTATTGCACGACCATGTCGCGCGGCCCGCGCGCCTCGCCCAGCGCCCAGCGCTGCCGCTCCGGCCCGAGGCCGTGCTCGCCCAGCAGCGTCGATACGATCTGCTGGGCGGTTTCGCCGACGAAGATGCGCGTTTCGACCGTCTCGCGCATCAGGGCGAGGCGCGACTCGAGCACCAGCACCGCGCCGTAGGCACCCTCGAGCTCGAGCGCCGAGAGCCTCGCTTCGGTGACCACGCCGTCGAGCTGGTGCTCCACCTCGCTGCGGCCGAGCAAGAGGCGCGCCGGCCGCCCGACGAGCTCGGCGGGTACGACCGGCGTGGGCAGCCTCAGCTCGATGCGCGCGCGCGGCGGCTCGCCCAACCTGCGCTCGAGCACCACCTCGCGCACGCCGCTCAGCGCGGCGTCGCCGATCCAGAGCTCGAGGAACACCGGTCGACTGGCCATCAGTTGTCGCGCACCAAGCCCAGCTGATCGGCGGGCGCGTCGATCTTGATCGTCGCTCCGGCGATCGTGACCGATCCGGGGGTGAGGGTGATCGTCGAGCCGCCCATCACCACACTCAGCAGCGACTCGGCCTTGAAGACGACGTTGCTCGCCTGGATCACGTGCGCGCCTCCGGCCGCCTCGGTGTAGCTGCCCGAGGCCTTCTCCTCGTGATCGCCCTTCGTCACGATGGCGACCGCGCCGCCGGTGCTGCGCGACAGCGAGGCCGCCGAGGTCGCCACGCCGCCGCCTGCGAGGATCACCTTCGCGGCGCCGATCGTCTCCGCGTGGCTGCCCGCGACCTTGATCACGCGTTTGCCCGCGCAGAGGTCGACGCGCACCGCGCCCACGGCATCGTCGAAGCTGCTCGCGAGCTGCGTGCTCACCGTGCCCACGACGAGCTCGAGGCAGGTTCCGCCCACGCTCGTGCTGCACGCGCCCGTGGAGGTGATCTTCGCGTCGCCTCCCACCGACATGGTGCGGCTCCCACCGATGGCGTGCGTGTGCGAGCCGACGTCGTCGACCAGGTAGCTCGTGACGCCCACGGTCTGGCTCGCGCCGATCGTGATCGTGTGCGCGGCCTCGACCTTCATCTCGTAGCTCGAGAGCACCGCGAGCTCGCGGTTGGCGCCCACGGTGCGCGACTCGTCGGCCGTCACGCCCACCGTGGCGTTGTTCCCGACCTTCTGGCTCATGTCCTTCGATGCATTGAAGTACATCTGCTCGGCGCCGGCCGAGTCGTCGAAGCGCAGCTCGTTCGACGAGCCGCCTCCGGGCGTCGTCGGCGTCTGGATGCTGAGCCTCGCTTTGCCGCCGGGCAGCCCATAGCTGGGCGGCATCGCGCCGAAGACCATGCGGCCCACCACGAGCGGATCGTCGGCGTCGCCGTACCAGCCGCCCACGAGGACCTCCCAGCCCACGCGTGGGGTGAACATGCTCTCGCCGAGCGGCAGCTGCATCGCGCGCATGCGTGGGCTCGCGCTCTGGTCGGGCGCCGCGGTGCGATCCCACACGGGCTTCGCCACCACGCGACCCATCACGTCGGGGTCGATCTCGAGCCCTGGCGCGCCGCAGACGTGCGCCGAGCTCAGCCCACGCGCGGGCGCAGCGCCGTGCTCGGCCAGCGGGCGCAGCCTGCGGCCCTCGATCGGGATCGCCTCGAAGCCCGCGCGCAGCACCTCGCCGGCGCGTTCTTCCGCCGAGCCGCCCTGACGCGACCAGCGCAGGCTGCTGGCCAGGATGAGCAGCTCGGCGTTGAGCGGCTCGTAGGCATGGCCCACGACCTTCATCCGGTAGCCCGCGCCGAGGTGCAGCGACGACGTCGACCCGCGCACCACGATGCGCCGTGCGTCGTAGGCCTCGGCGCGTAGCGTCGCGGCGCGCTCCACCTCGGCGTCGCTCGTCGAGCGCACCGGGTAGGCGTAGACCTCGAGCGCGGCCTCGCGCTCGCTGCCGCGCGTGACGGACTTCGTGGGGTCGAGCTTCGGGCGCTCGAAGTCGTGCACGAGGCTCGTCACCTTGCCGGGCAGGATGCGTCGCGTGCGCGACAGCCCGAAGACCGCGTGGCTCTCGCCCGCGAGCCCGTCGCCCTCGATCGCGCGCAGCTCCTTGGGTTCGACGTCGCCGAGATCGCCGTCGCTCAGCACCACCCGATCGCGCTCGCCGTCGCTCAGCGCGAAGCACCACAGCCCCGCTTCGGCGAGCACCCTCGACAAGAAGGCCCAGTCGGTCTCGCGGTACTGCGCGTGAGAGGCGCGCGCCTCGAGCTCGCTCGCCACACGCAGCTCGATCTCGTCACTCGCGTAGCCCGCGCCTTCGAGCACCACGCGCGCGACCTCGGTGGCCGTCTTGCCCTGGAAGCGCCGGCAGTCGGTGCGCAGCTCGAGCCGCGCGAGCCGTGGGCGCACCACGATCGCGAGCCGAGTCGCGTGCGCGCCGCTGCGCTCCACACGCGCGCTCACGACCTCGCCCGCGAGCCTGCGCAGATCGCCCGCTTCGTCGGAGAGCTCGACCAGCGCAGGCGCGCCGATCGCCTCGGCGGGCCCGAGCGCGAAGGTGTCGTCGTCGCCGAGCCCGAGCAGCACCTCGGCCTGGCCCAGCTCCCCGAGCGCTTCTTGCAGCGACACCTCCAGCGCGACGAGCTCTTGCTCGCCCACCGTGGCCCGCGCGCGGATCGATCGCCCGGCCACCTCAGCCCTCCTTCAGGGTGGCGCCCGTCTTCTTGATCGTGGCACCGGTGAACTTGAACGACGACGCCTTGATCGTGATCGGCCCACCGGCGAGCTTCACCGAGGATCCGCCCGCCTTGAAGCTCGCCATCGCGCCGCCGAGCGCGATCTCGGATCCGCTGATCACCACGTCGCCGCCCACCTTGCGCAGGTGCAGCCCGCCCACGAGCTTCGTGATGCTCGCGCCCTGCTCCTTGAGCGTCGAGCACACGATGAGCTCCGCCGCCGAGCAGCTCTGCGTGCGCGCACCGGTGTGGCTCTCGAGCACCTTGCCCGCCGCGAGCGTGACCGCGACCGCGCCCACGCTCTCGGTCGACGAGGCGCTCTCGTCGGTGATCGTGCCCGCGGAGATCGTGACCAGCGCCGAGCCCACGTTGCGTGTCGCCGCGCCGGTGGCCTTCAGGCGCACGCCATTGCACATCGTCATCGAGGTGCCGCCCACCGAGAGGCTCGTCGCCCCGCCGGCGTGCTGCACGTAGTCCTTCGTGGAGCCGAGCGTCTCGCTGCCGCCCACGGTCACCGACTGCGCGCCCTTCACCGTGACCTGCAGCGCGTCGCCGAAGCTCATGCTCTGGTTGCCGCCCACGGTGATCGTCGCGCTGGCACCCACCGAGAGCGCCGCGTTGCCGCCCACCTCGATCGACTCGTTCACGCCGATCTCCACCGTGCGGTTCGCGCCCACGCCGGTGTTCATGTCTTTCTGGGCAGCGACCGAGAAGCCCTGCTTGCCCGCCGAGTCGCCCAGCACGACGCCATTGCGCCCCGCGCCGCCCGGGCTCGAGCGCGTCGCGAAGCTGCCGTCGGCCGCGGCGGCCGGCAGCCCGGCCGGCGGCTGCTCCTCGGCCGTGTAGACCTTGCCGAGCACCAGCGGTCGATCCGGGTCGCCCTGCTCGAAGCTCACGACGACCTCCCAGCCCACGCGCGGCAGGATCATCGCGCCGCCCAGCATGAGCTGCGATACGCGCACCCACGCGCTCGAGCGATCGTCGGTGAGGCCCGAGCGGTCCCACGGGAAGCGGATCTTGATGCGCCCCAGATCGTCGCAATGGATCGACTCGGGCACCTCGCTCGGACCCGTGACCGTCGCCACCTGGTAGCCCCGGATGCGCGGCCGCGGCGTGCGCTGGGGCGGCGCGTAGCCTCGCCCCTCGGCGATGCATTCGAAGCGCACCCGGCTCGCCTCGGCCTCGCCGCTCGCGCGCTCGCTCGCCTGCTCGCCCGTCGTCGTCACCGAGACCACGGTGCACACCGGCGGGATGGCCCCCTCCGGGAAGCCGTCGAAATGCACGCGGTGCCCCGGCAAGAGCCCCACCGCCACGGCTTCGCCCACCACGCGGTCGGCATCGCTGCGCAGCGCCGCGAGCCTCGCCGAGGCCCGGCGCTGCGCCACCTTGGCCGTGCTGAACGCGGCCCCCGCGTACTCGTAATGGCCGAGCGCAACGGGCGCGTTCGGGTCGGGCGCCACGGCCTCGGGTGGCACCGCGGGCTGCCGCAGGTCGAAGTCGCGCAGGTGCACGTGGCTCGCGCGCAGCCTCGCCACGCGCTCGAGCGCCACCAGGGCGCGCCCGCCACCGGCCTGCCCACGCGAGAGCACCACCGGCCGCTCGGGATCGGTGAAGCCCGCGTCGTGATCGCCGAAGACGAGCGTGTGGCCCTCGTCGTCGTGCTCGAAGAAGTAGTAGATGCCTTCGTCTTCGCAGAGCCGCGAGACGAAGGCGAGGTCGCTCTCGGCGTATTGCACGATCATCTCGCGCGCCTCGTAGTCGCCCACGAGCCTGTACTCGACGCGCTCGCCGAAGCCGGCCTCGCCGAGCACCGCGCGCACGACCTCGACCACCGACATGCCCTGGAAGATGCGCGAGTCGACCCGGTGCGCGAGCGCGCCGATCTGGGGCAAGAGCCGCAGCCGGAAGCGCAGCGCGTCGCCGTACAGCGCCACGTAGCCCGCCTCCTCCACGATGCCGTCGAAGACCCTCGCCCCGCCCGAGGCGTCGTTCGCCGTGAGCGCCACGCGCGAAAAGAGCAGCGCCTCGGCGTCGAAGCCCGCGTCGCGTGTGTCGAAATCGACCTCGACCTCGAAGGGCTGGCTCAGCGCCTCGCGGGCCACGAAGCGCACCACGCGTGCGTCGCCCGGCAGCGCCTCGGCATGTAACGAGAACCCCGTCCCCAACGTGGCGACGACGCTAGCACACGGGCCGCGCTTGGGAAGGCCGTGGAGCCGGGCTCAGCTCGCGCGCCGGTGCGAGGCATGAAGTGGAAGGGGGGTGGTAGGATGCGAGGGCACCCCATGAGCGGCATCACGCGGTACAGCGACGCAGAGCTCGAGGCCATGTTGGCAGGCCCCGAGTCGGACCTCGTCGAGCGCGAGCGGTCGTTTCGGGGCGATTCCCCGACCAAGGTGCGCGTCGACGTCTGCGCGTTCGCGAACGACCTGCCAGCCCACGGGCGCGCGGGGGTCATCGTGGTGGGTATCGAGGACGACGGCTCGCCAGCCGGGCTGGACATCTCCGATGCGCTGCTGCGCGAGCTGGCCGACATGAAGTCCGACGGTCGCATCGTGCCACCCCCGAGCTTGACCGTGCAGAAGCGCACCTTGCTGGGGGCGGAGGTCGCCGTCGTCACGGTCGAGCCGTCGGACTCGCCCCCCGTGCGCTTCGATGGGCGGGTGCACATCCGCATCGGATCGAGGAGGGGGATCGCCTCCGCTCAGGACGAGCGAATCCTGGCTGAGAAGCGCAGACATCGCGACCAGCCCTTCGATGCGCGGCCGGTGCGGAGCGCGCGTGTGGGGGAGCTCAACCGTCGCTTCTTCGAGGAGGACTACCTGCCGGCCGCCTTCGCCCCCGAGGTGCTCGAAGCCAACGAGCGCAGCTACGAGCAACGCCTTTCTGCCTGCAAGATGGTCGCCGCCGCGGACGACCCGGTGCCGACCGTGCTCGGCGTCCTCGTGCTCGCGGCGAAGCCTCGCGATCACGTGCCCGGCGCCTACGTGCAGTTCCTTCGAATCGATGGCGACGCCTACGGCGACCCGATCTCCGACGAGCTGCACCTGGATGGTCCGCTCTCGTCGGTCGTGAGGATGCTCGACGACAAGCTGACGTCGCACAACCGCGTGGCGGTCGACCTGCAGTCCGGCCCGAAGGAGGTCCGTCGATCGACCTATCCGCTCGCCGCGTTGCAGCAGCTCACGCGCAACGCGCTCCTGCATCGGACCTACGACCTGAGCCACGCGCCGGTGCGTGTGTACTGGTTCGACGACCGGATCGAGATCATCAACCCTGGCGGCCCCTACGGCTCGGTGACCGAAGAGAACTTCGGTCAGCCCGGGGTGACCGACTACCGCAACCCCAACGTGGCCGAGGCGTTGCGTGTGCTCGGCTTGGTCCAGCGCTTCGGTTTCGGCATCCAGCTCGCTCGCAAGCTGCTCGCCGAGAACGGCAACCCGCCTCCCGAGTTCGAGCTCAGCCGAGAGCTCGTGACCTGCCGCGTCTACGCCCGCCGCGCTTGAATCCCCCGCCGCCGCGCGTAGGCTCCCGGGTATGGCGAGCGTCAAGGCCGTGTACATGGACTGCGTCACGAGCAAGTCGGGGCACCAGGCCGTGCCCATGGCGGTGAGCGTCTGCACCACGCCCGCTGCGCCGAGCCCCGTACCGATCCCTTACCCCGTGATCGGCAACTCGATGGAGGGCATCAAGGCCCCGCCCAGCCGAACCAAGATCAACGGCGCCAAGATCCTCAACGTCGGCGCCTGCCTCAAGGCCTGCCACGGCAACGAGCCCGGCACCTTGAAGGAGGTCGTGAGCCTCAACACCGCAGGCCCCTGCCCAATCGTGCTCGGCGCGCCCGTCGTGGTCGTCGAGCGCGGCATGATGGGCATCACCGGCAGCCTCGGCTTCGCCAACAAGGGCAAGGCCGGGTGAAGCTTCTCGGCGCAGGGGAGGCCAGCACGCGCTGACGTGCTGCCATGTTTGGCGCCACGCCCCCGGGCGAAGCTGCTTGATCTCGCTCACTTCCCGCGTAGGCTCGCTCGCCGTGGGTCGGGGGTCGTTCTGGAACGAAGCGCGATGCGCGCGGGGTGAGGCGTGAGCAACACCGCGCCCGCTCCGAGCCTCGCCGGCCCGCCCGGCATGTGCCCCATCGCCCTCGCGAAGGCCGGCGGAGCCGACGGCGGCGGCGCCGGCGGCAAGGGCAAGAAGGGCGCAGGCGGCAAGGACGGCGGCAACGGGGGCAACGGCCCCGACGGATCGAGCGGCGCCAAACAAGGCAGCGGCGATCCGGTCAAGTATCCGCTGTGCGGCACCAAGAGCCACCCGGTCGACGTCGTCACCGGCCGCGCGCACACCCACCCGATCGAAGACTTCGCCACTGCCGGCCCCTTGCCGCTCGTCTTCACGCGATCGTGCAGCTCGGCCGCCGCCTCGCGCGACTTCGGCCTCGGCTGGGGCTGGGCGCACAGCTTCGGTTGGGTCGTCGAGCTGCGCCGCGACATGGTCCGCGTCTGGACCGATCGCGGCGTGCCGATCGACTTTCCCCCGATCGAGCAGGGCCAAGAGCACCTCGGCCCCTTCGGCTGGGTGCTCCGACGCGAAGCCTGGGGCTACGTGATCGACGCCGACGACGGCGTCTGGCGCGTCTTCTCCGTGAGCACCGAGGGCCGTCGCCACGAGCGAGGCAGCCACCCCGTGCTCGCGTGGTGCGCGGGCGAGGCCTACCTGCTCACCGCGATCGAAGACCGCAACAAGAACCGCATCGAGCTCAGCTACGACGAAGACACCCTCTGCCTCGCTCAGGTGAAAGACAGCGCTGGCCGCGAGATCCGCGCCCGCAAGAGCCCCACCGGCCGCATCGCTGGCTTTCAGGTGAAGAACGCCCTCGCCCAGGGCCAGTGGGTCGAGCTCGTCACCTACCACCACGACGACGAAGGCCTGCTCGAGAGCGCCACCGACGCCGACGGCTACACCGCCAGGTACGCCTACGAAGAAGGCAGCCGGAGGCTCGCCAAGGACACCGACCGCAACGGCCTCAGCTTCCACTTCGAGTACTGGCCCGACGGCCGTTGCCGCCAGAGCTGGGGCAGCTACGAGCCCAAACCCGACGCGAGCCTCGTCGACCAACCCAAGCACCTCCACGACGGCCTCACCCCGTGCAGGGGCATCCACCACTGCCTCTTCGAGTTCGGCGACGACGGCTTCTCCGCCGTCACCGACAGCACCCAGACCTCGAGCTTCCAGGGCAACGACTTCGGCCTCATCGACGAGTGGAACGAGGGCACGAGCACCCTCAAGGCCACCTACCGAGCCGACGGCCACCTCCTCAGCCTCACCGACGGGGTCGGCGCCACCACCACCTACGAACGCGACCGCAGGGGCCGAGTCACCACCCTCGTCGATCCCTTGCAGCGCGAGACCCGCATCGACCGAGACCCCCTCGGCTTGCCCACACGCATCGTCGATCCAGCCGGGGGAGAGTCCGTCCTCGAACGCGACGGCCGAGGCAACCTCCTCTGGGCGCGAGACCCGCTCGGAAACCTCACCCGCTACGACCGCGACCCCCGAGGACTCCTCACTGCGATCTACCACCCCGCCGGAGGAATCACCCGAGCCCAATGGGACCAGCAAGGCAACCTCGTAGCCGTCCAGCAGCCCGATGGCGGCGTCTGGCGGTTTGCCTACGACCTCCTGGGCCGCCGCCTCAGCGCCACCGACCCCCTCGGTCACGCCACCCATTACACCTATTCGCCAAGAGGCGACCTCCTAGCCGTCCGCGACGCCCTCGGCCAGGTGACGCGCTACAGCTACGACGGCGAGGGCCAGCTCACCCAGGCGGTGTCGCCTGCGGGTCATCTGACCAAACTCGAGTGGGGCGGCTACCACAAACTCGTCCGTAGGACGGACCCCAACGGCAACAAGGTACGCCTCGGCTACAACGTCGAGGGCGAGCTCACCCACGTATGGAATGAGCGTGGCGAGCTCCACAAGCTCGAGTACACCTCTGCGGGCCTGCTCCGCGAAGAGCAGACCTTCGACGGCCGCACCCTTAGCTACCGCCACGACCAAGCCGGCCGGCCCATCGCGATCCGCAATGGAGCAGGCGAGCTCACCGAGCTCGCATACGACCCAGCCGGCCAGCTCATCGCTCGCAAGCTCCACGACGACGCCGAAGAGAAGTTCACTTACAGCCCGCTCGGCGACCTCGTAGCCGTCGAGGCTCCCGGGCTTGCTCTGCGATTCCAGCGCGACGCCCTCGGCCAGATCGTCCGCGAAGAGCAGACCTACGGCGGCCAGACCCATGCCGTCGACGTCGCCTACGACCCAGACGGCGAGCGCATCCGCCGAGCCACGAGCCTCGGCCACGTCGAGGAAGTCCAACGCGACGCGGCCGGCCACCGGCGCCTCACCAGGCTCGACGGCCGCGAGATCGCCCACGCCGTGGACCTCTTCGGGCGCGAGCTCGCCCGCCAGCTCCCGGGTGGCGGCCGCCTCGAGTCCAGCTTCGACGCGCTCGGCCGCCTCGCCGACCGCAGGGCCCTCGGCCCCGAGCGCGAGCTGCCCGCGCTCGCAGGCCAGCCCGAGCACCTCGGCCCCAGGCGCACCAACGTCTCGGCGTACAAGGCCTTCCGATACGACGCCGACGGCGAGCTCATCGAGACCATCGACCGCGACCGCGGGCGCACGCAGTTCCGCTACGACCCCGTAGGCCAGCTCCTCGCGATGGTCCCGGAGAGGGCCCGCGCCGAGCTCTTCCGCTACGACAAGACCGGCAACCTCCACGAAGACGGCCCCGCATCGGAGAAGCGCGTCTACGCCAAGGGCAACCGCCTACTCCAGAAGGGCGACACCCACTACACTTGGGACCGAGACGGCCGGCTCCTTGAAAAACGAAGCAAACCCATAGCCCCCGACGCGGGCCAGGACACCGTCTGGCAGTACACCTGGAACGCAGCGGGGCTGCTGCATCGCGCACGCTCCAGCGACGGCACGATCGTCGAGTGCGCCTACGACCCGTTCGCGCGCAGGATCGAAAAGCGCGTCTACGAACAGAAGAGCCCGCTCGGCGCGCCGACGCTCCAGAGCAAGACGCGCTTCGTGTGGGACGGCGACGTGCTCGTGCACGAGCTGCGCGAGCAGGGTATCGCAAGCGGCGACCCTGTCGTCGAAGAGAGGACGTATTGGTTCGAGGACGGCGGCTTCGAGCCGATGGCGCATCGTGAGAAGCGCGTCGACGACGTAGGGCGGGAATCAGGGGGCTGGTTCCATTACAAGAACGACCCGATCGGCACGCCGGAGCGCCTCGTCGCAGAAGACGGCTCGGTGGCCGCCGAGTACGAGCGAAAGGCCTGGGGCCAGCTCGAGCAGCGCGCCGGCGCGAAGGCCAGCACGCCGATCAGGCTGCAGGGCCAATACTGGGACGAAGAGACGGGCCTCGCGTACAACCGCTGGAGGTACTACGACGGCGAGGGGCGGTTTGTTGGCAGCGATCCGATTGGACTTGAAGGCGGCAGCAACGGTTTCCTCATGGGGTGGAACCCATGCAGGTGGCTGGATCCGTTCGGGCTTGCCGGCGGGATAGCGAACGTAGAGAAGGGACGGCGCGGTGTTGCGGAGTCGCGAAGAAAAGCTGCCGACCGCGGAGAATCGATTGTTGGCGAGGAGATCACACTTCGTGTGACCGATCCGCACAGCGGCAGGAGCGTCCGGATACGAGCAGACCTGATCACTCAGGTTCAGGGGCCACCCGGGGCGCGCAACTGCCCTCCGAGCTATCGAATCATTGAGGCCAAGAACGGTCCGAACGCCCGCCTGACGAAGAATCAGCGAGATGCCTTCAAGATCCTTCGGGACGGTGGGACTGTGGTTCCAGTTGGGAAGCGCGCGAAGGCGGCGGGCCTCGAACCCGGCCTTCCCATTCACGTCGGCCCACCACTTGTCGACCCATGTGATGTATGAAGAGGGAATACATGCAATGGACCTGGGTAGCTACCACGTAGTTGGGGCATGGTACCGCTCCGACGAGGAGCCATTCACCATCCCAGTTTGGCGAGCTCTCCGCGAGGTGCTACTCGCCCGCTTCGGCCTGAAGGGCTCGAACTGCTCACTATCTGTGGAACGAGAAGCGGCGGACTGGAAGCCGGTCAAGCTCGGGAGGCCCTCATTGAAGCCAGACGGCCTGGACTCTTGGCTCGCATCATCGGGCGAAGCTCACCCGGGCTGGTTCGCGGGATTGGAGCTCCAGTGCCCGAAGTGGTCCGGCAAGGCGTTCCCGCCAATGTTGTACGTTCGCGCGACCACGCGTCGGATGCGAGATGGGGCACTCGTGGAACCACCGGTACTGATCGTGGCCGCCGAGGACCGCAGCTCTGCCGACCCGCTCGCGCATGCGCTGGAGGCCGTTGCTGTGACGAAGCCGAGCGGGACTGCGTATATGCGGCGTGCTTGGGGCTCGCCCTACTTCGGAGATGATGGCGTGACCGTCACCGGGTTCTCCGGACCGCTCAGTGCTACGTTCTTCGGCCCGGAGTCCTTGCGCGACAGGGTGCGCGGTTGGAAGGACCTTCCAAACCCCGGGGGATAGTGGAGCGCCGGGCGGTTCGCATGGCCGAACCTACCCTACGCCACCCGCACCCGCGCCACCGTGTACCCCAGCGCCTCGAGCTCGCGCTGCCGCCGCGCATCAGCCTTGGCGCGCTCGCGGTGATACCCGCCATCGACCTCGATGATGAGCTTGATGCTCGGCGCGCAGAAGTCGACGATGTACCTGCCGATGACGACCTGCCTCTTGAACGCCACCCCGAGCTTGCTGCCGGAGAGCAGCTGCCAGATGGCGGCCTCGGAGTCAGTGGGCGAAACGCGCATGGCGCGAGCACGGAGCGGGAGCTGTGAGCGGAGCTGAGCGGACGGTTTGCGCATGAGGGCCTCCGGGGCAGAGCGGCCGGGCTTTGCGCCCCCCAGGCGCAGGATCTGTGACATGCGCGCTCTGCCGAGCTCGCCGCGCCTCGCCTCCGCCGCCGAGCGCATGGCACAGAGCGTGCGCCACCGCGCACAGCCCGGCCGCGCCGCCCCGCTCGTGCTCACGCGCCTCGCGGCACCGGTCCTCGCGCTGCTGGCGCTGCTCGCCCCAGCCGTCTCCCGCGCGCAAGCCCACACCGCAGCGCTCGCGCACCTGGCAGCGCACGCTCACCTCGCAACATCGGTCACCACGCCCCAGCGAGGAACCACGCCGATTCCCCCCGGCTGCGCGGAGCGCTCGCCGTCTGCGGCGAGCGCGAGCACAGCCTTGGGGGGAATCGACAGCGCGAGCGCGCAAAGCGCGCGAGCCCTGGCGATGGGGGGCAGGCCCACCAAGCTCGAGTGGGGCGGTTACCACAAGCTCGTCCGAAGGACCGACCCCAACGGCCACAAAGTACGCCTCGGCTACAACGTCGAGGGCGAGCTCACCCACGTATGGAATGAGCGTGGCGAGCTCCACACCCTCGAATACACCTCCGCGGGTTTGCTCCGCGAGGAGCACACCTTCGACGGCCGCACCCTCAGCTACCGCCACGACGAAGTCGGCAGGCCCATCGCCATACGCAATGGCGCCGGCGAGCTCACCGAGCTCGAATACGACCCAGCCGGCCAGCTGATTCTCCGCAAGCTCCACGACGACGCCGAAGAGAAGTTCACCTACAGCCTGCTCGGCGACCTCGTAGCCGTCGAGGCCCCCGGCCTCGCTCTGCGATTCCAGCGCGACGCCCTCGGCCAGATCGTCCGCGAAGAGCAGACCTACGCAGGCCAGACCCACGCCGTCGATGTCGCCTACGACCCCGACGGCGAGCGCATCGCGCGCCGCACCACCCTCGGCCACGTCGAAGAAGTCCAACGCGACGCCGCTGGCCACAGGCGACTCACCCGGCTCGACGGCCGCGAGATCGCCCACGCCGTCGACCTCTTCGGGCGCGAGCTCGCCCGCCAGCTCCCGGGAGGCGGCCGCCTCGAGTCCAGCTTCGACGCGCTCGGCCGCCTCGCCGACCGCAGAGCTCTCGGCCCCGAGCGCGAGCTGCCCGCGCTCGCAGGCCAGCCCGAGCACCTCGGCCCCAGGCGCACCAACGTCTCGGCGTACAAGGCCTTCCGATACGACGCCGACGGCGAGCTCATCGAGACCATCGACCGCGACCGCGGGCGCACGCAGTTCCGCTACGACCCCGTAGGCCAGCTCCTCGCGATGGTCCCGGAGAGGGCCCGCGCCGAGCTCTTCCGCTACGACAAGACCGGCAACCTCCACGAAGACGGCGCCGGAGCCGACAGGCGCATCGGGGGTGCGCCTGGACTGCCTGGGCGCATTGCTCCCGCGACAGGCATCCTTCAACTGCATTCGCAGCCGAAGCCGCAGCTGCCACCCGTGAAGCCCTCGTCCTTGCAATGGAGATCGCACTCGACGTCGTCGCATTCGCCGCCGCTGGGGCAGGTGACCGAGTTGAGGATCTGCAGCACGGTGCAGGTGTCGGCTTCGATCTTCGCCTCGGGCTCCCAGAAGCCGAGGCCGACGACGTCGCAGGCGAGCACGGTCTCGGTGGTGAGCACCCATACGTAGCCCACGAGCGGAGTTCCCTCGCGGCTGGTCTGGAAGACGGCCTGGGCGGTCGGCCAATCGGTGCCGCCGAAGGGGACCACGGCCTCTACGTGCCACGCGACGGTCGGCGTGGCGTAGCCGCCCTCGGTGAAGCCGGAGAGCAGCGCATCGCGCGCGGCGAGCGGCGTGCAGGCAGGGAGGTCTTGGGTGCCGCCAGCGACGCCGAGCGCGCCCTCGAGCCCGCTCTGGTCGGCGAACATGGTCACGATGGGCGAGCCAGCGCCTTGCACGATCCAGCCACCTGGGACCCACACCATGCAGCCGAGATCGCCCACGGCCACCGACTCCCAGCCCCCGGGGATGGTCGAGACGCTCTGGCTGCCGCAGGCCGCCGCCGCCGCGCCGAGGCGATCGACCACCTCGATACCCGTGTCGGTCGGCGGCGGTGTGACGGCGGAGCCTCCGCCGGTGCCGTCACCCCCGGAGCCGCCGGCACCTGAGCCGTCGTCGCCGCACGCGGCGAGCGCGAGGAGCAAGAGCGGAAGCACCCCGAGAGGACGCGGTTTCATGCCTGGGCGACGTGCATGCCGCGTGCCTCTCTCGAGGGTCGCCCGCGTCTCCCCGCCGAGCCGCGCGGCCTCGCGAAGTTCCGAGAATCGTTGCTCGTTCATAGGCCGCTCGCGCGAGACTCGAAGGTGCGTGCGCCACGTGCAGCGGCGGCTGCGCAAGCGCTGCGTCGGGCGGGGTACGGAGGTGCATGGGTTTCGTCGCCGCGCGCGAGGCGAGCGGCGCGGGCGCCCCTGGCGCAGCGCAGCCACGCGCTCGCACCGAGCACCTTGACCACCTCGCGCGCGTGGAGCGAAGCTGCGCCGATGTTCGAGCGGGGTGGATGGGGCGTGGCCGCGTGGGCAGTGCTGTTCGTCGCGGCCTGTGGCGATGCGTCGAATGGCGCGGCGCCCAGCGCGGAGCCCGTGGTGGAGTCGGCGCCGGTGGCGACGCCCAGCGCGACGGCGAGCGCGCCCGCGCCGAGCGCGGTGGCGCCGACGGCTGCACCGAGCGCCGAGCCGCCGAAGAACATCGTGCGCTCGGGCCGGCCGACGCCGCTCGAGTGGTGCAGGGCGCCGCTCGTGCACATCGGCAAGGACGCGGGCGTCGACGGCGGCTCACCGTGCAGCATGATCGAGGTGCGCGAGTGGGTGATGTTGTGGTGTCCCGAGAGCGGGGATCGGCAGAATGGTGAGTCGCTCGGCCGCTACGACCGCGCGATCCCGGGTGGCGGCAGCGTGGCGAACGATGACGAGCTCGCCGCGGCGACGCACTCGGCGCCGGGTGGGCCACCGCGCGACGCGGTGATCGTCTCGTTGCGTCCCGGCACGAAGGCGCAGCCGACCTTCACCTACCGGCCGATCGAGCACCCCGACTGGATGCGCGACGAGTCCTTCGAGGTGTCGCTGCCCGAGAGCGCGCGCGGGCTGGAGGATCGGCGCTTCGGAGGCGGCGCGTGGCCGGTCTTCACGCCGCGTGATGCGAGCGCGTGCGAGGCGCTCGAGGCGGCGACCAAAGCCGAAGCCGAGGCGAAGCGCGCCGCAGCCGACGAGTCCCGCTCCAAGGAAGACGCGAGGCTGCTCGAGGATCTCGCGGAGCTGCCGCCGCCGCCCGAGGTCGCGGCCTTCGAGGCGGAGAAGGACGTGCTCGTGAAGGGCTCGAGCGCGATGGGCTGCGCGACGCGGCTCATCGGGCCGTGGTTCTGGATGCGCTGCACCGGCAAGGTCGAGATCCGCGAGATCGAGATCGAGCGAGGCCGGCGCGCGACGCAGACGAGCGCGAAGCTCGAGGACGGCGTCGCCACGCTGCTCGTGCCCTACGTCGAAGGCACCGATCTGCGCGTGAAGCTCGTGCACGCGGGCGGAGAGCGCTTCTTCTTCCTGCGCTGGCCGAAGGGTCCGCGCCCCTTCGAGGTCGGCACCTTCGGCGCGACGCGCTGAGGCGCCACCGCCGGCGCGTGCGCGCCTACGCACCTCGGAACGGCGCTTCGCGGCGCGCCGTTCGCGGGTTGTGCAGCCTGCTGCACAGCGAGGTGCACGCCGCTGCGCAGGCGCGGTGTCGCTGCTCGAGACGCGCCGTGATCGGTCCGCCTCGCTCGGGCCCCTGAGGCAGGCGCCGTCGGCGCATCGCCGGTCGAATTCTCGGCCATTCGGAGCGAAGTCGGGCCCAGGACCACTCGGCGAGGGCGCCGTCGAAAGCTCGACGGGGGCTCTTGGCGCGGTCGATGCTCTAGGGGCCATCGAGCGACGTCGGCGGAACGACGCTGCTCGATGGAGGCGACATGACCCGAGCAAGATGGCTCGTGGGGTTCGTATGCGCGATGGCGGCGGCGTCGCTCTCGCCGAGCGCAGGAGCACAGCCTGCGCCGAGCGCGGGCTCGGCGGTCGAGGGGCGCGTGCTCGACGTGCAGGGCACCGATCTGGTGCTCGACCTGGGTGCGTCGACGGGGTTGCGCGACGGCGACGTCGTCCAGATCTGGAGGCCGCTGGCGCTGCGTCACCCGGTGACGAAGCGCCTCGTCAGCGACCGCTTCTTGATCGGCGAGCTCGTGCTCGTGCAGGTGCGCCCCTCGATGACGCTCGCGCGTCACGCTGGCGCGCTGGCGCGTGCGCCGGAGGTCGGCGACGTGGTCATCCTGCCCGAGGCGGCCGCGCCGGCACCGCAGGTGGTCTCGTCGTCGGCGAAGCCCACGCAGACTGCGCCCGGTGCGCAGGCACAGCCCGGTGCACAGGCAGCGCAGCCTGGCGGGGCGCAGCCGGCGGGCACCGCGCAGACGGGGGCGGTTGCTCCACGCGACATCCACGCGCAGCGCATCTCGATGCTCATGATGGCGCTGCGTGGCGCGGCGCCCGAGCGGCGCGCGCTGGCCTACGAGAAGCTCGCCGAGTCGGACGTCGGCACGCCCTACGCGACCGCGCTGCGCGACGAGGCACGCGCGCTGCGCGCCGCGGCGGAGAGGGGCCCGCGTGAGCCCGCGGGGCCGCCGGTGCCGATGCTCTACCGCGGGCCCGTGCTCGAGGAGCTGCGCGAGGGCGAGCCGGTCCAGCTCGCGCTCGAGATCTACCAGGCCGCAGGGGCGGTGCTGCACGCGCGCGCGAAGGGCAAACCCTCGTACACGAGCCTGCCGATGCAGCCGGGCGGCGGCATCTACTTCACGGTGTCGATCCCCGCCGGGGAGATCGAGCCACCCGCGCTCGAGTACTTCGTCGAGGCCACCGATTCGCTCGGGCGAGCCGTCGCCGTCACAGGCACCTCGGACCTGCCGAACGAGGTCGCGGTGCGCCCCGTGGTGCTGGAGCAACCGCCGCGCGACTTCCTCGCCACGGTGAAGATCGCGACCGACTACGCCGACTACAACCGTTTGCGGGGCAACGACTACGCCTGGCAGACCGAGGGTGAGTTCGGCCTGCGCATCGACGACACCGGCGTGCGCGCGCTGCGCTCGGGCTTCGGTGTGTACCGAGGCAAGGGTGGAGGCGTCGACGAGCTCGACCGGCAGGGGCGAGAGCCTCGCGCGGTCGGCCTCACCTATGGCTACCTCGAGGGCGAGTTCGCGCCATTGCATGCGTTCTCGCTCATCCCGAGGGTGATCGTCGGGCTCGGCGACGACGGCGTCGACGGTGGCGCGCAGCTGCTCTTCCGCATCGGCAACGACCTCGAGACGAACCTGGTGCTCGGCGGCGAGGTGCTCGGCGGCGTGGGTGTGCGCGGCATCGCGCAGCTCGAGCTGGCGAGCTTCGAGCGAGTGCCCATTCTGTTGCGCACCGAGGTGACGAACCAGCCCGCCGGCTCCGGCCGCCCGAGGAACGACGTCGGGCCCGACGGCGAGCCGACCTTCGCGACCGAGGGCAGCGACGTCGGCGCGCGAGGCATCGCCGAGATCGGCTATCGCCTCGTCGATCAGCTCGTCGTGCGCGTACGCGGCTCCTTCCAGGGGCGAACCATCCAGCACGCCGGCCCGGGTTTCGGCGGGGGAGTGAGCTACTCATGGTGACCCGACGATCCAAGCTGGGGCGGGGCGCGCTCGCGCTCCTGCTCTGCATGACGGCCACGGCGCGCGCCTCGGCCGCGCCGCCGGAGGAACCGGCCGGAGAGACCGAGCCGGGCGCGCCCGCGGAGGCCGAGGCGGCGCCCGCCGAGGCGACGAGCGAGCCCGAGGCGGCTCCGCCGAGCGGTCCCGCGACGCCCCCGTCGACCGGTGCGAGCGCAGAGAAGCACCCCGCCCAGCCGGCGCGCGCGCTCGCCTCCGTGCACCATTCACCCATCTCCTCCGCCGTGGAGAAGCGCGCGCTCGTCTTCGTCGTGGAGCTCGACGATCCCCACCTGGTCCGTCGCGTGGCGCTCGTCTTCCAGAGCGCGGGCCACGCCCTCGAGGAGCTCGAGCTCAGGCGCGGAGAGCGGGGCTACGAAGCGACCATCCCCGAGTCGAAGGTCGTGGGCAAGCTGGCCTACGCCATCGAAGTGGAGCGCACCGATGGCACACGCGTCGCTGTCTTCGCGTCGCGCGAGACGCCGCACCCCGTGCAGCTCTTGCCCGAGGCGACCGACGAGCGTGAGGCCCGCCTGCTGACGCGTCTCGGTGGCAGGCGCTCGGTCGTGAGCGCCTCGAGCGAGTACGCCGACTTCGACGCCTCCAATGGCAGCAGCGACTACTTCTGGCGCGTGGAGGGTCGCTACGTGTATCGGCCGCTGCGCACGGTGGCGGAGTTCGGCATCCGCGGCGGAGTGATCCGCGGCGAGGCTGGGGGCAGCTCGCTCGTGGGGCTCAACTACGGCGCGCCGAGCGTGCGCTTTCGCATGCACGACCATTGGCACCTCGAGCTCGAGGGCATGGCGAGCATCTCCGACGAGGGCTTCTCCACCGGCGGTGGAGCGGCGCTCATGATCGGCGACCCCTATGCGTCGAAGCTCGTGCTCGGCATGGCCTTCATCGGACTGTCGGACGACTCCTACTTCGGGAGCCGCTTCTACAGCCGAGTGGATCTGGCCGCGCACGAGCGCGTGACCGTGTCACCGATCATCGAGATCACCGACATGCCCAACGCCGAGCGCTGGGGCGTGCGCCTGCTCGCCGAGCTCGGGATCGACCTCGGCGCTGGCTTCGTGGCGGGTCTCCAAGGCGGCTATCAGGCCCGGGTGTCGGCGACGGGGGGGCCGTCGGTAGGCGGGAGCCTGGCGCTCGGGTTCTGAGGGGAGGCGCGGCGGGCCCCGGAGTGTGGGGGCTGGGGTCAGGCCGCCGGGG